>Ga0182016_10005067_pt1 | contig 14343 bp, 6 predicted proteins | sample 712S2MmetaG_FD_120491 | JGI IMG/M metagenome (GOLD analysis project Ga0182016, IMG submission 120491) | Permafrost microbial communities from Stordalen Mire, Sweden - 712S2M metaG | ecosystem: Environmental > Terrestrial > Soil > Wetlands > Permafrost | place: Sweden: Stordalen | collected...
GCCATTTCCTTGCGCCGCGCGGCGGACCGGCAGAGCAACAAGTTGGAGACATTGACACACGCGATCAAGAGGACGAATCCCACCGCGCCCATTAACGCCTCGAGGATCGGCCGCATTTTCCCTGTCACCTGGACAGCGAGCGGTCGGAGGTGAACGATCCATCCCGCGTGGGTTACGGCATGATCCTTTGCTTTGCGCGCGGCCAGGCCGTCCATCTCGGCTTGGGCCTGCGGAAGCGCCACTCCGGATTTCAACCGGCCAATGGCAATGAAATCGCGCGTATCATTGTTCGACCAATACTCGGCGTTATCCGCGAACGGCGTCCAAACCTCCGTGCGCCGTGCGACTCCGTACGCAGCCGGCATCTCGGCCCCGCGCGGAAAGCTGAATCCTGGCGGCATGACGCCGACCACCGTTCGTCGCTCGCGGTTGATGGTAATGGGTTTTCCAAGAAGGTTCGGGTCGCCGCCGTAATTTCTCTGCCACAGACCGTAGCTGATCACCGCGACTTTATCCCGCCCCGGCTGCGCTTCTTCCTCGGCGAAGACGCGGCCAAGTGATGGCTGCACGCCGAGCAACGCAAAAAAATTTGGCGTGACCTGCGCGCCGCCCAGGCGTTCCGCGTTGCCTTGCTCAGAAAGGTCGGCGGTGCGGGGCCGGATACCCGCGATTTGCGCAAACGATTTCGCCTGGACGCGCCATTCCAGCAAATCCGGCGGGGCAGGGGGCAATTCGTGGAAACCGAGATTGGCCTTGGGAAGGTCCGTCCACAGCATGACGATCCGGCCCGGCTCCTGGTAGGGAAGCGGTTTCAGCAAAACAGTATCGACAACACTGAAGATGGCGGTGTTCGCGCCGATGCCCAGCGCCAGCGTGAGGACCGCTACTGCCGTGAAGCCGGGATTCTTGCGCAACATCCGCACCCCGTATTTCAAGTCTGCCAAGAAGTCTTCCATAATGTTTCCTTTCGTGTGACCAACAACCACCGGGTCCTGGCGCACGGTCTTTTCGACTCGCCAAAGTTCGCGCGCCAAAAAATCATCGCTACTCAACTCCTGTAGGGCGGCTTGCCTGGCCTCTTCCTCCGGCACACCACGCGCGCGCAATTCCGCAAAGCGATCCTCCAGGTGTTGCGAGATTTCCTCGACAATCCCCGCCTCGCGCGCCGGCTCAAAATCCAAGCCCGTCAGCCGCGCGCGAATTTCAGGTTTCCAATCTGGCATGTGTGACCTCTGTGTTTTGAGTCTTCAATCGCAGCGCAGCGCAACCATCGGATCAATCTTCGTCGCGCGACGAGCCGGGATGTAGCAGGCCAGCAAAGCCACGACGCAAAGTGACAAAGTTACGGCGAGGAGAGTTAGTGGATCGGTAGGCTTGACCTTGAAAAGCACGTTGATCAAAACCCGTGTCAAAGCAAACGATCCTAAAAGTCCTATGGCCACGCCCGCGAGTATCAACCGCATCCCTTGGCCCACCACCAAATTGAGCACATCAAAGCGTTGCGCGCCCAGAGCCATCCGCACGCCAATCTCTCTTTGCCGCTGGGTGACGGTGAAGGCCAGCAGCCCATAGAGGCCGATCATGGCTAAGATCAAAGCGATGGTGGCAAAACCTGCCAGCAGGCCGAGATTCAGCCGTTCCGGCGCAATATTATTATCTCTGATTTCCTTCATGGTGCTGATATCGTAAATGGGCAGCGCGGGGTCGAGTTGCGAGACTTGCTGCCGCATCGCCGTAAGCATGACGCTCGGTTCGGTGGTTGTTTTGACCACCACCGCCACCCGGCGGACCGCTTGCTGATAAATCGGGAAATAGGCCTGCACCATTCCCCCTTGATCGCTTAACCGATTCTCTTTAACGCGGCCGACGACACCCACTACTGTCATGACCGGTTGTTTGTCGCGCTCCCCCCACGGGATCCGGACACGTTGGCCGAGTGGATTCTCGTTGGGCCAGTGGCGCCTGGCAAATTCTTCATCAATAATGATCGAGTTGAGTCCGGGTCCCCAGTCATTGCCAAGCGAAGCGCCCCTCAGATGCTCTCGATTATCCTGCTCGGTGAAATCACGTCCTTGCAGAAGAGGAATGCCCAAGACCCGGAAGTAATCGGGCGCCACGAGGTGAACCTGCAATGAAGGCTGAAGATGAGGAGGGGGCTCGGGCCTGCCTTCAATCAGGAAGCGAAAATCCCACCCGCCCTCATGCAGGGGAGTCGTCTGGGAGGCAAGGCTGGCGGCTTGCACGCCCGGCAACGCGCGCAGTTTTTCGAGTAAAGCATGGTAAAGAAGAACCTGCTGCTCATCTGTTCGATACTTATCTTCGGGTGGATTGAAGTGAAACGTCAAAACGCGATCCACGACAAAGCCCGGATTGACCTGCAACAAGCGATGAAAGCTGGCCAGGAGCAAGCCCGCGCCAACCAGGAGAACGAAGGTCAGCGCCACTTCCGTGATGACCAACCCCTGCCGTAATCCCGCGCGGCGGGAGGTCGCCCTACGCCCCGCGTCCTTCAACGGGCCTTGCAATTCGACGCGTCTGGCGTGCCACGCCGGGGCCAGGCCGAATAAAATGCCCGTGAACACCGCCACCAAACCCGAGAAGAGTAGGACACGAGGGTCGAGCGTGATTTCGTTCGCGCGCGGGATGTTATCACCAGCCAGGACTACAACGACAGCCAGGACACCTTTGGCAAAAAGCAGGCCCACGACCGCGCCTAGGAGCGCGAGCAAGGCGCTTTCCGTGAGCAATTGACGCGTGATGCGCCAGCGGCCCGCTCCCAAGGCCGCGCGCAGAGCCATTTCCTTCTCGCGGGCCGCCGCGCGCGCGAGCAAAAGATTGGCCACGTTGGCGCAAGCAATAACCAATACAAAACTAACCGCCCCTAGGAGTATCCACAGGGCGCGGCGGACGTTGCCAACCTTATTGTCCAATAATCTGTCGAGTTGAGCCCGCCGGGTTTTGTTGGATTCCGGGTATGCTTGTTCAAGTCGAATGGCGACGGCATCCAAATCCGCCCGCGCCTTTTCCAGGGTCACTTCCGGTTTGAGGCGCGCCAATCCGAACAGTCCCGGATGATAGTCCCGCTTTTGCCAGGTGGAGTCGGCGAAAGAAGGGCCCACTGGCAGCCAGAGATCGACTTTGTCGGGAAATTCAAACCCCGCTGGCATGACTCCCAAAATGACGTAAGCCTTTCCATCCAGATTGAGCGTTTTATTGACAATTGCCGCATCACCGCCAAACCGATTCTGCCAAAGCGCGTGGCTGAGCACGGCCACCGGCGTGGCGCCCGGCTTGTCTTCGTCCTCGTGAAAAACCCTCCCGATTTCCGCTGGCGTGCGCAAGGCGGCAAACACCTCCGCCGACATCAGCATCCCCGTTAGTCGGGCAGGCTCGCCCGCGCCGGTGAGAGTAAAACTGCCCCCAGTGTAAACGCCAAATTTATCAAAAACCGATTGCTGATTCTTCCAGTCAACGAAATTGGGATAAGAAATCGACCCGCCGGACCAATTGGGTCCCCGCTCGCACAAAGCCACCAACTGTCCGGAGTCGGGATAAGCAAGCGGACGCAACAATACCGCATTTACGAGACTGAATATGGCGGTGTTCGCGCCAATGCCCAAGGCGAGAGTGAGCACAGCCACCGCCGTGAACCCGGGATTCTTGCGCAACATCCGCACCCCGTATTTCAAGTCTGCCAAGAAGTCTTCCATTATGTTTCCTTTCCTTAGACTCAAAGCCACCGGTTCCGGAGGTGCCGTGCGCTCGCCCTCCTTTAGTTCTCGCGCTAAAAAACCGTCGTTCCTCAGCTCCGCCAGAGCCGCTCCTCCCGCCTCTTCCTCCGAAGCGCCACGCCCTTGCAACTCCAAGAAGCGCTCGTCCAAGTGCTGCGAAATTTCCTCGACAATTTCCGCCTCTCGCGCCGGTTCCAAATTCAGGCCCGCGAGCCGCGCCCGAATTTCTGGTTTCCAATCAGGGATGGTGCTTTCTCGATTGAGAGTCTTCATTCGCATCGGAGGGTTTCCATTGGATCGACACTCGCGGCGCGACGCGCGGGCAGCCAGCAGGCAGCCAAAGCCGCTACCACAAGAAGCGAAGCTGTTAATAACAGAGTGAGCGGATCAGTGGGGCTGACTTCATAAAGCAGGCGGCGCAAGAGCCGTGTGAATGCGCACGCCCCAGCCAGGCCAACCGCACCGCCAACGATTACCGCGCACATTCCTCGCCAGAGAACCATGCGGAGCACTTGGGACCGTTGCGCGCCGAGAGCCAGGCGGAGGCCGATATCAACGGCAAGCTCGTTCACCATGCACGAGAGAACACCATAAATGCCAACGAGCGCCAGAAGGAGCGCAATGCCAGCCAACGAGCCGGTGAGCCACAGAGCGAACTGCCTCGGAGCCAGCGACGCTCCTATGAGTTGATCCAAGGTCCGTGAATTACTTGCCGGAACAGCCATGTCAAGGCCTGTGGCCTCCCGGCGGATAGCGTCGAAGATGGGCCCAGGCGCCGAGCGACTCCGGGCGACAATGCTGACGCTGAAGAAGCATTCCTGGAGTAGGGGACGAAACACTTCCGGCCCAGCGTTGGCGTCCAAGGACGCTTGCTTAATATCATTGACAACGCCCGCGATCTCACAAGGTTCAGTCCCCAAATCCGGGCTGCTAATCCGCCGGCCAACAGGATCCTGCCCGGGAAAATACCGCCGGGCAAGCGTCTGGTTGATGATAACAACCGCAGCCGAGTTGGTCCGGTCCTGCTGGGTAAAGAAGCGTCCGCGCGCCAGGCCAACGCCCATGGTTCGAAAATATTCCGGACTGACCAGCCGCAGTTCCACCAGCACTTTTCCGCCGGGGGCGGCGGGTGGATTTCCGTCGATCCTGGTGAGCGCGATATCCATGTTGCCGCGGTTTGCATCCAGAGGCAGGCCATCCACGGCGGCGGCCGAATCCACCCCCGGCAAGCTGGAGATGCGGGCCGCGAGCTGCTCCACAAACTCAATCCGCCGTAATCCATTGGTGAAAGAGCCGTTTCCAATCGAGACGTCCATCGCGAGAAGATGGTCGGGCTGAAACCCAAGGTTGGCTTGCTGCAAACGTTGGAAACTCCGGGCCAACAGTCCCGCTCCTGTCAGGAGGATTACCACCAGCGCGACTTCAGAAGCCACCAGCCAGGCCCGCAAGCGCCGGCCGCTCAAACTCCCGGTTGAACCTCGTGTTTCCGCTTTCAGCGCGCTGTTCACGTCGCGGCGCCAGAGAGTGAGGAGAGGCGCCAGGCCGAAAAGCATTCCGACGATGAGCGTGACAGCGGCGGAAAACGCGAGCACCGTACCGTCAAGGTTGATCTCGTCAGCCCGGGGAATGTTCGCCGGGATCATGCCGCGCGCCAGGCCGATGCTCCATCTCGCGAACAAAAGCCCGCTCGCGCCCCCGATGCTGGATAACAAAAGACTCTCCGCCAGCAACTGTCTCGCCATTCTAAATCTTCCGGCGCCCAAAGCCATCCGGACGGCGAATTCCTTTTGGCGTGTTGTCGCGCGCGCAAGGCAGAGGTTTGCCAAATTGGCCGTCGCGATGATGAGCACCAAGACGACCGCCGACCAAAGCAAGACAAGAGGCGTCCGGGCATTGCGGACAATGATCTGCTGCCATGGTCGCACCACGATGGTCCATCCTGCATTGGCATCCGGGAATTCCGTTGCCGCGGCGCGGGCCAAGTTCCTCATTTCATTTTGCGCCTGCGGCAAAGTCACGAGAGGTTTCAACCGGCCCAAGACAAGAAAGGCCCGATAGCTGCGCTGGTTCCGCAGCCCGGAATCCACCGGCAGTGGACGCCAAAGGTCGCACTTCGAGAAACCATTGTCCCAACCCTGGACCCCAGCCGGATCGAACAGCTTCACGTTTGCCGGCATCACTCCCGCCACAGTGAAGTTGCGGTCGCCCAAGCGCACGCTCTGACCCAAAATTCCGGGGTCCCCACCAAATTGCCCGCGCCACAAACCTTCGCTCAACAGAATGGCGGAGCCGTGGGCCGGATTTTCTTCTTCGCGGGCAAGCTGCCGGCCCAAAATGGGCTGAATGCCGAGCATCGGAAAGAAATCCGCGGACACCGCCCCGGCGTGAATCAGGCGAGCGTCAGATTTGCCGAGAATCGGCGAGGGACCAAGCACGGTGGCGGCGGCAAGTTGCTCGAAGCACGAGCTTTGAGCGCGCCAGTCGGCATACGCGCCCATGGACGCAACGTATTGATCAAGCCCGAGGCGCGGATTGCTTTCACAAACCGCCACTATTCGACCGGGCTCCTTGTAGGGCAAAGGCCGCACCAAGACCGCGTTGACCACGCTAAAAATCGCGGTGTTGGCCCCAATGCCAAGGGCCAGCGTAAGCACCGCGATCGCGGTGAAACCGGGATTCTTCAGCAAAATCCGTGCGGCGTGTCGCAAGTCCTTATACAGATCCTCCAGCAGGTTTACCTTGGTTGCGCCGAAAGCGGCCGTTTCGATTTCCGCCCGTCGCTCGATCCGCCATAATTCCCGCGGCAAATAGTCATCACTCCGCAATTCGTCCAACGTTCGCCTCGCCGCCTCTTCGACGGAAGATCCTCCGGCGCGCAACTCCGCGAAGCGATCATCAAGGTGTTGCGAAATTTCTTCGACCATTGCAGCCTCTCGCGCTGGCTCCAAATTCAACCCCGCCAGCCGCGCGCGAATTTCTGGTTTCCAATCAGGCATGTCCTCTCCGGTGTGGTCTGCTTTTAGTTGTGTTGCGACGTAGCGCTAGGATCGGATTTATTCGCAGCGCGTTTTCCGGGCGCTGTTTTCTCCACGTGAATGTTGCCGCCGCTGGTGCTTAATCGGACCAGCTTGCCCCCGCCATTTACAGTTCCTTTGAGATGGTCGTGTTCCGCTTTGCCGGCCACGGTCACAGGCAACTCGCTGCTGGCGCCGCCGCCGGAGGTTTCGGCGTCCAGATCAAAGGCCGCATTGGACGGAATCCGCGCCGTGATGCCGCCGCCGGAGGTCTCCAATCGCACCTCCTCAGACAATTCGGAAAAGGTGGCGCGGATGGCGCCGCCTGAAGTGTTGCCATGCACGGCGCCCGCGACATTTTCAATCGTCAAATCGCCGCCGCTGGTGGCCAGATGGATCGGGCCTTGAAAGTTCTTGACGGTAATGCCGCCGCCGGAAGTATCGGCCCGCAGGGAACCGGAACCGCCATCCGCTGTGATCTCACCGCCGCTCGTGTTCAGTTTAATGTCCCCCGCGCAATCAGTCGCGCGAATGCCTCCCCCGGACGTATCCCCATCCAGGGAACCGTGCAACCGCGCGAAATCCAACCGTCCGCCGCTGGTGTCCGCGCCGACTTTTCCGGTCAGGTCGCTGACGGAGATGCCGCCGCCCTCCGTCCGCAAACTCGCGCTGAATTGCGCGGGGGCGGTAATGACATATTTCCCCTCATCGCGATTTTGAAAATGCCACGGCCAATTGATGCCGCTGTGGGTGGTGTGCCGGGAGCGAACCGCGACGGTGTCGCCCTCCTGGCTGAAAGTGACCGGATGGTCCCGGAGGAAGGCTTCCTCATTCGCCTTGGTGTTGTGACTTACTTTACGCCAGACCTCAATGGTCACCTCGCTGCCGGCATTGGTCGTAACGCTGATGGCGCCGAAGCCCACGTCCACGACCAACTTGCCGCCAGGCGGCACGGTGAATTTTTTGTTGAGTTGTTCCTCCGTCGCGGCCAGAGCTGTCAACGAAGTAACGAGAAGCAAACAAGTGGTAAGTTTCATGATTTTCATTGCATTGATTTGTCAACTTGCCGGCGGCCACGCCATGGGCCAACGCGAGCTACGCAAACAACACGAAAACTTGAGAAAAGTTTCAAAATTCCGCGAGGCCACGGTTGAGATGTATCCGGTTACGCATTTTCCAACCCGGTGATTTGTTGGATGGCCTCCACAAACGCCAGCCAACTGCGCCGCTGCAAAGGCAGCGCTTTGCGGCCTTGCGCGGTCAGTTTGTAAAAGCGCCGCCGCCGCTGGCCCGCTTTTTCCACCCAGCGCCCCTCGATCCAGCCGCGTTTTTCCAGGCGGTAGAGCAGGGGATAAAGCGAAGCCACGTTGAAGCGCAGCTCCCCCTTGGACCGCGTGTCGATCAGCTTGCAAATCTCATAGCCGTGGCGGGCCTGCCGCTCCAGCAGGGACAGCACCAGCAATTCCGCGCTGCCTTTTTTCAACTCCCGGTCGTGCATTGGTGATGGCATATATGTCATAGCGACATGTTATAGTGCGGCACATCACGCGGCGTCAAGCGCCTTTTCTTGTGGAAATCAACGATTTTTGGCCGCCACCAAATCTCGCAAACCTCGAGCCCGCCTGGACCCGCGGAGGCCGCTGAGGAAACATTTTTCTCTATTATTTCCCGGCGTCGAAGATGTTTTCGATGCGAGCGGGCTTGCGCGAAGCGTTGAGGAAGACATTGCGCGCCCCGGCATATCCGATGACAACCGGGTCTTTTTCCGGCCAGGACCAGAGTGATCCGTCGGCTGCCAATGAGACCGTCTTGCCTTCGAAGTGGCTTAATGCGACCCAATCACTATGTGTGCCGCAGCGGACCGGGGGTTGGGAAAAGGTCTCGCGCATTTGGCTGAAAATGGATCTCCCATCGATATACCTTCCGTGGGGCCCGGGCCATTCCCATTTCCAAAGGGAGCCGTCTGTCTTGCGCGCGATCACTGCGCCAGCCCCAACAGCGGCATCCGCCCAGTTTGTTTCCACTCCGATCTGGACCGGAATTGGTTCGCCTTGAGACTTGCCAGGAAGGGCGGGATGCCATCGATCCCAAAACCAAAGAGTTCCGTCGTCCCGCAGAAGCGCCCAGTAACTGATGGTCCGCCAATGAGTGTTGTCCAATATCGGCGAACGCTCGAGTTGCACTTCCGCCGCGACCTGGTCTGGCGTGTCCGAATGTGTGATACTCAAGCCCCAGGCGCTGCCGTCCTTCTTCCAAGCATAACATAGAGGCCAGCCATCCAACACTCTGGCCCAGTCCGTGTCGCGGCCAATTTGGTAAGGTTTAATATCGCGTAGCCCAAGGCGCGTTCGCCGGCCGCCAATATCAGGATGAGCCCAATTCCATAGAGTCCCGTCGCGCTTTAAAAGGACCATTCCAGAAAAAGAACTGGCCACGCTCAACCAGTTAGTCTCCCGCCCATACTGGGTCATTGGGACGTCCGTGCCCAGGGGCCTCTCCGCAACCCAAAGAGTGCCGTCGGCGCGGATGGCAAGAGTCCTGGCATGGGCCTCCGCGACCACCAGCCAGTTCGAGCCGGGTGCGAATTGCCCGCGACCCGCGCTCCGCAATGTCTCGTCTTCGTGAAATCCCAGAAAAATCCAACGCAAGTCGCGGAAAAATCGATCCTTCCACAACCGCCCATCAGGAAGGAGGATGGCAAGCGTCTCAAAGCTGCTCTTGAGGACCGTCGGTTTGCCTGTCGGAATGAGCGCCAGCCCATGAGGCGGCTCAAGCGGCGTCAGCCATTCCCACGGGCGATAATATGTGGCTGTGCTTAATCCCCAACTGGCCGCTACCACTGCTACGAGGGACAGAGCATTATGCCGCCAGAGTTTCCCGCTCTCGGAAACATCTTGGAAATTTCGATAACTCCGCCAGATCAGGGCCGCTGTCGCGAGCGGAACGCCTATCAGGAGAAGCAAACCGCCGATCGGGAACTGTTGGAAGTAGGTCGCTGCCGGGCCGGAGGCTGGTAGCGCCAGCCCCGCCGCTAGGAAAAAGAGGGTAAGCGTCGCCGCCCCCATCGCTTGCACCACGCCATTGGCCAGGCTCGACCCATAAAATCCGAGCTGCGCAACGCCCAGGAAAAACGCCAGGCACCAGGCATAGGATATGTGATTTCCGCCCCAGAGGTGCTCCGGTACCCAACACAATGTCGCGCTCAACCAGGCGATGACCATGACCGAGGTCCATTTCATCAGCCATTGCATGCGGCTTGAACGAGGCAGGCACGAGATCCCCCCCATTGTGCCGAGCTTCCGCTCTTCGGCCACGCTCTGCGCCCCGGCGATGAACGGCGCAAACAGCCACAACCCGGCGATGATCTCCAGTGTCGTGAGCGTGGCTCTGCTGTAAGTCCGCGCGCCCACGTTGCGCGGAACAATGGTCCCAAGATGAAGCGCCAATAAACAACCCATCGCCACAAACGTGAATTGTTGCAGTTGCAGTTCCTTCCAAAAAAGCGCCGCCCAGGGCCGATGGTTCCGGCGGGCCGAGTCGCTCGGATTGGAATCCCCGACGCCCAAAGCAATCACGCCACCAGTCCATCCCGTGTCTTGCAGACGAAGAAATTGCCGCCAGGCCAGAAGAAAAGCGGCGACCGCATACGTCCCAAGCACGGTAAAGACCATCCAATCGGCCCCGTCGAGTAGCTTTATGGCAATACCCGAAGCCATCGGAAGGAGGAGGGTGAGCCAGAAGGCCGCCGCCACCTGTCGCAGCACCAAGGCCATCAACAGGCCGCCGGTCGCGAACGCCGCGATCATCAACCCGAAAAAGGCCCAAGCTCCCGGCGGCCACGATCTTGGGGCCCCAACCGACGGACCCCCGAAGAGACACCACGCGCCAAAGGCCAATTCCATGAAAACGGCCAGCACCGCAATTTTGGTCCACCAGATGCGGCCTCGTTCCACAGGTTGTGTCAGCATGAACGGAAGCGTTTTGAGGCCGAATTCGCGTCCAAAAGACGAAACCGCCAGCAGCACGAACCCGAACCAAAAGAGGTAAGAGGCGCCCATGGTACCAAGGTCGCCAGCGTTGGAGAGGATAGGACCCAGGGGAATCAATAACAAAGTCACGGCAAAGGCCGGGAGCATCAGACGAATTTCTTTGACGATGAGCGTTTTCATTGTTTGACAGCCACCGATGGGCGAAGCAGCGGGAAAGGCTTGGATATTTTCATAGACAATGGCAAAGCTGCTTATTCGTGTGCGCCAAGGATGTTCTCGATGCGGGTCGGTTTGCGAGAAGCAGCGAGGCGCAAACCATAAAAAAGGTCCACGGGCGTTCTCGAGTCCGGCCAATCCCACAGAATTCCATCCGCGGCCACAGACGTGATCTCACCGTCAACCGCGCCCAATGCAATCCAATCGCGGTTGATCCCCAGCCGGACCGGCGGCTGGCCTAGCACCTTGAATGCCTCCCACCAGTTTTTCGCTTCCCAGAGCCAAAGCGAACCATCCATTTTGCGCCCAACGATTCTCGTGGTGTTAGCCAATTCCGCCCAGTCCGAAGCCTTTCCTATTTGCACAGGAATCCACCCGTTGGCGGGGGCAGCCTTTGGTGACCAAGGTTGTGGCCAATGCTCCGGATAACCCGCGAAATACCACAAAGTGCCATCGTCCCGCACCCCCGCGAATGAATGGTAGTCCAAATTCACCAAGCTTCGCCAACGGGCGTTATCCAATCCGGGCAAGTGCCAGGCGAAGATTCCAGGCGCAAGTTCTTTCTCGATTAAGTTGGTCCCGAGATCTGTTCTGGGGTAGTGCAAAATCCACCCACTGCCGTCAGTTTTCCAAAGAAAGGCGCCAATCCACCATCTCGACCCAATCATTCTGGCCCAGTCCGAGTCCCGCCCCAGCAACCGCGGGGCAAATCGGCGCAAGCTTGGGTACTCGTGCTTGGTCTCATAAACGTTGGTGCCCCAGGCCCATAAGGTGCCGTCCCGCTTCAAGAGCAACATAGCCATCCCGCCCCTGCAAACCACCCTCAACCAGTTGGTCTCCTGTGCAAATTGAATCAAGCCTGCCGCTGGCTCCGCGTTCTGCAAAACTTCTTCTTCCGCCGTCCGGCGTGGCTGTTCGGAAACCCAAAGAGTGCCATCGGAGCGGATCGCCGCCGTTTCGTGATCATTGGCCGCGGCGTCCACCCAATTGGAGCCAGGCACGAACGCAGCGCTTCCTTGGCTTTCCCACTCGCCAGGCACCCGCTCCGCGCCACCCCGGTTTTGCCAGAATAGGCCCAAAGCCATGTTATGGAATAGCCATTTCGGACTGCGGTCCAGATGGTCAACCCTCAATCGCCCATCTGGGAACAAAGCTGCTAATCCTGAACCGCCAGAACTGTGGAGGATGGGCGGCTTTTCCAAGGACAGCCGCGCCGGTCCGGGCGGCGGTTCCAAGGGCGTGAGCCATTCCCAGGCCCGGTGATAAATAGCAACTGTCAAGACAATGGATAAAGCGGCCATTCCCGCCAGCGCCAGGGCATTGCGCCACCAAACACGCCAGCTTTCGGTCACCATGCCGAAATTGCGATAGCCCAGGGCGAGCACCGTCGCCAGGAGCAACGGCCCGCCGACGAAAATGGGCAGAGTCCCCGAAAAGGGAACGAAGGAGGCATCCTGCCACGGCAAAAACGGCAGCACCAAGGAACCGAACAACCCCGAGAGCGTAAGCACCGCCGCCGCCAGTGCCTGGAGCAAGCCGCCAGTCATGGTTGAACCGTAAAAACCCGCCAAGGCCAGGAGCAGGAAAGACCAAGCCAATTGGAGGTAATCGTGATCCGTCAACTTGTCGCCGGCGATGTGGTCCACCCCCACAAGCAGCAACCAACTCAACAAACCGCCGATGAGCAGCGACACCGCCAGTTTTAGAAACCACCGCGCCCGGCGCGAAATCGGCAGGCATGAATGGGCCTGCATCGTGCCGAATTTACGCTCTTCGGCGACGCTTTGGCTCCCTGCCAGCAGAGGCACAACGAACCACAATGCCCCAAAAGCGTCCAAAACCATCAAGGTTGTCCGACTGAAAGTGTTGGCGCCCGCCTTCCGCAGCGCAACAACACCCAGGTGCAGCACGAGCAGAATGAACATCCCCAGCAAGGTGACTTGCTGCAAGCGGACTTCATTCCAGAACAACGCCGCCCACGGCCTGCGTCCCCGCAAATTGGAACGTTCCAAAGACGCACAACTCCCGCCAAGAACAATGGCCCCACCTGTCCAAGCGGTGTCCTGCAATCGAAAAAACTGTCGCCGTGCCAGGAAAAATCCGGCCATGCCATACAGGCCCAAGCCCGCCAAGGCCACCCCATTGGAACCGCCGAAGGCGTAGATGCCCGTCAAGAGCACAATAGGCAACAGGAGGGCCAGCCAAAAAGCGGCGACCAACTGCCGCAGCAACAAGGTCAGCCAGATGGCTCCGGCCGCGAAGACAAAAGTGCTAATACCGACCATGCCCAGTTCCGCCGGTCGCAAAGTGACCCAGGGCCGGATGTTTTCCGAAATGAGCCACACATCAAAAACCACCCCCAAGCAAATCGTGAGCACCACGATTTTGGTCCACCATATGCGCCCGCGTTCCAATGGTTGCGACAGGATAAACGGAAAAGTGTTGAGACCAATTTCACGTCCGAAGGCCGTCAGCGCCAGCAGCATCGCCCCAAATAAGAAAAGATAACCGGGCCACAAAACAGGCTGCCGATAATAATCCTGGGGATCATATGGAACCAGCCAGATCGGCAGCATGGCCAGCGCCAGTGCCGCGACAAATGCCGGGAGCACCAGACGGATTTCTTTCGCGACCAGCGTTTTCATTGCTTGACGGTGGCCAGGGTCCCGGCGGCCACAAAAATCTCCTCCAGGCTCAGCGAATCGCAGCGCAATTCCTCCGGGTGACAGGCCCGCAACTTTTCCAAAATATGATCGCGGTTCCCATCGGCTAGAATTTCAAAATCCCGGCCCGACTGGCGCACCTGCAACGCGCCCCGCAGATCGAGCCCGGTCGGCGGTTGTGGAAAGCTGACGCGGATTTTTTGGAAACGATCCCGCGCCTGGTCTGACTGCATCGTGAGCAGTTCGCGGCCTTTTTCAATAATGGTGAATTCATCAATTAACCCCTCAAATTCGCCAATTAAGTGCGTCGAAACGAAGACCGTGCGATGCTCGGGATCCGCCGCGTGATAAGCCCCGATGACCGTTTGAATAAATTCACGGCGCACAATCGGGTCCAGCCCTGAAGTAGGCTCGTCCAAAACCAGCAATTCCGGTTCAGGACAGACCGCGCCAATCAGCGCCAATTGCGTTCTTTGGCCTTTGGAGAGATGGCTCGTTTTCTGGCGGCGGTCGAGTTGAAACCGCTTCAACAAATCGTCCTCCATTTCCCGATTCCAACTTGGGCGGAAGGAAGCGATGAAGCGCAAGGCGTCATCCACACTCATCCACGGATAGAACGCCACGCTATCCGGCACATACGATAAGCGCGACTTGACCGCAACCTCCTGTTGTTGCGGGTCGAGTCCAAACACGCGCGCCGTCCCCGCAGTGGGCCGCAGAAGATTCAAGA
>Ga0182016_10005068_pt1 | contig 14343 bp, 17 predicted proteins | sample 712S2MmetaG_FD_120491 | JGI IMG/M metagenome (GOLD analysis project Ga0182016, IMG submission 120491) | Permafrost microbial communities from Stordalen Mire, Sweden - 712S2M metaG | ecosystem: Environmental > Terrestrial > Soil > Wetlands > Permafrost | place: Sweden: Stordalen | collected...
CGCAGATCAAGGGAATAAGCTCGGGCCATCCGATGCTGGCCTCCATTCCAGCCAGCATCTTGAATCATATTCGCGCTGGATCGGGAATCCCCTTCGATTCAGAAAAAATCAGCCATGCTCTAGTCCCCACCTCGGGCGATTTCGCGTCCGGTCCCCGGTGCGATTAATTATCGAACAGCGCGTCGATCTCGGCCTGCGTGATATGGCCAGAGTCGCCGTCGAGCCGCGGGCCGTGCAGCAGTTGCGCCGCATCGTCGCGCGGCGGCGCGGATTTGTCCGCGTTCTGTTCCGGCGTTACGGGATGCTCGAGGAACTTGAGCGTCGTCCTGACCTTGGCGATGCGCTGCCCGCTCAGGTCCTGGAAATTGCATGCCTCGAAAACCCGGACGATGAGATCCGAAATGTCCTGGGCCGCACCTTGCTCGAGCTTGCCCTTGAGGGCCGCCGCGAGGTTGTCGGCGAGCTGATCGATTTCCTCGGCTGCGGCGAGAATCTTTTGCGTCGCCTGCGCGGTATCGGCGGCGACCGCTTCGAGCTCTTGCACGATGCGGCTCAGTTGGGCTGCTTGCAGCGCCGTGGTGACCGAGCCCTCGCTGCCGGCGCTCGCCGCCGGGCGCGGCCGGGGAGTAGCCAGCGTCGCGCGGAGCGCTCCGAGCGCCTGCATGACTTCGGCATGATAGGTATCGTGGACCGGGGCCTGATGGACCGGCGCGCGGGCGCCGTCGCCTGGGCCGGGGTGCCGGGCCGCGACGGTTTCCTCGATGCGGAATATCTTGCGCGGTGCGGCCATTTCTTGTCCCACCCGCTCGGAGACTAAAGTTTGGCCGCTTAATATGGCGTTCACGGCCGATCTGGCGGGCGCGTGACGCAGCGGCGATGCCAAGTGGCGCCTTCCGGCTGCTGCCGGCCATGCGATGGAACGCCTGATTAACCAAATCATTTCACGCAATATCAACTGTAACTTGATGAACGATGTGCGAATTTTTCCGCCGCGCAATTTGTTTACCAAACAGTCGAGGTTTGCGGGCGTAGTTGCTGCGTGAGCGCGCGCCGCTGTCGCGATTGTCTGCGGCGCGAAACAAGCTCGATTGTGTAACCGGCGTAACGAGTACAGCAATGCGGCGTATCTGCGTGTTCGCGCTTTTGTCGGCGCTGTCGACAGGCGCATTATCAGTGTCGGCTTCTGCCGATCCTCTCCAACTCACTTTCTCGCCGTATGTGATGAGCGCTCCGGTGCAGCAGCCGGTCTATGTGATGCAGTCGCAGCCTGCCGGGCCGGTCAACGTTCAGCCCTATGCGGGCCAGCAATATTATGCGGCTCCGCAGCAAGGTTATGCGGCAGCGCCGCGGGGCTACGTCACGGCGCCCCCGCAGACCTACCCTTCAAGCTATGCGCCAAGCTATCAACAGGCGGCGCCAATCTATACCGGAACCGTGGCGCCGCGTTACGCCTCGTCCGCCGCGGCGCCGAACTATGCGCCGCCCGCGCTGATGAACTACGCGACACCCGCACCTGCGCCCGCGACTTATTCGGCTCCGCCGCCGCAGCCGGCGCCCGCGCCGCCGGCCGAGCCGCGCCGCGGCTTTCTCGAACAAATTTTCGGCGGGCCGACCATACAGGCGCACGTCTATGCGCCGGCAATGCCCGAATATCAGCAGGCGCCCTCCCAATATCAACAAGTCCCGCAAGCGCCCGTCGTCAATCAACAGCAGAGCTACGCGCCTTCGAGCCAAGGCGACATGTCGGCCTATCCGATCGACCCGAGATATGACCGCCAAGCGGTTGACTATCGCTCCGACGAACCCGCGGGCACGATCGTCATCGATACGCCAAACAAATTTCTCTATCTGGTCGAAGGCGGCGGCAGGGCGCTGCGCTACGGCATCGGCGTCGGCCGGCCGGGTTTCACCTGGGCGGGCGTGAAGACGATCACCGCCAAGAAGGAATGGCCGGACTGGCGGCCGCCCGCGGATATGCTCGAACGCCGCCCCGATCTGCCGCGCTACATGCCGGGAGGCATCGACAATCCGCTCGGCGCGCGCGCGATGTATCTCGGCTCGACGCTCTACCGCATCCACGGCTCGAACGAGCCCTGGACCATCGGCACCAATGTGTCGTCGGGTTGCATCCGCATGCGCAACGAAGACGTCACCGATCTCTATAACCGCGTCAAGGTCGGCACCAAGGTCGTGGTGATCTGACGCTGCGGCCGAATTTAAGCCGAAGCCGGCAGCGACCGCCGCGTCGCGCGCCGATACTTACCCCCTTTGCAGCGCGCACCAGCCCGGTTAGATGGGAGCGATGCAAAATATTCCGATCTATGAAGCGCTGGCCCAGGCCTTCGCGGCCGAGGGCGTCGACACCCATTTCACCCTGATGGGTGACGGCAATATGCACTGGGTTGCCGCCATGCAGCAGCTCGACGGCATGAATACGTTCTCGGCGCGGCACGAGCACTGCGCCTGCTCTATGGCGATGGGCTATCACAGCGCGACGGGCAAGATCGGTGTCGCCTCCGTGACCTGCGGACCAGGGCTGACACAGATCATGACGGCGCTGACGACGGCATCGCGGGCTAGAATTCCACTCGTTGTCTTTGCCGGCGAGGCGCCGATCCACGCCAAGTGGTACAATCAGGCGCTCGACCAGCCGCCATTCGCCGCCGCCTGCGGGGCGCATTACATCTCCGCGCACAGCCCGCAGCGCATGTATCAATATGTCCGCGAAGCCTTTTATCTCGCGCGGCACGAACGCCGGCCGGTCGTGCTTGGCGTGCCCTACGATCTGCAAAAGCAGCCGCTGCCCGACATCGGCTCCTATCAGACCTCGCTCGAGGTGATGCCGCGCGTCGAGCCGGTGCCGCCGCATCCGCATCAGGTCTACGAACTGGTGGAGAAACTCGTTCGCGCCAAGTACCCGATCGTGCTTGCGGGCCGGGGTGTGCTGCGATCAGGGGCCGCGGCCGAAGTTGAGGACGTGGCCGAGCAGTCCGGTGCCTTGCTGGCGACGACACTCCTCGCGCGCGGCATGTTCGATCACAATCCATTCTCGCTCGGCATTGCCGGCGGCTTCGCCCGCGACATCGCGCGCGAGGCCGGCGCCAAAGCCGATCTCGTCATCGCGTTCGGAACGAGCCTGAACTACTACACGGTCGACGGCGGCAATATGTTTCCCAAGGCCGAGGTGGTGCAGATCGACACCGAGCCGCTCGGCCTTGCGCATGGCATGCGATCGGGCGATTTGCATCTCGCCGCCGACGCCAAATTGGCCGCGGTTGCGATCGCGGAGAAATTGCGCGCCTGCGGCGGGACAGCGGCCAATAGTCGCTCGCCGGAGATGGCGCTACGGATCAAAGACGAACCCGCCGACAGCTTGGCGTTCGCGGTCGATCCTGGCACGCTCGATCCACGCCGCGTCGTCGAGGAACTCGATCGCGTCATCCCAAAGGATTTCGATTCGGTGAGCGGTTCGGGCCACCAGTCGTATTTCCACACCGTGATGCGCGGCCGCAAGCCGGAAAGCTATCACGCCATCCGCTCATTCGGCGCGATCGGCGGCGGCATCTCCTATGCCATCGGCGTTGCCGCGGCGCGTCGCAATGGGCGCGTCGTGCTGTTCGAAGGCGACGGCAGCTTCCTGATGCACATCCAGGAGCTCGAAATGGTGGCGCGTCACCGGCTCAAGCTCTTGTTCTGCATCTTCAACGACGGCGCCTATGGGGCGGAGATCCACAAGCTGCGCGCCGACGGTGTGGACGATTCCGGCGCGGTGTTCGGACGCACCGACCTTGCCGCAATCGCCAAAGGCTTCGGTCTGCGCGGCGCGAACGTTACCGATGTCGGGCAGTTGCGGCCGTTGTTCGATGCCTACCAGACCCACGACACGGCGGAGGTGTGGAACATTCACATCTCAGACAAGGTCGTCAGTCCCAACACGCGGCGCGGCAATAGCCGCGGTCACGGCAAAATGTGAGCGTGGGCGCCGGCCTACTCCATTTTGATGCCGGCCGTCTTGACCACCTTGCCCCACTTCTCGGTGTCGTCGCGAATAAGCGCCGTGAAGCGATCGCCGTCGAGCGTCATCACGGTAAGCTGCTGATCGGCGAATTGTTTGATCACGGCCGGATCGCGCATGACCGCAAGCGTTGCCTCGCGCAGGCGATCTACGATCGGCTTCGGCGTTGCCGCCGGTGCGATGATGCCGACCCAGGGCGCCATCTCAAAGCCCGGAACGGTCTCCGCGACCGCCGGCCAATCGGGAAATTCCGGAATCCGCTTCGGCTCCGCCACCGCCAGCACCTTCAGCTTGTTGTCTTTTACGTAAGGCAGCAGCGTCGACACATTGTTGAACTCGACCTGGACTTCGCCGCCGAGGATGCCCACGGCCATCGGGCCGGTGCCCTTATAGGGCACGTGCAAGAGCTTCACGCCGGTGGCGAGCTCGAACAATTCCATCGCCAGATGGCTGAAATTGCCGACGCCAGCCGAGCCATAGGCGATGCCGCCCGGCTTTTCCTTCGCGAGCTTGATGAGATCGGCGATGTTGTTGGCCGGAAACGTAGGATTGGCCGCCAGCATGCCCGGCAGGCGGACGAGCGACGTTACCGGGATGAAATCCTTCAACGGATCATAGGACAGATCCTTGTAGAGCCAGGGATTGACCGTCATCGGTGTGTCGGAGGTGACCGCGATGGTGTAGCCGTCCGGGTCGGATTGTTTCAGCGCTTGCAGGCCGACGGCGCCGTTGGCGCCGCCGCGGTTCTCGACAAAGATCGACTGGTTCAACTTTTTCGACAGATGATCGGCCGCCATGCGGGCGACCACGTCGGTGCCGCCGCCGGCGGGATAAGGCACGATTATGCGGATCGGCTTCTGCGGCCAGTCTTGCGCGTGCAACGGCAACGCAGTGCAGCACAATAGGCCAAGCATTGCCGCAACCGCGGCCATTGATTTTCGCATCGGTGTCCCTCTCCCGGTGATACGCAGTTCGGATTTTTTTCTTGTTTCGCGCCATGCGCGATTGGGGCGCATTTAACCGCATCGGCGGCGCCGGCGCCAGCTTGTAGCGCCGCCGCAATTTCTCTAGCCTTCGACGAGGGATGAACGCCGCGCAGCGACGACTTCGCTGAAAAATCGTTCCCGAATGGGGCACAACGCATGTACGATCTGCATCTTTCCGCCGAGCAATTGGAAATCCGCGACACCGTGCGCGACTTCGTCACGCGCTACGTCAAGCCGGTGGTGCTCAAGGCCGAGCGGCTCGATGCCGGTGACCGCCGTCTGCCCATGGCCTTGCTCGACGAGGCCTCGCAACTCGGACTGCGCACGCTGACGCTCGCCGAGGATCTTGGCGGAGCCGGCGCCGATCAACTGACTTGCGCCATCGTCACCGAAGAATTGGCCGCGGGCGATGCCGACATCGCGGCGACGCTCGCCGAAACCTCGCGGTACGCAACACTTTTGTTCGGAAGCGCGATGAGTGACGCGCAGCGCGAGCGGCTCTTGCCGCTGTTCACCGATAACGACCGCTGTCAGCTTGCTTTCGCATCGCAGGAGTCCGGAGCTGAGCCCGGCCTCGGCGTCAACTATCATCGGCCGGTCGCGATGACAGCCGACCTGAACACCACGGCGGTAAAGTCGGCAGACGGCGACTGGATCATCAACGGCGTCAAGCTGTGTGTCGCCAATGCGCCAGTGGCCGGACTGTTTGCCGTCACTGTCAAAATCCCAGCGCGGCGCGGCATCGGCATTCTCATCGTGCCCGGCGACGCATCGGGGCTGACGGCGCGCGCGCATGAGGGTGCGTGGCGGCAAGGGTCCTGCGGCGAGGTCACGTTCAAGGATTGCCGGGTGCCGGGCGATAATCTGCTCGCGGACGACGCGGCGGAACTCCTCGCCGGCGATGAAGCGTCCGGGCGCGGCAGCGTGCTGATGCAGGCGGTCAGTCTCGGCATCGGGCGTGCGGCCTATGAGGCCGCCCTCGACTACGCCAAGCTCCGTGTGCAAGGCGGCCGGCCGATCGTCCAACACCAGGCGATCGGCGCCAAGCTCGCCGAGATCGCCATCAAGCTCGAGGTGGCGCGCGGCGCGGTATGGCGGGCGGCCTGGGCCTGCGATCATCCCGATGCCTATGCGGACCGCAGCCTCGCCGATCTGCCGCTCAAAACCGTGGCGCAGGTTTTCACGGCGCAGGCGATGGTCGAAGTGACGAAAGACGCCGCCGAAATTTTTGGCGCCATGGGGGTTATGCGCGACATGCCGCTGCAGAAATACGTGCACGACGCGCGCGTCTGTCTGCATGGCGGCGAGAGCCCTCGCGACGCCAAATTGCGCATTGCCGAAGCGCTCTCCGGCTATCGGCGCGCCTCGCCCACCGCGATCGCGGCCGAATAGCTTTTCCCGATTTCGACGAGGATACGACGATGGACTTCACGCTAAGCAACGAGCAGCGCGACTGGCAGATGACGGCGCGAAAATTCGCCGACGAGGAAATCCGCCCGATCTCGCTGGCGCGCGATGCCATCCCGACGGCGCATGAAACGTTCGATTGGGAGATCGTCAAGAAAGGCTCGAAGCTCGGCTTTCGCACGCTTGCCGTCCCGAAGGAATATGGCGGGCAGGGCACCGATTTCGTCACCCAGGCGCTGGTCATGGCGGAGCTGGCGCGGGCCGACAGCGCCATTTCCAAGACCTTCAGCCAGAACTGGAAATGGAGCCATCTGATCAGCGCGTCGTGCACCGCCGAGCAGAAGGCGCGATTCCTAAAGCCCTTCGTCGAGGACGATACCTATCTGCTCGGCAAGGGCATTACCGAGCCGAGCGCCGGTTCCGACAATCGCCTGCCGCCGCCCGGCGATGCCAAAGCGGGCCTGAAGCTGCGGGCGGAGCGCAAGGGCGATGAGTGGATCCTCAACGGCGAGAAGTGCTTCATTGCCAATGCGCCGGTCGGCAAGCTGTTCTTCATCGATGCGCGGACCGATCCTTCCGTTCCGCTCAAGCAGGGCACGACGCTATTTCTGGTGCCGCGCGACACGCCCGGCTTCCGCATCGGCAAGGTGTTCAACAAGAGCGGTTGGCGCTTCTATCAGAACGGCGAGATGATTTTCGAAGACGCGCGGGTGCCGCATGCCAATGTCGTCGGCGAGGTCAATGGCGGGGTGAAGAAGGCGGGTGGCAGCGGCAATGACACCACCGGCGGCGATATTTTCGGCGACCTCGAGCTTTGCGCCAATGCCCTGTCAGACGGCGATGCGCCATGCGCGGACGGTCAAGCAGGGTGGGCAATATCTTTTCGAACAGCAGCTCGTGCAGCTTGCGATCAACCGCATGCATATGCTGACCGAGGCGCTGCGCTCCTTCGTGCTGCGGGTGGCCTGGGAGCACGACATGAAGATCCATTCCTGCAATGCCGGTCTCGCCATGAATTTTTCAACCGACGTCGTGCAAGAGGTCACCGAGCTCTACATGGATGTCCGCGGCACCGACGGCTGTCTCATGGATCAGCACCCCGACAAGCTGGTGCGCGATGCCTTTATCTGGAGCCATCTGGCGGGCGACACGGTGCAGCGCATGAAAGTCGCGCGGCGTCTCGCCCATTGACGCTCACTCGATCCGCGACGTGTCGCCGGAAAATTCCATCGGGCAGTAATGGGCGCCGTGGAATTGCGCCGAGATATCGTTCTCTTTCTTGCCCTCGGCAAATATCTCGGCCGCAAACACCTCGGAATCATCCTCGGGGCGATAGCCGAGGAATTCTACGTTGCTGTTGTCCCAGCGGCTGCGCAGGTTGTTGGAAACGCCGTAGACGATCACGAAGTGGTAATCCGGGTGGTCGATGCAGCGGCGCGTGAGTTGCACCATGTCGCGATGGCTGATCCAGGTCAGCAGGCCGCGGGCGTCGATCGGCCGGTCGGGCGTGCGGAAGGTGCCGATGCGCAGACAGGCGACGCTGATACCGTGCTTGTCGGCATAGAGACGGCCGAGCGCCTCGCCGAACACCTTGGAAACGCCGTAGCGCGAGTCCGGCCGCACCGCGACGCGATCGTCGAGGAAGCGTTCGCGGCGGTGAAAGCCTATGGCGTGGTTCGAACTGGCGAAGATGACCCGTTTGACGCCCTGGCGGCGCGCCGTCTCGAAGACATTGTAACAGCCTTCGATATTCAGCGGCAGCACCTTGTCCCATGCGGCCTCCGTGGACGCACCGGCGAGGTGCACGACGCAGTCTATCCCCGCCATCGCACTTTCCAGCGCGGCCACGTCGCGTATGTCCGCCGTGAGAAGTTCTTCACCCGCCGCGGCGGCGCCCAGCGGAGCGACATCGAGAAGTCTAATAAGCGGATAGCTGCCGCGCAGACCGTGACGTAACGCGACGCCGATTTGGCCCGCCGCGCCGGTAATGAGGATGCGTTTCATGTTTCACTCCGAAGATCGCTGAAATCACGTGGCGAGTTTAGCGCTGCGGCTGCCACTGGCGGATTGTGCCTTAGGCCACGATATGAGCAGCAATGCCTGTTTTGGGCTAGACTGCGCGCAGCGCAACGCGGACTGACGTCGGCGATAACCGCAGCGGAGATTTGCAAATGAAGTGGCTTTTGGGCGTGGCAGCACTGCTCGTTATGTTCAGTCATCCTGCCCAGGCCACGGATTTGGGCTGCGTCAGCACCACGTTTAACGTGCTTTCTCCCAACGACAAAGTGTGCGTCAGCGTCTTTGAAGATCCGCAAGTGGCGGGCATCGAGTGCCACATTTCGCAGGCCAGAAAAGGCGGCTGGGGCCAGCCGTTCGGCTTGAACGAGGACCCGTCCAATTTTTCGGTATCGTGCCGGCAAAACGGCCCGATCGACACCGATCTGTCGAAGCTCGGCGACGACCAAGAGGTCTTCACCCAGAAGACCAGCATCTTTTTCAAGACCACGCGCATTTATCGCATGGTGGACAAGCCTCATAACACGCTCGTCTATCTCGCGATCAGCACCAAGATCGTCAATGGCTCGCCGGCAAATGCGATCAGCACCGTTCCGATCATGCCGTGGCCGCACTGATGATCTAGCCCAGCGCAACGTCTCGCGCTTCAAGAAGCCGCGGGAAATCCTCGCCGAGGAAGAACGCATATTCGCGGTCGCGCAGATCGGTCAATGAATCGAGCCGCCGCAGCTCGGCGTCCGCCTGGCCCGGATGGCACATGACGACGCCGCCGTCAGGCAAGTGATCGAGAAATTTCGCAAACAGCTTGGCGTAGTCGGCTTCGGCGCGAAAGGCGTAGGCGCCGGCAAAAGCCGGATTGGTCCGCACCCCATGCCGCGCCGCAAGCCTGCGGAAGCGCCGGCTGAGGGCATCGAGCAGCAGCGCCTTGCGGTCGACAAAGCGCCGATGCGCCGGCAGCTTCCGTCCGCATTGGCGGACCCAAGCGTTCGGCGCGGCATCCTTGACGACGCGCAACAAAGCTTCGCCGATCTGCGGGAAGAGCTGCACGTGCTGGTGGCCGTCGATGAAATCCGGTGGGCGTCCGAACGCCGACTGGAAGGCCTCGACCTGGCGCATGATCTCGATCGTCAGCCATTCGGGCCGCAAAGTCCGCAGATGCGCGCGCCGCATCATGGCGGTGAGCGAGAGGAACGTGGCGTGACGCAGCGGCGCAAAGCCGCGCGACAGCGGTTTGAACGGCGCCGTCAGAGTGAGGTGCAGCCCGATCGCGGCGTGTTTGCCGGCGGCGTCCCGAAGCGCGTTCGCGGCGCCCACGGAAAAATCCGGCGCCACCACCATCGCCGACGCGGCATTGATGCGTCGGCGCGCGATCAGGTCGAGGATCGCGGCGTTCACGCCCGGCGAAATGCCGTAATCGTCGGCGCACAGCCGGATGTATCGAGTGCCGTGATGGGGCCGGCCGTGCTTGTCTTGGCTCATTCGGCTGCGGTGCGGGCGCCGGTCGCGGTGAGCTTTGCGTCCTCCGCGGGCTTCACGTCGTGCTCGGCGACGAAATAGACCGGCCGGCCTTTGATCTCTTGCAGGATTTTTCCGATATATTCGCCGACCACGCCGAGCATGATCAATTGCATGCCGCCGAGCACCATGATGCCGACGAACAGCGACGGATAACCCGGCACTTTCTCGCCATAGACCAGCGTCTCGTAGACGATCTGCAAACCGTAACAAAACGCGATCACCGCGAGCACCACGCCCAGCATGGTGGCAAACCGCAACGGCGCCACCGAGAAGGCGGTCAGGCCGTTGAGCGAGAGCCCGATGAGTCTTCGGGTATTCCAGGTGCTGCGGCCGTCGGCGCGGGCTTCCGGCTCGTAATCGATCCGCTTCTGCCGGAAACCGATCCAGCTCGCCAGTCCCTTGAAGAAGCGGTTGCGCTCCGGCAGTTGCCGCAGCGCGGCCGCGGCCCGCGGCGACAACAGTCGAAAATCGCCGGCGTCTTCCGGGATTTTTGGCCGCGCGCCCCAGTTCAACAGCGCATAAAAGCTCTTCACCGCGACCCTTCGGGAGGCCGATTCATTCGCCCGATTAGCCTTCGCGGTATAGACGACGTCGTAGCGGCCATCGAGCCAATGCCCGACCAGCGTCTCGATCAGAGAGGGGGGATGCTGGCCGTCGCCGTCGATGAACAGGATGGCGCCGCGCCGGGCATAATCGAGGCCGGCGAGCAGCGCCGCCTCCTTGCCGAAATTGCGCGACAGCGACACGACCTGCACATCGATGGCGACGGCCGGTAGCGCACGCGCGATGGCGAGCGTATCGTCGCGGCTGCCGTCGTCGATGTAGACGACTTCGCAAGCGAGCCCGCGCGATGCGGCAAGTTGCTGCGCCACCTCGATGAGCCGCGCGTGGAGGCGGTCGAGCGAAGCCGCCTCGTTGTAAAGCGGCACCACGATGGAAAGTCCGCTCGCGGCACCCGAATCGGGTCCGGCCGCGCCGGGGGCGCGGGGCAGTGGCGCGATACGATTGTCGGTAGCGTTCATGAACTTAGCCCGGTCTCGGCCGTTCTATAGCGCAAACCGCGGTCGCGCGCCCACCCCCTTCGCGTAGGCCAGGCTGTCGCAGCGGGCCGGACATGATATGCGAAAGCCCGCGATGACCCCTGTTTCTCCTCCCGATCCACCCCGCTCCGTGCTCGCCGACAGGCTCGACGACGCGTGGCGTCGGCGGACGCTGAGCCTCAAGGCCATGTCATTCGCACTCATTGGCGTCATCAATACCGCCGTCGACTACGCGCTTTTTCTTGTGGCACGCTCCATCCTGCAGCACGCGCCCGCCGCACTCGCTCTGTTCGCCTCGTTCAGCGAAAGCTGCCGCTGCGGCAGGCCGGACACGATCCTCTTGATCGTCGCCAATATGATGTCGTGGATTGTCGCGGTGAGCGGCTCCTATATTCTGAATTCCTCGATCACCTTCGCCGCCGAGTCCGGCCGGAAGTTGAGCTGGCGCCACTATCTGACCTTTGTGGTCTCCGGCATCGCGGGGCTGATCGCCAATACCACGACGTTGGTGTTCGCCGCGCAGGTTCTCGCTTTGCCGGTGTGGCTCGCCAAAGCCGCCGCCATCCTTGCCAGTTTTGTCGTCAATTTTTCGCTGTCGCACTTTGTCGTCTTTCGGGTGCGCGACGACGGCGGCGATGCCGGCGAGGGGGCCTGACGCAATCGCACGATTTGTGTCCGCTACGGCGCAGAACAACTTAAGAACAAAAGAGAATTTGTCGCCGCCGCTGGCATGATTTGATCTAAATCAAATCGGCGGAAAGATCCTCGCGTCATTTAGCTCGATGCCTGTATTTCTGTACCGATGCCCCAACACCAGCCTGAAAGTCCAAGGCTGGGTCGCGGACGATCCCGAACGCCAGACAGACGTGGCGTACGAGCCGGTGACCTGCATCGCCTGCACGCGGGTGCATATGGTCAATCCAAGCACCGGACGAGTCCTGGGCAGTGACGACAATTAGTCGCCGGCCCCGGCCCACCCCGTGGAAATCTGAGCCCTTCGCCCATGCGTTTGATCCAAGTCAAAGCTCAGCGGCCGAGGCGGGATAACGATTAGTTGCGAACGAAACCGCTGCGGGGGAAACCGACATGTCAACCATCCAAATCGTCAGCCTGCTTGTAGTTTGCATTGCCTTCATCGTGTTCGCCGTCGCTTTAGCGTGGGGCGATTATCAAACGCGCAATATCAGCCACAACCGGCTTGCGCAGCCGGAGCGCCCGCTGCCGGCAAAGTTGCAATTGCTCAAGACTGAAGCCGCAGCGTCGGAAGCATCGGCCCGATCGACGCAAACAGCGTCGGCCAAATGACGCAGCCCGGGCTCCGGCAGGGGAAAACGCCATGAAACAGGACATAGCCGGCACCACGATGTTTGACGGCGATCAGGCGCAAAAGGGTCTCGCGCTCAATCGCATGTGCTTTTCGTTCAACAGCGCCGCAAACCGGGCGGCGTTTCTCAAGGACGAGGAGGGCTATTGCCGCAAATTCGCGCTGACCGACGCACAGCGCGCGGCAGTCAAGAACCGCAATGTGCTGCAAATGATCGAGGCCGGGGGCAACGTCTATTACCTCGCCAAGCTCGCCGGCATTTTCGGGCTCAATGTTCAGGACATCGGCGCGCAACAGACCGGCACCACGGTCGACGAGTTCAAGGCGAAGCTCGCCGCGGCAGGGAGATAATCATGGCTAAAATCATCGGCGGCGTCGCGACGACACACGTGCCCGCGATCGGCAAGGCGATTGCCGACAAAAAATTCAACGACCCGTATTGGCGGCCTTTTTTCGGCGGCTTCGATTACGTGCATTACTGGTTGGCGCGGGAGAAGCCCGACGTCGCGGTGGTGTTTTACAACGACCACGGACTGAATTTCTTTCTCGACAAGCTGCCGACCTTCGCGGTCGGCGCTGCGAGTGAATACCGCAACGAAGACGAGGGCTGGGGCATCCCGGTATCGCGCTCGATCGCCGGCGATCCGGCGCTGTCGTGGCATATCATCAATGCGCTGGTCGCCGACGAATTCGACATCACAATGTGCCAGGACATGCTCATCGATCATGCGGTGACGATTCCGATGACGCTGATGTGGCCGGGCGAGAAATGGCCGGTCAAGATCGTGCCGATCTCGATCAACACCGTGCAGCATCCGCTGCCGTCGATGAAGCGCTGCCTCAAGCTCGGCCGTTCGGTCGGCCGCGCTCTCGAATCCTATCCGCAGGATTTGCGCGTGATGGTCGTCGGCACCGGCGGCTTGTCGCACCAGCTCGACGGCAAGCGGGCCGGCTTCGTCAACAAGGAATTCGACAGCCTATGCATGGATGCTCTCGCCGGCGATCCGGACACGCTGACGCTTTATTCGATCCACGACGTGGTCGAGGAGGCCGGCGCCCAGGGCGTCGAATTCCTCAACTGGATGGCGATGCGCGGCGCGCTGACCGGGCGCGTCACCGAGGTGCATCGCAATTACCACATCCCGATTTCGAACACGGCGGCCGCGACCGTCGTCTATGAAAACGGTGACGGAGCCGAACGCCGCGCCGCCTAGGGCGCGGCAAGGCTGCGTGGATATAATCGCGGAAGATCCTTAGCCGACGTGCCGCTTATCCGACGTGCCGCTTCAGGGTCTTTTCCAGGTCCTCGGTCTTCAGCCGCACGTCGTCCTGAAGATGCGTCCAGTGGTTACCGACCACTTCCCAATTGACCACCGGCGCTTGGCCGCTGGCCGCCGCCGAGGTAAGTCCGTTCGTGGCGCGGCCGGTCTGGGCATCGTAGGTGTAAGCGCCCGCGATGGTCACGATCACTCCCAGAATGAATCCGAATAGTACAGGCACGGCTCTCCTCCGTTCGCAGTTGCGATTTGGCTCCGCCTAACGTCTCAGTCGCGGGGCGGTTCCGCAGGCTAAATTTGTCCGCCGTAATGCGGTCCGCCGAACAGCACGACCAGCACAAGAATAACGACGATCAACCAGACCAATCCGTGACCGCGGCCGCCGTAATAGCCACGGTTGTAACCCCAATACCCGCCGCCGCCGCCGAATAGAAGCAGCACAACGACGATGAGGATGATCAGGCCCATGTGGCGACCTCCAAGTGGCGACCTCTATGAGTTGACGCGATGTCCGCGGCATAAACCCGCAGCGAAAGGGTCGGGTTCCATGGCCCGCGAAATATTGCGGCAAATTTTGGCAATCAGGAACATTGCGCTGGATCCCGGCGTTGAGGCTGCACAGCCCGACTAATTTTGCCCTTTCAGGCACATCAGCAGAGGAAGCCATGGCCCAGTCTCGCGCCGCCAGTTCCGATTTCACCCGCGCCTTCGGCGATGCCAAGAAGCAGGCGAGCGGTGTCGCCGATGACGTCACCGACGC
>Ga0182016_10005069_pt1 | contig 14342 bp, 7 predicted proteins | sample 712S2MmetaG_FD_120491 | JGI IMG/M metagenome (GOLD analysis project Ga0182016, IMG submission 120491) | Permafrost microbial communities from Stordalen Mire, Sweden - 712S2M metaG | ecosystem: Environmental > Terrestrial > Soil > Wetlands > Permafrost | place: Sweden: Stordalen | collected...
ACCCGCAGGGGGCGGCAAGAGGGTCACTTCTCCGGTATTCAGGAACCCTGTGCCCCCCATTTCCTATGGCAAAGAGGCGAGAGCGCGGGGTGAAAAACGTAAACCTAAAAGCGACAGGAACCTCCGGAACTCAACGAACAAGGAACGTTATATGGGGAAAAAGCCAAAAAATGTAAGCAAATGGCGCCAGGAGGACAAAACCCTAGGCTGGCTCAAAGACAAATACCCTCACCTCGCCGAGTGGCGAGAATTCGCGATGAAGTGGATCAAGGACCAATCAGTAAATCCACGGGGAAAGTTGACCGCACTCTCGCTCTTCTTTGAGCGGTATTTTGTTGGCCAGGGTTTATCCCTCAAGCCGGCACAGTTCCTTGCCCGTAGCTTCTCTTCGCCCGACGGAAAAGACCTGCCGGGCTTCTACGAAACGACCCTCCAAAAGGGAAGAACGGGCATCTCGATGAACAACTACGTGCACGACTTCCTCGAGTTTGTACTGAGTCAAGAGGATTTTACTGCACTCGCAGAGGACGGCCAGCTGGTGACTTCTACGTTATTCAGGAATCCCGTGCCTCCCATGTCCTATGGCGCAAGCGCGAGACCACGGGGTGAAAGGCCTAACCTTAAAAGCGACAGGAATCTTGGCTGGGTCCAGGAGAACCATCCCCAACTCACCGACTGGCGAGAATTTGCAGTTAAGTGGATCAAAGAGCAATCAGGTGCACTGCAAGCAAAGTTGGACGCACTCTCGAGATTCTTTGAGCGCTATCTCGTCGGGCAGGGTTTGCCTTCCAAGCCGGCGGAGTTGCTCGCGCGCCGCTTCATTTTGCCCGACGGAAAAGACCTGCCGGACTTCTACAAAACGGCCTGCCCGGATACAGAGCACGGTATCGGAAGGAACAACTACATCCACGACTTTCTCAATTTTGTACTGAGTCAAGATGAGTTTATCGAACTCGCAGACGACGGCCAGCGGGTGACTTCTACGGTATTCAGGAATCCCGTGCGTTATGTCGCCGCAACAAACTTGCCAAAGCGCGCCGAGAGTGTTTATAGTCCGCTGCCCTACATTTACATCGACGAGTTGCGGAAGATGCTTGCGGAAGGACCGAGTTTCCGTGACTGGAAATGGGCCCAGACCTCGCTCGGTGTCGAAATTGGAGGCAAGGGGAGCCAAGGCACGGATTGGTTCGATGTGATTGAGCATCAGATTGATCGGAACGACCCGGACTGTGTGTGGCGGACACGCACGATGAAGCTCACTGGCGAGGAGCGTCTGGAGATGTGGAGCCCGGTGCGCTGGGTGGGACTGCTTGTTAAGCTGATCCTGCCGCTCCGCACTTTCCAGGTCCGTGTGCTCGACTCCGGTGAAGCCGATTACCTTGTTTTCTCCTACAAGGAAATGAAATTTGTCGAGAATAGTAATAGTGATCTCAGGAAGGGCACCGAGCGGCGTCCCTTGCAACAAGGGATATTTCGCCGACCGCCAATGGCCTCCACCGGTGAACCTTCCGTTCCGGTCGTACTCTATGCAAACACGAACAAAACCGCCGACATCGCCAAGTCCGGTTCGGAAAAGGGCTACTGTTTTCCGTGGGTCTATGCAGGCGCATCGCTGCATGAGGACGTCATTTACTGGCTCGAAAAACTCCGCAATTGGCAGCAAAAGTACAACCCAATTTCCCGGCGCACGGCCTGGACGGAACTCGATTCACGCCACGGTCCTCTGAAGAGCGACCTGCAGCTGGCGGGGTATCCTGATGCCTGTTTCCTCTTCCGACTGGCGGAGGAACAAAGCACACCTCATCTGCCGCTCCGGAGGCAAATGCTGGAGAGGTGTTGGTTCAATCTGCTGGAGGCGTTCGAACAGCGGATCGCAGACCGCGGCCAGACCCACAGCCATGGCGAGCCAATTCGTTTCCTTCCGGAGGAGAAGAATCGGAGAAACGGATTGACAACCCTTTTCCCCCTACATAGCCTGCGTGTCTCCCTGATTACCGCATTGGCCCTGGACGGCAAGATGCCGCTCGAAGTCATGTACAGGATTGTTGGCCATAGCCGCCTAATAATGACGCTGTACTACATCAAACCTGGCATGAGCTATATGCTCGACGTGCTAAGCGACGCAGCAAAGCGGATGGAGGCACAGAAAGAACAGAGCCTTCTGAGATTCCTACAGAACACCGAGTTCGAGCAGCTGTTGAAAGATGCCATATGCAATGACCGTTCGAGTCTCGCTGCCGTCATCCCGCGCCATCCTGCGACGCGCAATGCGGCTGGCTGGATGCCTCTACATATAGGTATGTGCCTCGCTGGCGGGAACAATAGTGAGATTAGCGCAAACCAAGCAATACGCGGCTGCTACAACGGGGGGCCGATCCTTGTTAACCTTGGACCGAAGACCAAATACGGGCCTGTTCCGGGCGGGATCCAAAACTGCGTGCGATGCCGGTGGTTCGTTACTGAGCCGAAGCATTTGGTAGCATTGACAGGCCATTGTGACAATCTTTCCTGGCACTGCGACGAAGCAAGAAAGGCGGCCAGGGACCGGGAAGACGAGCTGAACCTGCTTAAAAAGCAACGGGCAGATAGAGAAGATGCCGGCCAGCCGTTCACTGAGTTAGCTGCCCTCGCGCGCGCCGAGAGGCAGTTCGAAAAAGCCGTGAAGAAATTGTCTGACCTCGTCCAGGACGTATCAATCTGCAGGGGTTTCATTGATCGCTGTATAGCTGCGCACAATCAAGGGCGGGACGGCATGCAGCAGTTGGTCCCCTTCGGCGATGGGGGCGAATTGAAAGCTGCCTTGGAATCGACAGATTCGGAACTGCTCCAGATCTCTGGCGTGTGCCAAAATGCGGAGATTTTCCCTGAGGAAGACACTGGCAACGCGGTATATCGCCAGGCCGAGTACCTCGATGCGACCTTAATCCGGGAGAAGAAACCTCCCGTGTTCTTGTTGATGAACGAAAAGGAGAAACTGGTCGCCACCAATGCATACTTGCGCAACCTAGCCGCGCAGATGAACCCCGAAAATCCGTGGCTCGGAAAGAGGGATGTGATTGCGCTCATTGATGCGAAGAAGAGCCTCAGTGAGCATTTTGGGATGGACATAACCAGCCTACTACCCGAAAGTGCTAAAAGTGTCCTTTCCTCCGGCGCCCCTCAACCCGCAGATGTGGTCGAGATTTCCAATTCTTCGCAGCAACTCTTATTGGTAGGCGGCGCGCGATGAGCACGGTGAGTGTGAATCATCCGGATTCCCTGCTGGATTCCCTGCTTGCCAAGAGAGGGCGATCCAACAAGCGCGCCCATCTGTCACAGCTGCACGAGCTTTGCCGCAGGCGGCATCAATCCGGCTCTCGCGAATTCTCTTTGCCGGCCATCGGCCGATTAGCTGAAGAGCAAGGGATCCTCAAGGGCCGAGCGCTATACAACGCTCCCTCGGCCGACTACCGGGCGCTGATTCAGGCTTGGGCGGACTATGCCGGGCCGCCAGCGCCCAAATCACCGAAGTCGCATAAACAGACTGCGACCTACGAGTACATCAAGCGCATCCCTGATCCAGCCCTCCGCTCCAAGGTGCTGCTCATTATTGCCGAGCGTGACGATCTCAAAGCGCAACTCAATACCATAAAAGGGGCTACACAGTTGGATATCGTCCAACATCCCGGGGAACCAATGCAGGCAACGCTTGTATCGCGCCAACAGCCCGGAACCTTCACGCCTGCGCCTCAAACAGAAACGCCTACTGTGCTCCCACCGTTTTCGGAACTAACCAGAACGGAACGCGAAGCTTTGGTGAACTCCATATCGCCCGAATACTTGGGAATGCGAGGGCTGCAAATAGGGGAAGGCGGCGAAATCCTCGATAGGGCCGGAAGAACTGTCTTTGGGATTCGCTTTGTCAACGCAGTGCGCAAGATGCTGCGCCAGCCTGATCCGGCACAGAAGTACGTAGAGTCTGTGGTCAGTGTTACTGCCGACGAAGTCGACACAATCGAAATCACGACTGAACGCGAGCCGGTAGCTCCCGATAGTAGTACTCGCCACCCAAAATCCCGCAGGAGTGCGGGCGCAATAGCGATCAGTCACGGTTAATGCAACTTCGCGGCCTGTGACGCTTTCAGCGCGGCGGTCACAGCCGCCAAGCACGTCCGAACCGGATCGAACTGAGGCATTTACAATCGAAAAAAGCGAGGACACTTGGCCGAAATAGAAGTGAAAGTAAAGAAATTGCATCCTGATGCAAAGCTGCCTTCGTATGCTCACGCGCCCGACGAAGGGGAGCTAGGCGCGGATTTGTACTCAGTCGAGGTCCTAGATCTATTGCCGGGACAAATAAGGGCTGTCTCTACAGGAGTCGCGCTCGAGTTCCCGCGAGGATGGGGTGGGTTGATCGAGGACCGTTCCGGCCTCGCATTAAAGGGTGTTTGCACACTAGCAGGGGTGATCGACTCTGGATTTCGTGGCGAATTGAAGGTCGTTCTGATCAACTTAGGATCCGCGCCATATAGAGTCCAGATCGGTGATCGAATTGCCCAAATTAGAATGACGAAATGTCATACTGCGGCGTTCAGATTGAGCGATGTGCTGGCAACATCTTCGCGAGGAGAAGGTGGGTTTGGGAGCACAGGGAAATAAGGGGCCGGCTAAAAAGCCGCATCTGGACCGCCTTTTGGCATTCGCGACCAGACTACCTGCCTCTGCCCGGAAGGGGGTCAAGAGGACCGTGGAATAAATGGAGGGGACCCGCGAAGCGGGGAGGAATCCGTTTATGCCGCGAAAGCCTCTTGACGCACTGGAGGGCCTCACGCTAGCAAGCGCCGGGCAGGTGGGTTTTTAACACCTGCCCGGATGACTCACGGCGAGTGCGGGGTCTGGGGCGGAGCCCCAGCAGTCTGGCATGCTAAACACGCATCGCGTGAAAGATACCGGCTAGATTAGATACGCGAGAGGCCGACGGTGCGCGTCAGCTTTCATTGTCGTCCAGCTTGATTCGCCGAATCGGACGGCGTAGCTGGCTTTCGTCGTCGCTTCCATCAAGCCGCAACTGCTTTGGGCGATCAAATACTTGATGGACCTTGACGATTCTGTTCTTCTGCTTCAGTTTTCCGTTCTTCGACTCAACTTTCCAATGGAGTCGAACCCGCAACCGATCTCCCTCACCGAAACTGATCTCGTGATTGTGTACTCGCTGCCAAAAACCTTCGTCCTCGATTGTGGCGACGACGGTACTGCCCTCGTCAAAAAAACTCCAGGTACTCTTTTCCGTGAACGCGAGTTTGGAAACAATCAGAAGGGCGTCTCTCTCACCCTCGGTGGGGGTGCTGGCTGGCTCAAGCTCCCAAGAGTCTGTCCCGAAGGATTCTGCTTCTTGTTTTTCGATGGCCACCTGCTCCTGGTCGTCTTGCCGGACGGCCATACGGTCGAATCCCTCCAGGCGAAGTGGTTCAATCGCCTGGCCCAATGCGGCGCGAATCGCCGAATCTCCATACAGGTTGTAGACCACGCTGCTCACCGTCTTCTTATTCGTGCCCAACGTAATCTCGGTGTTATTTCCTGTTTGCGCAACTTCATCTGGCTTCTGCCCTTTCAGCCATTTCCAGACATCGATCAGGGTTTCGCCCCATTCGGTCCTCTTGATAAGGCCGATGGCGGAGGCTAGGGAGGCGGCTGTGAGGAATTGATGATGGGTTATGAAGCTCGCCGCGGCTTCGATCAAGTGCTGGTCGAGTTGGAGGTTCACTATGAATGAACCTGGCTCGAATTTCGACTCAACCAGGACTGCAGCTTCGCTCGCATCGCCGTTGATTACAGCGTTGGCGCGGCGAAACAACCCGCTGTACCCGGCTAGCGACTGCGCGAGGGCTCCGGCATCGATCCTGCCCTCGTCAACCGCCGAACCTTCAAACACAAGTTGGACTTGGATCTGGCTCATTCAACCTCCACAAGTGACAGTTGGCTCCGCGATCTGCCAACTGTGTTCCCAAGCGTTAGGAATTTGGTGGCTGCTCTTTGATTGAGATTGTACTCATGCAAACCTCTGATACGAATAGGTTTTTAAGAACGGAAGGTGCGCATGAGAAGGGAGCCGTGCATTTCGGGGGTGGGTGTCTTCGGCGGGCTGCCCGTTCCTGGAATGCTTGCTCCACGTCACCAACGATGTGCTGAGGAGGATAGAATCGTAAAATGCCCAGCTATCAATACATGCTCTATCTGTTTCAAGTGGACGTTTTTGACGAATCTAACGACTGCACGAAGAAACCTGCTTGGTTGTGGAAGCAAATCGACGGCACCGCCGCCATGAACCTCACCGCAATCGTTGTTTTTGACAATCGCGAACAGATGTTCACTGCTCTTCAGAACAGCGGCCTACTCGATTCGACCAATCTCGGCGTGGCAGATAAGGCTTTTCGGGAGCGGGCATTCGCCAATCTTCAAGTTGACGTTCCCTTCGGACGGGAGAAGGCGATCACGCCAAATCTCGAACCAGGTCCAGGATATGTAAGCCCTTCCCCCGAGTTTGCCGCAAAGGTCGCGAACTTGGGAAAGAAAAAGCCCCTCTAATCTCAGGTCAGGCGGTTTTCGAGGTGGAGCGGCAAGTGCGGTGCGCCGATGTGGGCCTTTCCGGGCACGCGGGCGCGGCCGCCTGGCCCCCACTCCGGCTGGGCAGCATTGAACCCCGGCCTTTATGATGGACATTCGATGCCTTTGACCTCGCCAACACCTCTGTCTTCAGGGGCATCGCTCCGCCACGGGATGAACAGACTCCATGAATGCAGTAGAGATCGAGGCAGCGGTATCGGCGCTCGCGCTTCAACCCTTTGAGAGTGCGGAGTTCCCCTTTGCCTTTCTGGCGGCATTCGACAACAAAGAAACCACGATCAAGAGGCTGCGGAAGGGCGAGACCAACGGCTCGGACCTGCCCGGCGGCGTGCTCCAGCGCAACAATATCCACATCGCCACCTGCGCGGTAGGGCAGGTTGGCGAGACGCTCCGGGCGCTGCGGCTCAGTCCCAGAACCGCCGCCGCCAAGGCCAAGTTCATCCTGGCCACTGACGGCGAGACGCTGGAGGCCGAAGAGCTTGCCAGCGGCGACACGGTGGCTTCCGAGTACAAAGATTTCGCCCAGCACTTCGGCTTCTTCCTGCCGCTGGCGGGCATCTCCACCATCAAGGAGATCAAGGACAACCCCGTTGACGTGCGGGCCACCGGGCGCCTCAACAAGCTTTACGTCGAGTTGCTGAAGGAGAACCCGGAGTGGGCTACCGAGGCGCGGCGGCACGACATGAATCACTTCTTGGCCCGGCTCATTTTCTGCTTCTTCGCCGAGGACACCGACATCTTCAACGGCATCGGTCTCTTCACCCGGACCGTCGAGCAGATGAGCGAGCGGGACTCGTCGAACACGCACACCGTCATCAGCACCCTCTTCCGGGCCATGAACATCAAGATCGAGAACCGCGCCGCCGCAAACCTTCCGGGCTGGGCCGACAACTTTCCATACGTCAACGGTGGACTCTTCTCCGGCAGCGCCGAAGTTCCGCGCTTTACTCGCATGGCCCGGACCTATCTACTGCACGCGGGTGCCGAGAATTGGAGAGAGATAAACCCCGACATCTTCGGCTCAATGATTCAGGCAGTTGCCGAAGATGGTGAGCGGGGCTCGCTCGGCCTGCACTATACGAGCGTTCCGAACATCCTCAAGGTCTTGAACCCGCTCGTCCTCTACGAGCTAGAAGCACAACTGGAAGCAGCGGGCGAAAATCCCCGGATGCTGCTCAACCTGCGCAAACGCATGGCGCGGATTCGAATTTTCGACCCCGCTTGTGGCTCGGGAAACTTCCTCGTCATTGCGTACAAGCAGATGCGCAAAATCGAAGCCGAGATCAATCGTCGTCGCGGTGAATTGCATTTGCCCTCAGAGATAAGCAAGAAGAACTTCCGGGGCATCGAGTTGCGGGATTTCCCCGCAGAAATTGCCAGACTCGCGCTTGTCATCGCCGAATACCAATGTGATGTGCTCTACCGGGGTCCGCTGGAGGCCAAAGCCGCATTTCTTCCCTTAGACGAAATGAACTGGATCACCTGCGGCAATGCGCTGCGGCTCGATTGGCTGAGTATCTGTCCTCCTACAGGCACTGGAGTCAAATTGAAGTCGGATGATCTCTTTGGGACGCCTCTGAATCAGGCTCAAATCGACTTTGAAAATGAAGGAGGGGAGACCTATATCTGCGGTAACCCGCCTTATCTTGGAGGCAAGAAACAGAGCCAGGCACAAAAGGAGGATATGGATTGGGTATTTGGCCGCAAGGAAAAGCACAAGAATCTTGACTATATTTGTGCCTTCATTGTGAAAGCATGTCACTTTCTTGAGCATTCCAACAGGGCTGCACTTGTGGCGACTGATTCGATAGCGCAAGGAACTCACGTCCCAGTACTTTGGCCAATCATTCAGAAAAGTGGATGTCAGGTTGAATTCGCATATGAGTCCTTCAAGTGGGCTAATAGCGCGCAGCGTAACGCTGGTGTGTCCTGCACCATTATTGGGCTGACGAGAATGGCTGTCGGATCAAAGTACATATACGGAGATTCGATACGTCGTCAGGTTTCAAATATCAGTCCGTATCTGGTAGAAGGAACTGACACCATCGTCGAAAGCCGATCCAGCAACAGCAACTCGCTCTCTCCCATGATTACTGGAAACGCGCCGTATGACGGTGGCCATCTTTTTCTGGACCCGGGCGAAGAGCAGGAGTTACTTCGGGTTGTTCCTTGGGCAAAGACAAAGCTGCGCAAGGTATCGGGAACAAGCGAATGCATAGACGGAGTCACTCGATATTGCCTTTGGTTCGACGACGCTGACTTGTCCATCGCTCAGGGCATACCTGAGATCAACGCTCGCATTGAAAAAGTGCTTGAGTATCGCAGAACTGGCGGTGAGGTTGCCGCTACTCTGGTTGACAGACCACATCAGTTCCGTTATCGAAATACGTGCAAAGCCTTTCAGATTCTTGTTCCTCAGACATGTTCTGAGAAACGGGAGTACCTTCCGGCTGGCCTGTTGGATTCGAGCGTCATAATCACACACGCTGCTCACGCCATTTACGATCCGACACTGGTGGACTTTTCGGTGCTGGTGTCGAAGCTACATTTAGTTTGGGCTACAACAGTTTGCGGCAAGCTAGAAGCGAGGATTCGCTATTCGAGCAATCTAGGGTGGAATACATTCCCTATACCTTTTCTTACGGATCAGAATCGAGCCGATCTCACTCGCTGCGCAGAAAACATTCTGTTGGCCCGTGAAATGCATTTCCCTGCGACAATCAGCGACCTCTACGATCCCGAGGCGATGCCTGAGAATCTGCGACATGCACACGAACAGAATGACGAGGTTCTCGAGCGTATTTACATTGGGCGCCGCTTCCGCAACGATACCGAGCGGCTGGAAAAGCTTTTTGAGATGTACACCCGGATGACGGCGGCGGCAGTGAATGCGACAGCGCAACCGGCGACAAGGAAGACGAGGAAGCGAGCGCAATGATGATGGCAGAAAACCCTACCAATGAACGGCGTATTCCCTCGGTCTCCATCACCACAGCCCGCACCGGCGCTTCCAGCCGAGCGAATACGCTGGGGATGCGCCCCATGCAGGAACTTGCATTCGCGCAGCGCGGCGAGCAATACCTCATCATCAAGTCGCCGCCCGCCTCAGGAAAGTCCCGCGCCTTGATGTTCATCGCGCTCGACAAGCTCCACAATCAGGGGATCAAGCAGGCGGTCGTGGTGGTGCCCGAGCGGTCCATCGGCGGCAGTTTTGCCAGCGAGAGGCTCACCGAGCAGGGATTCTGGGCCGATTGGACGCTGAAGCCGCAGTGGAACCTCTGCGATGCGCCGGGTGTGGACGAGCCACGGGTCGCACAGTCGAAGGTGAAAGCCGTCGGTGAGTTTTTGGCGAGCGACGATCAAATCCTCCTGTGTACCCATGCCACCTTCCGCTTTGCCGTGGACGAGTTGGGCGTGGAGGCATTCGATGGGCGTCTGATTGCCGTGGACGAGTTCCACCACGTGAGCAGCAACCCGGACAACCGGCTGGGCAGTCAAATAGCCCAGTTCATCGCCCGCGACAAGACGCACATTGTGGCGATGACCGGATCGTACTTTCGGGGCGACGCGATGGCCGTGCTGGCTCCGCAGGATGAGGATCGGTTTGCCAAGGTCACGTACACCTACTACCAGCAGCTCAACGGCTACCAGTATTTGAAGTCGCTCGACATCGGCTATTTCTTCTACACTGGGCGCTACCTGGACGCCATTATGAAGGTGCTGGACCCGGCACTGAAGACGATTGTTCACATCCCGAATGTGAACTCGCGCGAGAGCCTGGGCGACAAGCTCCGCGAGGCTGAAGATATTGTTCATGCCCTCGGAAGGTTCATTGAGACTGACCCGGTCACAGGCTTCTTCCGAATCGAGCAAAAAGACGGACCGGGAAAGGGTCGCATTCTGAAGGTGGCCGATCTCGTCGATGATGACCCGGTGAGGCGGTCCAAAGTTCTTCAATCCCTGAAAGACCCAGCGCAACGCAACAACCGCGACCATGTGGACATCATCATCGCCCTGGGCATGGCGAAGGAGGGCTTTGACTGGATTTGGTGCGAGCACGCGCTCACGATCGGATACCGCAGCAGCTTGACGGAGATTGTGCAGATCATTGGCCGCTCGACGCGGGACGCTCCCGGCAAGGAAAGGGCGCGGTTCACCAACCTGATTGCCGAGCCGGACGCCTCAGAGGCCATGGTGGTAGACGCGGTTAATGACACACTGAAGGCGATTGCGGCCAGCTTGCTGATGGAACAGGTGTTGGCACCTCGCTTTCAATTCACGTTTAAGGACGCCGGAGCCATTGAGGGATTCAATTACGGCCCGACTGGTTACGTCGAGGGCGGCAGGAATGTCGGGGTCAACGAGGCGACGGGTCAGATCCATTTCGAAATCAATGGGCTGGTTGAGCCGAAGAGCCCCGAGGCAAGCCGCATCTGCCGGGAAGATTTGAACGAAGTCATCACGGCCTTTGTCCAGGACAAGGTGGCGCTGGAGCGTGGGCTGTTTGACCACGAAAACACTCTGCCTGAGGAGCTGACGCAGTTGCGCATGGGCAAGATTGTGCGCGAACGCTATCCGGACCTGACCGAAGAGGATCAGGAGGCGGTCCGCCAGCACGCTATCGCAGCCCTGAACGTGACGCAGAAGGCCAAGGAGCTTGCGGGGGGTGGCGGGAACGGCGAGGGCGAGGCCAGAGCCAACACGGCGCTGATCGATGGTATTCGCAGGTACGCGATGGACGTACGCGAGCTCGACATTGATCTAATCGACCGCATTAATCCCTTCGAGGCGGCTTATGCTGTGCTAGCAAAGGCGATGGACGAAAGAACGTTGCGGCAGGTCCAGACGAGCATTGCGGCGAAAAAGATCAGCATCTCACTGGATGAGGCACGCGAACTGGCGGAGCGTGCTTTGCTGTTTAAGCGGGAGCGCGGCCGACTGCCAGACATCAATTCCCAAGATGCCTGGGAGAGGCGCATGGCCGAGGGTGTTGCGGCCTTTGCCCGCCACCGTGCCCAGCAGAAGACGAATGGGGGCAACGGCGGCGAGTGATCGGGGATCAGATGAAGGAACATTCGGCTACAAATCGACTTTCCGACGACGAACTGCTTGCCGAGCTTGGCGTGAGTGCGGAGCCGCCGAAAAGTGGCGGCAGGACGCCGCGCGAAGAGCGGATCATAGCCGGGTTCGAAGATATCCAGCGGTTCTTTGAGACGCATGGCCGCGTACCCCAACATGGGGAAGAACTCGACATCTTTGAGCGTCTATACGCGGTGAGACTGGATCGCTTGCGGGCCACACCTGAGGCTCTGACGCTCCTTGCCGGCCGAGACACCTACGGCCTGCTTGCGGTTCCCGACGGGCAACAACAGCCGAAACTCGATGAACTCAACGACGAGGCGCTGCTTGCCGAACTGGGAGTTGGCGGCGGCAAGAGCGAGGCCGACATTACAGTGCTGAGGCACGTGAGGCCGCGTGACGAGCGGCAGGCCGCAGAGGAGATCGCCAACCGCTCGGCGTGCCGGGAATTTGAACGCTTCAAGCCGCTATTCGATCAGGCGGAGAGCGACCTCAAGGCGGGTCGGCGCGAGTCGCGGCGCTTCGGAAAGGATACGAGCATAGAAGAGGATGATTTCTTCATCCTTGGCGGGCAACTTGTCTATGTGGCCGAAGTCGGCGAGACGATTAAGGCACCGAATGGCGAAAGCGATGCCCGGCTGCGCGTGATCTACTCCAATGGCACAGAAAGCAACCTCCTAAGGCGGTCGCTACAGCGCGCGCTCTATAAGGATGAGGCAGGGCGAAGGCTTACCGAGCCTAATGCCGGACCACTGTTCGCAGAGAAGTTTGAAGACAGCGACATTGCCAGCGGCACGATCTATGTACTGCGCAGCAAGTCGAATCTGCCATATGTGGTGGAGCACCGCGAGTTGATTCACAAGATTGGCGTCACGGGCGGCTTGGTGGAGGCCCGAATTGCCCACGCCGCCCATGATGCGACGTATCTGCTAGCCGACGTGGAAGTGGTTGCCACCTACAAACTGGCCGACCTAAACCCCGCCAAATTGGAACAGATCATTCACCGCGTCTTCGGGTATGCCCAGATTGATCTGACAATCACGGATCGCTTTGGGCAGCCGGTGCGACCGCGAGAGTGGTTTCTCGTTCCGCTTCACGTGATCGATCAAGCGGTTCAACATATCCGCGATGGCTCCATTACGAGCATGATCTACGACCCACGCACAGCGCGATTGGTGCACGGCTAAAATCGATAAGTTTCCGAAGGAATTCGTGCCCTGAGTGCTTGCGAGGGTTCGATGGCTTCACGATGCCCAGGGGCAGTTAGAGGCGGACTGCCGACCACCGCAGATTCACGTGGCCGGGGAGTGATGTCTTCTTTAGACTCCTCCAAGACTCTGTATCAAAAAACGGGTCCCGATTGACTTTCGGTTGGCGTAGACTTCAGCCCCGGTTTTGATTGTCGCAATAAACATCCGTTTTATGATACAGTCTGCTCATGCGGACGGCCATTTACGCTAGGGTATCGACGAAAGACGGCCGTCAGGACTCAGAGAACCAGCTTCGGCAGCTTCGGGCCTTTGCCGAGACGCAGGGGTGGATCGTTATTCATGAGTACGTAGATCGGGCCAGCGGCAAACGTAGCGACCGTGAGCAGTTTCAACGAATGTTTGAGTCGGCATCGCGGCGGGAGTTCGATTGCCTCCTATTCTGGAGCTTAGACCGGCTCAGCCGCGAAGGAACCGTGGAGACCCTGAACCACCTGCAGAGACTTACTGGCTACGGAGTCAACTACCGCTCGTTCACGGAGCAGTACCTCGACAGCACGGGTATCTTCAAAGAGGCCGTCATCGGGATTCTCGCGGCAGTAGCCAAGCAAGAGCGTGTTCGGCTCTCGGAGCGCACGATTGCTGGTCTGCAGCGTGCAAAGGCTCAGGGCCGCGTCGGAGGGCGTCCAAAAGCCGAAGACGCTGATCCAAAACTAGTGACAAAGATCGCGCTGCTGCGAGCGCAGGGGCAGAGTATTCGAGCTGTTGCTGCGGCGGTTAAGAAGTCACCGAATACGGTCTTACGATTGTTACTGCCAGCAGCGGAAAAGCGTTTAGGAATGCCCTAGTAGCTCCCATCATTTGGCGTGCTGGGTCGGCGCTGCCAACGCCGCACGACAGCACTATAGGCCATCAAAGAGCCGGGACAGACTGATCGAGAGCCCATCAGCGATTGTCTTCAGAACGGAAAGGCTCGGATCCCGCTTCCCCGTTTCTAGCTCTGAAAGGTACCCGCGATTCATTCCGAGGAAATCGGCCATTTCAACCTGCGACCAGCCTTTTTCGGCGCGAAGGGCGCGGATCCGTTTTCCGAGCTTGGAATTAAGATTAGGGGCCACCCATTCATGGTGGCGACTGTTTTAGGATATTCTGTACGAGATCGTAGACAGTCCGAAGATTTTGCGAATTGGTGGTCCGTGCCGTTCGACCAAGCCAGTACCGTCGAGTCCACATGTTCAGTAGTGATTGGAGAACAAAGGGAAAGCTATGAAGAGATCTCCATTGGATAGACACGAGCCCACTCAAGCCACGGTGACAGCCCCGACCCCTCTCACGTGGATATTGCCGGAGCCAAGCAGCCGACTCGAGAAACCTAGCCGCGACCCTATCAACATGCTCGTTCCCCGACCCGTGGCCGACGTGTTTAAACATTTTTGCAAGATTGAGCGGTAT
>Ga0182016_10005070_pt1 | contig 14342 bp, 12 predicted proteins | sample 712S2MmetaG_FD_120491 | JGI IMG/M metagenome (GOLD analysis project Ga0182016, IMG submission 120491) | Permafrost microbial communities from Stordalen Mire, Sweden - 712S2M metaG | ecosystem: Environmental > Terrestrial > Soil > Wetlands > Permafrost | place: Sweden: Stordalen | collected...
ACAAACTCAAAGCCGAGCTTGCCTTCGTAGAACGCGCGCGCCTTCTCATAGTCCGTTGCCGTAATGAATCCAACCAGTTTGCTTGCGGTCAACATGTCGTCCTCCGGGGTTGCTTCTTTGAAGGTAGCAGTTGCAACATATCTTGTATTAGTATCGCTGCCATGCAAACACTCAATCTGTCCGGCTCAGAGAAGAAGAGTGATGGAAGACTAAAAAGCCTCTTCTGGCCAGCCGTCGAAAATGCCTGGGATGTGGACTACCTCGGTCAGCAGGGCTTCTGGATCTGTCTGTCCATCGGCATTTTCAGTCTTGTTTTGTTGGCTATCACTGCCTCCCAGGTACCGACCTCTGCCGGCCGCATAGCTGTGCTGGTTCTCGGCTTTTTGATCTTCTTCATCTTTCTTGTCGGCGGCATGGGAGTGCGCCAATCCAATTGGCCGGCTGCGGCTACAATCTTCACGATCTACGTGATTAATCTATTGGGATCCGGCGCGCCCCCCGGCATTCTTTCGTTGATCATCTGTGCTGTCCTGCTCTCAAACGTCCGCGCAACGTTCATCGCTTCCCGTTGGAAGCCTTTGGCCGAGGGCGAAGACCGCCCAAAGCGTTTCAACGAGACATTTCGCGATAAGCTGGTCGATCAACTTCCGCCAAAGGCGTGGCCGATTATGAAGATTCCATTTTTCATCGCGGCTTCACTGATCCTGCTGTTTCTCCTTTACGTGTCGGTAGCGGGCTTGATGAATAAGCGCGTCAACCCTGCTCAGAAAGAGAACTCTGTCCCCTCAGTCGTGGTGGCGCCTTCGAATAGCAAGTGATCGCTGCCCGCACCGATTTTCGATTGCACTCGCGTCCGTCATCTGCTAAGTTTCTCTCGTACCTCGGCAGTCCGCGCCAGGCAGTCAATCAGCGGACTCTACCTGCACTCTCCTGCTTCTGAGGGAATGTGGATGGAGGCGCTTCAGAGCACCCCAGGGAAGGTGTGCCTGCGCGCTTCCGCAATCATGTTCCGGGGGCCGCACCCGCCTCTCCCTCGCCACCATTTGCATCGAACCACAAAGGAGAGCAGCCATGAGCGAAAAAGCAAATCACCACAAGATCAACTACATCGAATTCCATTCCACTGACATTGAGCGGACCAAGAAGTTCTATACCACCGTCTTCGGCTGGAGTTTTGTCGATTATGGGCCGGATTACGTCAGTTTCCACGGCGCGGGCATCGACGGCGGTTTCATCAAAAGCGAAGCGCATCCCGATGCGGCCAAACACGGACCGCTGATTGTGCTCTACTCCGACGATCTTGCCGCGACCGAAATCGCAATCCGGCTGGAGGGCGGCGGCGTTGTCGTGCCCACTTTCGAGTTTCCCGGCGGCCGCCGCTTCCATTTCTCCGATGGAGCAGGCAACGTGCTCGGAGTCTGGTCGGAGTAGCCAGAAGCCGCGTGCAACGGAGTATCCTGGTGTTCATTTCCGAGCGGGGTTGGTCTAATTGATGACTGAGAATGCCCTTCGAATAGTGAACATGCGCATCAATCCTCTGTTCTTCGCGGCGGGATGGATGGCCTTTGCGGCATCTTCCTCCCTGGGCCAGGCAGGCGCGGCAGCTTCACCGGCATCGTCCGCGCCTGCAAACGCCCCGTATGTGGCGACGATGACGTTCGATGTGGCGTCCGTGCGCGAGAACAAGAACATTGATATGCACGCGGGCTTTACGATGGGTGGTCAGTTTGTATTGAATTCGACAACGTTCCGGGGGACCAACCTGCCAATTGAAAGCTTGATCGGGATCGCTTATGGCGTGGATCGATATCAGATCGTGAATGCCCCCAAGTGGCCGTGGCCGACATTTTTTATGATCGAAGCAAAGGGCGACGGCGGCGCGGATGCGAAGCTGGCAGCATTGACCGGCAAGCAGCAAGATGCTGAGCAGCAGCATATGATGCAGGCGCTGCTGGCAGACCGCTTCAAACTTAAGACCCATTGGGAGACGAAGGAAGGCGACGTCTACAACCTGGTAGTTTCCAAGGGTGGCCCGAAGCTGGGCGCGGCAGGCTCGATGCCGCCGGCGGCGGACGATTTGAAGTGGTCCGGAGGCGGTCCTGTGCCATCGCTCTATCAGAAGAACGATGGCCAGGGATACGACTTTGTTGCGCATGGTCTCGAGATAGGTGGGTTAGTTGGTCAGCTGACGGGACAGTTTGGGCGGCCAGTGTTCGATAAGACCGGCCTGACCGGCAAGTACGATTTCGTGCTGAAGTACAAGGGCCGCTGGGATCGCGACCGGCCCGCCGACGATCTGGACCCCACGCCGCCGTTGGATCGCGCTCTGCAAGACCAACTCGGTTTGAAGGTTGAGCCGGCCAAGGGACCCATCAAGGTGCTGGTCATCGATCACATCGAAAAGCCCACGGAAAACTAGATGAAAAGGTTACAGAGGCCAGCTTGCAGTTCGCTGCCGCGGCCTTGGCCGCCTGGAATCTGCATTCCATCCTTTACAGCCAACCTAACTCGATGAGCCCTCCCAATTACGACTGTCTTAAACAACCCACAGAATAAATCCCTGCTCAGAAAACCGGGGCCAGCCGCCCCAGCCGACCCGCGTTCAAAGTACTAATGTAAGACCTTTCTCATGCCTTTCATTGGCTGGCTGCATCTGCACGCCGATGGATTAAGAAGACGCTCAGGATGCGGCGCAATACGCCACGGTCTGAGCCAACCTTCCAGATCCAGCGGGGCCAGAAATGACAACTCCTCTCAGCGCACTCTTAAATACTTCAACATTTCTCATTCTGTGCGGCGTATGCATCGCGGCGAATGGCCAGGTTAGTCGACCCGCTGCCGTGTTAGGCGAGACGCAACTCGTCACGCTCACTGGAAACATACACCCGCTGGCGCGTGCGGAGTACGACATGGGCCCGGTGGATGCCGAGACCCGCCTTGACCGGATGATCCTCGAGCTGCAGCCTTCCGCAACGCAACAAGCCGAGCTCGATCTCCTTGTTGAAGAGCAGCAGGACGCCGCCTCTCCGCTCTATCACCAGTGGCTCAAACCCGCCGAGTACGGCGCGCGTTTCGGCGCCAGCGTCTCGCAACTCCAGCAAATTACTGCATGGCTCACGGCGCACGGATTTGCCATCGACGAGATTGCGGCCAACAACCGCCTCATCGTCTTCTCCGGGACCGCGGCCCAGGTGGAAGAAACCTTCCACACAACCATTCACCGTTACAACGTCGATGGCGAGGAGCACATTGCCAACGCCGGCAATCCGCAGATTCCCGCGGCGCTGGCCGGCGTGGTGGGCGGCGTAGTTTCGTTGCACAATTTCCGCCGGACATCGGCCATCTCTTCGCTCCGCAAGCTCAACTCAAAGCCGCTTGCCGGGCCTCATGCCGAGTACTCCGCCGGCGCCTCGCACTACATGTTTCCGCAGGACTTCGCCACCATCTACGACCTGAACACGCTTTACACCGAAGGCACAAATGGGGCCGGCGCCTCCATTGCGATTGCCGGCCGCAGCAACATCAACCTGAGCGACGTTGCATCCTTTCGCGCGACCTCCGGCCTGGCTGCAAACGCCCCAACGGTGCTTGTTCCGGCCACGGATCCGGGCCTCGTCGGCGGTGACCAGGACGAGGCCACGCTGGATGTGGAATGGAGCGGGGCCGTTGCGCCTTCTGTGGAGGTAAAGCTGGTGGTTGAGGCATCCACCGCAACCTCCGACGGAGTGGACCTTGCGGCGCAATACATTGTGAACCACGCCACGGCGCCTGTTGTGAGCGTGAGCTATGGGAGCTGCGAGCAGGCAATGAGTTCGGCCGAGCAGGCTTTCTACAGCAGTTTGTGGCAGCAGGCGGCAAGCCAGGGAATGAGCGTCTTCGTGGCTGCGGGCGACGCCGGCGCGGCCGGATGCAACACCGGCGCGGAAGCCATGGGCGCGGGCTCAGGCGTGAATGGCCTTTGCAGCTCGCCCTACTCAACCTGCGTGGGGGGAACCGAGTTTAACGAGGGCACGGATTACGCCGCTTACTGGGCGGCGGCAAACGCGGCGGGCAACGCGTCCGCGCTGAGCTACATTCCGGAGAAGGTCTGGAATGAGAGCGGAGCGAATGGCGGTTGTGGGCTGTGGGCCTCAGGCGGCGGAGTCAGCACTCTATACCCGCAGCCATCCTGGCAAAAGGGAGTGGGCGCCACGAGCGCGGCGCAGGATGCGGGCGGCATGCGGATGGTTCCGGACGTGGCAATGTCGGCCGCCGATCATGATGGATATGTGATTTACGAGAACGGCACTTACTGGGTCATCGCCGGCACTTCGGCCTCGTCGCCTTCATTTGCCGGGATTATGGCGCTGGTGGTGGAGAAGCAGGGTAGGACCGGGCAGGGAAGCGCGAATCCGGGCCTCTACGCGCTCGCAAATACTGCGCGCAATCCCTTCCACGCAACGCCATCGGGAGATAACACCGTGCCGGGTGTGACGGGATTCACCGCGAGCGGCGGAACCTATAACCTGGCCACCGGCCTGGGTTCGGTGGATGTGGCGGTACTGGTGGGCGCGTGGGGCGGAGGATCGTTTCTTAGGAAACCGGGCCCGGTGCATGGGCCCATCCGGCACCAGTGCGCGATATGTGTGGAGTGATAAATCCAGGGCCTGCGGCCATTACCTGAGACGGGAGCCCTAGTCAAACAGCGCGAACGCCTGCTCAATGCGTGCCTGTACTTTGGGATCTGTCGCAAAAGATTGGTGCACTTCCAGCACGATGGCCGGCGGTTCGGGAAGCTGCTTGAGGGACTTCGCGGCAGCGGTCCAGTCGATGGCGCCGTCGCCGGGCCAAAGGTGTTCGTCCTTCACGCCCTGGTTGTCGTGCACATGGACCGAATGGATGCGGCTGCTGAGAGTAGCGATGGCCGGGCTCACCCCCGTAGTAATGTTGGCATGGCCCAGGTCAAGGCACACGCCAACCGAGTTCAGGTGCCCAGATTCGAGAATCTCCACCAGGTGCGCAGGGGTTGTGGGCTCGCTCACCAGGTTTTCCACCAGGATGCGGACTCCCAGAGGGTGGGCAAAGGCCCCCAGATGCTCCAGGGCGGTTTCAGCGTATTCAATGGAACGAAGGGACCAGCCATCGTCCCGCTCGCCGAGATGGACAACGAGGTTGCGGAAAGGAATGGACTCCGCGGTTTCCAGGGCGCGTTTGATCTCATCCATGGCGGCAATGCGGCGCGCTTTTTCCGGATGCAGAACGTTGACTGCGGGAGCGCCGGCACGGCCCATTTCGCGGTCAGGAAACAGCGGGGCGTGCATCGACCAGGGCTGGAGCGGACTGGACGCGAACCAAGAGGCCAGTTCGGCCACGTGGTCGCGGTCCGTATAGTCAAAGTGCTGTCGGGCAGCGAAGAGCTCAACCGCCTGAGCTCCCGAACGGGCGGCAAGATCCAATTGCGCTGAATGGAGCCGCTGATTCAGGAACAGATGCGTGGACAAGGCGCGCAGCATGACCAAGGATTCTCCCCCTCCCTTTGATGCGGAGGCTTGAAGCGCAGGTTCACTCCTATTGTCTCATTTTTGCAACAAGTTACGTTGAAATGGATGTTGCGGGAGATGGTGCGCCCGGTGTAGGGTGCGTGCACTTCAGCGGATCTTCCGAACAGCAGAGACGCCCGTCAGTTAAGCCTGACAGCAAGTTCTTGAATTATTTTTGGGGGAGAGTGCAGGCCTGCGATACGGAGAGGAATCGCAGGCCCGCTTTCCTTTGGTGCACGACTGGGGATCGGGAAGTTGAACCAGGACCCTGCACAAAATTGCCCGCCAGCCCAGCGGGATTTCTGTAAGAGTCAGCGAAAATACTGGGGCCAACATCGGAAACGGGATGCTATCTACCGGTTCCTTACCTTTGGGACTCCAGGTGCAAGAGCAAAAACTCTGCTCATGATCAGTGAGATGTCGGCATTCTCTGCGGAGTTGTCTCGCTAATCTCGAACTTTTGTGGAAAAATCTGTGGAAAAGATGCGCAAAGTGGCTGGGTTGCCCTGAAATCGGCCACTTTTGGGGAATGATTCTGCCACTTTAGTAGCCGGCAGCCTTTCCATAGTGGCTTCGGTGGTCCTGACCGCCAAGTAACTCCCCGGTTTTGGGGTCGATGGCGATGCACTCGCCATTCGACCAATGGTGCTCAGAAACGGCGAGAGTGTAACCCCGGGCCTTCAGCGCGGCGAGTGTTTCGGGAGAAAAGCCCGGCTCCAGGAAAAGCTTGTCCGGCTGGTACTGGTGATGGAAGCGGGGAGCGTCGACAGCCTGCTGGATGTTCAGGCCGCCTTCCGAGGCGGAAAGAAAAATGTTTGCCACCGTAGTAATGATGCGCGCCCCGCCCGGCGAGCCCAGCACGTAACGCAGTTTGTCATCCTCAAGCACGATGGTGGGGGTCATGGAGCTGAGCGGGCGCTTGCCGGGGGCGATGGCGTTGGCCGGACCCTGAATCAGCCCATAGATATTGGGAACGCCTTGTTTGGCGGCGAAGTCGTCCATCTCGTCATTCAGCAGGAAGCCGAGAGACCCTGCGGTGACATGCGAGCCAAAGGTGTCGTTCAGTGTTGTCGTCACTGAGACCGCGTTGCCCTCGCCGTCCACAACTGAGTAGTGCGTTGTCTGGTTCGATTCATTCCGCCGCTGCCCGGGAGTCGTGGGTGCGGGCGGCAAAAAGCCTTCGGGCCGGATGAGGGAGGCGGAAGGCGTCGCTGCGCTCAAATTGATGGAGGCGCGCCAAGCGTCCGCGTACTTCTTTTGGGTCAGCAGAACCACCGGGATCGGGTTGTAATCTGGGTCGCCGAGGTAATCGGAGCGGTCCATGTAGGCGCGGCGATAAGCCTCGGTAATCAAATGAATGGACTCGGCCGAGCGGTCGCCGAGTTTGGCCAGGTCGAAGCCTTCCAGGATATTGAGAGCGGAGAGCAGCACAATGCCGCCGGAAGAAGGCGGAGGCGCGCTGATAACCGTATAGTTATGGAACTTCCCGGTTATGGGAGTCCGCTCCTCTACCGTGTATTGGGCAAGGTCTGCGAGAGTCAGCAACGCGCCGCCCTTGTGCAGCTCGTCCACTAGCTCATGGGCAATTGCCCCGTGGTAAAACGAGTCGGGATCGGCCGCGATGCGTTGCAGCGTCCGCGCCAACTCCGGCTGCTTGAAGGTTTCGCCTTCCTTATACAGGTTTCCGTCGCGCTGGAAGATGCGCCTGGAGTCGGGAAACTTCGCCAGGTCGGGGTCGGTGAGCTCTTTGGCTTCCTCGGCTGAGAGCACGAAGCCTTCCGCAGCCAGCTTGATGGCTGGCGCCACCACGCGCTGCAGGCCAAGCTTGCCATACTTCTTTTCCGCGTGCACCATGCCCGCGACCGAACCGGGGGTGCCGATGGACTTGTAGCCAATCACCGACCCTTCCAGGCTTTCTTCCGGCAGCACGTTGCCGTGCGCGTCCTGGTACATGGTTTCCGTGGCCGCAAGCGGAGCCTTCTCCCGGTAATCAAGGAAAATGTCATTGCCGTCATGGATGCGGATCAGCATAAAGCCGCCTCCGCCCAAATTGCCTGCGGCGGGATGCACAACCGCCAGGGCAAAGCCCGTGGCAACAGCGGCGTCCACGGCGTTGCCGCCCTCGCGCAGCACTTCAAGCCCGGCGTCGGAGGCAAGATGGTGGACGCTCACGACCATTCCGTGCTTCGCGCGGACGGGCTGTTCGTCCAGATAGGAAATCACGTTCTTTTGGGCCTCCTGGGCTTGGGCGAGGAAACACTGGTTGAGCGCGGCGCCCGCAAGGGCTGCCAGGGCAAGAAAAGAGGCGCTTCTCCAAGCCGCTGAATATCTCAAACGCCGCGCGCGGCCAATCTCTTTCCGAGCAAACGCCACTTTCCAGTCCGGTTCCGGGTTAGCGCTATGGGGGAATCCCTGCCGTGTCAGTTGGGTCATAGTGTTTTGACAGAATAACGCGGATCACAACCGAACCGTGAAGTTTGTGGTTCCGCGCTTCCAATACCGCGGCAACCTCTACAAAGCTCCCGATCTGAGCAAGCTCTACACCTCCACTGGAACCTTCACGCACATCTCCGAGCCCATGATCGGCGTCTACTTCCGGCTGTGATTCGGACACGTCCATCACAGAAACAAAACTCACCCGTCCTCCCCGGATTCAACCCGGTGCCCACCTGTCCCTCGCCCCGCCGGTCGCTGTGATACCGTTGCAGTACGGTGTCCCTGAACCGGGTGGTGAACTGCCCGCCCGTTTTGAATGCTTGTGGATCGATCGGATTCGGGGAGATCGCGCGAAACCAAAGAATGGCCCAGCAGCCGGAAATTACATCGCCTCCCCTTCCCGCGAGCCCGGCTCCCCTGCCTGGGTCTGCGAACGGCACTATCTCCGTCTCCGGTGCGGTCATTCCCCCCATCGCCGTATCCATCTCAGCGCCGGAAGGCCGGCCTGCGGCAGATCTCCAGGCAGCTTCCGGGGCAGGCCACAAGCCAGGCCCCCAGCGCATTCCCCGCTGGCTTGAGCGGTCGGAGCTGTTCTTGCGGGTCGTGCTGCGCATGTACATTGGAGTAGCGGTCTGTTACGCGCCGTGGTCCAGGCTGTTCTGGGATCAGAATCCGCTTTTCGTGCAATACCCCACGCTCTCCATCTATGCTGCCAATGGTGCGGTACGCGGCATCATATCCGGCTTGGGACTCCTGAATCTGTGGATTGCATTCCACGACGCGTTCAAGCACCGGGATGGCAAGTAGACACGTGGACAGGGATCGGTCGACCTGTTGGCCAGGGACGGAAGATATGGATCAGGGAACTGAAAGCAGCGAAAAAGCTTCGGCTCGCACCGCTCCGGGTGCATTGGAGCGGGCATCGCTGGCATATGAGAATCCGGAGTTTCTGAATGGCGCCGATGGGCGCCTGATTCGCATCGTGGCCGAGTATCTTGAGCCGCTGGCCCGCTTTCGCCGCGAGCAGATTCAGGACACGGTGGTTTTCTTCGGCTCCGCGCGCTTTCGCGGACGCGAGGAGGCCAACCATGAGCTGGAACTGCTGGACAACACCGGATCAACCCAGCCGGCCCCCAGCCACGAGCAGCCGGCCAGCGTGCCCCAGATTGTTGAGGGCACAGCCACCGAGCTGCAGCGCAAGCGCGCCGTAGCGGCCGTGGAAATGGCCCGCTACTACGAGGATGCGCGCCGCCTCGCCGGCATGCTCACCACCTGGGCCAAACGAATCCCCTCACGCCGCAGCCGCTTCGTCGTCACCTCAGGCGGTGGCCCCGGAATTATGGAAGCCGCCAACCGCGGCGCCTGGGAAGCCGGCGGCAAAACCATCGGCCTGAATATCCGCCTGCCCTTCGAGCAGTCCCCCAATCCCTACATCACCCCCAGCCTCAACTTTGAGTTCCACTACTTCTTCATGCGCAAGCTTTGGTTTGCCTACCTGTCGAAGGCTCTGGTAGTCTTTCCTGGAGGCTTCGGCACTCTCGACGAGATGTTCGAAATCCTCACCTTGGCCCAGACTCAGAAGCTGGCCAAGAAAATCACTGTCGTCATCTACGGCTCAGAATATTGGAAGAAGGTCTTCGATCTCGACGTTCTTGTCGATACGGGGGCCATTTCGCCCAAGGACATTGAGCTTTTCCAGTTCGCGGATACGCCCGAGCAGGCATTCGACATGCTCAAGCAGGGCCTGACGCAGAATTACCTTATTGCCGAAGCGCAGGAGGGCAGGCTCGCGGAGAGCCTGGAGGGAAAGGGAAGCCAGGAAATGATGGCTGGATGGACAGTGGAGGATTTCCTCGGGCCCGAGATCGCCAAAACTAGCAAATAATTCTTGATTTCATGTATCGCTTGCACGCTCCTTGGTCGATGAAAGCATTAATGAGCTGATGCCGCTCTAGGAGGAGCCTTGTCCTTATTGCACTGGAAGATAAGATATTCTGGGGAGGAAAACGTCCTGGATAATGAGCGCGATACGATGCTGGCCATTCTCGATTCCCTTCATGCCGCCGCGTTGAAAGGCGGAATGCAGTTTGGCGCTTCCGAACAGCTCAGTAAAATTGCCCGCTTGTCCAGTGAACACTTCTCCGCAGAGGAAGCCCTGATGGAGTCGACAAACTATCCCGAGCTGTCGGCGCACACGACCACGCACCGGGAATTGACTGCGACGCTTTGCGACCTTATGGATCGCCATCACGAAGGCGATGGTGCTCCTTACTTCCAATTGCTTCGCTCCGTGCTGGATCGGTTCCAAAACCACCTGAAGCAGGAAGACCGCAAATACGCTTTGTGGCTCAATGCTCATGGAGCGAAATTGAGAACTCAAGCGAGCGTCGCCCTTCAATCGCGGCCTTCGAGCTCCTGAATCCCACGCAGGCTCGCGTTCAAATTGGCGACTGTCATTTGTTTCCCCACACTTGAGCCCTGAACACACACAGGCCCCTCAAAGTAGAGAGGCCCTGTCAGCAGGCTGGTGGAAGGTGGAAAAGAGAAGCAGTGCCTTCACTGTAAGTCGGCTGATCCGCACGATTCTGTTCAATATTGACCATGCAGGTATGTCTTTCTGTAACGATGGAAAATGAGCCTGCGGACCCCAAATCAGACATAACCTCGTCTCTCACAATTCTGGGGGGCCCCCGGCCACTTCTGCTAGGCTTTCAGTAGACTCTCTCCCCACGGTTGGGTCTCCTGGCAGCTTGGTCGGGTCCAAATTTGTGCGGCGATCTATTTGGTGTTTCTCCCGGTTTTGGCGGTATTTGCAGGGAATTTCTGGTAACTATATTGATTCTTTTGCTAATTGAAGGCCTATTCGCACCATCTTAACCCTCCTTTTATGGAATGCAGGGGATACTGAATGCGGAAATCCTGGTTCGATCACGGAGAAGGAGCAGGAATGGCGAATTCGACCATCTCATACTTGTGGCGCGACCAAAACGCACCCCGCGGCTTTCACACGGGGGTCTCGCTGCACGGTCACACCAACCAGTCCCATGAGACGCTGGACTTTCTGGCGAATTTCGGAAACCAGTATCCGATAATGCGCCCCCTTCTCTCGCGTCTCGAGCGCCGTTCGAAGAACAACTACGGCATGCCGGTAAACTACGCAGCCGCCTACTGGACGCCCCCCATGACGCCCATGCTGGCTTTCGACCTGGAAAGCAAACAGATCGAAAAGCTGGACCTCCAGTCGATGGTTTCGCTTTCCGATCACGACAACATTAAGGCGCCCATGCTGCTGCGGTCCGTTCCCAGCGCGCGCCAAATTCCCGTGTCCGTCGAGTGGAGCGCGCCTTACGGCGTGCAGTCTTTTCACCTCGGCATCCACAATCTGCCCAGCGCAAAGGCCCCCGAGTGGATGGCGACCCTGGCCGGCTACACCAAAAACCCCAGCGACGCGCGCCTGACCGAGATTCTCGTTGCGCTCAACAACGAACCAAACGTGCTCGTCATCTTCAACCACCCGCTCTGGGATCTTTACCTGGTGGGCCGCGAGAAGCACGAATTCCTGGTCAATGAGTTCCTGCAGAAGAACGGCAATTACATGCATGCGCTGGAGTTGAATGGCCTGCGCGACTGGGATGAAAACCGGGCTACCCGCCGGCTGGCGGAAAAGTGGAACATGCTCCTCATCTCCGGCGGTGACCGGCATGGCGTGGAACCGAATGCCAACATCAATCTGACCAACGCAAAGAGCTTTACGGAATTCGTCCACGAAATCCGCAAGGAAAAGAAAAGCGACATCCTCTTTATGCCGCAGTATGCCGAGCCCTGGAAGCACCGCATTCTCGGCTCGGCCATTGACGCGGTCCGCCATTATCCCGAGTTCCCCCAGGGTTCGCGCACCTGGGATGAGCGTGTGTATCACCCCGATCGCAACGGCGTGTGTCGCCCGCTGAGCGAGCTTTGGCCAGCCGGAAACGCTCCGCGGGTCATGCGCTGGGGCGTCGGGCTGGTGCAGATGATGGGCAAGGGCGTGGTCTCCGGCGGTCTGCGCATGGCCTGGACTGAAGCGCACCAACTGCGCCTCGCCCTCGGCGAAAACGATAGCTAACCGCCACCTGCGGTGGGGCAGATGCTCGCGGGAGGCTCGCACTGGGTTTCCAGCCCGCGGGATTGTGGTGAACTCACGGGACTTTACAGGTAGCGGAAGAACTTCTATGGGGCCACGACAAGTGTCAGGGCACGACGTTAGTCGTGCCAAACACGTCTCAGAATGAATGGGGCTTTAGCCCCCGATGGACACTTTCCAACCCTCACAACGCACCACCCGGTCACGACTTCGGTTCATCCAATGAATACACAACTCCCGCGCGTTGCCTACTTCCCCGACTCGTTCCACGAGGTGAACGGCGTAGCGCACACCAGCCGGCATTTTGAGGCCTTTGCGCGGCGCCGCAATCTGCCCTTCCTCTGCGTCCGCGCCGGCGACCGCACCCAGGCAATCCTCGAAGACGGCAACATCTGGACGCTTGAGCTGCCCCGCGGCTTCCTGTCCTTCGCCCTCGAGAAAGATCTTCGCTTCGATCCGGCCTTTCTCCGCCACATCCCGTTAATCGGCGAAGTTCTGGAGCGCTTCAAGCCCGACCTCATCCACATCACCGGTCCCAGCGAAATCGGCATGCTGGGCGCGGGGTTGGCGCATCATCTCGGTCTGCCTCTCACCGCAAGCTGGCACACCAATGTCCACGAATACGCGGCCCGCCGCTCAGAGTGGTTCCTCCGCCTCTTGCCGAAGCGACAATCGGCCGCAACCGAGCAAAAAATCGAGGACCTGGCCATGGCCGCCGCCGCCAAGTTCTACTCCGTGGCGCGTGTGCTGTTTGCGCCCAATCCCGAGCTTTGCGCCCTGCTGGAGCGCACCACCGGTCGCAAGTGCTTCCTCATGCCGCGCGGCGTGGATGCGGAACTGTTCCGCCCGGAGAACCGCAAGCGCGACCCTGAAGACCGCGACCATGTCCTGGGCTTTGTCGGCCGACTCTCCATTGAGAAGAATGTGACCCTCCTGGCGCAGGTCCAGGAAGAACTGGAAGCAAAGGGGCACAAGAGCTTCCGGTTCCTGATCGTTGGCCACGGGGCGGAGGAGCAATGGCTACGCGACCGCATGCCCCGCGCCGAGATCCCCGGCGTCCTCAAGGGCGAAGCTCTTTCCACGGCCTACGCCAATATGGATCTGTTCGTCTTCCCATCGCATACCGACACATTCGGCAACGTGGTCCTTGAAGCGCTTGCCAGCGGCGTTCCCGCCATCGTCACCCACGACGGCGGCCCATGCACCATTGTTCGCGACGGCGTCACCGGCCGCATCGTAGACGATGAGGATTTTGCGAGTGCTGTAGCTGGCATCCTCGCCGACCCCTTGAAACACGCGGAGATGCGTTTAGCAGCCCGCGAATACGCCCTCACCATGAGCTGGGACGCAGTCTTCGAAGGCGTCTACAACGCCTACGAAACCATCCTCACCCAGCGCGAACAAGCCGCCGGCTAGCTCCACCTATGTATAGCTTTTTATGGCTTTTTAAAAATATCTGTCATCCTGAGCGAGCGCAGCGAGCCGAAGGACCTGCTTCTTACAGTTCTTTACAAATATCTGTCATCCTGAGCTACGTCGAAGGACCTGCTTCTTATAGCCTCTTATAGCTCCCGGACGGGACCGTACGATAATAGAATATCCCAGCATGAAATGCTGGGCTAACTTCACATGCAGAACAAGCGCCCCGAAGGGTCGCTGCGATCTGCGACCAATGCGTCGCTATCCGCGCACGGCTGCACAGTAAACAAAATCACAATAACTCACTTTATATCAATTATTTACGGTACAAGCACCCGCAAAAGCTGCGCAGTTTGCGAAAAAGTGTCAAATTCTCTGCAACCCAAACCCTCGTTTAGTTCAATTCTCAGCAATCAAAACATCTGAAAAGGCTGCCCCGTAGGTTACTGTCTCAAAGAAACGCAACCCTCCGAGCAGCCATTTGGACCTGTTTGCAACCCTGCAAGCAGCCTTTTACCCTATGTAGCGCACCCCTCCGAGCAGACATTTGGTCACTTGATTCTCGCCACGCGGCCCGTCGTAGGGAACCTCTGAAACTGCAGCGCATCGTGCTCCTGGGCCCGCGCGATCAACCGATCCCGCTAACTCAATCGTGCGCGCCTCCTGCGCCATGTTGTCCGCACGACAATGGGAACTTATCCCTTCGCTGCTAAGTCGCCGATGGCGCCTACTAACTTATCCAGGTCGGGGATGGTTGTATAAACGTGAGGAGTAACCCGGACGCAGCTGATGTTCTCCCAGACAATGCCCACGGTGTGGATCTTGTACTGATCGAAGAGCGCGGA
>Ga0182016_10005074_pt1 | contig 14339 bp, 13 predicted proteins | sample 712S2MmetaG_FD_120491 | JGI IMG/M metagenome (GOLD analysis project Ga0182016, IMG submission 120491) | Permafrost microbial communities from Stordalen Mire, Sweden - 712S2M metaG | ecosystem: Environmental > Terrestrial > Soil > Wetlands > Permafrost | place: Sweden: Stordalen | collected...
AAAGCTGGCGCAGGATACCCTGGGCGGCGCCTACCTGGCGTTCATGCGCCAGGAGCAGCTGGACGCCGAGGGCCTGGTCATGCCCTCCGCCCTGGCCGAGGCGGAGGATCTGCCGCCCGAAATGCGCCTGGTGCGCGACCGGGTGCGCGACGCCCACGACCTGAACCACACCGTCACCGGCTACGGCCGCGAGCCCCTGGGCGAATTGTGCCTTCTGGCCTTCATGTACGGCCAGACCCGCAATCCGGGCCTACTGTTCATCGTCCTGGCCGGGATGCGCAAGCGCGGCCTCGGACCGCGCGCCCGGGCGGCATGGGGCGCCCTATGGGAGGCGTGGCGGCGCGGAAGCAAGGCCGGCTGGCTGCCGGCGCAGGACTGGGAGGCCCTGCTGGACCGGCCCCTGGCCGCGGTGCGCGCGGACCTGGGCCTTTCGCCCGCGTCGCGCTATCAGGTCCTCGCGGCGTCGCCCCCGTGTTCCTAGATACGGCCGGGGCGTGCTAACCCTGCCCGGCTTATCGTCAGAGGTGCAGCTCATGGCCCTAAGGGTCGCCGTCCAGATGGATCCCATCGAAGGGATCAACATCCATACCGATACGACCTTCCTGATGATGGAGACCGCGCAGGAACGCGGCCATTCCCTATGGGTCTATCGGCCTGAACATCTGTCGCTGGAGGATGGCAAGGTCATGGCGCGCGGACGGCCTTTGACCCTGCGCCGCCAGCTTGGCGACCACTTCACCGCGGGGCCGGCGGAGCGCCACGACCTGTCGGACTTCGATGTGGTGCTGATGCGCCAAGACCCGCCCTTCGACATGGCCTACATCTCCGCCACCCATTTTCTGGAAAGAATCCACCCCAAGACCCTGGTGGTGAACAACCCCGCCGAGGTGCGCAACGCGCCGGAAAAGTTGTTCGTGACCGGCTTCGAAGGCGTGCAGCCGCCGACCCTGATCACCGCGGACATCGAGGCCATCAACGACTTTCGCGCGCGGCATGGCGACATGGTGCTCAAACCTCTCTATGGCGGCGGCGGCTCGGGCGTGGCCCGCATTACCGCCGACGATCCCAACCTGGACGCCCTTCTGGAGCTGCATGCCATGATCGGTCGCGAGCCGGTCATCGCGCAGAAGTTCCTGCCCGCCGTGTCCAAGGGCGACAAGCGCATCCTGCTGGTGGACGGCGAGCCGGTGGGCGCCATAAACCGGGTGCCGGCCGAGGGCCAGGTGCGCTCCAACCTGCGGGTGGGCGGGCGGGCCGAACAGGTCGAGCTGACCGCGCGCGACAGGGAACTGTGCGCCATCATCGGGCCCGAGCTGAAGCGGCGGGGCCTGCTGTTCGTGGGCATCGATGTGATCGGAGACTATCTGACTGAGATCAACGTCACATCCCCGACGGGCGCTCAGCAACTCAAGCGTTTTTCGGGTATCGACGCCACGGTTCACATGTGGGAGCGAATCGAAGCCCTGCGTACAACCGCTTGAACGCCTGAAAATTATTCATGCCTGCAAGCGTTTGTCGCAGTGCGGTCGCAGGTCCCCCTTATGTTCCATTTTTGTTCTTGATCTAGGCCGCGCGTTCTGATCCCCATGTGCATAACTTCTACTGTCACGCCTTGGGGATATCATGCTCGCCCGTTGCGTATCCGTCGCCTTTCAGGGGGTTGAGGCCCGCCGGGTCGAGGTGGAGGCCCAGCTCACCGGCGGCGAGGTCAAGTTCTACATCGTGGGTCTGGGCGACAAGGCCGTCACGGAAAGCCGCGAGCGCGTGCGGGCGGCCTTCGCGGGCCTGGGCCTGGCCATGCCCAGCCGGCGGATCGTGGTCAATCTGGCGCCGGCGGACCTGCCCAAGGAGGGCAGCCACTACGATCTGCCCATCGCCCTGGCCCTGATGGCGGCCATGGGCGTCTTGCCCATCGACGCCTTGCAGGACTGGGCCGCGGTGGGCGAGCTGGGTCTGGACGGTCAGATCGCGCCCGTGGCTGGCGCCTTGCCCGCCGCCATCGCGGCCGATGGCATGGGCCTGGGCCTGATCTGCCCGGAGGCCAATGGCCCCGAGGCCGCCTGGGCCGGCGGCGCGCGCATTCTGGCGCCGCGCTCCCTGATCTCCGTGGTCAACCACTTCAGGGGCTCGCAGGTGATGCGCCCGCCCGAGCCGGGGCCGATGCTGGAGGGTCCAGCCGTCGCTGACCTGCGCGATGTGCGCGGTCAGGAGGCCGCCAAACGCGCCCTGGAGATCGCCGCGGCGGGCGGCCACAATCTTCTATTCGTCGGCCCGCCCGGCTCGGGCAAGTCCATGCTGGCCCAGCGTCTGCCGGGTCTTCTGCCGCCGCTGTCGGCCCAGGAGCTGTTGGAGACCTCCATGGTGCACTCCGTGGCCGGACTGATCGCCAAGGGCGCGCTCACCCGCGCCCGGCCATTCCGTGCGCCGCATCATTCGGCCAGCATGGCGGCCCTCACCGGCGGCGGGCTGAAGGCCAAGCCCGGGGAGGTGTCCCTGGCCCACAATGGCGTGCTGTTCCTGGATGAGCTTCCGGAATTCACGCCCCAAGCTCTGGACAGCCTGCGTCAGCCCCTGGAGACGGGCGAGGTGACCGTGGCGCGGGCCAACGCCCATGTCCGTTATCCGGCGCGGGTGCAGCTTGTGGCCGCCATGAACCCCTGCAAATGCGGTCATGGGGGCCTGGGCAAGGGCGCCTGCGGCAAGGCCCCCCGCTGTCAGCGCGACTATCAGCACAAGATTTCCGGCCCATTGCTCGACCGGATCGACCTGCAGATCGAGGTCCCCCCGGTCACCGCCACGGACCTGTCCTTGCCGCCGCCGGCGCAGGGCACGGCCGAGGCCGCCGCGCGGGTGGCTCAGGCCTGGGCTCTGCAGGCGGAGCGGGCCCAGAACACGGGCGCACCCGCGCTGAACAGCCGGCTGGAGGGGGACGCCCTGCAGACCTGTGCGGCCCTGGACGAGGGAGGCCGGGCGCTGCTGGCGCGCGCGGCCGAGGCCGGCGGCCTGACCGCACGGGGCTGGACCCGCACCGTGCGTCTGGCGCGCACCATCGCGGACCTGGAGGGCTCCGGCGCGGTCCGGCGCCTGCATGTCGCCGAAGCCCTGATCTATCGCCGATCGCCGGCCGCGGAATCGTCCGGCGTGACAGCAGCGCTTCAGCCTAAACAGAGCTCGGCTTAGAGCTTCATGGCTTCATCGAGAGTCGGATGGCTTCTCTTGAAGTCTGAATCCGGCTCTACATATTTGAATCTAGAGCACGATTCAGCGTTTAGGCGATTCCGCCTAAATCCATCGTGGTCTAGGGCTTGATCTTATCGAACGGAAAGGCGCGCATCGGCGCGCTTGGGCGCCGGAACTGTGGCGCTGAACAAAGGAACCGTCTGAATGTCCGTTGAGCCCCTCAAGACCGAAGTGCGGGGCCTGCTGGCCCAGGCCGACGAAAAGGTGCGTCGCGCCGAACATCTGTACGCCCAGGGCGCGGACGAGCAGAAGGTCGAGGCCGCTGGCCAGCTCGTCTCGCTCAAGCGGCAAAAGATCGAGCTGGAGGCGCGCATGGCGGAGCTTGACCGTGCGCCGGGCGCGGGCGGGTCCGTCGCCCGCCAATGGCTCAAGGAAGACTGGATGTTGCTGATGAATCGGCTGGACGCCTTTGTCGGCGGCCTCTGAAGCCGGTCCTCAGCCGGCGTCGTGCTGGGCCGCCACGGCGGCCGCCACCGCGGCCATGAAGGCCTGACGGTCGGGAATCGGCCGCCGGGTCGCCGCGATCATCACCGCCACGGCGTAGGTTCGCCCGTCCGGCGCGGTGATCAGACCCACGTCGTTGTAGCCGGTGCTTTCGTCGCCCAGGTCCTGGCCCGTGCCGGTCTTGTGGGCGATGCGCCAACCGACAGGCAGACCCGCCTTCAGCCGAAGGGGGCCGGTTTGGGTCAAGGCCAGTATCTGCAGCAGCCGCGCCGTCCCCGCCGGCGACAGAAGCTCCCCCCGGTCCAGGCGCGCCAATCCGTCCGCAATGGCGATAGGCGAAGCGCCGTCCTTAGGATTGGCCACATAGGCGTCCAACCGGGCCTGGCGCTCGGCCAGCGGAATCTTGTCCCGCGCTTCCCAGAACGCCTGGCCGAAGGAATATTCGGGGCGCCACCGCACCCCTGCGATGTCGGACTCCAGCGCCCTTTCCGACTCCCCGGCGCGAATGTCGCCCATACCCCGTTGGCGCAGGGCCCGGCGCACCGCCCGCCCGCCGCGCACCTCGCGCAGGAGGATGTCGTTGGCGGCGTTGTCGCTCTGGGCGATGGCCCACGCCAGCAGGCCGTCGATGGTGGTCTGGTAGCCATCGTCGACCAGCATCTTCTGCATCGGCTGGTTGAACACGCTCATATCGGCCGAGCGGACCGTCACCGGGTCGGACAGGCTTAAAAGTCTGCGGTCGGCGGCGTCCATCACCGTCAGAGCGACCCACAGCTTGGCCACGCTCTGCTGAGGGTAGAGGCTCTGGCCGTCCCAGGCGGCGATCCAGCCGGACTGCACATCCTCCACCGCCACGCCGGCCTTACCGTCGAATCCCTTGGCCAGTTCAGCCAGGCGCTCGGACAGGGCGGCGGGAGCCGGGGGGTGAGGATGCGGCGGCGGCAGGCGTGTCGGGCATAGGGCGCAGGCGCTCAGCGCGATAAGGGCCGCCACGGCCAACAGCGGGGCGAATACCCGGCCTGCCCTCGAAGGGCGTGGGCTCACGCGGCCTTTCTCAGAGCGTTTCTTGGGGGCTTTTGCGGTTTGAGAAGGGGCTTGATCGCATCCGTGCCGAACAGGCCGATCGCCGCGTTGCGCCAAGCGCTCACCTTGGGCGAGCGCAGGGAGGCGGCGAAGCAATAGGTGGCCAGAGCGGCGCTCAGAGTGTGAATTCTGGCGGCGGCGGCGAACCAGCCGTCGTGGGGCGGGCGCCGCTTGCCGAAGAGGCGCCCGACGGCGTGGCTGATCTTAAGCAGCGTCAGACCGCCGAATACCTCCAGCGCCAGACGCACGGGACGGATGTGGCGTGTGGACGTCCGCCTGGCAGGCAAGGCGGCGGGCGGCGGCGCAGGCATTGCCGCCGCGGCCGGCGTCGGCTGGGCCGCCAGCAGGAAGGGATCGACCCCGACGCTGTCGTGCGCAAAAGACATGGACGGCGGCGAAAGCGGCGCCTGGGAAATCGGCGGCGGCTCAGACGCGGCCTGAGCCTGCCTGCGGTCGTGCTCGCGCTTTTCCTCGGACAGCAGTTGCTCCACCAGAATGCCAACGCCGATACCGACCAGGTTGGGGTGGTCGCGGCATAGCTTTGCCAGGGTCTCGATGAGGGCGCGTCCGTGATGGCCGTGCTCGGCCAGCCCCGTCTGGAATGTATGTTGCGCGGCGTCCGCCGCCTTCTCGAGGTCCGAGCCGACCAGGGTGCTGAGGTGTTGGAAAATGCCGGGCATGGTCAAGGGGCTCGCGATTGGCCTGGCGCCGACCCTACCGGAAGCCTTCGGACCCGGCCACAGTCCACCGCGTTACAGGGGAATCCGGCCTATCCCGCCCGATGAATGCGCTATTTCCGCCACAGCGCGGGACATATTTGCGGCGAGACCTATCATCGCCTTGCCGGACGCGACGAAGCAAGACCAACTAGGGTCATCGAGAGGGGCTCTCCTTGCTGCGCCAAGCGCAAGCGGGAGGGAAGAAGTCCGGCTAGCGAGACTGTTTCGCGCCACAGAAGCGCCAGGGCGGCCGCCGGATATCGGAGGCCGCCCTTTCTGTTTGACCCACAGGCTGTTTGCACAGGGCTTAGCCCGTTAGAGCCGGATGACTTCTCTCGAAGTCTGAATCCGGCTCTACATATTTGAATCCAGAGCACGATTCAGCGTTTAGGCTATTCCGCCTAAACCTATCGTGCTCTGGGCGTTGGCGCCTTCAGTCCATCCGTCCCTGCGCCGCCCGGTCCATGGCCATGGCCAGCTCGACGTCCTTCTCGGTCACGCCATCAGCGGCATGGGTGGTCAGCAGCACCTCCACCCGGTTGTAGACGTTGAACCATTCCGGATGGTGGTCCATCCGCTCGGCGACCAGGGCGACCTGGGCCATAAACCCAAAGGCCTCGGCGAACCCTCTGAAGCGGAAGACGCGCACGATGGCGTCGCGGCCTTGGGCGGCGGACCAGCCGGGCAGCTGTTCCAGCGCCGCCTGAACACCGATCGGGGGCGTTTTCATGCAAGACCTTCACCGGACGGAAACACTGACGTCCCTACAATGCCGGCCATGGACCTTTCGCCGTCAAGCCCCCTGGAGCTGGCCCCCGCCATGCAGGCCGCGGACAAGCGGGCGCGCCCATCCTTCGCCTATCACCGGGGCGAGCGAGCGGCGCTGCTGCTCGGCCTGGCTCGGCCGCGCGGCGCCCTGATCGTCACCCCCAATCTCGATCATCTGCGCCTTTTGGACCGCTCCGCATCCCTGCGCCGAGCCTACCGCCGCGCCGACATCGTGCTCAACGACAGCCGTTTTATCGATCGGCTGGGCCTGAAGGGCCGGGCCCTGACCCTGCCGGGCTCCGAGCTCGCCCCGCTGATGCTCGAACGCGCGTCGCAGGGCGCCAAGGCCCTGGTGATCGGCTGCGACGCGACGATCAGGGCCGACCTGCCGGCGCGCTACCCGCACATCGCCTTCACCTTCCTCGAGCCGTCCATGGGCTTCATCCGCCGCCGGTCCGAGCGCCGCGCCTTGGCCCGGGCCGCCTTGCAGGCGGCTCCCGCCATGGCCTTCATCTGCACCGGCGCGCCGCAGAGCGAACTTCTGGCCGCCCAGTTCAAGCGGGCGGGGCTGAAGGCGGACATGCTGTGCTGCGGCTCGGCCTTCCACTTCCTGGCGGGAGCCAAGGCGCGCGCGCCGGCGTGGGCGCGCCGGCTGGGCGGCGAATGGGCCTGGCGCTTCGTGCTGGAGCCCAGGACGCGCCGGCGCTACCTGGCCGACGCGGTGTTCCTGGCCCGCAACGCCTTGGCTTTCGCGGCCTTGCGTTTGACGGGAAGGGCCCGCTTTGGGCGCTACGAGATTGCTGTCGACGGCCGTGACGCCGCAGGCGTCTGATTTATTGAACCACGAAGCCCACCAAGAGCTCGGCGTTTCCTTCGTGTTCTTCGTGAACTTTGTGGTTCAACTCTTTTTTCGGCCTCCGGCCTTACGCCGTTCCGCGCGCGCCCTTGAGGAACGCGGCGGCGGCAGGCTTGGGGCGCCCCTCGTCATCGAAGAACAGGGGCGCGTCCGTACCGTCGCCCGCATTGGGCGCGTGTCGCAGCCAGGAGTCCTTGTCGCGCAGACCCCAGGTGGTGAAGGCGTAGCGCTGGGCGGCCGGCAGGGCGGCCATGGCCTCGCCCGCCTCGCCGGCCAGACGCGCCTGGGCCTCCAGCTTGGCCGCGCGGCTCATCAGCCGCGACGGCTGCAAGGTCACGTCGAACTCGGAGATGTGGATTTTCAGACCGGTGGACGCCAGATCGCGCACGGCGGCCTTGATCGCGCCGGGCGGCAGATCGGCCTGCACGTGGGTCTGGGAGCCCAGCCCGCCCAAGGGCGCCCCACGCTTTTGCAGGTCCTCCACCAGGCGCAGGAAGCTCGCACGCTTTTTCGGATTGCTCTCGAGATTATAGTCGTTGAGGAACAGCACCGCGTCCGGGTCGGCCCGGCGGGCGTAGTCCAGGGCTATGGACACGTAGTCCATGCCGAACACCTTGCGCCACAGGCAGTCACGATAACCCTGACCGTCCTCGGCGACCGGCTCATTGACCACGTCCCAGCCCACCGCCTGACCGCGGTAGCGGCCCCCCACCGCCAGGATGTAGTTGCCATAGGCGCGCTCGAAGGCGGCCCTATCATCGGCCACGCGCTCGAATGGCGCGGGGGAATAAATATACCAGATCAGGTTGTGTCCATGCAGGCGCAGGCCGTGCTGGCGGGCGAAGGCGGCGATCAGGTCGGCCTTGGCGAAGCTGAAGCTCCCGTCGCTCTGCAGGATCTGCTCCATCTTCATCTCCCAGTCGGCGGTCACCTGGGAGAAATTAGCCAGCAGCAGCGTCTGATAATCCGCGTCCTCCAGCCCGCCCACCGAGATGGCCGCGCCCACAGGAAAGGCAACGGCGTCCTTCAACGGCGGCAGGGTCGCCGCGGCCGCCGGCGTCTGCGCCCGCCCGCGGCAGGCCGCCAAGCCGAGCGCGGACTGGGCCAGGGCCGAGGCGATCAGAGCCCGGCGCGAGGGTTGGCTGAGGTTCATCCCGCGCATGTTTCCATGGGTCAGGTTGATTTTGCGTTCCTGCGAGCGCTGTGACGCGCGCGCGATTCTTGCTAGGAGCGGCAAGCTAGACGGATCGGAAATCGGACATGTGCGGCATCATCGGCATCGTCGGGAAAAGCGCGGCAGCGCCGCGGCTGATCGAGAGCCTCAAACGCCTGGAATACCGCGGCTATGATTCCGCCGGGGTCGCCACCCTGATCAACGGCCGCATCGAACGGCGCCGCGCGCCCGGCAAGCTGCGTGAATTGGAAGCGGTGCTGGCGGCCCAGCCCCTGGCGGGCGACACCGGCATCGGCCACACCCGTTGGGCCACGCACGGCGGCCCGACCGAACGCAACGCCCATCCTCACGTCGCCGGTCGCGTGGCGGTGGTGCACAACGGCATCATCGAGAACTTCGCTGAACTGAAAGCCGAGCTGCAAGCCAAGGGCCGGGTCTTCACCAGCGACACCGACACCGAGGTGGTCGCGCATCTGGTGGACCAGGGCCTGATCGAGGGGGCCGAACCCCTGGCCGCTTTCAAGGCGGCGCTGGACCGGCTGAGCGGCGCCTATGCGCTTTGCGTGCTGGTGCGCGGCGAGCGCGACATGATCTTCGGCGCCCGCAACGGTCCGCCCCTGGTGATCGGATACGGCGACGGCGAGATGTTCGTGGGCTCGGACGCCCTGGCCGTGGGCCCCTTCACCAACCGGGTGCTCTATCTGGAGGATGGCGATTTCGCCGAGGTGAACCATGCCGGCGCGCGCGTCTTCAACGCGGCGGGCGATGCGGTTCGACGCGATATCAAGACCGTGGCCTCCTCCGCCGCCCTGATGGAGAAGGGCAACTATCGCCACTTCATGGAAAAGGAGATCCACGACCAGCCCGAAGGGTGCCAGCGCACCATCGCGGCCTATGTGGACGCCCTGGCCGGCGTCACCGCCATTCCCGGAAACGTGGACTGGACCCATCTGGAGCGTATCCAGATCGTGGCCTGTGGCACCTCCTACATCGCCGGCGTGATTGGCAAGTATCTGATCGAGAAGTACGCCAATCTGCCGGTGGACGTGGAGGTCGCCTCGGAGTTCCGCTACCGCGAGCCGGCCATCCGCCCAGACGCCCTCGTGATCGCCATGTCCCAGTCGGGCGAGACCGCCGACACCCTGGCGGCCCTGCGCTACTGCCAGGCCAAGGGCATGAAGAGCGCCGCGGTGGTCAACGCCGCGGAGTCCACCATGGCCCGTGAAGTCGATGTGGTCTGGCCGATCCACTGTGGGCCCGAGATCGGCGTGGCCTCGACCAAGGCTTTCACCGCCCAGGTGTGCGTGCTGACCGCCATCGCCGTGGCCGCGGCGCGGGCGCGCGGGCGCATCGATCAGGCCGAGGAAGAGCGCCTGGTGCGCGCCATGATCGAAGCCCCGCGCCTGATCGCCGAGTCGATCCAGCTGGAAGAGGCCGTGCGCAGCGTCGCCGTCGAGGTGGCCAAGGCGCGCGACGTGCTCTATCTCGGCCGCGGCCCCATGTCGGCCCTGGCCCTGGAAGGCGCGCTGAAGCTCAAGGAAATCAGCTACATCCACGCTGAGGGCTATGCCGCGGGCGAGCTGAAGCATGGCCCCATCGCCCTGGTCGACGAACACACGCCGATCATCATCCTGGCCCCCTTCGACAGCTATTTCGAGAAGTCCGCCTCCAATATGAGCGAGGTGATGGCGCGCGGCGGCCAGGTGGTGTTCATCACCGATCCGGAGGGTGCGGCCCATGCGCCGGCCGGGGCGCGGGTGGTGATGACGGCCCCCTCCTCCGATCCCCTGGTGGCGCCCCTGGTGATGTCCGCCCCGATCCAGCTTCTGGCCTATCACGTGGCCGTGCTGAAGGGCGCGGACGTGGACCAGCCGCGCAACCTGGCCAAGTCGGTGACGGTGGAGTGAGCCTCGGCCAGAAGCCTCACGGCCCCCTGCGCTCCTACGGCCGGATCAAGTCCCGGACGATCAAGGCGCGCCAATCGGACCTGATGGACGCCCGTCTGCCGTCCCTCAGCCTGGACCTGTCGGGGCCGGTTGACCCACAAGCCCTCATGCCCGGCGCCGCTGAGGTCTGGCTGGAGATCGGCTTTGGCGGGGGCGAGCACATGGCCGCCCAGGCCGCGCGCCGACCCGACGTGCTGATCCTGGGCGCGGAGCCCTTCCTCAACGGCGTCGCCAGCGCGGTGCGCCATATCGAGGACCAGGCCCTGGCCAACATCCGCCTGCATCAGGGCGACGCCCGCGACCTGCTGACCGCCCTGCCGGACGCCAGCCTGGACCGGGTGTTCATCCTGTTCCCTGACCCGTGGCCCAAGGCCCGCCACCACAAGCGCCGGCTTGTCCAGGCCGAGGTGCTGACCGAGCTTGCCCGCGTGATCAAGCCCGGCGGCCGCCTGCGCTTCGCCACTGACTGGGCCGAGTATGCGGACTGGACCCTGGAGCGCGCGCTCAAGACCCCCAGCCTGACCTGGACCGCCGAGCGCGCCGACGACTGGCGCATCCCGCCCGCCGACCACGCGACCACGCGGTACGAGCAGAAGAAGCTGGGCGATTGCGAGCCGGTGTTTTTGGAATTCGTGCGGGGGTAGAGTCCCCGCCTGAGAGGTAAGCCTTCCATGACAGACTCAGAACCGTCGCTTCGAGGCCAGATGACCGACGGCATCGAGAAAATCCGGCAGCAGTTGCAGCTGCTGCACGCTGGCCCGACCATCGGCGGCCCTTCCGACGACCGCCTTTTGATCGCGGAACTGGAAGCCGAGTTGCAGGCCCTCATAGAGGCGCGGGCCAGGCTGTAACCCAACTCTGTCCCTCGTTTCGGTTTCTCGCCGCAGAGGGGCAAGCCAGAGCGTTCGCACGCCGGCGTTGCCGGATTTTGAGCGCGACAAAGAGTCGACCACGAAGCGCACGAAGAACACCAAGAAGACTTCGTAAGCTTCGTGTCCTTCGTGGTTTCCAAGATTTGGCGCCAGCATTCGCCAGGATAAGCGGCGTCTGCTCGGTTGCGCGGCCCCCCAACCAGGGCTAACCAGAACACCATGACCTTGCCCATCATCGCCCCCTCCATTCTGTCGGCGGATTTCGCTCGGCTTGGCGAGGAAGCGCGCGCCATCCAGGCCGCCGGCGCCGACTGGCTGCATGTGGACGTGATGGACGGCCACTTCGTGCCCAACATCACCATCGGCCCGGAGGTGGTGAAGGCGATCCGCCCGCACGTGACCATTCCCTTGGACGTGCATCTGATGATCGAGCCGGCCGATCCCTTCCTGGAGGCGTTTCGCGAGGCCGGGGCCGACATCATGTCGGTGCACCCGGAGGCCGGTCCGCACCTGAACCGCACCGTGCGGCGCATCCGCCAGCTCGGCGCCAAGGCCGGGGTGGTGTTCAACCCGTCCACCTCGCCCGAAGCCATCCGCTATATGATGGACGACATCGACCTGGTGCTGGTCATGTCGGTCAATCCGGGTTTTGGCGGACAGAGCTTCATTGTCTCCCAGCTGAAGAAGATCGAGGCCTTGAGGGCGATGATCGACGCCAGCGGCAAGGATATCGTGCTGGAGGTGGATGGCGGCGTGACCGCCGAGACCGCGCGCCTGTGCGTTTCGGCGGGGGCCACGGCCCTGGTGGCCGGAAACGCGGTGTTCAAGGGCGGCCCCGGCGCCTACGCCGCCAATATCAGCGCCCTGAAGGGCGGCTAGAGCATGTGTGGCTGTGGGCCTTAAAGACCGCCTGCCGTCGCTGATCCCCGCCTCCGCCGCAAGCTGGACCGCGGCCCTGGCGCGCCTAACCGGCCGGCAACTGCGCGAGGAGTGGTTCGGCTCGCCGCCCCATCTGTGGTCCATCGCCCGGCCTCGATCGGAGGGCCAGGCCGCCGCGCCGCGCGATTTTCGTCCGGCAGACATAGAACGGGGCCGCGCCGTGCTGGGCGGCGTGTTCGCCTTCGACGGGCTTGAGCTGCAGGTCGGCGCGGGCGGCGACCCGTGGAACCGGCCCTCCCCCTCCCGCGCCTTCGCCATTCAACTGCACCGAATGGACTGGCTGCGCGATCTGGCCGCCTCGGGCGAGGCCGGACCGCGCACGGCTCTGGCCCTGGTCCAGGGCTGGGATCGCGTGTTCGGCCAATGGAACAGCTTTGCCTGGTCCCCGGCCGTGCTGTCGCGGCGGGTGTTCAACTTGGCCTGCAATATGAAACGGCTTTGCGCCCGGGTTCCGGCCGAGGACGCGGACGTCCTGCTGGCGAGCCTCGCGCGGCAGGCCCGGCATCTGCTGTTGCTGCACGACGGCCCGCGCTGGGCGGCCGAACGCGCCGCCAGCGCCGCCTTGGCCGGCGCTGTCCTGGCTGGGCGCGCCGGCAAACCCCTCATGGCCAAGGGCCTGGCGCGACTGGAGCCGGCGCTCAAGGGGGCTGTGCTGCCCGATGGGTGCCACGCCTCGCGCTGTCCGGAAGCCGGTCTGGAGCTGTTGCTGGACCTGCTGACGCTGGACGACGCCTTGCTGCAGCTCGGCCTGCCGCCCGCTCCGGAACTGGTGCGCGCCGTCGACCGCCTGGGCGCGGGCCTGCGGTTTTTCGCCCTGGCGGACGGGCGCCTGGCCAGCTTCCAGGGCGGTGAACAGAGCCAGTCGGCCCGCGTCATCGCCGCCGCGGCCTTCGGCGAGACCGACGCCGCGCCGGGCGGGGGCCTTGCGGCGCCGCCATCGCCCAGCGCGCCCCATGGCGGCTACGAGAAGCTGGCGGGACGCCGGTTGCAGCTGATCGTCGACGCGGCGCCGCCGGCCCAAGGCGCGTGGAGTCCGACCGCCTGCGCCCAGCCCTTAGCCATCGAGGTGCTGGCGGGCGGGGACCGGCTGATCACCGGCTCGGGCTGGTCATCGCGTGCGCCGGACGCCCAGGGCCTGCGGCTGACGCCGGCGGCCTCGACCCTGACCCTGGCGGAAGCCTCGGCCGGCGCGCCCATCGCCGGGCTGCGCGGGCGAACGCTGGGTCAAAGGCTGGAGGGGGGCGCCCGGGCGGTGACGTTGCGCCGGCAGGACACGGCGACCGGCGCCTGGCTGGAGCTGTCGCACGACGGCTGGGTTCCGGTCTTCGGGCTGGTGCATGAGCGGCGGCTGTTCATGGCGCACGCCATCGACGAGTTGCGCGGCGAGGACCTTGTGCGTCCGGCCGGGGAGGATGTCCCCAAGGGCCGGCGCATCGCCCAGTTCGCCGTACGGTTCCACCTGCAGCCCGGCGTGCGCGCGCGAATGGAGGAGGATCAGCGTACTGTGCTGCTGTGCGGGGCCTCGGGCGAGGGCTGGCGCCTGCGCCACGACGCCGCGGAGATCACGCTCGAACCCTCGCTGCATCTGCAGGGCGGACGTCCCCGCCGCACCAGCCAGATCGTGCTGCGCAGCCTGATCCGCCAGGACCGCACCGGCCGCATCCGATGGAAGATCGCCGCGGAGGGGGCTTGAGCCCAAAACGTCGCGAGAGACTTGCCACCTCCGGCCAACCGCTCCACAAAGCCGGCGCGAACAATAGGAAGGGCCGAAAATGGCTGAAGGCTTCGACATGCCGCTGGGCGCGTTGATGAAGGGCAAGAAGGGCTTGGTGATGGGGGTGGCGAACGCCAATTCCATCGCCTGGGGCATCGCCTCCCAGTTGGCCGCCCAGGGCGCCGAGCTGGCCTTCACCTATATGGGCGAGAGCCTGGAGCGGCGGGTGCGCCCCCTGGCCGAGAGCGTGGGCGCCAAGGTCATCACACAGGCCGACGTGTCCGATGACCCCTCCATGGACAGCGCCTTCGCCGAGGTCGAGAAAGCGTTCGGAACCATCGACTTTCTGGTCCATTCGGTGGCCTTCGCCAATAAGAACGAGCTGCAGGGCTCCTTCGTGGAGAACACCACCCGCGACAGCTTCCTGATGGCCATGAACATCTCGGTGTTCAGCTTCGTCGACAGCGCCCGGCGCGCGGCCAAGCTGATGCCGAACGGCGGCTCGATCGTCACCCTGACCTACCTGGGCGCCGAGCGGGTCATCCCCAACTACAACACCATGGGCGTGGCCAAGGCGGCGCTGG
>Ga0182016_10005077_pt1 | contig 14321 bp, 16 predicted proteins | sample 712S2MmetaG_FD_120491 | JGI IMG/M metagenome (GOLD analysis project Ga0182016, IMG submission 120491) | Permafrost microbial communities from Stordalen Mire, Sweden - 712S2M metaG | ecosystem: Environmental > Terrestrial > Soil > Wetlands > Permafrost | place: Sweden: Stordalen | collected...
CTGTTGCGAGCCGTTTGAAGGAGCTGCGACCGTGAACGACGTCCACGACACCGAGAGCGCCGACCCAGACGCGGAGGCCCAGCCCAACGACCCGGGCAGTGTGGAATATCTCATCGAGGAGCTGATCGAGATGATCGCCTCGGCGAAGTCGATGCCGCTGTCGTCTTCGGCCATCGTCACGCGCGATGAGGTGCTCGACCTGCTCGAATCGATCCGGGACGAGCTCCCAGAAGAGCTCCGTCGCGCCCGGCGCATGCTGAGGGACCACGAGGAGCTTCTCGCCGCCTCCCGGCGGGAGGCGGCCGACATTGTCGGCGACGCCCGCGTCCAGGCCGAGCGCATGGTGCAGCGCACTGAGATCGTCCGCCAGGCTGAGCACCGGGCGGTACGCATCGTCGAGGACGCTGAGGCCGCGTCCCGCCAGATGCGCCACGAAACCGAAGACTACGTCGACCAAAAGCTCGCCGGCTTCGAGATCGTGCTGGACCGGACGATCAAGACGGTGCGGACCGGGCGCGAGCGCTTGGCCTCGATCCCGGCTCCCCAGCCCCAGTCGGGCGACGAGCCAGAAGCCGAGCTGACCGACGATGAGTGGCTGGCGGGGGAGGCTTTCTTCGACCAGGACCTCGAGTGACCCGCAGCGATCGACGCGGACCCCTCGTCGTCGGAGTGGCGGTGTTGCGTAAGCACCCCGGCACGCAAAAGCGCGTAAAGATCACCGGCTCGATCCCCGAGCTCGAGGTGAGTGATTCACGCGTACCGCCCGACAGCAATGTGGAGGTTGACGTCCTGCTCGAGTCCGTGCTCGGTGGCATGGTCGTGAGCGGGACCGTATCGGGGCACTGGGAGGGTGAGTGCCGCCGCTGCCTCGAAACGGCGACGGGGACATTGTCTGCCCAGGTCCGCGAGCTCTACAGTGACGACGCTGATCCCGAGCTTGGCTACCCGATGACGGCCGACTGGCTCGACTTAGAACCGCTGGCCCACGATGCCTGTATCTTGGAGCTGCCTCTTGCGCTGCTCTGTGGGCCCGATTGCCTCGGGCTTTGTCCCGAGTGCGGCGCGAACCGCAACCACGAGACCTGCACTTGCTCGGACAAGACCGACCCGCGCTGGGCCGCCCTGTCAGGGCTCGGTGCTCCTCAAGCCATACCTGAGTGGAGAGAATGACGATGGCTGTCCCCAAGAAGAAGACGTCGAAGTCCAAGAGCCGGAGCCGGCGGGCGTCCGCCTGGACGCTGACCGAGCCCGCCCGGAGCCTGTGCCCGCAGTGCAACCGGGCCAAGCTGCCGCACGTGGTTTGCCCCCATTGCGGGTGGTACAAGGGTCGCCAGGCAGTCGAGGTCGACTGACCGCCGTGGCGCCGACCACCGAAGTGGGCGCCGTGGCTTCACCTGAGACATGCTTGCCGATCGCAGTGGACGCCATGGGCGGCGACCGCGCACCCGGCGAGATCGTCGCCGGGGCCCGTCGCGCCGCCGAAGAACTTGGGATCCCTGTCGTGCTGGTCGGCCCGACCGACGGCTCGCTCGGCGACACCGGAGGCTTGGAAATAATCCCGGCCAGCGAGGTCATCGCTATGCGGGACGATCCGGCTCAGAGCGTTCGCACGAAGAAGGACTCGTCTCTCGTACGGGCCGCGGAAGCGGTGCGTGACAAGAGCGCCTCGGCGATGGTGAGTGCCGGCAACACCGGGGCGGCAATGGCGAGCGCCCTTTTGAGGATGGGCCGGCTCCCCGGCGTCGCCCGACCGGCGATCGCCGCTTTGATCCCGGCCGTGAGCGGTCGACCGGTCGTGCTCGTTGATGCGGGAGCCAACGCCGACTGCCACGCCGAGTGGCTGGTCCAGTTCGCCCAGATGGGTGCGGCTTTCATGACGCTGCGCTTTGGCTTGTCCGCACCAAAGGTTGCCTTGCTGTCAATCGGGGAGGAGTCCTCGAAGGGCAACCAGCTCACAAAGGAGGCGCACGCTCTCTTGGCGGGTGGCGTGGGCGTCGATTTCGTGGGCAATGTCGAGGGCCGCGACCTGCTCGATGGCAATGTCGACGTCATCGTGACAGACGGCTTTACCGGCAATGTCGCCCTAAAGTCCGTCGAGGGAGCACTCCGCGCTTTTTTTGACATCGTCGGACGCGTGATAGGGGCAACGCCCGAAAACCGCGCCGCCGGCGGCGTGCTGGGTCCCGATCTCCTCGTCTACGCGCAACGCCTCGACCCTGAAGAAACCGGTGGAGCGATGCTGCTCGGCGTCGATGGAGTGTGCGTGATCAGCCATGGGAGCTCCTCGTCGAGGGCGATCCTGAACGCAGTGCGTGTGGCCCATGAGGCGGTCACGGGCGACCTCGTCGGGTCCTTGCGCGACGCGGTCGCGGTCCGCTGACGCTTTTCCAGGCGGCTTTGGGGGCAGCGTGCCCGTGAGGCAGGCTTTAACATTCAACGCAGGCAAGTAGAAGGAGCCCAGGTGACCGAGACGACCGGTGCGATCATGAGCCGCGACGAGGTGGTCGAGCTCGTCCGCTCCCAGCTGGCGGAGATCCTCGAGATCGACATGTCCGAGATCAGCGAGTCCTCCTCGTTCGCCGACGACCTCAATGCCGACTCGCTGGCGCTCATCGAGCTCGTCGAGGCCCTCGAAGAGGCCTTGAGCGACCGGCTGCCGGGATTCCGCATCGACGACGAGGACTTGGAGGACCTGCGCACTGTGCGCGACGCGGTCGACTATGTGAGCGGGAAGGTTGATTCGGCCTGAGCTATCCGGGTCCTGAACATCGGCCGCCAAATGAGCGGTTGCGCGAGTCTCTCTCGGCCTATCCCGTTGGCGCCGCTCTTTTGCGCCAGGCGCTCTCGCACCGCTCGTACTGCTCGGAGTGGGGCGGCCTTCCTTCCAACGAACGTCTCGAGCTACTCGGTGACGCCGTGCTCGGCCTCGTCGTCGCCGACCATCTCTATCGGTCCTACCCGGATCTGCCTGAAGGCGATCTGGCCCGTCTACGTTCCTCGGTCGTGAGCACCGAGGCGCTCGCCCCTGTTGCCACCGGTCTTGGTGTTGGTGAAGCGGTTCTGCTCGGAAAGGGCGAGGAGACCTCCGGGGGCCGTTCCAAAGAGTCGATCCTGGCCGACTGTCTGGAAGCCATCATCGCCGCCGTCTACTTGTCGTTAGGGCTTCCGGCCGTCACCAGTTTCGTCGTCGATCTGTTGGAGCGGCCCATCGCCGCAATTGCCGCCGAGGGAAGGCTGGGTGACCCGAAGAATCGCCTCCAGGAGTTGGCGGCGAGGCTCGACCTGGAACCGCCCTCCTACAAGGTCAACGACAAAGGCCCCGATCACGCCAAGACCTTCTTCGCCGAGGTGAGCATCGGCGGGAAGGTCCTCGGACGCGGCACCGGCTCATCGAAGAAGATCGCCGAACGGGTGGCCGCTGTTGGCGCGCTCGCGGTTCTCGCTGCCCGCGAGGGCGATGAGCGCGGCACCTAGATGCCGGAGCTCCCCGAGGTCGAGACGGTCCGGCGTGGCCTGGAAGACGCCGTCGTTGGCAGGGCCGTAGTCGAGGTAAAGGTGCTGGGACGCCGCACGGTGAGGCGCCAGTCGCCCTTAGAGCTCGAAAGCCGCCTGGTCGGACGCCGGTTCACCGCCGCAGGGCGTCGAGGAAAGTTCCTCCTTCTCTCCCTCGATGACGACTCGGTGCTGGTAGTCCATCTCCGCATGACCGGTCAGCTGCTCCATCTGAACGGGGGCGAGCTTTCGCCCCTCGTAACGCACACCCATGTCGTGGTCGTACTCGATGACCGGTCTGAACTGCGCTTTGTCGACCCGAGGACCTTCGGGGAGTGGTTCGTCACTTCCGAGCTCGACGACCGTGGCGAACCGATAGAGCTAGCCCATTTGGGGCGTGACCCGCTCTTGGAGGGCCTTCCCGCCAGCTATCTCGCCGCCAGATTCGCGGGCCGGCGGGCTCCGCTAAAAGCACTTTTGACCGACCAGCGCATCGTGGCCGGCATAGGGAGCATCTATGCGGACGAGACCTGCTTTCGGGCTCGGCTGAGGCCTGATCGCCTCGGAGCGTCCTTGAGCGGGGCCGAGGTCACCACGCTGGCGAGCGCGGCGCGAGCGGTGCTGCGAGCAGCGGTCGCCTCACGCGGGTCTTCGTTGCGAGACCTTCGCTATCGCGATCTCACCGGATCTCTCGGCTCCTACCAGAGCCGTCACGCCGTCTATGACCGAGCTGGAGAGCCCTGTCCCCGTTGCGGACACCCCGTGGCGCGGCTCAAGATCGGGGCCCGCTCGGCTTATTTCTGCGAAGGTTGCCAACTTTGAACGCTGCCGCCGGCAAGTCGCGCCACAAAGGGCGCGGCCGATCTCCTGCGAGGTCGGCCGCCACGGATAACGTGAACCCAACGTGTTCCTAAAGACGCTGACCTTAAAGGGATTCAAGTCCTTCGCCGATCCCACCACGATCGAGCTCGAACCTGGCATAACTGTCGTTGTAGGCCCGAACGGTTCGGGCAAGTCGAACGTGGTCGATGCCGTGGCCTGGGTGCTGGGTGCCCAAGGTCCCAAGGTGGTTCGCTCCACGAAGATGGACGACGTCATCTTCGCCGGCACCTCAAAGCGCCCGGCGCTCGGCCGCGCCGAGGTATCGCTCACCATCGACAACGCCTCGAGGCGGCTGCCGGTGGAGGTGGCGGAGGTCACGATCACAAGGACGCTTTTCCGCACAGGTGAGAGCGAGTACGCCCTCAATGGGGCGCCGTGCCGCCTACTCGACATCCAAGAGCTTCTTTCCGACGCCGGAGTCGGTCGCCAGCAGCACGTCATCGTGAGCCAGGGCCAGCTCGATGCCGTGCTCCAGGCGCGCCCGGAGGATCGACGCATGGTGATCGAGGAGGCGGCCGGCGTCCTCAAGTTCCGCCGTCGTCGCGAGCGCGCCGAGCGTCGGCTCGAGTCGAGCGAGCAGAATCTGCTCCGCCTGCAAGACCTTCAGCGAGAGGTTCGTCGCCAGCTCCGCCCCCTCGAGCGTCAGGCCGAGGCAGCACGGCGTCACGACGGGCTCGTCGCCGAGCTGCGTGCGCTGCGCTTGCACCTCGCCGGTCGTGAGCTGGACTCGCTCGGGCGGCGCCTCGAGAACACGGAGCGCAGCCATAGCGAGATAACCGGCCAGGAGTCCACCCAGCGCACCGAGCTCACCCGTCTTGACGAGCTTGTCGCTGTCACCGAGTCGGCGCTGACCGAGGTTCAGGCGTGGGATGGAGCCGACAGGCTAGGGCTCGCCGAGCGTCTTTTGGAGCGCCAGCACGGCCTCGCGAGCGTTGTCTCCGAGCGCCGCCGTGCCGTCTCAGGCTCACTGCTGGCTGCGACGGAGGCGGACGTCGTGGCTTCGCTCGAGGCCGAGTCGGCCCGGCTCACCGCCGACCTCGTCGCAGCTGAGGTGGCTTCTCAAAGCCTTGCTCCCGAGCGTGAGACCCTTAACGGGCTCGAGGAAGAGCTCCGCCGCGACGAGGGTGCCTTCGAATCCGGTTTGGGCTCATCGGAGGTCGTCATGGCTGCTTGGGCCGACGATGACGCTTCGCTGCCTGGCAAGGTCGCGCCCCCGGACGCCCACAAAGCCCGCCAGGACTACAACGCCGCCCTCGCTCGCCTTTCGACTGCCCGCGAGTCCGTGGCGCGCCTCGCCGAGCGCCTCGCCAGCTTCGATCGCGTCCGCGCCGAGAACGAGCAGAGACTCATAGAGCTGGCGGATCTTGTCGAGACATCGTCGGTCGACAACGAGCGACTGCGCCTTGAACATGAGCGGCTCGCGCAGGCCGAAAGGGACGCTGAGGCGCACGACCTTTTAACTGAGAGCCTCGCCCGCCAGGCTCTCGACCGTTCTCATGGCCTAAAGGCGCGGGAAGAGGCTTTGCAGGCGGCACTAGACGAGACGCGGGCGCGCGCCGGGGTGGAGCGGCTGGCGGGCCTTAGCGGTGTTCTCGGAACTCTGGCCGACCTTGTCGATATCGACGGCGGGTGCGAGCTGGGCTTCGAAGCTGCCGTCGAGGACGCCCTCGGGACGGTGGTCGTGGACGGCACGAGTGCAGCCCGGGAGGCCCTCAGCCGCCTGCACGCCGCCGGATTGCACGGTGGCGTGCTGCCCATAGGCGCTCCGCTAGCCGCCATGGTGCCCTCGCGGCTGCCGGCGGGAAGGATCACTGAGCCTTTGCGGGACCGGGTTCGTTCCGAGATGCCTGGCGTCGAAGCGGTGCTGGACCAGCTCCTAACCGGGGTCCTGCTCTGTCGTGGCGGCCTCACAGAGGCGTTGCAACTGGCCGAGGAACTGCCCGGATGGACGGTCGTGACGAGCGAGGGGGACCGTTTCTCTCCTCGGGGGTGGCGGATCGGGGCGGCACGTTCGGGCGCTACGCGGGCCGCACTCGAGGCCGTCCGTCGTGACGCCGAGGCCGCGGCGGGCCTGGCCAGCGTGGCCAGCTCGGAGGCGGACGCCGCTCGCCAAGCATTGGCAGTCGCCCGGGCGGCGAGCACGGAGGCCACGAGGCGTTTCGACAGTGCCGTCGCCGCCTACAGCCAGGCAAAAGCTGCCCAGGCCGAGTCTTCAGAACGCCTGTTGCGTCTCGGCGCCGAGCGCTCCGACGCCGCCTCGGCCCACGAGGCGGCCGTCGGCCTAGCCGCGGCAACCGAGGCGGAGCTGGCCCTTAGAGAGAGCGAGCTCTTGAGGGCCGAAGGGGCTGAGATGGAGGCCCTCGCTGTCGCCGAAGAGGCGGCCCGGGCCCGCAGAGCCCTTGACGAGCGTGCTCGCGCCCTTGTTGCGCTCAAGGGGGAGCTTGCGGTGCGAAGTGCGGGGCTCGAAGAACGCATCGCCTTGCTTGCTTCGAGGAGGGAGGACGTCGAGCGGCGTCTGGCCGGGCTCGAAGCGGCGCGCTCGGACGCGACTGCCCGCAGGGAGTCGCTCGAAGCCGCCGCCCTCGCTCTTGGCCGCCTCACAGAGGAACTTGCTCGGCTGGCGGATGAGCTGACCGTGGCACGTGACCGCCTGCGCGCCGAGCGGGAAGACCACGAGCGTCAAGTGAGCGCTACGACGGACCGCCTTCGGCACCTGCGCGAGGAACGGACCGCAACCGAGCGGGCGCTCAGCGCGACACGTGAGCTCCTACAACGCGTCGAGCTGGATCGGGCCGAGGCGAAGCTACGCCTCGAGACGGCGCTCGAGACGCTACGCAGGGACCTCGAGTGCGAGCCGGAAGATGCCATCGGTGCTGCCAGCCCCGAGCTGCCGCCGGGGATACCGGCTCATGCCCGCGTCCGTGAGCTAGATCGCGAGCTGCGCCTGATGGGGCCTGTGAACCCACTCGCCCTCGAAGAGCTGGCGGCGCTCGAGGAAAGGGACCGGTTCCTCGCCGAGCAGCTCGAAGACGTGCGGAGCGCCCGCCGGGAGCTCGGTCGCGTCATCCGAGCAGTCGACGAGGAGATCGTCGGCGTCTTCACGAAGGCCTTTGCCGATGTCGCCCAACATTTCGAGAGCCTTTTTTCGATGCTGTTCCCAGGTGGCACCGGCCGCCTCAGCCTCGTCGAGCCCGAGGACCTCCTTTCGACGGGAATCGAGATCGAGGCCCGTCCGGCCGGGCGCAACGTCCGGCGTCTCTCGCTGCTGTCAGGTGGCGAACGGTCGCTCGTGGCCCTCGCCTTCCTCTTTGCGGTCTTTCGCAGCCGACCCTCACCGTTCTACGTGATGGACGAGGTTGAAGCGGCCCTGGACGACTTGAATCTCCACCGCTTTTTGGACCTCGTCGACGAGTTCCGTCACGACGCCCAGCTCATTATCGTCAGTCACCAAAAGCGGACGATGGAGGCGGCGGACGTCCTCTACGGCGTGACGATGCAGCCCGGCGGCGCATCCAAGGTCGTGAGCGAGCGGATCGGCAGTCCTGCTCTTCGAAGTGCCATCCTCGAGTAGTCCATGGCCTTCGGCTTCGGTAGCCACCCCCATCCCCGGTAGTCTGCGCTCGCCATGACTCTTGTGATCGTCATCGTCATCGTCGCTGTTGTGCTGCTCGCCTCCGGTGGGCTAGTGGTGAGCACGCGAGCTCGACACCGTGGCCGGGCCCTTCCCGAATCGGGCGCCTCGCAGGTAGGAAGCACAAAGGCGCCGCCAGCCCCCCTGGAGCCGCCACCTGCCCCCCCACGGCCTTCCGCCGCCGTCTTGTCGACAACAAAGGAGCCGCCCGCTTCGATCGCGCCCAGCGAACCAGGTCCTCTCGCGCCCGAGGAGCCGCTTGTCCGCCCAGCTTTACGTGACCGCCTCGGCCGCGCCCGGGGGTTGCTCGCCGGTTACCTCGAGGGGGTCCGCGGTCGCAAGGGGATCGACGAGGCGACCTTCGAGCAGCTCGAGGAAGCCCTTATCTTGGCGGACGTAGGCATCACGACCACGACACGCATCCTTGACGACCTGCGGGCCAAGGTGCACACCGGCTCTGTCGCAGCCTCCGATCCAGCCGCCCTCCTCCAAGCCCTTCAGTCCGACCTCGTCTCGATGTTCGAGGGCGACGTCGAAACGCTCTCCTATGGCGATGGAGACGGTCCGACTGTGTGGCTATTCGTCGGGGTGAACGGGGTCGGCAAGACGACGACGATCGGCAAGCTTGCCCTCCAAGAGGGCCGGGAGGGGCGCTCTGTCGTCCTCGCGGCCGGTGACACTTTCCGTGCCGCGGCCGGAGAGCAGCTCGAGTCCTGGGCAGAAAGGGCCGGTGCCCGAATAGTGAGGGGGTCGGACGGGGCCGACCCGTCGTCTGTGATCTTCGACGCCGTCCAGCACGCCGCCTCCCGTGGGGCCGATCTCGTGCTTGCAGACACCGCAGGGCGCCTCCACACCAAAGTGAACTTGATGGACGAGCTGCGCAAGGTGCGTCGCGTGGCCGAGCGCCCACCCGGTCAGCTCACCGAGGTGCTCCTCGTGCTCGATGCCACAACGGGGCAGAACGGAGTAGTCCAGGCACGCCAGTTCACCCAAGCCGTCGGGGTGACGGGGATCGTGCTCACCAAGCTGGATGGCACCGCCAAGGGCGGCGTCGTTCTCGCCATCCGCTCCGAGCTGGGCCTGCCTATAAAGCTCGTCGGCGTCGGGGAAGGCCCAGCAGACCTCGTGCCCTTCGACCCGGTCGAGTTCGTCGGGGCCCTGTTCGGTTGACCGCGGTGCTCGTAATCACCCCCTCGGTGCTCACCTCGCCACCCGACTAACCTGGTCTAGCCCATGTTCGACACCCTGACAGACCGTTTCGATGCGATCCTCACGCGCCTACGTGGCCGTGGGCGCCTCGGCGACGCCGAGGTCTCCGAGGTCCTCCGCGAGATCCGCGTCGCACTGTTGGAGGCCGACGTCAACCTGGGGGTCGCCCAGGACCTGATCGAGCGGATCCGCCTGCGCTGCACGGGGGCCGAGCTCGCCAAGTACCTGACCCCGGCTCAGCAGGTAATTAAGGTCGTCAACGAGGAGCTGACCGCCACCTTGGGCGGCGAGGCGCTCAAGATCACCTACGCCTCCAAACCTCCGACCGTCGTGCTCCTTGCCGGCTTGCAGGGCTCGGGCAAGACCACAGCCTCGGCCAAGTTGGCGCAGTGGTTCCGTCAGCAAGGACGTCACCCGTATCTGATCGGCGCCGACCTCCAGCGTCCGGCCGCCGTCGAGCAGCTGCGGGTGCTCGGGGCTGAGATCGGTGTCGGGGTCTTCTCCGAGCCGACCGATCCCGTGAGCGTCGCCCGTAGCGGACTGGCTGAGTCCGAACGCCTCGGGCGCGACGTCGTCATCGTCGACACTGCCGGACGTCTCGCGATCGACCGGGAATTGATGGACGAGGTGCGCCGCGTTTCGGCCGCCGTCCACCCCGACTACACCTTCTTCGTCGTCGACGCCATGACCGGCCAGGATGCCGTCCAGACTGCCGAGGCTTTCCACCACACTCTCCAGCTCGACGGGATCATCTTGACCAAGGTCGACGGCGACGCCCGCGGCGGGGCGGCTCTCTCGGTCAAACAGGTCGTGGGGCGGCCGATCGCCTTTTTGTCCACCGGAGAGCGGATAGCCGACTTTGAGATCTTCCACCCCGATCGGCTCGCCAGCCGGATCCTCGGGATGGGCGACGTGCTCAGCCTGATCGAAAAGGCCGAGCGCGAGTACGACGAGGGGGTCGCTGGCCAGGCTATGGATCGGCTCATTTCGGGCCGTTTCACGCTTGACGACTTCCTCGACCAGCTGCGCCAGATCAAAAAGATGGGCCCTCTGACGGGCCTGTTGTCGATGATGCCCGGCATCCCCAAAGAGATGCGTGACGCCAAGGTCGACGAGCGCGACGTGGGTAAGGTCGAAGCGATCATCTGCTCGATGACACCTGTCGAGCGTGCCGACCCGAGTGTGCTCGACGGCTCACGTCGCCTTAGGGTCGCCCACGGCAGTGGCACCTCGACCACTGAGGTGAACAATCTCCTTCGCCAGTTCAAGGAGATGCAGAAGATGATGCGGGGTGTCGGGCCGATGGCCAAGCTCGCAGGCGCTGGGCGCCCCTCCAATAAGGCCAAGTCAGCCAAGGGCAACCGCAAGAAGGTCAAGGGCGGTCGGGTCACACCCTCCACCAAGGGCCTCGGGCCGCCCCGCTAGTTGTTTCCACCACGAAAGAAGGAAGAATCCCCGTGACCGTCAAGCTTCGCCTCATGCGCATGGGCAAGAAGAAGCAGCCCACCTACCGCGTCGTCGTGGCCGACAGCCGTTCGCCCCGAGACGGGCGCGTCCTCGACACCGTCGGTACCTACGAACCCCGCATGGAACCATCCACGATCGAGATCGACAATGCCCGCGTGCTCGGCTGGCTCGCCAAGGGCGCCCAGCCGACCGAGACCGTCCGCAAGCTGCTCGTAGTCTCAGGCGCCTGGGAGCAGTTCGAGTCGAACCGTCCTGTCAAGCCGGTCTCGACGCGCTACTCGCGAGCGGGCCGCGCTGGTACGTCTGCCGCCAAGAAGGCACCTGCTAAGAAGGCGGCCGCGGCCAAGCCGCCCGTCCCCGCGGCCGATGACGTCGCCGACGCCAACGCCGAAAGCTGAGGATCGACATGACAGACTCGGGAAGCAACCCCTTCGCAGAGCCAGATTTCAGCTCGTTGCAGACGCCTGGCGTGAAAGATGCCGGGAATGACGACTTCAACGACGATGACGATGACGATGACGTTGCCGAGGACGACTTCGACGACGAGGAGATAGACGAAGGAGATGAGGACGAAGACTCACACGACGAAGAGGAGCTCGAGGGTTTCTACGAGCTCTCGGCCGAGGAGTCAGGGCTTACTGCCGGCGAAACGGCTGAGGAGGGTAACCGGGTAGCCGGCGGAACCGCCCGTTCGGTGCTCGAGCACGTCGCACGCTCCATCGTCGACGACCCCGAAGGCGTCGCGGTCGAGGTGTCCGAGACGAGAGGCGGCATCCACCTCGCCTTGCATGTGGCCCAGGGCGACATGGGGCGGATCATTGGTCGCCGAGGTCGCACCGCCCAGGCCCTACGCGCCCTCGTGCGTGCTGCCGCCGCCCGTGACAGCCAGGAGGCGTCGGTCGACATCGTTGACTGAGCCCACCATGGCGCCGCTGTCAGGTGGCGACGAGAAGCTCGGACCGCTGCTCGAAGTGGGCCGTGTCGCCCGCCCTCACGGCTTGTTGGGCGAGGTCGTCGTCAGCCTTGTCACAAACCGGACCGAGCGTCTTTCACCAGGCAGTGAGCTGACCTGTCGCCCGGCCGACGCGCAAGGCAAGCCTGCTCTTTCGACACGGCTCTTAAAGGTTCGCAGCTCTCGAGCTTTTCAGGGGCGCCATCTGGTCATATTCGAAGGCGTGCATACCCGTGAGGCCGCCGACGAGCTTCGTGAGGCGGTACTGCTTGCCCCGGCCGTCGCGGATCCACAGGCCCTTTTCGTCCACGACCTCGTCGGTTGTCAGGTTGTCGAGGTGGACGGCACTGCCCGGGGCGAAGTGGTCGCGGTGCAGGCGAACCCGGCGAGCGACCTGCTTGTGATGGAGGACGGGAACCTAGTCCCGTTGCGGTTCGTGGTCGGGCGGCAAGAGGGTCGCCTCGTAGTCGAGGTACCGGCGGGGCTGTTCGATTGAGCGTGCCGGCGAGCTCATCGCAGTTGCAGGACAGCGCGGCTAAGCGGCAGGACTCTGTGCCCTCCGAGCATCCCGGCGCGGCGCTGCGCATCGACGTGTTCTCGATCTTCCCTGAGGCGGTCGACGCCTACTGCACGACGAGCGTTGTCGGACGCGCACGGCGTGAAGGGCTCCTGGACCTGCGTGTTCACGATCTCCGCTTAGCGGCGACCGATCCTCATCGCAGTGTGGACGACGCCCCCTTCGGGGGGGGTGCGGGCATGGTGCTCGCCCCTGAGCCGGTATTCGGTGCCGTCGAGCGCGTCGAACCGCCGCGCCCGTTGTACCTTCTCTCGCCCGCGGGCCGCCGCTTCGACCAAACGGTGGCAGCCGAACTCGCGGGCCTCGCGCCGTCTTGTTCGCACTCGCCTCCGGCGTTCTCTCTCCTTTGCGGGCGCTATGAGGGAGTGGACCAACGCATCGCCGAGCACCTCGTCGATGGCGAGCTCTCGGTTGGTGACTTCGTGCTCGCCGGCGGGGAGCTGGCGGCACTCGTCGTCGTCGAGGCGACAGTCCGTCTCGTGCCGGGTGTCCTCGGCAACGAGGCCTCGGCCGGTGACGAAAGCTTCACGACGGGGCTCTTGGAGTACCCGCAGTACACCAGGCCCGCGGTGTTCCGGGGCTGGGAGGTTCCAGAAGTCCTGCGTGGGGGTGATCACGGCCGTGTCGAACGCTGGCGCCGAGCGGCGGCTTTGTGGCGGACCCTGCGGCTGCGACCGGACCTCTTAGAGGCACGGGGGGGGCTCTCGTCTGACGAGGTGCGCCTCCTCGTCGAGCACGGCTATTCTCTTAGTGCCCACGGAACGGGACGAGCCGAACGGTCGGACGCCGAGTCTGGCCCGCGGCAAATCGCCGACGACCCGTCCGATCGCCTCGAGGAGTGACTCGCAATGAACCCCACCGACCTGATTGACCGCGAAAGCCTTCGCGACGACATCCCAGATTTTCGCCCCGGCGACACCTTGAAGGTGCACGTGCGCGTCGTCGAAGGTAGCCGGGAGCGGGTGCAGGTCTTCCAGGGCGCCGCTATCCGCCGCCAGGGCTCTGGTATCCACGAGACGTTCACGGTGCGCAAGGTGAGCTTTGGCGTCGGCGTGGAGCGTACCTTCCCGGTCCATTCCCCGATCATCGCCAAGATCGAGCGGATAACCGAAGGTGACGTCCGCCGTGCCAAGCTGTATTACCTGCGTGATCGTGCAGGCAAGGCTGCGAAGATCAAGGAGAAGCGCGACGTCCGCTGAGACTCGGTTGGAGCCGCGATGAGCGCCGAAGAGGACCTGGACCAGTTCGAGGCAGAGGTGGAGCTCGAGCTCTACCGCGAGTACCGTGCCGTCTTCCCCATGTTTCGCTATGTCGTCGAGACCGAGCGGCGTTTCTATCTCGCCAACAACGTGAAGGTGACCCCGCAATCGGGACCTGGGGCGACTTACTTCGAGGTCGAACTCGGTGACGCTTGGGTCTGGGACATGTACCGCCAGGCGCGTTTTGTGTCGTCGGTGCGGGTCGTCACCTACAAAGACGTGAATGTGGAGGCGCTTCCCAAAGACGAGGTGTGACGCCAGCTCGTCTGCTCGTCTCATCGCCGTGCCGTGCCGCTGCGGCGATGCCGTAGCCGGTTAAATCTTGGTGCCTACCACTTCACGCGGAGCTGTTCGCGTGTCATGACCTGCGCCGGCCCTCAGCGCCCCGTCGGGTGTCGCCTACCCCGGTTCTCCCAGCAGGGCGAGTGCCAGTGCCGCCTTCCGGTCGGGTCGGACACGGGCACGATCACGACGTGACCAGTGCCAGGCCAGATCTCCTGGTTGCAACCAGGGCAGATGTAGGTCTTGTCAGCCTGGTAGGGCTCGACATGGCGCATCTCTGCTGGGCCGGTGCCCATCGGGTCCTCCACGAAGGACCTCTGGCCGAGACCTGACCATCGGTCAGTACCGCCGTTGGCGCCGCGACTCTTGCGCGAAGACGTCTCACGGCGCGGTTCGCGCTGTGGGGAACGTCGTGGCATGTCCTTGATTGTTACAGCCTCGGGCCTGCCTAGTCCGAACTTACGGCTGATCTGAGCTCCGATTTGATCCTTGAGCAGCAAGAAGTGCCACATTACGGGTCCGTGATGTAGACACGAGTATGCTTGATTATGCGTCCCTAATGTGCGATAC
>Ga0182016_10005080_pt1 | contig 14319 bp, 8 predicted proteins | sample 712S2MmetaG_FD_120491 | JGI IMG/M metagenome (GOLD analysis project Ga0182016, IMG submission 120491) | Permafrost microbial communities from Stordalen Mire, Sweden - 712S2M metaG | ecosystem: Environmental > Terrestrial > Soil > Wetlands > Permafrost | place: Sweden: Stordalen | collected...
ATTTCGGCTCCTACAATCGCATCAACCAGAACGGGCCGGAGAGAATGGGCTGGCGCACCAACGCCACCGGGCTCAACCTGAACCGCGACTACCTGAAGGCTGACGCGCCGGAGACGAGAGCGCTTCTGCGGCTGTGGCGGCGCTGGCTGCCGGACTTCTTCGTGGACGATCATGTGACCGACGGCGCCGACTATCAGTACGACACCACCTTCACGATTGAAATTGACGGCCCGGCCGAGCCCTGGGTTCGTCAGTCATTGGAGCCGGAACTCTTCCGCCGCGTGAAGGCCACGGGACACAAAATCGCTCCGTATCTCGACTTTCTTGGCAGCACGCCCGACACCGGGATTTCCGCCGGCGCGGGCACGCCGCGCTTTTCCACCGGCCTTGCCCGCGAGCAGAATCGTCCCGGCATGCTGGTGGAGATGCACATGCTCAAGGACTACCGTACCAGGGTGACGGGCAACTACGAGATTCTGCGTGCGCTGCTGGAGGTGTTGAACCGCGACGGGGCCAAGCTGGTTGCGGCCAACCAGCAGGCCGACCGCGAGACCATTGCGCGCGGCAAACTCCACACGGCCATGCAGCCCCTGCGCTGGCAGGCCACCGGAGAGACCGAGCCATTTCAGTTCGAGGGCTACCGCTGGCAGGTGGAGCACAGCGACATTAGCGGCGCCGACTGGGTGCAGTACTCGCATGAGCCCATCACCATCACCGTGCCGCGGCAGACGAAGATTCATCCCACGCTCACGGCCAGGATTCCCGCCGCCTACATCATCCCCGCCGAATGGACCGAGGTCATCAAGCGCCTGGAGCTGCACGGCGTGCAGATGAAGCGCCTGGCACGCGAGTGGACGGGCGAGGTGGAGAGCTATCGCTGCCAAACCCCCGAGTGGCGCGAGCCGCCCTTTGAAGGCCGTCACGAGGCGATGTGGCAGCGTCATTCGGCGGAGAGCTTCGGTCCGGATAAAACGCAGAAGCCAGGTCCCCCGCCGTGTGTGCTTGTGAAAATGAAAAAAACATACGCCGCGGGCTCCGTCGTCGTCAGCATGCAGCAGCGCTCGGCCCGTGTGGCCATGCAGTGGCTGGAGCCGATGGCGCCGGACTCCGCCCTGGAGTGGGGATTCTTCGACAGCATCTTTGAGCAGAAGGAGTACGGCGAGGGCTACGTGCTGGAGCGTCTGGCGCGGCGCATGTTGGCCGCCGACCCAAAGCTGAAAGCCGAGTTCGAGCAGAAGCTGGCCGCCGATGCGAAGTTTGCCGCCAACCCGCGCATGCGACTCAACTGGTTTCTGGAGCGTTCGCCCTGGTGGGATCAGCGCATCGGAATGTATCCGGTGGGAAGGCTCGATAGCCTCGAAGGGCTTCCATTGCAGAAGCCTGCGCCACACAAGGAAGCCGACGAAGACCCGGATTACGAGCCGGACATCCCTAACCGCGCGTAGGCCGGAGCAGACCGGAGAGGAAAATCTCGCAATACGGCTTATCTTTTTCCCGCGCGGCGTTTATTCTGGAAGTCTATTAACATGATCTACCCAAGTGGGGCCACTGGTATGGGTGAGGTGCGCCGCAACGGGGAAGTGGGCCCAACGAAAATCATCACAGGAGTTCTGCCGTAGGGGACCGGTGCGCGGCGGCCGGCCTTTGGCCTAATCACATGGGAACGAATCCTCAGGGTTTGAACGCAACGCCGGCTGGCTCTCGCCCGGCCATCAAGGTATTTGTCGCCACCACGGTCATGCTGAGCTTCATCAGCTTCTGGCGGGCGGCGGCCATCGTGCTCAGCGATTTGGCCAGCTCGGCCTACTACGTGGGCGGCGATGCGGAAAACGTCATCGGCAAAAGCGCGCCATGGTTTGTGCTGGCCGTCATGCTCTTCAGTTATGCCGTGCGTTCGCTGTATATCGAATCCAGCACGATGTTCGTGCGCGGCGGCGTCTATCGCGTCGTCAAGGAGGCGATGGGCGGCTCGCTGGCCAAGCTCTCGGTCTCAGCTCTCTTGTTTGACTACGTGCTCACCGGCCCCATCAGCGCCGTTTCGGCCGGGCAGTACCTCGCGGGCTTCGTTCACGATCTGTCGGTGCGCCTGGGGCATCCGGTGGGGCTGGAAGGCGCCAGCGGCAATTACTTTGCCGCCGGCTTCGCCATCCTGGTGACCGCCTACTTCTGGCACAAGAACATCCAGGGCATGCACGAATCCAGTGAGAAGGCTCTGCGCATCATGCAGATCACCACCGTGATGGTGGTCGTGCTGATTGCCTGGTGCCTCATCACCCTGGCCGTACATCCTGCCACGCGCCACCTGCCGCCGTTGCCCACGCGCAACTCCATCCTGTTGGCCAACACGGCCAGCAAGGGTGCCACCCTGGAGTGGCTCGCGCACTTCCCGCTGCTGACCATGCTGCCCTGGGTGCTGATGCTGGTCGGTTTCGGCCACTCCGTGCTCGCCATGAGCGGCGAAGAGTCGCTGGCGCAGGTCAACCGTGAGATTGAGCATCCCAAGCTGAAGAACCTGGAGAAGGCCGGTGCGGTCATCTTCCTCTACAGCTTGCTGTTTACATCGCTCGTATCGTTTTTCGCCGTCATGATCATCCCGGACCACAAGCGTCCGGCGTATTTTGCCAACCTGATCAGTGGCCTGTCCATGGAGATGGCCGGCCCCTACACCCTGAGGCTCATCTTCCAGGGCTTTGTGGTGCTGGTCGGCGTGCTTATCCTGTCAGGCGCGGTGAACACGGCCATCGTGGGCGCCAACGGAGTGCTCAACCGCATCAGTGAAGATGGCGTGCTGACCGCCTGGTTCCGCAAGCCGCACAACACCTACGGCACCTCGCACCGGCTTATCAACACGATTGCCATTCTGCAGTGCATCACCATCGTGCTCAGCCGCGGAGACGTCTACCTGCTGGCCGCCCTCTACGCCTTCGGCGTCATCTGGAGCTTCTCCTTCAAATCGCTGGCCGTGCTGGTGCTGCGCTTTACCGAACCCGGTCACCGCGACTTCCGCGTGCCCGGCAACATCACCATCGGCAAGGTAGAGTTGCCCATCGGACTGGCGTTGATCACGATCCTTCTCTTCGCCGTGGCGCTCGTCAACCTGATGACCAAGCCACTGGCGACCGAGGCCGGCATCGCCTTCTCCATCTTCCTCTACATCGTCTTCACCATCTCGGAGAAGATTACACACCGCACCCATCAGGGCGACGTGCACCAGATGCGCGAAGAGTTCCGCGTGACGGAGCAGCCGCTGGTGGATCGCGAGGAGATGAAGGTGCGTCCCGGCAACATTGTGGTGGCCATCCGCGACCCGCGCAACCTTTACTACCTGCGGGACATCCTGCGCGCCACCGACTCCGAGAAGCAGGACATCGTCGTGATGACCGCGCGCATCTATCATCGCGAGCCAACCTTCAGCGGCGACAACCAGATGGCCAGCGAGGAACTCTTCGACTCCTACGAGCAGGAGCTCTTCACCAAGGTGGTGGAGCTGGCGGAAAAAGAGGGCAAGCACGTCAGTCTGATGGTGGTGCCTTCGGCCAACGTCTTTGACGCCATTGTGCAGACCGGCGCCCGTCTGGAGAGCTCGCGCATCGTCTGCGGTCTCAGCAACCGCCTCACGCTTGACGAGCAGGGCAAGCTGACCGGCGATGCCTGGGAGCGCTTGCCCGAGCCGCGACCCAACATCGCGTTGGAAATCCGCACGCCGGACAACGCCATCCACGAGTACTACCTGGGGCCGCACACTCCGCGCCTGCGCGAGCAGGACCTCGATCTGCTGCACAGAATCTGGTTGCAGCTTACCGCGATTCCCGGGCTGGAGGGCCTGCACCATTACCACATCGTCGGCCTCTCACTGGGCAAGCTGGAGGAGCGTTTGCAAGGACCGCAGCGCGAGGAGATCATCGAACTCTTCCGCCAGGAGCTGGCCAGGGACCAGCCTATCAAGACGGAAGAAACGAAGTAGTCTCCGAACAGTCAGCAATAAAAAGAGCGCGGCCCGTGGGTCGCGCTCTTTCTTGTTGAAAAGGAATTCGTTACTCCAAGGTTGGGAAGGTGCGCGAAACGTGATCGTGCCAGCAGAGCATGTCCTGGTCCACGTAGGCCCACAAAAAGCCCAGCGCGGCCGAGGCCATCGAGATGCAGGCGAAGTGCGCGCGGCTGGAGCGCTGGCGCCACTCCGGAGTGCGGCCGTCGAAGGTGCTCAATCGCAGTCCGCGCAGCTTCATGCCAGGCGTTTGCCCCGCGCCCATCAGGAACAGATGCTGATACACCACCCATAGAGCCACCGTCGCGCCAGCCAACCCAAGGAAGAATGGCTTTGTGTGCGGCACATCGGGCAGTGCCATCCAGGCTCCGGCGGAAAACAACACTCCGGCCGCCAGCACAATGCCCGCATCGGTCAGCCCGGCCAGCAGGCGGTCGCCAATCTCGGCCACCGGCAATGGCACTTCAATTTCCGCGCGCGGCGACGGAGCCTCCACCTCGATCGGATCCAGGTGAATCTCGGCGAACAGGGAGCCCTGCACGGTGGGCATCATGTCCTCCGGCACCTCCAGAATGCGCGGGCGGCGGTTGACCGGCTCGGCCAGCTCATCCTCGGAGGGGCGGGGCATCAGTGGCGGCTCAATCAGCGGCCGATGGAAGACGATCAGGTTGTCCGGCGTAACGGGCTCTGGCTGCAGTGGCAATGCCGCGGCGGATGGGCTCACAGATGCTGTCTCGGTCTCAGCCTCCACCTCGCTAATACGCAGTTTCTCCAGCGCCGAGTCATCCGCGCTCGCCGGGCGCAGCCTCAGTTCGGGCAGCTCTCCGGTGGCAGCCGAGCTGCCGGGCAGGTCGAAGAAGTCTCTACCGCTCTCCTCGGGGCCGCTTTCCACCATCACGTCAGCCTCAGGAGCCTCCGCCACGCTCGCCTCCGGTGCAATGGCGGCAAACAGCGCGCTGGAGCCCATGGAGACCGCAGGTGCGCTGAGCGCGGCGGCGTTCTGCCGGCGATAGTAGTCGGTGTCAAAGGGACGGGTGCGGCGCGCGGCCGCCCTGGCCGAGCGGGCCTGGCGCACAGCCTCGGCCTTACGCGCCGGATCGTTCTTCGGCGGTGCATCTGCGTGAGGTTTCGCTTCGGTTTCCCGCTGAACGTTTCCGCGCACATCGTCTGCCCGCAAGTCTTTCTCGCGCGCGGCGGGTGCTTCGGGTACGGGCTTGGGGGAGACTGTCGCGGAGGAAAAGTCCTGGCCAGGGAAGAGCTCACTGCTCTGCTGCTTCCGGGCGCGATAGTTGCTGACGCGGGTTGCGACCTCGGTGCGCCAGGCCTCGCCGCCGCGGTTGGCTTTGGCGCGTGCGGGGGTGCCGCTCTGAAGCATTTCGCTCTCAAGCGCCGCGCTCGCGGGCCTCCCGGCCGTCAATGAAGACGCCGGTCCGTCCGATGGCGCGTGCGGGGCCAGCGGCGCCGCAGAGGCGTGCGCATGCGGGTTCGCGCGCGCGCCAAGTGGCGGCGGTACGGAACAAGTACAGGGATTCCCACAGAGAGGACAATCCATAAGCGAGTTGTGAAAAGTACCAGAGCAGCAAGGCCAAATTCAGAACCGTTACAATTGGTAGCAGGCGGTTGTGCGTGCTACCTTGCACACGAGCGTTGTTTCCACCATGCGGACACGGCGAAACGAGTTCTGATGAAGCTTCGCACTTTGAGAATTATCACAGTCCTGGCGGCAAGTCATCTGATGGTGGCCGCCCCGGCGTTTACCATTCCGATGCCGGGCGCGGCGCAGGCTATCTCGAGCGAGGCTCCCAAGCTGCTGCAGCCGGTCACCATCCGCGCCCAGGAGCAGTCCCGCCAGGGTGAGGAATACCATCTCGATGGCGATGTGGAAATCCTGTATGAGAGCTACACGCTGCGCGCCGAGCACGCCATCTACCACGACGATACCGGCGATGTGCAGGCCAACGGACGCGTCGTGCTCGACGGCGGCCCGCATGACGCGCACATTGTGGCGTCGCGCGCCGAATTCAACGTCAAGAACGACACCGGCGTCTTTTACGATGCGGTGGGCACCCTCGGTGCCGTGATGCGCGGCAATCAGATCGCGCTGACCACCAGCAATCCTTTCCTGATGCGCGGCCGCGTGGTGCGCAAAACCGGGTCCAACCGCTTTGTGGTGGAGCACGGCAGCGTGACCAGTTGTGCCGAGCCGCGCCCCACATGGGACTTCCACGCCGATAAGATTGACGTCGTCGCCGGCGAGGATGCCAAGCTCTACCATTCCACCTTCCGCCTGCTGAACCTGCCGGTCTTTTATTTTCCCTACACCAAGGCTCCGGCCAGCGCGGATGCGCGCACCTCGGGCTTTCTGCTGCCCGCCCTGGGCGAGAGCAACACCAAGGGCTACATCATCGGCGAGTCGGGTTACTGGGCCATCAACCGCTCCAACGACCTGTTGGCGGGCGCTGAGTTTATGAGCAAGCGCGGCTGGTCGGAGACCATGCATTTCCGCTCGCGTCCCTCGCAAAACAGCTCGGTGGAGTTGCAGTTCTACGGCGTGCAGGACCGCGGAATTAACGTGCAGCAAACAGAGGGCACCTCCACCGGCACGGTGCACCAGGACCAGGGTGGCGAGGAGGTTCGCCTGCTGGCCAGCGACAATCGCGGACAGTGGCGCGCCGCCGCCAACATTGATTACCTCAGCTCGTTCATCTTTCGCCAGGCCTTTTCGCCCACCTACACCCAGGCGGTGAACTCCGAGGTGCGCTCCGTAGGATACCTCTCGCGCAACAGCGGCGGATATTCGCTGAACGCCAGCGCCGAGCGCTACCAGAACTTCTACCAGGACCCGACGAGCAGCCTTTACTCCGACCAGATTCGCATCCTGCATCTACCCATGGTGGAGGCCAATGCCCTGGAGCGGCGGCTGGCCGATACCCCCATCTTCTGGGGCGTGGATACCAGCATCGGCGGCCTCCAGCGCAGTGAGCCGGGCTTTGTAACGGCCAACCTGGTGGGGCGCTTCGACCTGCGTCCCCGCGTCGCCATTCCCTTGCAGTTTGCCGGCTGGAGCCTGCGTCCTGAGTTTGCCGCGCACGAGACCTTGTACTCACAGCAGCTGGGACCCTCGACGGGCAACCCACTGGGCGCGGCCGAGGGCAACCAGCTCAACCGGCGCGATGCCGAGGTCAGCGTCGAGCTGCGTCCCCCGGCGCTGGAAAAGACCTTCGGCGCCATGCTCTTCGGGCGCAGCCTCAAGCATGTCATCGAGCCCATCTTTACCTACCGCTACGTCACCGGCGTGGACAACTTCCAGCAGGTGCTGCGCTTTGACAGCGTTGACATCCAGAGCAACACCAGCCAGCTCCAGTACGACATCATCCAGCGCATCTACGGGCACCGCAAAGCCACCCGTCACGAGGCCGGCTGCGAGCCCACGCTCGACACTCCACAGGCGCTGGCCGCAAAGGAGACGCGCGAGAAGCTGCCCACCTTCTACATCCCCGGCGTCAGCGCCGTGCGCCCCAAGTGCGAGGATGAGAGCCAGACCAGCCGCGAACTGGTGAGCTGGGAGGTCAAGCAGGTTTATTACGCTGACCATCAGTTCGGCGGCGCACTGGTCGCGGGCCGCCGCAACGTCTTTGCCGACACCATCGACCTCACCGGCATGGCATTTCTCGACGGTCCCCGCCTGTGGAGCCCCGTGGTCAGCAAGCTGCGCATCCAGACCACGGCCAACACCGACGTGCAGTGGCAGTTCGATTACGACTCCGTGAAGGGTCGCATCAACAGCAGCGCCGCATTTGGCGAATACCGCCTGGGCAACTACTTCTTCGGCGCCAGCCACGTCTTCTTCCACGTGCCGGCCAACTCCGTCACGGAAATCTACGCCAACGAGCCGCTGGTCTTTCACCAGGTGCGCGCGCTCATCGGCTACGGCCACCCCAACAAGCGCGGCTTCAGCGGCGGCGCCAGTGTCGGTTATGACACGAACCTCAACTTTTTGCAGTACGCCGCCGTGCAGGGCAGCTACAACACCGACTGCTGCGGCTTCAGCTTCGAGTATCGCCACACCAACGTCAGCGGCGTTCCGGTGGAGAACCAGTACCGCTTCGCCTTCACCCTGGCCAACATCGGCACCTTCGGCAACATGAAGCGCCAGGAGAAGCTGTACTAACACGCCCACTGCGACATTCCCATAGAAAATGGCCGCCCCCAGATGGAGGCGGCCTCTTTCTTTCCCGAATCTAATTTGCGGTCAATATGTCGTCGTTGTAGTTGATCATCAACCGTTGCGGCACCGTGCCGGAGAAGGGAATCTTCTGCGTGTTGGTCTGGTTGCCCACCAACAGTAGCTGCCCAAGCATGCCCACCTTACCGTCGGCCAGCTCGTAATATAGGGGCACCACCATGCGGAACGTGGGTGAAACGCCGCTCTGGGTGATGCTGATGGTGTAGGAGACCTTGCCATCGGCGCCGGTCTCGGCCTTCGAGTCCATCTTGTAGCTGGGTATCTCAGTGCCGTACACCCACTCGTCAAAGAACCAGTCCATTTTGCGGTTGCCCGCGGCGTCCATCCCCGGAGTCATGTGCTTTTCCACCATGGCCTTAAAGTCCTCAGTGGAGACGGGCTGGTTACGATAAGTCTTGACCAGGTCCTGCATCATGACTTTGAACTCGGCATCGCCCGTCTTGTTGGAGTACATCATCTGCCGCAGCATGTGCAGAATGTAGGCGCCCTTGGGGTACAGCATGTTCTGCCCGGTGTACCCGCCCACCTTGCTTGTGTTTACGCGATAGCCCATCGTCACCGCGCCCACGTCATTCGGCCGGTGCCCGAAGTTGTCTTTTTCCAGCAGCATCTCGCGCTGGTCCTTCCAGAATTGCTGGTAGGCGGCGCGATCCTTGCGGATGTACTGAATGAAGAGCGAGGCGGAGAAATCGGCGAAGCCTTCGCTCATCCACTGGTCACGGTAACCGCTCCAGCCAATGGAATGTCCCCACCACTCGTGCGCCACCTCATGCGGCTCCACTACCTTCCAGTACTGGCCTTTCAACAGATCCATGCCAAATTGGTGGCGCTGCGTTGTGTCCAGGAAGTAGGTAATTGGCAGGAAGACCAGTCCCGGCCAGGCCTGTCCGTAACCGAAGGCCGTCTGCTGCGTGATGTTCAGCGATTTGTAAGGCACGGGGCCGAAGAAATTTGTGTATAGCTCGACGGAGAGTGCAGCCTCGGCAACAGATTTCTTCAGCATGGGGGTAGTGCTTAACGAGCCCAGCGTATAACCGGAGACGTGCCAGCCGCCAGCCATGGAGGGGCCATCCAATTTGGATGATTCCGCCGCGTTCAGGATTTGATTGAACACATCCGGCACCTGGCGGTTGACGTATCCGGCGACGGTGACGCCCTCCTTCTCGAGCTTCACGTTCTCCGTGATGAAATCGCCGAAGTTAAAGCCGGCCACGCCAATCGGCGCCTCGGTCTTCCACTCGCTGACGTTCTGGTTCCCCTCGTTCTTCTGCGACACCAGGGTTCCGGTGGCGACCATGGTCAGGTTCCTCGGGATGCGGAAGGTGATCTGGTAGTTGGCGTAATCGCCAAGGTGGGTGTTGGGATACCAGCGATCCCGCACCACAGGATAGTAGTTGCCTCCACCCTCGTTGCGCACCGCATCCTTGCCGGCGTAGGTAGTGGTAATGGAGAGCTGCTCGCCTTTTGCGGCGGGCTTGTCCAGGATGACAAAAAACTGCGAGTCCTCCTTCTCCTTTTCCTGAATCCAGCTCAGCGGAGTGCCTGTGGAGTCGGTCACCTTGCTGACGCGAAGTTTTTCAAAAAGATCCAGCGGCACCACGCGCAGTCCGTCCACATGCGACTGAAAGGTGCCGGTGACGGTGGCGCTCAGGTGGGTGTTCTTTTCAATGGTCACATCCATCTTCTGGTTTACGTTTTTTACCATTCCGGCGCGATGGTTGGTCCGGATGACCCTCCATCCATTGCGCGCCTCGTTTAGCAGGTGTCCGGCATACCACACACCCTCCTTGGACTCGTTGGATGCGATCAGCGCCACCTCCTCCGGCTGCAGGTCGAACTCGACAAGCCCGGCCGGGTCGATCCAAAAGCTCAGGCGGCCGTACTTCTTGCCGCGGAAGAAGGCCGCGAAAAACCCATCCGGCTTTCCGGCCAGCACCGGTTGCAGCAACCTTCCGGAGAGGTTGTAGCTAAACTCGGTGCGCAGATACTTCTGGTTCTCCTCCAGCACGTCACCCGGGCAACCGACGGAGCTCTTGGTGGTTAGCGCCTTGCCCAACTCATCCGCCGTACCGTCGGCAAAGCGCAGCACCAGCTTCTCAAACTCCTCGTCCATGCCGGCGTCCTTGGTCAGCGCCTTCAGCTGGTTCTGCTCGCGCGGGTCGTCGCTCTTCAGGTGGAAGCTTCCTTCCCCACGGAAGACCGCGCCGGTCACCATGCCTTCCACCGGAGCCAGCAGGCAGAGGGTGCCGCTCTTGAGCTGGAAGGTGCCCACGTCGCGCACCAGCGTGAGGTTTTGAACCTCGTAGGCGGCGTCCGCGGTGTGGATGTGCCGCAGTTGCTGGTAGGCGGGGTTGGCGTTGGCCTGCGCGACCGGTGCGTCGGCGGCAAAGGAATGGACGGCAGACAGAAGGGCGAGTGAGCTCAGCAGGACGCAAAAGGTCTTGTTCATTAGGATCAATCCGGGGCTGGGGGATAGCCCATGAATGCTGCGAATAGCACGTTAGCACACCATGCCGGACGCACCACCGGGATATTTTGCTTCCCGGCAGCCTCCTGCAAGCGGCCTGCGGATTCTGTTAGGCTAGGCTTTCGAATGGACCGGGTTTTGTTAATCAGGTTTTGTAAATGATGATGGGAATGTTCGCTGGGATTTTCACAAAGCCGCGCGTGATGTTTGCCGCCTGCTGCACCGCGCTGTTGCTGGCCGCGGGCTGTGCCGCTCCCGGCGCGCCGCAGCCGCCCTCGCTGCGTCTGCCCACGCAGGTCAACGACTTGGCGGCCGAGCGCAAAGGCAGCCGCGTCGTGCTCAGCTGGTCTTCGCCGGTGGAGACCACCGACCGGCAGGCGAGCCGCTGGCCCACCGTCACCCGCATCTGCCGTGTCCTCAATCACTATCCCATTGATCATTGCGAGCCCGTCTACGAGCTGCATTCCACCGAGCTTGCCAGCACCGCTCCGGCCGGACACAAACAGCAGGTCAGCTTTGAGGACGTTCTGCCGCCCGCGGCCATCGCCGCCCAGAACGAGGCAACCTACGCCGTCGAAGTCCTGAACCAGCGCGGACGGTCGGCCGGGCTGAGCAATCAGGTCCGGGTGCCGTTGCCGCCCACCGCTCCGCCGCCCACCGACTTCCACGCCACGCTCGACGCGCAGGGGCCGCTGTTGCAGTGGACCGCCAGCTGGCTGCCCGCCGCAGGCACCGGCTGGAGCTGCCATTACCGTGTCTATCGCCGCGCCAAGGGTAAGCCGGAGTTTCTGCTGGCCGCCGAGGAGCCCTGTGGCAACGGCCAGGGTGAGGTCCGCGACCCCAGCTTCGAGTGGGAGACCGAGTACGACTACAAGCTGGTCTCGGTGGCCGAGCTCAGCCAGCAGGGTAAGCCCACCGTCGAAGTTGAAGGCGATGACAGCCGGGTCGTGCACCTGCTTACCCGCGATGTCTTTCCGCCCCTGGTGCCGACCGGCGTGCAGGCCGTCTTCAGCAGCGTGGGACAAAAGCCGTTTATTGATTTAACCTGGGCGCCGAACACCGAGCGCGACCTGGCCGGCTACCACGTCTTCCGCAAGGCTTCCGATGGCCAGTTCGAGGCCGCCAACACCGGGCTGTTGAAGGCTCCCGCCTGGCGAGACGAAAACGTGAAGCCCGGCGAACGATATTTCTACACGGTCTCCGCCGTGGACCTGCGTGGCAACCAGAGCGCACAATCGTCCGTGGCCGAGGAGAGCGTGCCTTAGGAGGTTCGATGAAATTCTGCCGCTTCGTATACAAAGACGGTTCGCGCTTCGGGCTGGTGGAGGAGCGCGATGGACAGCCCGTGATCGTCGCCCTGCTGGGCACCCCGCAGATGCAGGTGACCGGCGCCGGCGTGCCGGAGCTGCTGGTCATGCCCGATGCCGCAACAGCCACCCCGCTCGATGAGCCGGTTCCGCTCGACAGAGCTCGTCTGCTCACGCCCTTTCCGCTGGTCAGCAAGGTCATGTGCGTGGGCCGCAACTACGCGGCGCACGTGCGCGAACTGAATCACGAGATGCCGACCGAGCCACTCATCTTCAGCAAGCCGCCCTCGTCCCTGCTGGCGCCCGGCGCAGAGATTCTGCGCCCTGCCATCAGCCAAAGGGTGGATTACGAAGGCGAACTGGGCGTCATCATCGGCCGCCGCTGCCGTCACCTCAAGGCCGGCGAGAGCGCCCGCGACTACATCCTCGGCTACACGGTCGTCAACGACGTGACCGCGCGCGATCTGCAAACGAAGGATGGCCAGTGGACGCGCGCCAAGGGCTTTGACACCTTCTGCCCCTTCGGCCCCGTCATCGTCACCGAACTCGAACCGGAAAAAGGAATCCAGGTGCAGACGCGCGTCAATGGTCGGATTCGTCAGGACGGCAACACGCGCGACATGATGTTTTCCATTGATCGCATCATCCAGCACATCTCGCAGTTCTGCACCCTGCAGCCGGGCGATCTGATCGCCACCGGCACTCCCGAGGGTGTAGGCCCCGTGGTGCAGGGCGATGTGGTGGAAGTGACGGTCGAGGGCATCGGCACCCTGAGCAACCCGGTGGTAGACGAACCTGCGGTGTAGCCTGCGCGGCGTGAACATTGCGTTGGGGTTTCGTTTCGAGTTTCGTTTAATTCGTATGGGGGCTCGTGTAAAGTAAAAGTAGGGGCGTGCGCCCACAGCGCCGCCCCGCATACTTATGGCTCAACTCACCAATTACAGTGTGGCGGGCGCGTTCAGCGTCCTGGTGGCGGCCGTGGCGTTTTTGCGCCGTGCCCCGCGCGGCAACACGGAGCAGATGGAGACCGCCCGCCAGCGCCGCATCGTGGCCACGGGCCGCATTACCGACGGCGCCGTCATTGACGTGCAGGAGCTCGACTCCGCCACCGACCATGGCCGTCAGATCATCATGTACGCCTACGACGTGGCCGGCGTGCACTACGACTGCTCACAGGATGTGACCTTGCTGCGTCCCTGGGTGGACCTGCATTCCTGCCGCATTGGCGTGGCCACCAGTGTCCGTTACGATCCGCAGAACCCCGGCGACTCCATCGTCGTGGCCGAGCACTGGTGCGGTCCATACTCCTAGATTTTTTCCAACATTTTTTCTCTCACCGGGAACGCCGCGATTACTCTGCTTCCGCTCCGGCCTCACCCACGTCTTTGGCTGTCTTCACCCTATAAAAGCTGAGCGCGCTTTCGCCCTGCTTCAAGGTGCGGTAACGCTCAAGGCTGCCTTCGCCCTCGCCGGGATCGAAGCGCTTCTCATGCTCAGCCACCACAACGCCGCCCGCCGCCAGCACTCCTCCGCGGCCCACCGTACGCAGAATCTCTCCATAGCAGCCGCGCAGCCGGTAGGGCGGGTCCAGGAAGATGACATCGAACTGCACTCCGCTCTTCTCCCACTGGCGCAGAGCTTCGGCGGCGTCGCGCTCGGCCAAGGTGGCCGTCAGCCCCAGTGAAGAAAGATTGCCCCGCAGCACGCGCGCCGCGGCCACGTTGTTCTCCGCAAAGTAGACGCTTTCCGCCCCGCGGCTCAAGGCCTCAATGCCAATGGCTCCGGTTCCGGCGAACAGGTCTGCCCAGCGGCACTCCTCCACCTTGCCCGCCGAATGCAGCACATTAAAAAGCGTTTCCTTCAGCCGGTCGTACGTCGGACGGGTTTCCAGGCCATCGATTGCCTGAAGGGTGCGGCTGCGAAAGTTGCCGGCGATGACGCGCATGACTCTTCTACTCCCTGCCTCCCAGCGTGTAGTGTATTAGTAACGGTTCGGGGCGAAGTGAGGCAAATCCTTTATGAGACGCTGGTCCATCCCGGTGCTTGATCTTTTCGGCATTCACTTCCGCCTGCACTTCAGCTTTCCGCTGATGTTCTGCCTGCTGTGGATGCTGGAGATGGGCCGCGCGCCATTGGTCGGCCTGCGCTGCTTTGTGCTGATGGTCTGCGTGCTGGGCGCTGTGCTCGCCCACGAGGTGGGTCACGCCATGATGGCCGCCCGCCACGGCATCCGCGTGCGCGCCGTCGTGCTCATGCCCATCGCCGGCATCAGCCTGCTGGACGAGCGTGCGCAGCGTGGGCTCGATGCTCCCAG
>Ga0182016_10005082_pt1 | contig 14316 bp, 17 predicted proteins | sample 712S2MmetaG_FD_120491 | JGI IMG/M metagenome (GOLD analysis project Ga0182016, IMG submission 120491) | Permafrost microbial communities from Stordalen Mire, Sweden - 712S2M metaG | ecosystem: Environmental > Terrestrial > Soil > Wetlands > Permafrost | place: Sweden: Stordalen | collected...
CAGCTCTGGCACATGGGCCGGATTTCACACCCGAGCTTTCAACCCGATGGCGGATTGCCCGTCGCGCCCAGCGCCATCGCCCCGCGATCCGGCCAGGTGCTTACGGAAAAGGGATTGCAGCCTTACGTCGTGCCGCGTGCGTTAAGTAGAGAAGAATTGCCGGGCATCGTGGCGCAGTATGCCGCCGGGGCTGAACGCGCCAAGACGGCCGGTTTCGACGGCGTTGAAATTCACAACGCCAACGGTTATCTGCTGGACCAGTTTCTCCGCGATGGCACGAACCAACGCACGGATGACTATGGCGGTCCCGTGCGGAATCGCGCCCGGCTGACGCTGGAAGTGGCCGGCGCGGTCACGAAGGTCTGGGGTGCTGATCGCGTGGGCATCCGCTTCTCGCCAGGGGGTGTCTTCAATGACATGCACGATTCAAACCCGCTGGCGACATTCAGCCACGTGCTGCATGAGTTGAATCGCTTCAAACTCGCTTACGCGCATTTGATCGTGTCCACGGAAGATGATTTGCGGCATGGTGCGGCACCCGTTCCATTGGCGGCCCTGCGGCAAGAATTTCACGGGCCGTTGATTGTGGCCAATGGCTTCAATCGCGCGAGGGCGACGCAAGCCTTGGCGGAGGACTTGGCCGATGCGGTGGCCTTTGGCAGATTGTTCATCGCGAACCCCGACCTTCCAGAGCGTTTCCGGTTGAACGCGCCTCTCAACGCTCCGGACGAATCGACTTTTTATGGAGGCGCAGAAGAGGGCTACACCAATTATCCCGCGCTGGGGCCCCAGTTCGTCCAAAGATAGTCATAAGGTCAACACCCCATAGCGGTGGGGTGAATCCAGCGCGTAACTTAGATTCCTGAAAAAGTCGATCAGCGACAGTACACCCAAAACACAAACGCTTCATTTTATGGCAAAAGTACTTGGTATTGATTTAGGAACGACAAACTCCTGCATGGCGGTCATTGAGGGCGGCGAGCCTGCGGTGCTCGAAAACTCTGAAGGCAAGCGCACGACGCCTTCCGTGGTCGCTTTCACCAAGACCGGCGACCGCCTCGTGGGCGAGGCCGCCAAACGGCAGGCCGTCACCAACTCTCGCAACACCATTTATTCAATCAAGCGGTTCATGGGGCGGAAATTCGATGAAGTGAAGGAAGAGATCAAACGTGTCCCGTACAAGGTGGTGCGGGCCGCCAACGGCGACGCGGCTGTCGAAGTGGAAGTGGACGGCAAACCCAAGCAATTCAGCCCGCCGGAAATCTCGGCCATGATTCTGGCCAAGCTTAAGGCGGATGCCGAGACGCGACTGGGCGAAAAGATCACCCAAGCCGTCATTACGACGCCGGCCTATTTCAATGACTCGCAGCGCCAGGCGACAAAGGACGCCGGCCGCATTGCGGGCCTGGAAGTGCTCCGCATCATCAACGAACCCACCGCCGCCTCGCTGGCTTATGGTTTGGACAAAAAGAAAGACGAGACGATTGCAGTTTATGACCTCGGCGGCGGCACGTTCGACATTTCGGTCCTGGAAATCGGCGACGGCGTGTTCCACGTCAAAGCCACCAACGGCGATACTCACCTGGGCGGCGACGATTGGGACAATTGTCTCATGGATTGGATGCTGGACGAATTCAAACGGAGCCAGGGGATGGATCTGCGCAAGCAACCCGATGCCCTACAGCGCATAAAGGAAGAAGCGGAGAAGGCCAAGATCGCTCTCTCCAGTGCACAAGATTACGATATAAATCTGCCGTTCATCACTGCCGATGCCAGCGGACCCAAGCATCTGAGCCTCAAACTCACGCGTGCCAAAATGGAACAACTCTGTGATGCACTTTTTGAACGTACGATCGCCCCGGTGAAGTCTTGCTTGAAGGACGCCGACGTCGCGGCCGCAAAAATAGCCGAATTAGTGCTGGTCGGGGGCATGACCCGGATGCCGCGCGTGGTGGAAACGGCGCGCACGTTGGTCAACAAAGCTCCAAATCAGGGTGTCAACCCAGATGAAGTGGTCGCGGTGGGAGCCGCCATTCAGGCCGGTGTGCTCAAAGGCGAGGTCAAGGACGTGGTTTTGTTGGATGTGACGCCGCTGTCGCTTGGCATTGAGACGCTCGGCGGGGTGTTCACGAAGCTGATCGAGCGGAATACCACGATCCCGAGCCGCAAGTCGCAAACATTCTCCACCGCTGCCGACAATCAGCCTGGTGTGGAAATTCACGTTTTACAGGGAGAACGCCCGTTTTCCAGAGACAGCAAGACCATTGGCAAGTTCATGCTCGGCGATATTCCGCCGGCGCCGCGCGGCGTGCCGCAAATCGAGGTCAGCTTTGACATTGATGCGAACGGCATCCTGAACGTCAGCGCCAAGGATCTCGGCACCGGCAAGGAGCAGAAGATCACCATCACGGCCAGCAGCGGCCTTTCCAAGGCTGAGATCGAGAAGATGCGCCAGGATGGCGAGCTCCATGCCGAAGAGGATCGGAAACAGAAAGAAGAGCTGGAAGCGCGCAACGAGGCCGACAACTCTGCCTACCGCACAGAAAGATTGTTGAAGGACAACAAGGGAAAAATGTCAGATGCCAACCGCAGTAAAATTGAAACCGCCCTGGGCGAGGTGAAGGAAGCGCTTAAGGGAAGTGACGCAGCGATTATCAAGACGGCCAGCGAGAAGCTCAACGAAACCTGGCAGGCGGCCTCGGCGGAACTTTACAAGGCGGCCTCGGAAAAAACTCATTCCGGCCAAGGCTCTGCTGGAGGCCAATCCGGAACGCATACTGAAGCAAACGGCGCTCCAAACAACGGCGAGAAAGCCGATGGCCCCGTTATCGATGCGGAGGTTGTTGAGGAAAAACAGGCGGCATAACGGGACACAATTCTGCATCATGTAAATCGCAATCGAAGAGCCCGTCCGGCGCTTGGCTACGATACCGACTGTGACAAATCCTATTTGGCAAAAACCAAAAGTGGCTCCGATGAATGTCAGGCAAGAAACCATAACAGGATTCGAGCAACACGCTGAGTTTAACGGCAGTCAGACCAAAACGGAAACGATTGAAGGCAATGCCGTCCTCCGCAGCCATGTCCCCGGGGTTGCCTTGAAGTGGCAGAATTAACGCGTTCACCACCGACGAGTGGTAAACCAGGTGGGATCAATCGGTTCAACTTGCTTGAAAAATGAAACGAGTCATCGACACAAGTGAAATTATCGGGACGGTGGAAACCCCTGATGGAGCCTGTGAAGTGTGCGCGTCCGCCGACGCAACCTACGACGACGGTGCAGGACGGCTGGTAGTACGCCTGGAGTCGTTTCTTCGCACCACGAACCTGCGGGCCAAGGAAAAGCACGTCGCCGCAAACTGGCTGCCCAAGGCGGAAACCGTCACGGAATCGGTTGACCCCGGCGAAACGACGGAAGCTGCCCGGAATATCTTCCATCGCTGGGTTCGGAAAGTGCGCCAAGCAGCGCCATCGCTGCATAATCCGGACCTTTAAAATCAAGGAGATACGAACGGCGATGCCGAGTGCTCTAATGACTAAAACTATGACCAACCCAACTAAAGCCACCCAGCCTGAAGGTTCCATGAGCATGCTGGATGCAATCTATCATCGCCGCTCAGTGCGCAATTATCTACCTCAGGCAATCGAGCAGGCCGTGGTTCGCTCACTGCTCGACGCTGCCGTGCATGCCCCCACCGCCATGCACGAGGAGGCCTGGTCATTTGCCGTGATTCAGAATAAAAACCTACTTGACCGCCTGTCTGACAGCGCCAAAGAAATGGTGCGCAGTGAGACGCAGGGTTCCGATTCCCAGCACGCACGGCATTCGCTTGATCTGGTCAGCAAACCGGATTTCCATGTCTTTTACAACGCAGGCACACTCATCGTCATCTACGGCAAATTCCACGGGCCATTCGTCGTAGCGGATTGCTGGCTGGCAGCGGAAAACCTGCTGCTTGCCGCCTGCGCCAAAGGGCTTGGCACCTGTGTCATCGGCTTTGCGGTTTCGGCTTTGAACACGCCGGAGTGGAAGACTGAACTAAAAATCCCCATTGAAATGACAGCCATCGCGCCGATCATTGTGGGTGTTCCCGCCGGCGAAACGCCGCCCCCCGTGCCTCGCAAGCAGCCGGAAATTGTCACCTGGCAATGATACCGATAGGGATGGCGTCCCGGCAAAAGAACCCCGCTCATTTTTTATCCTCAGAGGATGGTCAACTGGACACTGCTCTCGATGATGCCTGCGCCGATGGCGTAGCGGGTAAGACCGGCGGTATTGTGGATGTCAAGTTTCTCCATGAGATGCTCGCGATGCTTCTCGACGGTCTTGGTGCCGATTCCCAGTTCGGCTGCTGTTTCCTTGTTGTCGTTGCCTTCGGCCACCAACTGGAGCACTTCCATCTCGCGCGACGTCAACTGGGAGGATTTCCTCAGGAGCGCCCCCGCGCCATCGTGTGATATCGGATGGAGCTGATCGAGACGCTTGGAGATGGAGGGACTGAAAAACGTGTTGCCCTTCTGAACTTCCCGAATCGCGCGGCAGACATCTTGGGCAGAGGTCTGTTTTAGCAGGTATCCAACTGCGCCAGAATCGGTCGCAGTTTTAACATAGGCGTCGTCATTGTGCGCAGAGAGCATGAGCACCTTGGTTGCCGGGAAATCCTTATGGACTTGGCGGGTGGCTTCCAGACCATTAAGCAGAGGCATCGCGATGTCCATCAACACCACGTCAGGGTGAAGCTTTTTGACCAAGGCAACGGCCTGGCGGCCGTCTTGTGCTTCGCCGATCACTTCCAAATCGTCTTCCAGTTCGAGCATCCTGCGAAAGCCCTCACGCACGATCGTATGATCGTCCGCCAGCAAAACAGTTGTTCTCTTCGTAGGCGTCATACCGCACAACAATTATCGGAGCAGCACAGTCGCGACATGTCTTTAACTCTTCGGATCACCTATGGTCATCGTGCCCCTCTTCTTTTCTCACCTGCGCTCTCCCGCGCGCGTTCGATCCAACATTGCGAACGGCGGTCCTGCGCCAATCCGGATGACCACCTTCCCACCCGTGAAACCGACCAAGCCGGACGGAGTCACAGACGAGCCAAACACCTCCAGGCCCAAGGTACATGTACTGGTCGCCCACCACGCCTACAAATTCGACGCCATCCCAGACGTAAGATTCCGGCATGCCGACCGTCACCACAACCTGCGGCGGCGGCGGGGGCACGTAGACCCGTGCGGGCGCGAATGATACCGTGCAGCCAGCCGCCAGCGCGGCGACGACCATAAACAAACCTACGATATTGCTATTCTTCATTTTTACATTCTTTCTGTCTTCCTATTGACTGAGGGTGCCGCAAAATTAGAGGCTAAGATGGACGAGAAGCGCTATGGATGCTATGGGGTATTCCCCTTAGCCATGAGTCGGAGACCTCGGATCAAGATCTGATCGATTCAGGGCTTGGACCTTTTTTCAATACCGAGTCATTTGCCGTGCAATATCCGCACCTTGGTACCTCTTGCCGTTGGACTCCATCATCGCGCCTTCCTTGTGAGCGGGTGATTCCTGCTTAATTGGCTGTCGGCACCAATCAACGGCATCGTATCTTGCGTACCAATTCGCACTCCAATTGTTCCTTGGGCGGTCGCCTTTTCCGTTCTGCACTGTGTTCATGGCGCGCCCTCGTTATGTTATCAGAGTATGAGGAACGAGCGTGAAGTTGAGGATGCCATTGAACAGGCTCGGGGTAAGGTTTCTGAAAGGTGATTACCCGCCCGCCCCATTGCTCGTCCTCTCTGCACGCACAGGAGGCTGCGATTTTCCGCGCAGTTTTTCGGGCTTTCCGGGGTTTGATTTTAGTCTTCTCTTCGTTGCGGCAGAAAGTTCATTTTCCCCCACGGCTTGTCCCGAAGAACCTCCAATTTCTTGAGCAAAATCGGAAGTCTGAGTCAGAACAAGGTGGTCTTCAAGGCCTTCCAAATGTGTGATTGCGTTTTCTTCCATAGCACGATATTAGGACGGAATGCTCGCGGACACTATGGGGTTTTTACCCCATCCCTGACCCACATGACCAGCGAACTTGACTCCACTTTCAAAACCTATCTGCCAAACGAACGGTGCTTTTTCGCGTCGTCTAGGAAGCGCTCACCAATGTGGCCCGCCATGCTCAGGCCAGCCGGGTGGAGGTGATTATTCAGAAACCCTCAGAAGGCTTTGCATGAAAATAAAGGACGACGGCAAAGCCTTTCAGGTGGATCGTATGTTGCACGGGAAGGGACGCAAGCACCTCGGGTTGCTTGGCATGAGGGAGCGCCTGGAAATGGTCGGCAGCAGCTTTGCCGTCGAGGCCGCCCTGGGCCTTCGCACAAATCCCTTCCGGCAAAGCTGCGCGGGGAGCTTGATGGCGGCTTCGATCAACTCGCGGGTCTCAGCCAGGTGGAAGGGGTTGATCTCAATCCTCGTGAATCGCCCCAGCAACGGCCAGGCACGACCGATGTCCCAGGAGTGGTCGGAGCGCGCGGCAATCCAGACTGGCGCCCGCTCCATGACACATTCGAGGAAAGAACTCAGCTTGGGTGTCGTCCAGGTCACGCCGTCGAAAACGACGGTTTGGCCCGCATTGCGGAGAGTGTTCAACAGATGGCTCTTGCGAGGAATAAGCCGCTGTCCGTGGGCCTCCAGTTGCAGTTGACTCTCCAGGGCGCTGCAAATGTCGGTAAGCCGGACCGAGTTTGGACAAATGAGCAGAGGCAATCGGTTTGCCGCGTCGGCAATCAGAGCCGTCTTTCCCACCCCCGCTGGACCGAGAATAAGCGAGTGTTTGTGCTGCCCATGCAGCCGCTGAAGCTGTGAGGCTTCCTTCCTCCGACCTACGAAAGGAAGCGTGAGGCTCATTTTTTTGCCGCCTTAAACGAGGTTCCTCCGTAACGTGCTTTCTTTCCCAACTCTCGTTCGATGGCCAGCAAGCGGTTGTATTTGGCAATGCGCTCAGAACGGCAGAGCGAGCCAGTCTTGATTTGACCGGCCCCCGTGCCAACTGCGAAATCCGCGATGAACGCATCTTCCGTTTCACCGGAGCGATGCGAAATCACCGCGCCATAACCAGCCTTCTGCGCCATCGCCACCGTCTCCAAAGTCTCGGACACCGTGCCAATTTGATTGAGCTTGATGAGAATGGCATTTGCGATGCCTTCGCGGATGCCTTCGGCAAAGATTTTTGGATTGGTGACGAAGTTGTCATCGCCAACGAGTTGCAGCTTTTTGCCGAGCGCCTTCGTAATGGCCAGCCAGCCAGCCCGGTCTTCCTCGCCCATGCCGTCCTCAAGCGACACAATGGGATATTTTTTCACCCATGCGGCATAGAGCTCGACCATTTCATCCGGCGTCTTGCGAGATTGGTCGGACTTTTTGAATACATACCCGCCGCCGTCATAGAATTCGCTGGCAGCCGGGTCGAGGGCGATGGCGATTTGCTTGCCGGGCTTGTAACCGGCTTGTTCAATCGCTTCAATAATGACTTCGACGGCCTCATCGTTCGTCTTGAGATTTGGAGCGAAACCGCCTTCATCGCCAACGGCCGTCACCAGGCCACGTTTTTGGAGGAGCTTTTTCAAGGTGTGAAATGTTTCCGCGCCATAACGCAAGGCTTCGGCAAAGGTCGGGGCGCCGATGGGGAAGAGCATAAACTCCTGAAAATCCACGTTGTTGGTGGCGTGGGCGCCGCCGTTCAGAACATTCATCATCGGCGCGGGCAGCACGAACGGACCCTTGCCACCGTGCAGCTTTCGGATGTAGGCATAAAGCGGAGTTTTTGAATCAACTGCAGCGGCCCGGCAAACAGCCATGGAGACGCCAAGCAGGGCGTTCGCGCCAAGTCTGGACTTCGTTTCCGTGCCATCGAGTTTGCGCATCAGTTCATCAATCTCCTTTTGGACATACGGTGATTTGCCTTTCAGTTTTGGTGCGATGATTTTATTGACGTTTGTCACAGCTTTGAGAACCCCTTTGCCGCCATAACGCTTGGCGTCTCCATCCCGCAGTTCAACGGCTTCCCGGATTCCGGTGGACGCCCCGGAAGGGACACAAGCTGAGGCGGTGATGCCATTGTTGAGCGTGACGTTGACCATGACGGTCGGGTTGCCGCGCGAATCGAGGATTTCCAGTGAGGATATGTTCTGTATTTTGCTCATAATAATTTGGTGAATCGGAGTTCTAATTGAGATTTCCTTGTTTGATGATAAGCACGCTGCAATGCGCGTGGTCACTGATGCGGTCGGCCGTGTCGCCGAGCAACCGGCCCCACAATTCAGAGTGATCGCTGTGGCCAAGGACAATCAGGTCGTAGTTTCCTTCCTTGGCATAGTTGACGATGACCTTGGCGGCGTGACCGGAACGAGTTTCGCAGATGATTTCAATGCCCTGCTGCTTGGCAAGTTCCGCCACTTCGCGTTTGCGCTCCTCGAAATAATCAATGGCGGCTTCGGCCTCGCCTTCAGCTTCACCAGGCAAATCGGCGTGCTTCGGCAACGGCTGCCGCACCCAGAGAGCGGTTAATTGGGCATTGTAATGTTTGGCGGCTACGGCAGCACGCTCAAGGGCGGCCTTGCCTCCTTTGGAACCGTCATAACCCACCAGAATTTTTTGAAACATGGGCAACATGATTTCCTCACTCTCCTGTTGGCGCCGGCTGGCGCGGGTCTTTGTGGTTGATTCGCTCACTGTAAATCTTGCCCCATTCCGCCATCGCTTCGATCGTGGGCTGGAAAAGCTTTTGCGCAATCAGCGTGGGAACAAACGCGCTGAGAATCACCACCGTGACGAGAATGGTGTATTGTTTTTCATCAATGATTTTGTTTTGAAGGCCGAACAGCGCGGAAATGGTGCCGAAAGTAAGGCCGGTGGCCATCAGCAGGGTGGTATAGTTTGCCTCGCGTTTGCCCATGTAAAATATCCGAGTGGACGGCCACACGCCAATGAATTTGGTGGCCATTTTCAATGCCAACAACATCACGATAATGCCGATGGCCGACCACAGCGCGGGCAACGAAACATAAAGACCCGCTTTGATGAAGTAAAACGGCGTGAAAATCGTGAACGCGATGCTCCGCATCCGGTGCACCAGCGTTTTGTCGCGTAAAAACACGCCCGCCACGACCAGGCCGACCAGATAGGCCGGCAGCACTGCCTCGCTTTTGGCCGTGGACGCCAGGCCGCCGAGGAAAAAAAGCACCAGGAAGATAAATTTCACCTCTGGTTCGCTCACGCGCGTCGCGCCCAGTTTTGTGATGATGAATTGGGTCCAAAAGGGCATGAACCAGAGCATGACCGACATCACGACGACGAATACCACGAGCCAGAGATTAAAGTCGGCGAAGAGCGTGCCCAGTGCCAGAACTGTTCCAAAATCGGTGATAAAACACGCCGCCAGAATCGTTTTGCCCATCGGCGTCTGGCCAAACCCACCCTCAATCATCACCGCATACACCACCGCCACCGAAGTCGTGGAGAGGGCGATGCCGGCGATTTGCGCCTGATGCATGGGCCAGCCCAGGACGAACTGGGCAAAAAGCCAGACGCCCGCGAAGGGAAGAGCAAAAGATAAGATCCCAATCGTCATACTGGCGCGCAGATTGGCGCGCAACGAAGCAGGATCAATTTCCGCGCCGGCGAGAAAGGTAAGCACGCCGCTGCCGAGCATGGCCAGAAAATTGGTCCATTCGGTTGTTTTCAAAATGTGATGCTCGCCGCCGAGAGAAATGTTTCCCACCACCACGCCGACCAGAATTTCAATCAGCGCCACCGAAACGCCCGTGCGGATGGAAATAAGGCTGGCCACAAAAGCCAGTCCCATCCAGATCGCCGCTATAAACCAGATGTTGTCCATGCTCGTTTTTTCAAATCTCGGGCGATTCTTCCACTTCTGACCCAGCCCGATACTGTATCACCCGCACTTTTTCCAGCGTGACTAAGCCCCCGCCCATCATCTCATCGAGGACAGGCAGGAAGGAGTTTATCTTCTCCTCGCTGTCCACGATTTCGATGATCAGCGGCAAGTCCATCGAGAGACGCAGAATTTTTGATGTGTGCAAGTGGCTCGACTTGCCGTAGCCCATCGGGCCGCGCAGGACCGTCGCGCCCGCCAGATGCATTTCGCGTGCCTTGAGCACGAGGGCCTCATACAGCGGTTGGTGATGCCAGCGGTCGGATTCCCCGATGAAAATCCGCAATAACATGGCGTCGTGTGGAAGGTGCATATCAACTGCCTTTCGTTGAGTTCAGGTAAAAAGCCAGCGTGTGGCCGAGCCACACAGCCACGAGACAAAGGATGACAGAAAAGACGACGTTCGCACCCGCTTTGAACCACTGGTTGTCTTCGGCCAGCGTGAGCGTTTGCAGACTGAAAGATGAAAAGGTGGTGTAGCCGCCGCAGATGCCGATCATGAAGAACTGGCGAAAGGATGGGGGCGCGAGCCAGCGTCCTTCCGGCCCGGTCAACCCGGCAAACAAACCGATGACGAATGAGCCTGTGACGTTGATGATGAGGGTGCCCAAAGGGAAAGTCTCACCCCAGTTCCGGGCAACGAATCCGGAAAGCCCCCACCGGGCCAGAGTGCCGGTCCCGCCACCGATGAATATCCAAAGTGCATTCAGCATAAAATCACTCCACCAGTCATTTGATTCTGGTAGGTGTTATCAGCACTGAAGAGTCTTCAGGCGGTTCTCTCGCTTCGGCGAGAAGGCAAACGCCATTGCCTACCATAAGCATGCATGATTCGCCTCAAGTCGGCAAGCCCGCATTTACCGTGTCCCTTGACAACCACATCAACACGCCTTACATTCACTTCGTTATATGGCGAAATATATTATATGATTATGCGCGAGTTCATGGCCATTACCAAGGCATTGGCAGACGAAAAACGCGTTCGTGCGCTCCAGGCGTTGCAGGACGGCGAGTTGTGTGTCTGCCAAATCACCGAACTCTTCGGGCTGGCGGCGTCCACCATTTCCAAACATCTCTCCATTCTCTACCAGGCCGGCCTGGTCGATTCACGCAAGGATGGCCGCTGGATTTACTATTCACTGCCCGCGAAAGAGGCCTCGGCACCCGCCCGTGAAGCAATTCGCTGGGTGGCCAAGTCACTCGCCGGGGATCCGCGCGTAGCCGAAGACGCCGCACGCCTCAAAAAGATTTTAGCCATGGATCCCGTTGAATTATGCAAACGCCAATGCCGCAAATGAAACCCACTATCCTCGTCCTCTGCACTGGCAACTCGTGTCGCAGCCATCTGGCCGAAGGAATTCTGAGCGCGGCCTTGGGCGACTCGTTTGTTGTGCAGAGTGCCGGGTCCAAGCCGGCGGGCTACGTTCATCCGCTTGCAATTCAGGTGATGAAGGAGATCGGGATTGATATTTCCGGCCATCGCTCCAAACACCTTGACGAATTCTTGAATCAGCCCATCGAGACGGTGATCACGGTCTGCGGTAAAGCCGACCAAGCTTGCCCGATGTTCCCCGGCCAGGTGAACCGACACCATTGGGGCTTTTATGACCCCGCCCATGCGACGGGCACCAATGAGGAGAAACTCGCCGTTTTCCGTCGGGTGCGCGACGAGATCAAGTTGGCTTTCGAAGCCTACGCCGATGGTCGGCGCGATCAAGCGAAGGCGAAACGGCCGGAATGAAAAAACCTCCTGTTCCTTTGCGCCAGTAATGCCGCGAGCATTTTGGAATGGCTTCGCCAAATAAAATGAACACGAAAGGCACCAAATGAAAGAACCTGTAAAAGAAAAGCTCCACTACGATCCGAAGAAGGAATGTGGCCACGGAAATTGTTTGGGAGAACTCTTCCCTGATTTCCTTCATCTAACCGCAAACGTCCTGAATCGCGGCCGGGTCTTTGGCGTGTTAATTGAATCTTTCGGCATAGGCGTTCAGCGCAAAGAACTTGTCCGAGATGAAGCCGCTTGGAGAAAGTGCCAGGAATGCCCCAACTTTGACCGCTGCCTGCACGTAAGCGTCGCCAATCTGTCGCTGCAACAAGCAGTCGCCAATTACTGAACAAGACATGAATACCAAGATTCTCCAAGTTTTCGATCCGGCGATGTGCTGCTCAACCGGCGTCTGCGGGCCGGAGGTTGACTCGAAGCTCGTGCAATTCGGCGCCGATCTCGACTGGTTGAAGCCACAGGGCGTGATTGTCCAACGACACAACCTCTCGCAGAATCCGGCGGCGTTCGTAGAGAACGAACTCGTCCGCGCCGCGCTTACAGACAAGGGTGAATCCGCCCTGCCGCTCATTCTGCTCAACGACAATGTTGCCGTTAGCGGCCGTTATCCCGATCGCGGAGAATTGGCTGCCTTGCTAAACCTGAAAGTTGCCGCAGCCAGCGCTTCGGCGAAGTCCAGTTGTTGTGGCGGAGGCAAGTGCTGACATGAACGTCAATGCTGCACAATCTCTCGCTCGTTTTCTGGAACACGCAACGCGTTTCCTGTTCTTTACCGGCAAGGGCGGCGTGGGCAAGACTTCGCTTGCTTGCGCAACGTCCATTTCCCTGGCCGACCACGGCGGGCGGGTGCTTCTCGTCAGCACAGATCCCGCTTCCAACCTTGATGAGGTTCTTGGTGTCGCGCTCGGTTCGGAAGCGAGGGCAATTCCCGGGGTGCCGAGCCTCTGGGCTTTGAACATCGACCCCGAAGCGTGCGCACTAGCCTACCGTGAAAGACTGGTCGGTCCGTATCGCGGCAAACTCCCCGAGGCCGTTGTCAGGAGCATGGAGGAGCAGCTTTCCGGCGCCTGCACGATGGAAATCGCCGCATTCGATGAATTTGCAAGGCTGCTCGGCGAGCCCGCCACTACGGTTGATTACGATCACGTCATTTTCGACACCGCCCCCACCGGCCACACTCTCCGGCTTCTCTCACTGGCCGGCGCCTGGACGGGCTTTCTCAACGCCAACACCTCCGGCGCCTCATGTCTCGGGCCGCTGGCCGGCCTGCAGAAACAGCGCTCGGTCTATGAATGTTCCGTCGCCGCTTTGTCTGACGCCACACGCACCACCCTTGTCCTGGTCAGCCGCCCGCAAATGGGCGCCCTTGATGAAGCCGAGCGCACCAGCAAGGAACTTGCGGCTATCGGCGTGCATAACCAACACCTCATCCTTAACGGTATTTTCCATGCCTCCACCCCTGAGGACCCTACCGCCTCCGCACTGGTTGAGCGTGGCATGAGCGCGCTCCGGGACAAAGACGCATTTTTAGCAACGCTCCCCATTACCGAGGTCCCGCTCCGAGCGCACAACCTCATCGGTCTCCCGGCCCTCCGAATGCTGGCGGCCAACGACAGCCTTCCGCAGTTGGTTTCAGAGAGTCCAACTTCTGTATTGCCCCTGCTCGAATCTTTGTCCTCACTGGTGGACAGCCTGGTCCAAACCGGACATGGTGTCATCATGACGATGGGCAAGGGTGGCGTTGGCAAAACCACCATCGCAGCCGCTATTGCCACCGAACTTGCCAAGCGCGGATTGCCCGTCCATTTGAGCACCACCGACCCTGCCGCACATGTGGCCGCCACCGCCGGGGCCACCAATGGCCTAGAGGTCAGCCGGATTGATCCTCAGGTTGAGACCCAAGCCTACATTCACCAGGTCATGAGCTCGGCGGGCAAAAACCTGGATGCCAGCGCCCGGGCCATTCTCGAAGAAGATTTGCGGTCCCCTTGCACGGAAGAAATCGCGGTATTCCGCGCCTTCGCCCGTGTTGTCGCCCAGGGCCGCAACCGCTTTGTCGTCCTCGACACAGCTCCAACCGGGCACACCCTGTTGCTGCTCGACGCCACGGAGGCTTACCACCGCGAAGTCGCGCGCAAGGCCAGCGACATGCCGGAGGACGTCCTTGACCTTTTGCCTCGGCTGCGCGACCCCAGCTTCACCCACGTCCTCATTGTAACCTTGCCCGAGGCAACGCCAGTCCATGAAGCCGCGGCCCTCCAGGCAGACCTGCGCCGAGCTAAAATCGAGCCTTTCGCCTGGGTGATCAATCAGAGCTTCGCCGAGACTCAAACCACCGACGCACTGTTACACGCCCGCGGTGCAGCCGAAGCGCCGTTTATCCGTGAAGTCGCCGAAAAACTCTCTTTGCGCACCGCGATTGTCCCCTGGGTGGCCGAAGAGCCCGTCGGACCTGACAATCTCCAGCAACTCTTTCACGAACCAGAACTCATTCACGCCAAGGATTGATATGACTACCTACGTTTACGAACCGATCCGCCAAAAAGCCGGCGAAAAGCCCCGTTACTTCGAAATCAAACAGAGCATGAAGGACGC
>Ga0182016_10005083_pt1 | contig 14310 bp, 14 predicted proteins | sample 712S2MmetaG_FD_120491 | JGI IMG/M metagenome (GOLD analysis project Ga0182016, IMG submission 120491) | Permafrost microbial communities from Stordalen Mire, Sweden - 712S2M metaG | ecosystem: Environmental > Terrestrial > Soil > Wetlands > Permafrost | place: Sweden: Stordalen | collected...
CGTTACGCCCAAGGCCAAGGGCGGCGGCGAGGACCGCGCGGAATTCACCGGCAAGCGTCTGCCGCCCATGCCGCCCGCGCCCGACTTAAGCCAAATAAAATTCGGCGACCCCATCCCGCTGTTCAACGGCACTAGCCTTGACGGCTGGCACGTGGTGGAAGCGGACGCGGTTAACGGCTGGAGCGCCCATGACGGAATCCTCTCCAACACCCAGAAACAAGAGGAAGGCAAGCCGCACAAGAAATGGGGAAACCTGCGCACCGACGCGGAATTCGAGGACTTTACCCTGCACGCGGAGCCGCGCCTCCCCAAGGAAGGGAATAGCGGCATTTACATTCGCGGCATCTACGAGGTGCAGGTGGAGGACAGTTACGGCAAACCGCTGGACCCGCACAACATGGGTGCGATTTACAGCCGCATCAAACCCACTGTGGCCGCGGAAAAGCCCGCCGGGGAATGGCAGACGGTTGACATCACCTTCGTCGATCGCCACGCGACCGTAGTGCTCAACGGTATCAAGATTATTGATAACCAGCCTGTCCTGGGACCAACTGGCGGCGCCCTTTGGCCTTGGGTGGACCGTCCCGGCCCGATTTATTTACAGGGCGACCACACCGGCATCGAATACCGCAACATTGTGCTGCGCAAGCGGATTCAGTAATCAACGGACCTTTTCATCCGTGCGAAGGAAGCGCGTACTTCTTGCGCACGCCCACATCTCGCAGGTCAAGGGGATGGAAGCCAAAGGGCAGGGCGGGAGAACCGGAGCGCAGCCGGAAATCGCCGTTGGCGGGATTGGCGAAAAGCGGGTCTTGGAAAATGGAATGAACGTCGTGTCCTAATGCGCGCCAATCCTCAAACTTGAGCTTTCCATCCAGCGGGAGGTGCGTGGGGTTGACGCGTGTGTCAAAGTAAAGGTTGTGGTCCAAGTCCACCGGCCCCCCGTCCCATTTTCCGGAAAGCAGCATGCCGGAATCGAAATAGACAATGTTGTTGGTGAAATAAAAGGAGACATGCGGCTCGGGCCGGGTGCGCGCAATTTGCGCCTCTTGATTCAAGGCAATAATGTTGTTGTAAAATAAATTGGTCTCCCCGTAATGCTGGTGCATCCCGGCGCTTTGGCAGTGATAGACGATATTGCTTTCCAGGACGATGCCGGAACTTCCTTCGTCGGTGTAAAGCCCCCAGCCGCCGTAGCCGGAGACATTCACATCGTGGATGAGGTTTTCCCGCACGATCGTACCGCGCTGGATGCCCAGCGTATAGACGCCGCCCATGTCGCTCAACATGCCCTGACCGAAGTCGTGGAGATGATTGAATTCAATGATGTTATCATGGCAGGGATTGGGCGCGTAACCCCAGGTCCATCCGACGGAGATGGTGCTGTAAAAAGTGTGGTCGATTTCATTATGGGCCACGCAATTGGAGGCGCTGAGGAAGATCAGCACGCCTACCGCCGGAGCGTTGACCAGGCCGATGTGGTGAATGTGGTTGTCGGCAATAATGCTGCCGAAGTTGGGCGCCGCCGCCGCTTGGTTGGGGTCCGTATCGCCGACGCGAATACCGCCGCCGCCCAAATCAAACATCGCGCAGCCAATGACGGTGTTGTTTTGGCAGCCGTGCCCCAGATCCACCGCGTATCCGCCGAGGCGCGTGAAGACGCATTGCTCCACCTTGCAATCGCGCGCGTTTTGGGCCTGGAAAGCGGCCGGCACTTCCACCCCGGCTTGGAAATCGATATCGCTGCCGTCCTCCAAGCGCCAATCGGCGCCGGCAAAAGTTAAACCGCGAAAGACAATGTCATGGACTGGACGATCCTTTTGGCCTTCCAGCCGGATGAGGTCGTAAAGGCGCGGAGCGGTCACGGTGGCGCGAGTCAGGTCCTCGCCACTTTGAGCCTTATAAGTGACGAAGCCTGAATGGCGATCCAGGCGCCATTGACCCGGCGCCAGGGGGCCGGGAGCATTCTCGATGAAATAACGGGCGTTCGCCTCATTGGCGTATGGCAGGATGGCTCCCGCGAGCGAGACGATATTGGAAGCTTCGGAAACTCCCTTGATTTGATTGCGCGCTTGGGCCCAGGCTTGCAGCCGCACCATTTCGACATCACCAGCTTGAGTCCAATCCGGCTTGATGTCTCCCGGATGAAACCGGAGTTGCAAGGGCTGGCCTTTGACTTCGTCAGCAATGCGATAAAACCCGGTTACCGGCAGCCGGGCGCGTTGAGCCCAGCGGCCATTGATGAAAAGCTCGTGAAAAACCCATGCGCCGTTTTGCGCGGCGGGCACGTCTGCTTGCCACAAGTCCGGGTCGCCGCCAGCGGCGCGGTGCCAGCCAGTAATGGGTACTTCGCTGGTGATGATGGCGGTTTCCCCCTTAAAACCGCTTACCACCAAATCAGAATCTTCCGGCGTAAAGATTAGCGGCTCGGATAGAACGTAAGTCCCGCCACGGAGAACGATGCGGTTTTCCTTTGCAGTGGCCGCGCGGGCGGCACGGACCTTGGCCACAGCGGCTGGAAGCGTGGCCAGTGGGCCATCGGTTTTGTCGCTGTTACTGGCGCGTTTGCCGCCCGACCAATGGTCGTTGCCGGACGGGAACACATAAACGGTTTCGGCGGAGGCCCCAACGGCCGCCAAACAAAGGCAGACGGCGAGAAACCACGCGCGCGAGAAGTTAATCGCGGAAGTTTTCATAACTTAGGGTCACGGGAAAATCATGCGCCCGCACGGCTGCGATAACCGCCTGGAGATCATCGCGGCTCTTGCTCGTCACGCGGATGGCGTCGCCCTGGATTTGGGTGGTGACCTTGAACTTGCCTTCGCGAATGAAATTAGTGATTTGCTTGGCGACCGGCTGTTCGATGCCTTGCTTGATCTTGATCACCTGCCGCGAGTGGCCCAGCGGGGAAATCTCCGGCGGCATCGACTCGACACTTTTGAGGCTGATTTGGCGTTTGGCCAGCTTGCCCACAACAATTTCGTGCAGGGAAGTGACTTTAAACTGGTCGGTGGCGGAGAGTTTAATTTCGTTTTTCTCCAGAACGATTTCGGCATTGCTGCCTTTGAAATCGAAACGGTTGGCCAACTCCTTTTTCGCCTGGTTGACCGCGTTCTCGATTTCCATCGAACTGACTTGCGAGACTATGTCAAATGACGGCATGGGCGCATGATAAACGGTCGCGCGCCGAACTCAATGGGCATTTGCCATGCGAGAATCGCCCACGGTCACGGAATCCCGGAAGCGTTTAAGCCTGCCAGGTAGGGTCGCCTCGCCCAGCCGCTTGTGCCCAAGGCGGATCTCTTTCATAGCCGGTGGACTTCCTTTAACTTGGATTTGATGGCTTGCTGACGTTCCCAAGATACTGGACCAAGACAGGAATGGAGCGCCGACTTATCCAAGACAAAAATGAAATCGCATTGGCAGACCGTCGGGCCGTCGAAGCCATCTGCGCCGTTGAGGCGGACGTCCAAGTTTTTGGGCTCGCCTTGGAGCTTGTAACAAGCCAAGCCGTTGACCTGCAACCGTTGCGGATTATCCAGCCGCTCTTGGCCGGAAAGAACGACGAACCAATGATCGCGAGCAAAGCCGGTGGGCCGACATTTCCAAATTTCCCACTGGTGAATAATCATCGCTCAGGTTTTTGCCGGACCTTGCTCATGGCTGATTCTAGTTCCAGTCGCTCTTTGTCCAGGCCATAATCAGCGGCAAAATAGCCGGGAGGCCGGGGTGCCTGAAATCGGTTGGCGACCGCTGGCAATCCGGCCCGCAAAGCCTGCCGGATCACTACCGCTGGCTTTTCTTTGGTCAGAGAAACCACGTCCGATAAACTGCTTTCCAACTCAGCATCCAAATCGACTGTTCGACGCATTGCACCATTTTGCACCGTTTCGGTGAAATGTCAACTTTCGAGCAAGCTAAAACAACCTAAACCCAACCGCCGGCACGGCTAATTCCTCTTGGGTCAAGAAATATGTGGTTAGGCGGGAACCTGGTACCGACGCATGAGGTAGGGTCGTCTCGACGAGGCGACCGCGGACCGCACCGAGCTGTGCTGCCTCAAGCCTCGGACGGTGCTTCGTCCGCCAAATAGCGCTCGATATGGCGGTCGAGGTCGGAGAAGCCGCCGGCGCAAGTGGCCGCTTGCACGCGCTCGACCATTTCCAGGGACCACGCTTCCTCTTCGACTTGTTCATTGATGAACCATTGCATGAAGACCTGCGCGGCATAATCTTTGTCGGCGAGCGCGGCTTCATAGACGGCGACGATGCCTTTGGTGTTATTATCTTCCAATTCCTGGGTGTATTGAGCGACCTCCAGCAGCGACTTGAAGTTCTGCCGGGGAGCGGGCACAGGGCTCAATTCGGGCAGGACGCCCCGGTCAATCAAATGGGCCGAGATTTTGGCCGCATGAGCCTGTTCCTCCCCGCGCTGCTTGGCAAAGTAGGAGGCAAAGCCCTTGTAATTGCGGTCGTCACACCAAAGCGCCAGAGCATGATAGCTGTGGGAGGCGCTGAGTTCCTGGTTGAACTGGCGTATTAACTCGCTCTGAACTTTGGCTGGAATTTGGCTCATATGAGTATCTTATGCCAGATTTGGCCCTGACCCGCAAGTCCGGACTCCATCCAGTGAGAAACAAGACCCCATGCCGATGCCTCTTGAATCCCTATCGGATCGGGAGCACGCTTTTTGCTGGTGGAAATAAGTCAAGAGATCAAGAAAGAGGGCCCGCCGGGAACACCTTCAGAAAAGCAGCTTCTTCTTTCCCGGCTGCTGGAGCGGTTGGCGCATGAAATCCGTAACCCGCTCAGTTCGCTCGATATCCACTTGCAATTGCTGGAAGAGGACCTTGGCCAATGGCCTCCGCCGATTAAGGACCAGGCGGCGGCCAGGTTGGAGATCATCCACGGCGAATTGCGCCGGCTGGAAAGCGTGGTGGAACAGTTCATGCGACTGGCCGAGCCTTCGGAATTGCACCTTGAACCGGTCGATTTAGAAAAAACCATCCGCCACGTTTGCAACTTGCTTCAGCCGGAAGCCGCTACGCGCCAAATTGAAATCGCCGCGCACCTCGGCAGCGATATGCCGCTGCTGACGGCGGACGGGGGGCAGATCATCCAGGCATTGCTCAATCTGGTGATTAATGCCATCCAGGCGGTCGAACAAAACGGTCGCGTGGAGATCGCGGCGCGGGCGGAAGGGGATTGGTGTATGATCGAGGTGCGGGACACTGGCCCGGGCGTGCCTCTCGACCGACTGGCCACCATTTTCGAGCCGTATTTTACGACGAAGGCCCAAGGCAAAGGAATCGGCCTGTGGATTGCGCAACAGATTGTCACGGCGCATCGCGGCTCCATCCAAGCCGCCAATTGGCCCGGCGGGGGTGCTGTCTTGACCGTGCGCCTGCCGCTGCCGCCGAAGGTGGTGGAGTCATGAACAAGGCGCGGGTCAATATCCTGGTGGTGGACGATGAGAAAGGCCTCTGTTCCGGTCTGCAGGAAGCCCTGCGCCGCGAAGGCTACACCGTCGATGCGGCCAACGACGCCGCCAGCGCCCTGCGTTTGACTCAAGCGCGGCTTTTTAATTTGGTGATTACAGATGTGAAGATGCCCGGGCTGGATGGGTTGGAATTGGTGCGTCAAGTCAAAGCCAAAAGCCCCGATACCCTGTGCATTCTGATGACCGCCTACGGCACGGTGGGCAATGCCGTGCAGGCGATGAAAGAGGGCGCGTACGATTATTTGTCCAAGCCGCTGGACATGCAGCGTTTGGGCGCCTTGGTCAATAAGGCGCTGGAGTTTCAAGCAATCGTGGCCGAGAACCATGAATTGCGTTCGCGCCTGGAGAAAAAAACCGATGCTTACACGCTTTTGGGCGAGAGCGAAGCGATGCGCGCGGTCCTGCGTTTGATTGATGAAGTGGCGCAGAGCGACGCGACTGTGCTCATTGAGGGCGAAAGCGGCACGGGCAAAGAATTGGTGGCGCGGGCGATTCATTTGAAGAGCAACCGGCATGACCGGGCGTTCGTCTCCGTCAATTGCGCCGCGCTGGCGGAGGCTTTGCTGGAGGCGGAGTTGTTTGGCCATGCCAAAGGCTCCTTTACCGGCGCGGTGGCGGACAAAGCGGGGCGCTTTCAACTGGCTGACGGGGGCACCCTTTTTCTGGATGAAATCGGTGATCTTTCACCCAAAGGGCAGGGGGACTTGCTTCGGGTGTTGGAAGACGGCGCGTTCCGGGCGGTCGGGGGCACGGAATTGATTCGCGTCAATGTCCGGGTCATTGCGGCCACGAACAAACGACTGCAACAAGAGATGGAAGCCGGCAAATTCCGCGAGGATTTGTATTATCGTCTGCAGATTGTGCCCATCGCCGTGCCGCCCTTGCGCGAAAGGTCCGAGGACATCCCGATGCTGATCGAGAATTTCCTGGAGCAGTTCAGCCTCAAACATAAGCGGCGGCGCAAACGGTTTTCGCCCGCCGCCATGGAGATTTGCCAACGGTTTCCCTGGCCCGGCAACGTGCGCCAGTTGCGCAACGCGGTCGAGCGCCTGGTGATCACGTTGCGCGGTTCCACGGTTGAGGCGGCGGATTTGCCGGACTTTTTGCGAGACCACGACCAAAGCGCGACGACCTTCACGATTCGTCCCGGGCTATCGATCGCCGAAGTGGAGAAGCTGCTGATTAGGCAAACGTTGCGGCACGTCACGGATAATCGAGAAGAGGCGGCCAAGGTTTTGGGCATCAGCCGCCGGACTTTGCAATACAAACTCAAACAATTTGGCTTGCTGAAACCTGCCCCGGGGCCGGGACAAGGAGAACCGCCCTCCCAATGAGCTATCCACAGCTTGCACAAGCCGGGCGGCCTCCGGTGCAGTTTTTTCCCAAAACCACCGGTGGCCGATTTTGTGAAATACAGCTTCCCTTTCGTAAATTGCTCTGTGAAAATGATTTAAGGTGAATATTTAACTTGTGGCATCAACTTTGCGTATTAAATCGATGCGCCCCTGGTGGGCGACAGAAAATTGATAAAAAGGAAATTGACCATTAGATATGAATACTCCCACTTCTGCCCCGACACCCCCAACCGCCACGACGGCACCCGCGCCAGCGGCCACGGCTCAACCTTGCAGTTGCACCGTTTCGGCTCCAGCCTCGGCGCCCGCCGCCGCTCCATCCGCCCCGGCTCCAGCGCCCGCCCAACCGCGGTCGCAGCAAACGCGTAAAAACCGCGCGGCCCGTCAACATTAAATCAAGTTGACCCTCGCGGATTCCATCCCAACCAACGCCGGCGCGCTCGAGAAACCGCGCCGGCTGTCCTTGAAAATCCAGCTTTTTTCGCAACCAAAGAATCCCACCCCTCCATGATTACGATTATTGATAAACTCGTTGAATTGCAGAATCTCCGGGCGGCGTCCGCCCCTCTTTCGCCAACCGCCCAATCGCTGGAATTGGCCTTTCGCGCGGAGCTACCGAAACCGATTTTAGACCATTTTGACCGGATGTTCGCCAGCGGAAAGACCGGCGTGGCCTTTGTGCGCCACGGGGTCTGCGGCGGTTGTCACCTCAAGCTTTGCTCCGGGACGGCGGCGGGCTTGGCGCGGCACGATGATCTCTGCATTTGCGACAATTGCGGGCGCTATCTTTACCTGGCTCCAGAGGACACCAGTAAGGTAGCCGAGGCGATTTCCACCGCCCCAATCCAGAAAACGGAACCGCGCAAGGTCCGGAAACCCCGGCAAGCCAGAGTGAAGCAAGAGAGTCTTGTTTCCTGATTTTCTCCAATAGGGCGGTGATCTTCACCGTGGGCGGAGCCGCGATGGTTTTGGCTAATAATCAGTCGTAAACCTGCCCACGAACGCATGGCGGCGGCGTTTAGGCTCGACTTCCGGGGCAGGCTTCGTCTCCAATGACTGGAGGAATCATGGGCGCTCTTGTCACTCGCATAGCACCTCGGAAGAAGCCGCTTTCCTGGCCGCGCGGCCCGCGGCCAGGGTGGGTTGTTTTGATCGTTTTGGCCACGGTTTTGCAAAGCCAGGCCGTCCCGCTGGACAACGCGCAAACCTTTCAGACCGAATTTCGCAACGCGCTAGTTCTTCTGGGCGTCGGCAGTCTCGCCACCATTGGGCTGATGGTGCTGGTCCTGGTTCTCGGCAAGCGCCAAGCGCAAAGCCGACAGAGGGCGGAAGCCAAGCAAAAGGAACTGGCCGGGGAACTGGAATCTTTCCAGGAAAAACAACTGCAGGAATGCAACGTGGAATTGGAGCGGCACCGGCGCGCGCTGGCGCAGGAAGTCGAACGCCGCCTTGCGGCCGAAACCAAGCTCCAACAAAGCGAGGAACGCCTGAGCGGTCTGGCTGCCATCATCGAATCCTCCAAAGAGGCCATCATTGGCACCAACACCGCGGAAGTCGTGACCACGTGGAATCCGGCGGCCACGCATCTTTTTGGCTTCACGGCGGCCGAAGCGATCGGCCAGCCCATCGCTTTCCTCATTCCTCCGGAACGCATGCCGGAAGAACTGGCCGTGCGGGAGCGTTTGCGCCTGGGGGAATCGGTCGATCCGTTTGACACGGTTCGCCGCCGCCGGGACGGCAGCTTGATGGACGTTTCGGTGGCGGTTTCACCCATCAAGGATGGGGTTGGCGGCTTGACCGGCGCTTCCAACATTATCCGTGACGTAACGCCGCAAAAGCAAGCCTTGGCCGCGCTGGAACGGTTGCGGCAGGAACTGGAGCAACGCGTCGCGGAACGGACCGCGTCTCTGGCCCAGGCGCAAGCGATCATCGAATCCTCCGATGATGCCATTATTGGCGCGACTTCCGCGGGGATGATCACGAGTTGGAATTCCGCCGCGACCCGTCTCCTGGGCTATACCGCGGGAGAAATCATGGGAAAATCGCTCACCTTGCTGATGCCTGCGGACCGCGTGGAGGAGGAATTGCAACTGCTCAAGCGCATCGAACGCGGCCAACGCGTCGCCAACTTGGAAGCGGGCCGGGTGCGCAAGGATGGGCGTCTGATCGACATGGCCATCACCATTTCGCCGATTAAAGATGTCGCGGGCCAGGTGGTGGGTGTTTCCAAGATCGCGCGCGACATTACCGACCGCAAAAAAGCGGCGGAGCGCATCACCGCGTCACTGCGGGAAAAGGACGCGCTGCTGCGGGAAATCCATCACCGAGTCAAAAACAATATGCAGGTGGTTTCCAGCTTGCTGCAATTGCAGGCCAATTACGTGCAGGACCCCAAAGCCCTGGCCTCCTTTGAAGATTGCCAGGAGCGCATCCGCACGATGGCTTTGATTCATGAGAAGCTCTATCGCACCGAGGGCTTGGCCCAGATTGATTTCAAGGACTATCTCGAAAGCCTGCTGGAGATGCTCCTGCGCGCCCAGAGCCGGGGGGCCAAGATTCGCAGTGAACTGCAAATTGAACCGATCGCCTTGGATATTGACACGGCCATCCCTCTGGGTTTGATTGCCAATGAATTGATTTCCAACAGCCTCAAACATGCTTTCTCCGGCCGGGCCGAAGGCCTCGTGCGCCTGTCCCTGCGGCGCCTGCCCGACAAGGAAATTCAGTTGTCCATTGGCGACGATGGCGGCGGAGTGGCCAGCGATTTTACCGAATCCCGCTCCTTGGGTCTGCGTTTGGTCAAGATTTTGACTGGCCAAATCAAGGGTCGCATGGAATACAAGAACGAAAATGGTGTGAATTTTAACATAATCTTTAAAGAAACCGCCCCTCCGAGCGTATGACCAACCCGCTTTCCGCCGTCCCTTTGCGCCTGCTTGTCGTGGAGGATGAAGCCATTGTCGCCGCCGATATCGAGGAGCGCCTCAGCAGGATGGGTTATAAGATTGAAGCCATTGCCGACAACGGCGCGGAGGCCCTGGCCTTGGCGGCGGAGCGCAAGCCCGACCTGATTCTCATGGACATCATCCTGAAGGGGACCATGAAGGGAACGGAAGCGGCCCAGCGCGTATCCAATGAGTTGAAGATCCCGGTTGTGTACTTGACGGCAAACGCGGATGATTCCACCTTTTTTGCCGCGCTGGACAGCGCGCCTTTCGGTTATGTGCTCAAGCCCTTTCAAAACCGCGAGCTGCAAATCGCCATCGAAATTGCGCTCTATAAACATCGGCTGGAGCGGGAACGGGAAGCTTTGATTCTGCAATTGCAGGAGGCGTTGAACAACATTCGGCAGTTGCAGACCCTCCTGCCCATTTGCGCCTGGTGCAAACGGGTGCGGGACGATCAAGGTTACTGGAAAGGGGTGCAATCCTATTTGGACGAACATGCCACCCACAGCGCCTGTCCCGAATGCGCGGCCAAACTCCTGGAGGAGGCCAACGATTTGCAATTTCCCGCTCCGCCGGAGATCGACCGGCGACCGGAAACAACGTAAAAATTGCTAATCTCCGCCTTTGCCGGCGCGGGGGGTGTAATTGCGGAGCAGGGCCTTGCCATACTCGCGGTTCATTTGCGCGATAAAGTCCAGGCTGATCTCCTTTGGACAAACCGCTTCGCAGGAACCGGTGACGGTGCAGTTGCCAAAGCCGGCTTCGTCCATGACTTTGACCATGTTGAGCACCCGGCGCTCCCGTTCCACATAGCCTTGGGGCAAAGAGGCGAGATGGGAGACTTTGGCGGAAACAAAAAGCATGGCTGAAGCGTTCTTGCACGCGGCCACACAGGCCCCGCAACCGATGCAGGCGGCGGCGTCCATGGCCCGATCCGCCTCCATTTTGCCCACGGGCAGGGCATTGGCATCGGGAGTGCCGCCCGTGTTGACGGAGACGAAACCGCCCGCCTGGATGATGCGATCAAACGCGCTCCGATCGGTCACCAGGTCCCGCAGGACGGGAAACGCGCGGGCGCGCCACGGTTCGATGACGATGGTGTCGCCATCCTTGAAATGCCGCATGTGCAATTGGCAGACGGTCGTGCCGCGCAGGCCGCCGTGGGCCACGCCGTTGATCATCATGGAACAGGTTCCGCAGATGCCTTCGCGGCAATCGGAATCGAAGGCGATGGGTTCTTGGCCCTTGGCGATCAAATCTTCATTGACGACGTCCAGCATTTCCAAAAAGGACATGTCGGTCAGGACATTGGCGGCCTGGTAAGTCTCGAGCCGGCCTTCGCTTCGCGCGTCCTTCTGCCGCCACACTTTCAAAGTCAGGTTCATGTCAAATCACTTGTAGCTGCGTGTGCTCATATGCACTTCTTCATAAACCAGCGGCTCCTTGAGCAGGGCGGGCCGCTGCCCGGGCCCGGTGTATTGCCACGCCGCCACGTAAGCGTAATGTTCGTCGTCGCGTTTAGCTTCGCCGTCGTCGGTCTGGTATTCCGTGCGGAAATGGCCGCCGCAGGACTCATTGCGTTCGAGGGCGTCCAACACGAGCAATTCGGCAAACTCCAGAAAGTCGGCGACGCGCCCGGCGTGCTCCAGGTTCTGGTTGAGTTCCTGGTCCTGGCCGGCCACCTTGACGTTTTTCCAAAACTCTTCGCGCAAGGCGGGGATCTTTTGCAACAATTCCTTCAAGCCGGCCTGGTTGCGCGCCATGCCGCATTTCTCCCACATCATCATGCCCAACTCCTTGTGGAAGGAGTTGACGGTGCGGCGTCCGTTGACCGCAAGCAGTTTCCTGGTCAGGGCTTCCACTTCGACCGTGGCCTTCTTGAACTCCGCCTGGTCCGGGCGCGCTTTGACCTGTTTTTCCGAGGCGAAGTAATGTCCAATGGTGTACGGCAAAACGAAATAACCGTCGGCTAGCCCCTGCATGAGGGCGCTGGCGCCGAGACGGTTGGCGCCGTGGTCGGAAAAATTCGCCTCCCCCAGTACGAAGAGGCCGGGGACCGTGGACATCAAATTGTAATCCACCCAGAGCCCGCCCATGGTGTAATGCACCGCCGGGTAAATGCGCATGGGCCGCTCGTAGGCGTTTTCGCCGGTGATCTTCTCATACATGTCAAACAGATTACCGTACCGTTCGCGCACGGCCCCTTCGCCAATGCGCTTGATCGCGTCGGCAAAATCCAGATAGACGCCGCGGGCACCGGGGCCGACGCCGCGTCCTTCATCGCAGACTTCCTTGGCGGCCCGGGAGGAGATGTCGCGCGGGGCCAGGTTGCCAAAGCTGGGGTACTTCCGTTCGAGATAATAATCCCGTTCTTCTTCGGGAATTTCACCCGGGGCGCGCTGGTCGTTTTTCTTTTTAGGCACCCACACCCGCCCGTCATTGCGGAGGGATTCGGACATGAGGGTCAGTTTGGACTGGTGATCACCGCTGACCGGGATGCAGGTGGGATGAATCTGGGTGTAACACGGGTTGGCAAAGGCCGCCCCCCGCTTGCAGGCCCGCCAGGTGGCGGTAACATTGCAACCCTTGGCGTTGGTCGAAAGATAGAAGACGTTGCCGTAGCCGCCGGTGGCCAGAACTACCGCGTCGGCCGCATGACTGGAAATGGCCCCCGTGACCAGGTCGCGCGCGATAATGCCTTTGGCATGGCCGTTGACCAGGACAATGTCCACAATTTCCGTGCGCGGAAACATTTTCACTTTGCCCAGCCCAATTTGCCGGGAGAGCGCCTGGTAAGCGCCCAGGAGCAACTGCTGGCCGGTTTGGCCGCGCGCGTAAAAGGTCCGGGAAACTTGCGCGCCGCCAAAGGAACGATTGGCCAGCAGCCCGCCGTATTCGCGGGCGAAGGGCACGCCTTGGGCCACGCATTGGTCAATGATATTAACACTCACTTGGGCCAGGCGATAGACGTTCGCTTCACGCGCCCGAAAATCTCCGCCCTTGATCGTGTCGTAAAAAAGCCGGTAGATGCTATCGCCGTCGTTCTGGTAATTCTTGGCCGCGTTGATCCCGCCCTGGGCGGCAATGCTATGGGCGCGCCGGGGGCTGTCTTGGTAGCAGAAGGCCTTGACGCCATAGCCCAATTCGGCGAGGGAAGCGGCGGCGGAAGCCCCGGCCAGGCCGGTGCCAACGACGATCACGTCAAATTTGCGCTTGTTGGCCGGATTGACCAACTTCATGTCGAATCTGTGCTGGTCCCATTTTTGGGCCAGCGGTCCGCCCGGGATTTTCGCGTCCAATGTCATGGTATCAACCTCAGCAAAATGGATAGGGGAATGGAAATGTACCCCAGAAAGATTAACACCGCGCCCCAGCGCGCGGCACGGTCCAGGCAAGGCCCGTACGCGCGGCTCTTCCACCCTAGGGATTGGAACATCGCGCTGATGCCGTGGCTCAGATGCAGACAGAGCAGGCCGACTCCGACGATGTAGATCAAGCAAACGAGCGGTTGATGGAATCCCAAAATGAGCATGCCGTAAATGTCATGGCGGTGCTCGGAATCCATCAAGCCCTCGAACCCTTTGCCGGTCAAATTGACTCCCTGCACCATCACGGTGAAGTGCAGCAAATGATAAATAATGAACAAAGCGACGATGAGGCCGCTCATCAGCATGGTGCGCGAAGCGTAATTCGCCGCCGTTGGCTCCCAGCGCGCGTACTGGACCGGACGGGCCGCGCGATTTTCGCGAGTCAGGGAAGCGGCCGACCAAACGTGGAGGATAATTATCGTCAGCAGCGTTAGGCGGACCGGCCAGAGAAGCTCCACATTGGTTTGCAGGAGATGGCCGTAGCGATTGATCGCTTCCTGGCCGAGGAAAACCTGGAGGTTGCCCACCAGGTGGCCGATGACAAACAAGACCATAACGGCGCCCGTGGCGGCCATGATATACTTCTTGCCGAGCGACGAACAAAACAGTTTTCGCAGGAGAGGAATCATTAATTTTTCATCCTTAACTCTATCGAATTCAGAAAATCTAATGATAGCGGGCGGCTCTCGTCAACAGAAGAATTGCAAATTATGGAAAATTTTGCGGGCGGGGCTATTTTGCCGGAAAATACTCGTTGAGCGCGCGCTCGGGCGGCCGCGGGGCCAGTCCCAATGCCTCCATGGCCGCGCCGACAAAATGGATCGATCCGGTGAGGACAACAAACGGTTCCTGTTCGGCGCGCCCCAACGCTTCTTCCACGCTACCGCAGACAATGGCGGGGGCGGCGGAGTTGGCCTCGCGGCAGAGCGCGGCCAGCACTTGCGGATCGGCCCCGCGCTCACTGTCCATCTGCGAAAGGAAGATTTTGCTCGCGAGGGGGGCCAGGATCGCGCAAATGGTGGCGTAATCCTTGTCGCGCATGGTTCCCAAAATGAGTGCCGGCTTTGGCCCGCGGCAACGTTCGGACAGGGCAGCGGCCAGCGTTTGCGCTCCCGCGGGATTATGCGCGCCGTCCAGCAG
>Ga0182016_10005087_pt1 | contig 14301 bp, 14 predicted proteins | sample 712S2MmetaG_FD_120491 | JGI IMG/M metagenome (GOLD analysis project Ga0182016, IMG submission 120491) | Permafrost microbial communities from Stordalen Mire, Sweden - 712S2M metaG | ecosystem: Environmental > Terrestrial > Soil > Wetlands > Permafrost | place: Sweden: Stordalen | collected...
GCGCGGTCGTAGTCCTCGCACTCGATCGAATGGAAGATGTCGAGACCGTCGCGAAAGATCAGCCAGCGTTTGATGCCGACCTCGCGCTGCGCGGCCAGGATCTCCGGCCAGACCGCCGCGTGAGCGGCGTCGTAGAGCGCCTCCATCCCCGGCTTCAGCCGCGTCCGTAGCCCCACGAATTCAGACACCTCTCCGCCTCCTCGTTCGGTGGATCGCCTCCCAACGACCATACCGATCAGCGAAACATCGGGTCAAAGTCGTTCAAGCAACCGATCTTGCCCAGCTCCGCGCCCATCTTATAACGCGTTTTCGGTTGCTTGTTGACAAACATCGGGTCATTGCTGTAGAAGTCCGCCACGGGAAAGGGTCATGCCAGGCCGCACGCGGCCGGCTCCGGCTCGATGAGGGCAGGTGGCGCGGTCCGACTGGATCGCAACTCCATGCAGAACACGTACTGACGGCGCCCACGCGGTTGCGCGGGCGTCATCGAAAAATGAAAAGGGGAGGTGTGCTTTGAAACGTCGTGCACTCGGATCACTGATCGCCGTCGCCGGACTTTCGGCGGTCCTGATGGCGTCGGCATCGTCGGCGGTTGCAACGTCCGCCCATGCAGCGTCGAAGAAAATCGTCGTCGGCGTATCGCTCGCCGGCTACAGCACGGGCTTCTGGGCTGCCTACGTCCAGTACGAGAAGGGCTTCGCCAAGACCGACGGCCTGACCCTGGACGGTCCGGTCTCCTCGAACGGCTCGGCCGCAACGCAGGCCCAGAACATTCAGACCTTCATCAACCAAAAGGTGAACGTCCTGCTCGTCAACCCTGTTGACAGCGCGGCGATCGCCACGTCCGACCAGCTGGCTGCGGCTCATCACATCCCGGTGGTCATGATGGACGTCGGACCTGTCAGCGGCCACATCTACGCCGTGGTCCGTGCGAACAACCTCACGATCGGCGCGGAAGCTGCCAAGTACATCTGCACCGCCGCCGGTGGAAAGTCCACGACGACGGGAACCGCGGCCGTGCTTCAGGGTGACCTGGCCTCGATCAACGGCCTCGACCGCTCGAACGGCTTCATCAACGAGATGGGCTCGGTCTGCCCGGAGATCCACGTCGTGACCTACCCGACGCTGTGGGACGCGGCGACGGCGGTGTCTGACGCGACGACGGCGCTCAACGCCTACTCGGACCTGAAGGGCATCTACTGCTCCTTCAGCGGTCCGGACCAGGGGATCATCAACGCGATCACCGCGGCGGGCAAGGCCGCCACGGTGCCGCTCGTCGAGACCGACGGCGTGCCCGCCGAGATGGGGCTGATCAGGAACGGTTCACTGGCGGCCGCCGTCTCGCAGCCGGTCAACCTCTACGCCGAGGAGGGCCTCGCCTACGCGAAGCTCGCAGCGCTCGGCAAGCCGAAGCCCAAGATCGGAGCAAAGGGCCTCGGTGGCGGCACGATCGTCAACCTCAACGGCAGCCCTGAGGACGCGCTTCCGTCGATCTTCGTCACGAAGGCGAACGTCAACGACAAGGCCCTCTGGGGCAACACCTACACCGGCCCGTAGTCACGAGCACCGCTGAACGAGAAAGTCACGTTGTTGACTGAGCAATCAGCATCCGACGGGGGGCGGGCGGCGAGCAGCCGCCCGCCCGTCGCGGAGGCAATCGGGATCTCCAAGTCCTTTGGCCCCACGGCGGCGCTGTCGGACGTTTCACTCGCTGTCGTCGAAGGCGAGTGTCACGCTCTGGTCGGCCGCAACGGTGCCGGCAAGTCGACGCTCGTGGCAGCCCTGACGGGGCTGCTCAAGCCCGACCATGGTCAGATCCTGCTCGCAGGCGAAAAGGCGCCGGCGCTCGTCGACCGCGCCGCATGGCAGTCGCGCGTTGCGTGCGTCTACCAGCACTCGAAGGTCGTGCCGACGCTCACGGTCGCCGAGAACATCTTTCTGAACCGCTTCGAGCACCGCGTCGTCTCTTGGCGCGCGATGCGCAGCGGCGCGCGCGCCATCCTCGACGAGTGGGGCTTTGAGGTCGACGTCAATCTGCTCGCATCTGAGCTCTCGGTCGAGCAGCGCCAGGTCGTCGAGATCGCCCGCGCGCTGACGATCGGCGCCCGCTTTCTGATCCTCGACGAGCCGACCGCCTCGCTCGAAGCCCGCGCGGTCGAGCGCCTGTTCGGGCACGTGCGCCGGCTGAAGGCCTCGGGTGTCGGCGTCATGTACATCTCGCACCACCTCGAGGAGATCTACAAGATCTGCGACCGCGTCACCGTTGTTCGCGACGGCCGCCACATCGTCACCGGTGAGGTGTCCGAACTCGACCAGGACGCGATCATCTCCGCCATGGTCGGCAGCGCGGTCGTGCCGGTTTCCTCCTCGGCGACGGGCGCGACCGGCGATGCGTCGCTGCGCCTGGCGGTCGAGAAGCTCTGTGTCACCTCAACCCTCGGGGGCGTCGAGGACGTCAGCCTCCAGGTCCACGGCGGTGAATGTGTCGGGCTCGTCGGCCTGCGCGGATCGGGCAGCTCCACGGTTGGCGACGTCGTCGCCGGCCTGATCAAGCCAAGCAGCGGCACGGTCGTCCTGGACGGCAAGCCGCTCGCCTTCGGCAAGGTCGACGAGGCGCTGGCCCGCGGTGTCGGCTACGTGCCCGAGGACCGTCACGCGCGAGGATTCGTTGGCCTCATGGGGGTCGGCGAGAACCTCACGCTGCCGATCCTTCCGCGGCTGTCGCGCTTCGGGATCGTCTCGATCAGGCGCCGCAACAAGGCGGCCGCCGACCTGATCACGCGCGTGCAGGTGGTCGCGAGCAGTGGCGCGCAGCCGGTTGGTGAACTGAGCGGCGGCAATCAGCAGAAGGTGGTCGTAGGGCGCGCGCTTGCGAGCAATCCGTCGCTGCTGGTCATCATCAGCCCGACGGTCGGGGTTGACGTCGCCTCCAAGGCGGCGCTGCTACGGATCGTCGATGAAGCGCGGGCAGGTGGCGCGGCGGTGCTGCTCGTCTCCGACGACCTTGAGGAGTTGCGCATTGCGACGCGTCTGATCGTGATGGTGCGTGGCCGTATCGTCCGGGAGTTCCGCGAGCGCCCCTGGGACGAGGCCGAGCCGATAGCCGCGGCGGAGGGGCTCGCGGCATGAACGACATCCAACTCAAAGAAAGCGAAACGCCCGGTGGGCCGTTCGCCGCCGTGTCGGTTGTCTCGGCGCTGGACCCGCGGCGCACGGTGGTCACGGCGATCGGGAGCTCGGTGCGCGAGCTGGCGCTGCTGCCGGCGCTGGCCGCGATCATGATCGCCGGCACGATCGCCAGCCCGGCGTTTCTGACGAGCAGTAACCTCAGCACCGTTGTCCAGTTCTCGGCGCCGCTTGGCCTGCTCGTGGTCGCCGAGAGCCTGGTCCTGATCTTCGGCGCGCTGGATCTGTCGCTGCAGTCGGTCTACGGCCTCGCGCCGATGCTCGCGGCCTGGTGGACCGTGCACCCCAATGTCCGCCTCGGCGTGATCGGGTCGGGTACCGATCTGCCGCCCATGGTGGGCCTGCTCGTGCTGCTGGCGGTGGGCGCTATTGCCGGCCTGATCAACAGCACGCTGGTCGTGAAGTTGAAGATGAACTACTTCATCACCACACTTGCCATGCTGATCCTGCTCGCCGGCCTGCAGCAGGGCATCTCCAACGATGCGACGGTCTACTCGCTGCCTGGTGCGTTCACATATATCGGCGCCCACGACTGGCTTGGCGTGCCGGTTGCTGCCTGGATCGAGGTCGCCGTGTTCCTCGGCGTCGGTTTGTTCATGCGCTACCACAGGGCCGGGCGTGCGATCTATGCGATCGGTGGCAACATCGAAGCCGCCCGCGCCGCGGGCATCAAGGTCGACCGCGTCCGCATCGCCTGCTGGGTGTTCGCAGGAGCCCTCGCCGCGGTCGCCGGGCTGATGACCGCAGGCCAGGTCGACGCCGTCACGGCCAATCAGGGAGCGACTCCGGGAATCATCTTCACCGTCTTCGCCGCAGCCGTGATCGGCGGCATCTCGCTCGATGGTGGCAAGGGCCGGATGCTCGGCGCGTTCACCGGCGTCCTGCTGCTGTCGCTGGTGCAGAACGTGCTCACGCTCGCAAACGTCTCCTCGTTCTGGATCAGTGCGGCCGATGGAGCGATCATCGTGCTCGTGCTGCTCGTGACTCGCGGGATCGGCTTCCTACAGAAGCAGCAGGCGTGACGCCGCCGCGACTCGCCCGCTCGAACTGGGTGACCGGATGAAGATCGTCTCGCTGGATGTGCGCGACATCCGCTTTCCGACCTCGCTCTCGCTCGACGGCTCCGACGCGATGCATCAGAGCCCCGACTACTCCTGCGCCTACGTCGTGCTGGGTACCGACTCGCCTGAGCGCCTGCAGGGTTGCGGCCTGACGTTCACGAACGGTCGCGGCACCGAGATCGTCGTGGCCGCGGTGCGCGCGCTCGAGCATCTCGTGGTCGGGCGGACGCTCGAAGACATAACGACCGAGATGAGCCAGTTCTGGCGGAGCCTGACCTCGGAGGACCAGCTTCGCTGGCTCGGGCCCGAAAAGGGGGTGATCCACCTCGCGACCGGTGCGGTCGTGAACGCCGTCTGGGATCTGTGGGCCAAGCGCGAGGGCAAACCTCTGTTTCGGCTGCTCGCCGATCTGGAGCCGGAGCAGCTCATCTCGACGATCGATTTCCGCTACATCGAGGACGCGCTGCCGCGCGAGGAGGCGCTCGAGATGCTGAGAGCGATGCGCCCCGGGCGCGAGGCCCGCTTGGCCGCGATCATGGAGTCGGGCTACCCCGCGTACACGACCTCCGCCGGCTGGCTCGGTTATGACGACGCCAAGATCGTCAGCCTCGTGCGCGAAGCGGTCGAAGCCGGATTCACGCACGTGAAGATGAAGGTGGGCCAGGATGTCGCCGCCGACGCACGCCGCGCCGCGCTGATCCGCGGAGCGCTCGGGCCGGGCGGCGTTCTGATGATGGACGCCAACCAGTATTGGGGGGTTGACGAGGCGATCGCCGCGATGGGGGTGCTCGGCCGCTATGACCCCTGGTGGATCGAGGAGCCGACGAGCCCGGACGACGTCCTCGGGCACGCACGGATTCGCCGCGAGATCGCTCCGATCCGCGTCGCGACCGGTGAGCACGTCCAGAACCGCGTGATCTTCAAGCAGCTCTTCCAGGCCGAGGCCATCGACGTCTGCCAACTCGACGCTTGCCGTGTGGGGGGCGTCAACGAGGCGCTCGCGATCATTCTGCTGGCTGCGAAGTTCGGCGTCCCGGTCTGCCCGCATGCCGGGGGAGTTGGCCTGTGCGAATACGTTCAGCACCTGGCGATGTTCGACTACATAGCGGTCAGCGGGTCGCTTGAGAATCGTGTCGTCGAGTGGGTTGACCATCTACACGAACACTTCCGTGATCCGGCCGTCGTCGTCGCCGGACGTTATCTCGCGCCGAGCGCACCGGGATACAGCATCGAGATGGTGCCGGCGTCGCTCGACCGCTACGAGTTCCCCCAGGGCGCCGCCTGGGATGAGCCGGACGCGATCGCAGCGCCCGTCGGCGCCGGCTAGCCGCGGTTGCCATGAAGGTCGACAGCCACATCCACCTGTGGGACCGCGAGCACACCCCCCAGCCGTGGATGACCGAGGAGCACGCGGCAATCGCGCGGCCCTTCGGCCCCGGCGACGTCATGCCGCTGCTCGCGCAAGCCGGCATCGAGGCCGCGATCCTCGTCCAGGGCGCATGTGTCGACTCCGACACCGACTACCTGTTCAAGGTGGCCGAGGAGCACGAGTGGGTCGGCGCGGTGACGGCCTGGGTCGCGCTGGAGGACCCTGAACGCGCGGCACTGCGCCTCGACCAGCTGCAAAGCCGGCCCAAGTTTCGCGCGGTTCGTCATCTGAGCCACAATGAGCCCGACCATTGGCTTCTGCGCCCGGCGGTTTTGGAGTCCGTCGCGATGCTCCAAGAGCGTGAGTTGATCCTCGAGATTCCCGTCGTCTTTCCGCGCCACTTCGACGACGTCGTGATTTTGGCCGCACGCTTCCCGCGCCTGGCGATCGTGATCGATCATCTCGGCAAGCCGCCGATCGGATCGCCTGACATGGCCGGCTGGGAAAGCGGCCTGCGCGCCGCGTCGGAGTACCCGAACGTGCTCGCGAAGGTCTCGGGGCTCAACACGGCGCTCGGCTGGGCTGATTGGGGCGCCGAGGATCTGCGGGCGTCCGTCGAGGTCGCCGTCGACTGTTTCGGCACAGAGCGGCTGATGTGTGGCAGCGACTGGCCGGTCGCGTTGCTCAACGGGGAGTTCGACCGCGTCTGGGCGATGACCGCGGAGGCGCTCTGCGCTGCTGCTCCAGGAGCCCGCGAGCAACTGCTCGGTGGCAATGCCGTCCGCGTGTACCGACTCGGGCAAGCAGTTGGTGCAAGATGAGCGTTCCCGCGAACACGGAGGAGAGATGGCCGTACCGGTAACAGACCAGGCGATCGCGAAGATCAAAGACCTGATCATTTCCGGGGAGTTCGTCGCCGGGGCCAAGCTGCCGCGGGAGCAGGATCTCGCAGCGAGGCTGGGCCTGTCGCGGAACTCGCTGCGCGAGGCGGTTCGCGCGCTCGCTCTGATCGGCGTGCTTGACACCCGCGTCGGGGACGGGACCTACGTGACCAGCCTCGACGCGGACGTGCTGCTGACCGGCATGGGATTCGTCGGCGACCTGCTCGAGGGCAAGACGCTCCTCGAAGTCCATCAGGTCCGCCGGATTCTCGAGCCCGTCGCGACCGGGCTGGCCGCCACGCGGCTGACGGAGCAGGATTTCGTCGCGCTGGAGGCGTGCCTTAGCCAGATGGAGGTCGCGTCGATGAACCAGGCGTTCATTGACGCCGACACCGAGTTTCACCGGATCATCGTCTGGGCGGCCGGGAACGCGACGCTCGCGTCCCTCATCCAGAACCTCTCCGGTGACATGATGCGGGCCCGGCTGTGGCGAACGATCACCGAACACGGGGCGGTCGAGATCTCGAGACAGCGCCATCGCGACATCTACATCGCGCTCCGCGCCGGCGACGCTGAGCAGGCCAGCGCCGCCGACCTGATCCATCTCGCGGACGGTGAGCGCTGGCTGCAGGTACGGCTCGCCAGGGGGCAGCCGCATCACGGTGGCGACGGCACGGGCCGCGGCCATGGCAACGGCGGCACGCGCCCGAGCGCAGGCACCACTTGAGTCCGCTTCGCAATCGCTCCCGCGCGAGCGCTGCAAGCGCAGGCGACCGCGGCACCGCGCCGCGTTTGGTGAGTGGCGTGGCCGGTGCGGTCCCGTCGCACCGCTGGGAGTCCCCTGTAATCATGAAGACCGAGCCCGACCGGGTTGCTTACACCTGCGCGCGCTGCGGCGCGATCGGTGTGCTCGGCGTTGGTGAGCCGCCCTCAGGGCTGGATGCCTCGGCTTTCGCGGTCGGCGAACCGCAGGCGGCCTGTGTCATCGAGACCGCTCGCGCGCGAGACCAACGTCGTCGATAGTGGCGAAGCTGGCTCAGCGGATCAGCCACCCGCCGGCCGATGATCGCGCGAGCGACTGACCCGCGCGCAGCTCGCCGGCCTGCTCGTCGTTGCCGCGGGCGCGAGCGTGCTCGCGCTGACGCGTTAGCGAGCGCCCAAAGCCGCGGACGCTGCAAAGCCCCGCGGCCCCCGGCGGTTCGTGGCGGACCGTCAGCCCTGGAAGTGGCGGATCGTCTCCGCGACGCCCTGGCGCAGCGGCGTCACGGCCACGGTCCCAACGATCGCTGTGAAGGCCGTCGAATCGAGCTCGGCGGGAAACGGCAGTGGCGGGCCAGTGACCTCGATGCTGCCCGCGGCCTCGGGCACGGCGCGCTCGATCTCTGCGACCACGTCGTCGATCGCGATGCTCGCGCCGGGAACGTTGACGACCGTGGCGCCTGTGAACGACGCGCGGGCCGCGGCGATGAACGCGGCTGCCACGTCAGGTGCGTACTGCATCTCGCAGCTACCGCTGAACGGGATCGTGTAGTCGCGGCCCTCGGCTGCTGCGAGCATCGCCGCCGTCGGCGCCGAGGTGAGCCCGCGGTCGCGGCCCGGCCCATACACGACATGCGGGCGCAGCCCGATGCTGCTCGCTCCGTTCTCGGCCGCAAACACCCGCGCCGCGCCCTCGTTCGCGGTCTTGAAGACGCCGTAATGAGTGTCAGGGTGGCCGCTCGGGTCTGCCGGCGCCTGCCCGCCTCCGTCGCCGGCGGCGAACGCGGCGACCGAGCTCGCGTAGACGATCGGGGTGCTCACGCCGGCGGCGATCGCCGCCGCGAACAGCGCCACGGTGCCGACGACGTTGACCTGTGCGCCCAGCACAGGATTGCTGCGGCAGTCCGGCACCTGAAGCGCGGCGAGATGGATCACGTGCGTCGGCGCCTGCTCAAACAGGCTCGCGACCTGCGCCGGATCGGAGATGTCGGCCTGCACGAACCGGGCGCCGGCCAGCTCGTCCGGTGCGAGCAGGTCGCGGACGCGGCGATCGTCGCTGCCGGCGTCGACGCCGACGACCTCGACGCCCTCCCGCACCAGGCTGCGGACGGTCCAGGCGCCGATGCAGCCGTAGGCGCCGGTGATCAGGAATCGCTCGCTCACCGTGACACGACCGGGCTGCGAGAGGTTACGGCGCGCTGCACGTTCACGCCGGGCGGCTGCTGGGCACGCGGACCCGGGACTGCCGCGCCCAAATGCTCTCGAAGATCGTCATCCGCACGCGCAAGTCTAGCGTTGCGGGCCCGGTCGCAGGGGGCGCCGCGAGCGGCCGCCGGCCCGCGGCTGCTGTGGCAGGCCCGCGTATCCCGAGCGGCGCCCCATCGCTCGTCGCGGCGACGCGCCGCATGCCATCACGGCGACCTGCACGGCGTACTGACGACATACAGTTACAAACAAGACGCTCCACCGCGAGCGAGGAAGAGGGGACCAGATGACTGAACCGCTCCGCTGGGGACTGATCGGCACCGGGCTGATCGCAGGTGTCTTTGCCGGCGATCTCGAGCTCACCGACTCGGGCCGCGTCGTCGCCGTCGGGTCACGCCGGATGGATTCGGCCGATCGCTTTGCCGACCGCTTCGGCATCGCGAACCGCCACGCGAGCTACGAGGCGCTCGTGGAGGATCCCGAGGTTGAAGCCGTGTACGTCGCGACGCCGCACCCGATGCACCGTGACGATGCCCTGCTCGCCCTGCGCGCCGGCAAGCCGGTGCTTGTCGAGAAGCCGTTCACGATGAATGCCGCCGAGGCCAAGGAGGTAGTCGCGGCGGCGGGCGACGCAAAGCTCTTTCTGATGGAGGCGATGTGGACGCGGTTCCTGCCTCACATCGCGGAGGTCCGCCGACTGCTCGCCGAGGGCGCGCTCGGTGAGATCGTCAGCGTCAGCGCAGACCACGGGCAGTGGTTCCCGCGAGATGCGCAGACGCGGTTCTTCTCGCCCCAGCTCGGCGGCGGGGCGCTCCTCGATCTGGGCGTGTACACGGTTTCGTTCGCGTCGATGGTGCTCGGCACCCCAGATCGCATCGTCGCAATCAGCGAGCCGGCGTTCACCGGCGTGGACGGCCAGACCTCGATGCTGTTCTCCTACGCCAGTGGCGCCCAGGCGATCCTGAACGCCAGTGTGTGCGCAAAGAGCCCCACGCGTGGAGCGATCGTCGGGACCGACGCACGCATCGAGATCGACGGCGACGATTTCTACGCGCCGAACTCGTTCACGCTGATTCCCCGCGACGGGGAGCCGACGCGCTTCGAGATCGCGCACGAGGGGCACGGCCTGCGCCACCAAGCCGACGAGGTCGCCCGCTGCCTGCGGGCCGGCCTGCTCGAAAGCCCTCTCTTGCCACTGCACGAAACGGTTTCGATCATGGAGACGCTCGACGCCGTATTCGCCTCGGCGGCACGCAACGCGTGAACCTCCGATCGGCGCCGCTCCGGCTGCTACCAAGCGGGGCGCCACGACCCGGCGATCGCTCAGCTGTGCGCGGCTCCGAAAGCGGGCGCGACGAGGCCCTCGGCGGCCAGCTCGTCAAACAGCTGCTGCGGGACGGCCTGGTTGAGGTAATCGAGGTTCTGCTGAACGTTCTCCGCCGAGCGCGCGCCGATCACGACGGCGGTCACGTCGGGGTGTGCGAGCACGTAATGGAGTGCCGCGGCCGCGAGCGCGACCCCATGGCCGGCACAGACCTCGGCGATGCGCGCGACGCGCGCGACGAGTTCGGCCGGCGCGTCCGCGTAGCGGAACTTGGCGCCTGGGCGCGGGTTGGCGAGGACCCCGCTCTCATACACCCCGGCGGCGAGCACCGCTACGCCGGCGGCCCGGCAGGCGGGGAACAGGCTCTGAGCGCCGGAAGCCTCGATCAGCGAGTAGCAGCCGGCTGCGAGCACGCAGTCGATGTCGGTCTCGTTGACGAACCGCTCAAGCATCGCCGCTTGGTTCATGCCAGCGCCGATCGCCGTTACGACGCCCTCGCGGCGAAGTTCGTCGAGCGCCGGGTAGGCCTCCCCGATGGCGACCTCCCAGTAGTCGTCCGGGTCGTGAATCAGCGCGATGTCCACGCGGTCGAGGCCGAGGCGCTCGCAGCTCTGCTCGATCGAGCGCCTCACGCCGTCTCGGCTGTAATCCCGCACGCGGGTCCGTTGCGGCGTCCCAAAAAAGCCTTCCGCCCCCTCGACGTCCTCGTCGGTCGGCACGAGCAGACGGCCGACCTTCGTCGAGACCGCGAACTCTGAACGTGCCTTGCCGGCGAGGAAGGCGCCGAGCCGCTCCTCCGACAAACCCACCCCGTAATGCGGAGCCGTGTCGAAGGTCCGCACGCCGCCGTCCCATGCGGTTGCAAGCGCGCCGGCCGCAGTCAGCGCGTCAGTCGCCGAGTAAAGGCCCCCGATTGACGCGCAGCCGAGAATCATCCGGCTGATCTCGAGGTTGCCGGCGGCGATCGGCACCGCAGCGATGGATGCGCCGCCGTCAGCCAAGGTGCGCGCTGTGCGGTCGCGTCACGGTTGGGCGCAGCCGGGTCACTGACCGTGTTCTACCACACGGCGCATTCGAATTTCACCCGCGGCAGCGCTGCGTTCGCCCGCCCGGGTTGCTGGTATGTTGCGCGGCCATGTCTGCCGGCACACAGTACCCCCGGCCCCCGGAGCCCACCGCCCCTCGGCGTGGGCGATTTGATCGCCGGCGGCGACGAGGCGTCGTCGCAGCGGCAATCTCATTCGCCCTCCTCGCCGGCACGATCGTGGTGGCGACCGCCAGCGGAAATGTCAGCCACAAGGGATGGCCGCACACACGGCATACCTTCATCGCCGGCCCAGGTGGCGGTGTCCTGCGCGGCACCAGCGGCAACGACCTCTTGCTCGGCGGCGCCGGATCGGACACGATCTACGGGGGCGCCGGCAACGACGTGATCTGGGGCGACCAACACCCGGTTCCCAACAACCCCTCGACCCAGCACGATGTGCTCTACGGTGGCCCCGGCAACGACTGGATCTACACGAGCCACGGCTACAACGTGGTCTACGGCGGGCCGGGCAACGACCACATTTTTGGCTACTTCGGCCACGGCCGCATCGACTGCGGCCCCGGCCACGACGTCGTTACGCTCTCCAACCTCTCGGCCTACAAGACCGTCAACTGCGAGGTCGTGCGCAAGGGTGTGCCGTAGGCGCTGCTTCGCACGCCGCGCCTGTGGACGGCGCCCGCGGGCTCCCCGGCGGCAATCAGGCGTGCGGGCCTCGGCTGCCCAGCACGAGCGTCATGAAGGTGCTGTTCTCGCTCGGGAGGTAGTCGCCGAAGGGTTCGCACCGCCCGAACCCGGCGCCCGCGTACAGCGACCTCGCCGCCGCGAACGCGGGCTGGGATCCGGTCTCCAGGCTGACGCGCTCAAAGCCGCGCTCGCGGGCGAACGCCAGCAGGTGCTCGACCATCGCCCGGCCGATCCCGCGCCCGCGCGCAGCTTCGGCGGTGTGCATCGACTTCAGCTCCGCGTGGCCGGCATCGAGTCTCCTCAGCGCAGCGACAGCGAGCAGCTCACCCGCGCGGCGGAAGCTGAACAACGTGACGGCGGGATCGAGCAGGCTCTCCATCTCGAGGGCATGGACGTCCTCTGGCGGGCTGCTGGAGCGGGCGAAGGCGAGATGTCGGGCGAGCAGCTCGCGGACGTCCGCGACGCGAGGGTCGTCGATCGAGATCTTGCCGTCGGGCACAGCCGCAAGATAGCTGCAGGGCTACCGCGCTTCTCCTCCACCGACCCCTCTGAACGTGGATGGACCTAAGCTGCGGAGCAGCGATGAAGCCCAACCGCTCGATCCCGCCGGTCACCGTGATCCCCGTGCTCGTCTATCCCGACGTGCGCGCCGCTGTCGAGTGGCTGGGGGCCGCGTTCGGTTTCGCCGAGCGGGTCAGGATCGGCGAGGGCCATCGCTCGCAACTGCGTGTCGGCGACGGCGCGGTCATCATCGGCGATGCGGGAGGCGATCGCCGGCCGCCGCAGCCGGGCGAGGCCAGCCACTCGGTGATGGTTCGCGTGGCGGACGCGAACGCCCACTGTGAGCGTGCGAGGGCGCACGGCGCGCGCATCACCGCCGAGCCGAGGGATTTCGAGTACGGCGAACGCCAGTACAGCGCCGAGGACCCGGCGGGCCACCGGTGGACGTTCTCGCAGACGCTCGGCGATGTCGCTCCCGAGGCGTGGGGCGGGACCTCCGTTTCGGCGCCACCGGATCCGGCCTCGTGAGCGAGACTCACCTGATCCTTCCGGTGCCGGCTGCCGAGCCCTTCGTGGGCGCACATCGCGCGAGCTTCGATCCGAGCGCGCGGGCTGGGATGCCGGCGCACATCACCGTCCTCGGCCCTTTCATCGAGCGTGGGGCGCTCTCAAGCGGTGACCTGAGCGCGCTCGGCGAGCTCTTCGCCGCGACCGCCCCGATCGAGTTCGAACTCGCGCGCGTCGCCCGGTTCGAGCATGCCCTGTACCTGGAGTGGAGCCGGAGCCGCGAGAACCGTTCGTCGAGCTCACGCAGGCCGTGTGGCGCCGCTGGCCGGGTCAACCGCCCTACGGCGGCGCTCACCGCGAGATCGTGCCCCACCTCACGATCGCCGTGGGCGCCGAGGACTTCCACGAGGTCCGAGCTGCGCTCGAGCGCCACCTCCCGCTGCGGGCCGCCGCCGGGGAGGCCTGGCTGATGGCGCTGCGCAGCGACGAGCGCTGGGTCGTGCATCGTCGCTTTGCGCTTGCGGCCGGCTGAGAACGCCTCTCGCCGCGGCGGGCGGGCGGGCGACCGCCGCGGACTCCACTGCGGCCCGTGCGCGCGATCGCTGCGTTCGAGCGTCAGCTCCCGGCGTCCGCGGCCGAGGGCCGGGCGAGCAGCGCGCGGGCGGCCGTGGCTCCCGGCGCGACGTCTTCGCCGAGAACCTCGAGCAGCTGCGCCCATTCGCCGTGAAGCGCGATCGCCTCGCGCAGCTGGGCCGCGCCCTGTTCGATGCGCCCGCTGTGCAGCGCGCCGAGTCCAGACCAGAACAGCAGCTCATGGTTGCCCGCAGCCAGCTCGCTCGCGTGCTGGTAGCGCTCGGCCGCGGCGTCCGGCCGGCCCTCGCCCATCAGCCGGTCGCCCTGCGCCGCGGCGAGATAGGCCGAGTGCACCGCCACGAGGCGACGCAGCTCACGCAGCGGCTCAGGATGATCCTCGACACGCAGGTTCACGGCGCTCTCCCATGCCTCGCCGCTGCCCGGGACGACGAGGATCGCTGCGGACTGGCGCCCGCGCGCGTCGCCTCCGGCCGCCTCGCCGGCGTCCAACGAGGCGAGCAGTCGCTCGGTGAGCCCTCCGGGGGTTGACCGGAATGCGTCGATCATCTCAGGCCACACCCTCGGGCTGCGCATGATGTTCGCCTGGGCGCTGACGCCGTCGGCGATCGCGTGGCCGGCGAACGGGATGCAGCGCTCTCCGGTGTGCGCCGCGACGTCGCCTTGCGCGTCGACGAGCGCAACCTGGCGCGTCGCGGCGGCGGGGTCCTCGGCGAGCAGGGCGGCGAGCGCATCGGCCGCGCTGGTCCCGCGCTCGAGCAGCGCCAGCGCGCGCGGGCCGTAGGCGACCTCGGCGTTCGCCTGGGTCGCCACCGCGCCGACGCCCGGGCGTGCCCAGGGTACGACCGAGCCGACCGAGAACCAGTGCGACTGCACGGCCACGCCGAGTTCGCCGCTCTCGCGGTCGTGAGCAACGATCGAGTAGGTCACGGTGACAATCTCGCACGTCGCGCCCCGTCGCGCCC
>Ga0182016_10005088_pt1 | contig 14299 bp, 15 predicted proteins | sample 712S2MmetaG_FD_120491 | JGI IMG/M metagenome (GOLD analysis project Ga0182016, IMG submission 120491) | Permafrost microbial communities from Stordalen Mire, Sweden - 712S2M metaG | ecosystem: Environmental > Terrestrial > Soil > Wetlands > Permafrost | place: Sweden: Stordalen | collected...
ATCACCATTCCGAAGCGGTCGCGATTTGTGATCGGCATCGCGTCGGAATCGTGATCGGCATCACTTCGTAATCTTGATCGACATCGTTTCGGAATCCTGATCGCCATCGTCCGGAATCCACAATCCCGGAGAATCCACCTCCGTATGTGCGCGCCAGGCGGAGCAGAATCGACGGCAATAAGCTCACGATTGATGTTGGTTGATTCATTGTACATCGTGGGAAAAGTATAGTGCCAAGGATCGACCGTTTGACGTGTTTAATGCCATTTTAATGTGCCGGAGCCGCATCTCAAGCCTCGTCCGAGGGCCGACGCGAGATCGTTGGACCGCCGCATCCTGCGCTCGGTATGTGCTATAGAATATACTGGGCGAGGGAGTTTACGGTGAAAACGCTTCGCTTTCTTTGTGCAGCGGTCGCGGAGATTCGAGCCGGAAGACCTTGGTGCCTCCAGCGCGGAAACGCGCGACGTCGCCAGCTCGGGATTCTGCAAGAGCGGAAGCTGCGCCGAATGTTCCGATGAATACGGCACACGAGATTTCACTAAAGGACCTGATTCGCGCCGTGAGCGATGAACTGATCGCTTCGCGGCAAGAACGGCTGGCGGGTGGCCGCCCGGCCGTCTTCGAAGTGGCCGAGCTAACCATCGAAGCGAGCTTTGTTCTTACGGACAGCAGCGGCGGCAGCGGCGGCTTCGACCTGAAGATTCTCAAGGCTGACGCCAGGGCGGATTACAAACAGGAGAGGGTCCACAAGATCACCGTGAAGCTGAATGCCCTTCAGGATCGCAGTGTTTTACGGGAATTGGGCGACGAACTTCCTCTGCGTCCGCGCTCGGACGACCGGTAGCTAAACAGCCCGCTCGACGATGCTAATGGGGAGGCCCCGATGGATGAAATCTTCACGGCGCTCGACGTCCCAGGCCTCAAACAGCTGCCCGGCGAGTTGGGAGCCTTCAGCGTAGAGTCACTGTTCGTCCGCTATAGTTTCTCTCTCGATGAGCTTATAGGCGCCTTTCGGACCCTCGGAACCACGGACCGGTTGCCGGAACCCCTCAAGACCGTTGTCCATGAGACGACCCATTTGTTCCACACGACCGCGACGCCGTTCGGCTTCCTAATCTATGCCCTGCGGCGCTTCCAGGCCTCCGTTGTTGGCGATACCATCAACGCGCTGAGGCTGCGGCATCAGGTTAAAGTGAGGTATCCCCTGATTGACTTTCTGCTGCAATTGCCGAGGGGCATTCAGGCGCACGTTGGTCCCCAAATCCGGGCGTGGTATGAGGCCGAGCTGTTCATTCTGATGGCCCTCGGCAATCCCAACGTATGGCTGGAGCAAGCCGCCAAGAATCCCATACTGATGGGCTTGCCGAACCCCGAATTCTTCGGCCGTATTCAGCGGTATCTGGCGATGCACTACCGGTGGCAGGCTGACAATGCGGCCTTTCTGGCTGGCCAGCCGACGGAGGAGGCGGCGCCGTTGCCCTTCGCGTCGTTTGGGAGCGACCAGCCCGAACTGGTTGGCTCAAAGAAAGACTATATCGACCTTCTGTTTCTCCAGTCAATGGCGAACGACGCTAACATGATCGCGGTGACCGAGAGTGCGGGGGGCGTCGCCGAGTACTGGGGGGCTGAACGGCTAAGCTGCGGTGAGATCTTCGACCAGTTGCACGGCACGTTTGCAGCGCGCGGCGTAGTCAGCGGGTTCACGCGGCAAGCACTCGGTGCGTTGCATAACGCCCGAAAACCTAGGGACATCGTCCTCAGCTACCTCGCTCTCTGCGATCTTTCCCTATTCGGGCCGGTCTTGCCGCAGCACAAGCACCTCCGAGTCGGCCGGAAGGTGCGTCTCGATGAACTATTCCCTTTCCTACGCTTTAGAGAGCTTTCGGCTGCCGCGCACGACGTCCGCCCCATGGAGTCGCTGAAGGACTATGAGCGCTACACGAGTGAACTATGTCGTGCGCTAGGCTGGACTCCGCCCGGGGAGATCGTTCGTTTGGCTGACAAAGATTACATACACATCGACGGCGACGCGCACGAGTTCATGTACCTCAAGGCATGCGCCTACCGCGCCGAGTGGCCTTGGATCTTTCAAGATTACTCGTTTCTGCTAGCCGCAAACAACGACTTACAGCGCCAGTTCCTGATGGACTTTAACTTTCCCGTCATCCAGTACCGTGACCAGACCGTCTACCACCGGGATAAGGTGCTGCTCGAGGGAGTCGTGCGCTGGTATTTACTCCGATCCGCCCTCCGGGCGATTCTGCTTCGTAACCGTATCGCGCTCCAGATGCCATATCGGCCCAAGAATCAGCAGGAGATCGCGTTTTTGAGAGAGACCTTATTGCGGGACTTGAAGATGTCTACTGGGCTCTCGATCAGCGACCTCACGATCACCTAACCTCCTCCCCCCCGCGGATTCTAATCGGGCGCAGAGAGGATGGCCCGTAAGTCTCTGAAAGGTCAAGAAGCGATATGGACCGGTAGACCCTTGGCGGTTCGCCTTTTACTGCACCACGGCGGACTGTTTCTCACCGACGCTGGCCAGTCGCTCCTGAATCCGGCGCGTGAGTTCTTCCTGCCGCCCGAGCTGGATTTTCGTGTATTCCTCGGTCATGCGGACCGTGCTGTGGCCGGCGATTTTCGAGGCTTCGATGCTCGACGCGCCTTCCTCCTGCCGCCATGTGATGTTGGCGCGCCGGAAGGAATGTGGACCAAGACCAGGGAAATCGCAACCCTCGGCCGCCGCCACCTGCTTCAGAGCTTGCCGAATCCCGGAATCCCACAGAGTCAGACCGCTGCCGTCCGTCCGCGTGAACACCCACTTCTCCGGCTGCGCTCTTTCCGCCGCGGCTTTGGTGCGGTAGCGCTCCACGAGGCATCCCCAAGGTGAGCGGACGCCGGCTGGTCTTCGATTTCGGATCATCTATGTCGCCGCACCTTCCGGCGGCCAAATGTCGGGTTTTTGGTCTGGAATGTCGGGCGGATGTCGGGTTTTTAGGACGAACCCGACATCAGTTTTACAAACAGAATCAGTAACTTGAACCGGGAATGTCGGGAATGGCAGGTTTTTCTAGGATGAGAGAGGTGCCACGAATTGGAGCAGTGTTTTTCATGGGCGCCTGGCAGGCGTGCGCCCGGCGTCCACGTTTGGACTCCAGTTGGACTCCAAGACGCGGGTTCAAGGAGGGTTAGTGCCTGTAACTCTTTGAGGAATTTGGTCGGGCCGCCGAGATTTGAACTCGGGACCTCTTGCACCCCAAGCAAGCGCGCTAGCCAGGCTGCGCCACGGCCCGAATCTTCTATTGTACGCCAAACGGCGTCCGCGCGTAGCGGGTCTTGGTCCCGTTCGTCATACAATGGACCTATGCGTTTCGGCACAGCAATTCTAGCACTGGCGTGCGCCACGGCCTGTCTGGCCGATACCCTCACGCTGCGCGATGGCCGGGTGGTCCAAGGGACCTATATGGGCGGCACCGCCCGCACCATCAAGCTCCAGGTGGACGACACCGTTAAAACCTACGACGTGACAGACGTCGCCACGCTGCAATTCACGGCTCCGGCGCCCACCGCTTCCGCGCCGGTTCGCTCGCAGCGCCAGGCCGGCGCGGCCGGCGCCGCTGCGCGGAAGGATCCCGCGGACTCCCGAGGCCGCATATGAAGCCAGCGCTGGCATGCGTGCCTTGGGCGTTGTTCTTAGCATTGCTGTTAGCCATGGGCCTCTTCGCGCAAAAACCTATCGTGGAGGGGCGGGCGGACAGCCCCGTGCGCGCGGTGATTTACGAAGACTTGCAATGCCCCGATTGCGCCGCCTTCGAGCGCATGATGGTCGAAAAGCTGCTGCCGCAATACGGCGGTAAAGTGGCGTTCGTGCATCGCGATTTTCCCCTGGCGAAACACGCCTGGGCCCGGCGGGCGGCCACCGCGGCGCGCTTCTTCGCCGATCGAAGCTCCGAACTCGGGCTGGAGTACCGGCGCTACACCATGGCAGGCCAGCCGGTCACCAACGTGGAGAACTTCACCGTGCGGCTCGCGGATTTCGCCAAAGCCCACGATATTCAGCCGGAGGCCGCCACTGCAGCTCTCTCGAATGCGCACTACGCGGAGTTGGTGGAGCAGGATTATCAGGACGGCGTCTCGCGCGGCGTGGTACACACGCCCACGGTATTCGTCAACGGCAGGCCGTTCATTGAGACCTTCACGTTCGAGGAGATTTCGAAAGGCATCGACGAGGCGCTTGCCCAGACCCGTTAGCATCGTCACCGGCGCCAGCCGGGGAATTGGCCGTGCGATCGCCGCGGAACTGGCGCGCACCCATCACGTGATTGCCACTTACAAGAACAATCTGGCGGCGGCGCGGAGCATGGCCGCCCAGACCGGAGCCGATATCTTGCAGTGCGATGTGTCGTCCGCCGCGGACCGCGCCGCGCTGATCGGCGACGCGCGCAAGCGCTTCGAGAGCCTCGATCTGCTGGTGAACAACGCGGGCATCGCGCCGCGTGAACGCCGCGACGTGCTGGAGGCTTCCGAAGAGAGCTTCGACGAGTTGATCGCCACCAACCTGAAAGGGCCGCACTTTCTCACGGCGCTGGCGGCGCGCTGGATGCTGGAACGCGGGCGCGGCCGGATCGTTTTCATTACATCGATTTCGGCGTATGCGGCTTCGGTGAATCGCACCGAATACTGCATCTCGAAGGCCGGGCTGAGCATGTCGGCGGCGGTCTACGCGCAGCGTCTGGCCGCGCACGGCATCCAGGTTTTCGAGATTCGGCCGGGGATCATTCGCACGGACATGACCGCTCCAGTCGAAGAGACGTACGCCGCGCGTATCGCCGCGGGCCTGCTGCCGCAGCCGCGCATGGGAGAGGCGGACGACGTGGCGCGCGCGGTCCGCGCCATCGCCGATGGGTTGCTGGATTACTCCACCGGCCAGGCGATCGACGTGGATGGCGGCTTCCATCTGCGCAGCCTGTGACATTGGCTTCACCATGGCCGGGGGACGGCCGGCGGTAACTGAGTGGGCGGCTGGAACGAACCAATGACCTTTGTCCTGTTGGCGGCGGTTCTCGGCGGGTTGATGGCGGCTGCCGGCGGTGAAGGCATTCGAGATCGGTTCTTGCGCGCGCTGGTCCTGTTTGGCGTGGCGCTCGTCGCGATCACCGAGTCGCTCGGCGCCTTGGACCTGATCCGGCGTGGTCCGTTGATCCTGTGTTGGAGCACCGTTCTCTCGATCGCGCTGGCCTTCGCGATCAAGCAACGATTCCGCTTGCGCTTCGCCTCAACCCCTCCCAACGCCGACCCTATCGTCCTGATCTGTTCCGCCGGTATCGCTGCCATACTCGCGCTCACCGCGGTGGCTGCCGGGTTCAGTCCCCCGAACAGCGCCGACGCCATGGCTTACCACATGCCCAGGGTCGTCTATTGGGCGGAAGCGTCCAGCGTGCGATTCTTTCCCACGCCGTACTTCAACCAGATCATGTTGCAGCCGCTGGCCGAATACATGATGCTGCACACCTACGTCCTTTCGGGCGGCGATGGCTTGATCAACTTCGTGCAGTGGTTCGCATCGCTCGCAAGTATGGTCGCGGTCTCGTCGGCAGCCCGGATGTTGGGTGCCGAAAAACGGGGGCAGGCCATCGCCGCCCTGTTCTGCGCGACCCTTCCCGCGGGCATTCTGGCGAGTTCCGGAGCCAAGAACGACTATTGGTTGGCCATGTGGCTGATAGCCGCCGTCTGTTTCGCGCTCCGTTTCACCAAAACTCATCGGCTCGCCGACGCCCTGTTCCTCGGCGCCGCTCTCGGTCTGGCCCTGCTCACGAAGGCCACAGCCTATCTCTTCGCTCCCTGGCCTCTCGCCGCGATTTTCCTCGCTCAGGCAGGCAAGTCGCGAAGGCGGCTCGCGGCCGGCGCTCTGATTGCAGTCGCCGGCGGCCTTGCTCTCAACGTGCCGCAGTATGTTCGGAATTATGGTCTGAACGGGTCGATCCTGGGTTTCGATTCGGCTCAGGGCGATGGCGTCTTCCGTTGGCGGAATGAAACGTTTGGCTGGAAACAGACCGTATCGAACATTTTGCGGAATCTCTCCGAACAACTGGGCGCCCGCAGCGTCACGTGGAATGAAGGAGTCTACCACTTCGTGTTACAAGCGCACCAGCGCCTGGGCATCGATGCCAACGATCCTGGCACGACCTGGCCAGGGAGTTCTTTCGCCCCTCCCCGCAACGCCAACCACGAAGCCAATGCGCCGAATCGCTGGCACCTGGCCATTCTTGGGGCGATCGCGTGTGTTCTGATTCTGCGCGCGCTCCGCCGCCGCGAGCGCGAGCGGCCGTTGTATGTGCTCGCGCTTTTCTGCGCATTCGTTGCCTTCTGCGCCTATCTCAAATGGCAGCCGTTCATGGCCCGGCTCTTCCTTCCGCTGTTGGTCCTCAGTGCGCCGCTAGCCGGCGTCATCGGTGATCTCGGCGGCCTCACATCGGGACCGGTCCGGCGACGGTTAGGCCTATTGGTCCAGCTCACGATCTGCCTGTTGCTGTTGAGCAACGCGAGGCTTCCGCTGATCGAGAACTGGGTTCGGCCGCTGAAAGGGCACGGGAGCGTTCTTCACACGCCCCGGAGCGTTCAGTACTTCGCGGATATGACCCAATGGAACAACCAGGCCTCGTACTGGAGGGCAGTTGACGTCCTTGCCGGTTCGAACTGCGGCGTAGTCGGAATCGATATCGCGAACCTGACACTGGAGTACCCTCTCCAGGCGCTGTTGCGCGAGAGGAAGCCCAAAATCAGATTCATCCACACCGGCGTCGAGAACGTCTCCGCACGATACCCGCAACCAATCGACGCACGTCCGTGTGCTATTGCCTGTCTGGATTGTGTCGGCGATCTGAAACGGCTGCGGCTGTACAGCGATTTTCAGACCGCCGTTCACATCGATCGGTTCGCGATCTTTTTGCGTGCGGCGGGTGAACAATGAAACAGGCCGGATCTACTTGTGCGAATTGAACCGCGCTTCCACCGCGGGCCAGTTCACCACGTTCCACCACGCGCCCAGGTAATCCGCGCGGCGGTTCTGATACTTCAAGTAGTAGGCGTGCTCCCACACATCCACGCCGAGGATGGGATCCGTGCCTTCCATCACCGGGCTGTCCTGGTTCGCCGTGGACGCAATCTCCAGCTTGCCGCCGCTCGAAATCAGCCAGGCCCAGCCGGAGCCGAACCGGCCCATTCCGGCCGCCTGCAGCTTTTCCTTGAATTGGTCGAAACCGCCGAACGTGCCGGTAATGGCCTGGGCTACGTGGCCCACTGGCGCGCCGCCCGCGCCCGGCCCCATGATGGTCCAGAACATGGAGTGGTTGATGTGGCCGCCACCGTTGTTGCGCACCGCCGTGCGGATGTTCTCCGGCACGATGGCGCAGTTGTTCGCCAGCAGTTCTTCGATGCTCTTGCCGGCCAAATCGGGCGCCGATTCCAGCGCCTTATTCAAGTTGGTCACGTAGGCGGCATGATGTTTGCCATGATGGATCTCCATCGTCATCTTATCGATGGATACCTCCAGGGCGTCAGTTGCGTAGGGCAGTGCGGGAAGCGTAAAAGACATATCAATCTCCATTCATCTTCAAAGTATTTGTCACAGGCTAAAGCCTGTGCTACCACTTTTATTTGTCACAGGCTAAAGCCTGTGCTACCACGCTCGAAAGCGTCAGCCAGGCGGAACATAGTCGGCTCGTCAAAATGTTTGGCCAGAATCTGCATTCCCACCGGCAACCCTTCGGCCGTCTGGCCGCAGGGCACGCTCATGCAGGGAATGCCGGCCAGCGAGCCGGTAATTGTGTAGATGTCCGACAGGTACATCGCCAGCGGATCGTCGATCTTTTCGCCCAGCTTGAACGCCGGGAAAGGCGATACCGGCGCCACGATCGCGTCCACTTCCGCAAATGCACGGGCGAAATCCCCGGCGATCAGCGCGCGCACCTTCTGCGCCTTCAGGTAATAGGCGTCGTAATAACCCGCGCTCAACACGTAAGTCCCCAGCATGATGCGCCGCTTGCATTCGGCTCCGAAGCCCTCGCCGCGCGTGTGCCGGTACATGTCGCTTAGCGTGGCGGAAGCCTCCGACCGGGAAGTGCAGCGCACGCCATCATAGCGGGCCAGATTCGAGCTGGCTTCCGCCGTGGCGATGATGTAGTAGCATCCAATGGCATAGTCGGTCGCGGGCAGGCTAATCTCGCGCACTTCGCAACCCAGCTTCCCGAGCGTCGCGACGCCCGCCGCGACCAAGTCCCCGGATTCACTCGTCAAGTCTTTTAGATACTCGCGGGGCAGCCCAAGCTTCAGCCCTTTGACGTTGCCATCCATCGATTGTGTATAGTCCGGCACAGGCGCTTCGGCCGATGTGGCGTCCATTGGGTCGCGGCCGGCGATGGTCTGCAGCAGCACGGCGGCATCGCGCACCGTGCGCGCCAGCGGTCCGATGTGGTCGAGCGAACTGGCGAACGCGGTCAGCCCGTAGCGCGAAACGCGCCCATAGGTAGGCGTCACGCCCACCACGCCGCAAAACGAAGCGGGCTGCCGGATGGACCCGCCGGTGTCCGACCCCAGCGCCACCGCCGCCGTCCCCTGCGCCACCGCCGCCGCCGAACCGCCGCTCGATCCGCCCGGAACGCGGTCCGGCGCCAGCGGATTGCGCACCGGCCCGAACGCCGAATTCTCGTTCGACGATCCCATGGCGAATTCGTCGCAGTTGGTCTTGCCCAGGATCACGCCGCCGGCTTCCTCCAGCCGTACGATCGCCGTGGCATCGTAGGGCGGCACGTACTCGGCCAGCAGCTTCGAGCCGCACGTGGTGCGCAGGCCCTTGGTGAGGATGACGTCCTTCACCGCTACCGGCACTCCGGCCAGCAGACCCGGATCGTCTCCGCGCGCGATCTTCTCATCCACGCGGGCCGCCGCGCTCAACGCGCGCTCCGGCGAGAATCGCAGGTAGGCATCGGTAGCGGGGTTTTGCGCCTCGGCGAACCGCAACGCCTCCTGCGCCAACTCCACGGCGCTGAAGCGGCGCGCCAGCAGACCGTCCCTCACCTGGCCAATGCTGAGCGATCGAATATCCATCAACGTTCGATGACCTTCGGCACTTTGAAATACCCGCCGCCCGCTTGCGGCGCGTTCGCCAGCGCGACGTCCGTGCCCAGCGGCGGACGTTCGCGGTCGGCGCGCCATCTTGCCGTGTCGCCGTCCATGTCGCCGGCCGCGTAAAGCACCTGCGCCATCGGCTCGACGCCTTCGGTATCGACCTCGTTCAGCCGTTCCACATGGCCCAGAATCTCGTCGAGGTCGGCTTGGAACTTGTGGACCTCCGCCTCGCTCAGGCTCAGGTTGGCCAGTTCCGCCACGTAGCGGACTTCTTTTTCCGTGATCTTCACGCCAGAGCCTTCCTGCGCGCCACCTTGTACATGTTGCGCATCACCGGGTCCGCGATCTGGTCGGCGTCATCGAGAGCCGCCAGTGCCGGTTGCGCCACTTCCGCCCGCTGGGCATCGCGCCGCGGCGGCATCACGCGGAACTCCAGATCCTCCACGATTCCTTGGCCCAGGTGCCGCTCCAGGTTCGTCAGGATCTGCTTGGTGAGCCCGAACAATTGCTTTTTCCAGATGGGATCTTCCACTTCCACAATCAGCCGGGTCCGCACCATGCGCGTGGGCCGTGTGCGCGCCGCGACTTTCTTGCCCACGGCCAGAGGCCAGGCGGCGCGGGCCAGATCATCCACGTCGATCGGACCCGTGAGCTTGCCGATGAATCTGCTGGCTCGTTCCATCTTGAGGCGGTTTTAAAGGGACAGGGTCATTGTATCGCATGCGGGCGGCGGGCGATGATCTCTCACCATCCCTTGAATGTGACCTCGAAATCCATCTCCTGGTTGGCGGGCTGGTATTCGCACGTGGCCGGATGAAAGTTCCATTGGGAAACGACGCGCAACGCTTCTTCCGCCAGGTCCGCGCGAGCCGCGTCGAGGACCTTGAGGGCACTCGGTTTGCCATCCTTGCCGACCCTGCCGTGCACCTTCACCGTGATGGCCTCGTTGGACTGCGTCTTCGGCTCCGGCTGCGGAGTCCGATCGGCGAACGCGCGGTGAAACTCGCGGCAGCCATTGTCGATCTTGGCGTCCGCCGGGTAGTCGAAGTACTCCGGCGGGTACTCGGTCCGGACCACTACCCTGGCGTCGATCTCGATCAGTTTCTCATTGCCCATCCAGCGTTCGATGTGGCCTGGGAGCCAGCCATTATTGAAGCGGAAGTAGGCCGACTGGCGAATGGTCTCGTCGCCCTGCCGGATCGATAACAGGAACCCGCTCTGCGCATCGATCGAGACCTGGCCGGACTGCTGCTGGTCGCCTTTGAGCGTGTCGAAGTCGATACACCGCGCCGGGCGTTCGTCCACCGTGGCATCCGCAATGCGGCGAATGATGTCGGTCGAGTCGAACCGCCCGTGGAATGCGGGAACCAACCTGCGGACCGAGGTCAGCGCGGCCGGCTCGGAGCTCTCGGAACGGTAGGTGGCGAACTCGCTGCCATCCTGCACTCGAATATATTTGTAAGTGCCGTAGGTGAACTCCCAGCGCTTGTTCACGCGGGTCTTGACGCCGATCTTCATGGCGCCCTCCGCGGCTTCGCCGGGGGCGGGATGCAGCACGCGAAAGTTGACGAATTCCTCGTTGGCCGGCCAGACCGGGGTGGTGAGCATCACCGCCCGCTCCATCAGCCGCACCGCTTCGGCGCGCACCTGCGGATCTTCCGCCGGCGCCGCATCGGGCCGCAAAGTAGTGGTCTGCGCAAAGCAGGCCGGGACCAGCAGCCACAAACCGGAAAGCGTGAATCGCGGCATGCATCGAGTATAAAACAGGATGGCTGGCCAACGGCCTGCGCGATCGGGTCGGGCCAGTGAACCTGCGCAATATGACATATTGGGATTGGCCCGTCGATGCACGGTTAGTTAGCTCGATGATCACTTTTCTCTTCTGGAACATCAACAACAAGCCCCTTCAACGCTACATCCGAGAGCTGGCCGACCAATACACGGTGGACGTCCTGGTCCTGGCCGAGTGCCGCCTGTCCGAGGCGACGCTCCTGAATTCGCTGAATGCGGGCAAGGCGGCGGACTTCCATTTCACCCAGAGCGAATGCCCCGCCTTGAAGATGTTTACGCGCTTCTCAGGCGTATACCTGGAGGAAGTCGCCCACGACCAACGCGCGTCCATCCGCCGTATGCGCCTCCCGGCCCGCGAAGAGGTCCTGTTCGTCGCAGCGCACCTGCCGAGCAAGATGTACGCCAACGACCGGGACCAGGAGTTGCGCTGCGAGCACACGGGGCAGATGATTTACCACGCAGAAGAGGCGATAGGCCACCAGCGCACTCTGCTGGTTGGAGACCTCAACCTGAACCCCTTCGAGAAAGGAGTCGTCATGGCAAGCGGGCTCCATGCGGCCATGACGAAAGCCATCGCACGCGAACGCGAGCGCACGGTCAGCGGAAAACAGTATCGGTATTTCTACAACCCAATGTGGGGGCATTTTGGTGATCGGACGCCTGGACCGCCCGGAACGTACTACTACAGCCGCGGAGCCGACGTCAGCTACTTCTGGCACATGTTCGATCAGGTACTGATTAGGCCAGACCTCATCGAACGTTTCGACGACGAGACCCTCCAAGTCCTCGCCGCTGCGGGATCGACGCCGCTAATCGGCCGGAATGGCCGACCCACTCCCTCAGACCATCTCCCAATTTCGTTTAAACTAAACCTGTGAGGTAGCTACCGATGGCGTCCCTACAAAACTTGTGGCCGAAAGAAGTTGCGGCCATGCCAGCGCAAAGGTCGCCCGGAGCGATCCTGAGGGAACAGGCCGCTCTGCTGGGTCCGCGCGTCAACAACCTGCTCGAAGGACGGGTTGAGACGGGGCCACATCCCCACGACACAAAGTTCCACCATTCTTTCAAGATTGTGGTTCCAGCGCTCGACTTCTATCAATATGAACTCTTCTCTCTATCGCATGGCGTCAAAGAGTTCTACCCTCTGGATGCCGTCGCACACGGCAAAGGGGCTCACCTGACGACCGAAGCCGAGCTTGTCGAATGGCTGAGGGCAGTCTTTGCGTCTCATGAGACCAAGCGCATCATCGGGACGCTACTCGCTATGGTTGAGCCGCCGGCAGGGGGCAGCGAGTCGCAATTGACCCTCGATCAATTGTAGCCCTGCGCCATTGGGCTGCTGGTGGCTGCCGCCAATGAAAGCGGCTGGCCTTCGCCTGCCCGGTCGCAGTAAGATCGGTTACGGAGGCAGTCATGTTTCCCATCGCGAAGATTCTCTTGCCGATCGATTTTTCCGAACGCGCCAACCAGGCAGTCCGTTTTGCCGTTCCCATTGCGCAACGATTCCATTCCGAAATCATTCTGCTGCATGTCCTGCCGCCCTACCGCGAGTTCGGCGCTATGGAACTGGCCAGCGCCATGACCGACATACTGGCCAATCGCCGCATCGACGCCGAGCAGCGCATCGCCGGCTTCCTGCGCGCGGAACTGGCTGGGCATCGCGTGCGGCGCCTGTTGCTGGATGGCGATCCGGCGAGCGAGATCGTCGATTGCGCGCGGCGCGAAGAAGCCGGGCTGATCGTGATGCCCACCCACGGCTACGGACCGTTCCGCCGCCTGCTGCTCGGCTCGGTTACCGCCAAAGTGCTGCACGACGCCGATTGCCCTGTCTGGACCACCGCGCATGCCGAGACGCTACCCTCGGGCGAGGCCGCCCTGAAGCGCATCCTGTGCGTCATCGACTTGTCGCCCTCCGGGGCCCACGCACTGAACTGGTCCGCCCAATTGGCCGCCGAGTTCGGCGCGCGGCTCACGCTGGTGCATGCCATGACCGAACTCGATCCGCGCACGGAGGGATTTTATTTTTCGCCCGAATGGCGCAAATTCCTGGTTGATAACGCGGAGAAGGAGATCGCCGCTCTCCAGCAGAAGGCAGGCACCCAAGCCGAGGTGATGCTGACCCTGGGGCCGGCCGCCGAGATGATCTGCGAAGAGGCCCGCAAGGCAGAGGCGGACCTGCTGGTGATCGGCCGCGGCGCGGATGCCGGTGTTCTGGGGCGGCTCACCAGCCACGCCTATTCCATCATCCGGCAATCGCCGTGTCCGGTGGTCAGTGTGTAGCAGGCGCGACTGTTGGCCCTGCGGGCCACCAAAAGCAAAGAAGACGCACGGGCCAGTGGGGCGGGCGCCCTCGCCCGCGGACCGGCGCCCTCGCCGGTCCACCGGCCGTAGGCCGGCAGCGGCTCGCATCTTAAACGGAGCGGGCGCCGCACCTGCGGACCCATGGTGTGATAATCTTGGCAATCGCCGTCAATATGCGATTTGCCGCGATTCTCGCACTCTTTGTATGCTCGATGCGAGCCGATCCGTGGCCGCTGGAGCGGCTGTTCAGCCAGCCGTTCGCCTGGGGTACGCAGCCGGCGAAAGCGGCATGGTCAAAACAGGGACACGTGCTTTTGTTTTTGTGGAACGCCGAGGGGCGGCGCTTCATGGACCTGTACGCCTACCACCCCGATGGGCAGCGCCTGGCGCGGCTCACGAATCTGGAGCCGGTCGAGGACCCCATCAACCGGCCGGCAGCCGAAAAAGACGAGCGGCAGAAGCAGTACCTGGAGCCGGCTGAAGGCATCGGCGATTTCGACGTCACGCGCGATGGCTCGCGCGCCGCGTTTTCGTATCACGGCGATCTGTACCTGGTGAATACATCGGGCATATCGGGCGCGTCGGGCGATGCCTCGCCCTTCCGGCTGACGCGTACCAAGACCGCCGAAACCAATCCGGCCTTTTCGCCCGACGGAAACAAGCTGGCCTTCTCGCGCGACGGGCAACTCTTCGTGCAGGATCTGCACACCGGGGCGCTCTGGCAGGTGACGGAGATCGAGGGCGAAGGCGTATCGCTGGGCGGATGGCGCTGGTCGCCAGACGGAAAGCGCTTCCTTTATACCGTGCGCGCGGGCGCCGGGCGCAAGCTGCTGCTGCCCAACTATGCAGGGCGCCTGGTGACCGCGAATAGTTTCCCGCGCACGCTTCCGGGCGATCCGGCAACCGAGGTGAAGGTCTACGTCACTCCGGCCGAGGGCGGCACGCCGGTGGCCATGAAGCCGGGACCCTGGGGCGATAAGGTCTTGTCTTTCGGCACGCCGCAGTGGTCGCCCGATTCGCGCTCTGTCCTGCGCACCGCCGTGCATCCGAATCTGAAGCAGGCCGCCATTCTGGTGAA
>Ga0182016_10005091_pt1 | contig 14292 bp, 13 predicted proteins | sample 712S2MmetaG_FD_120491 | JGI IMG/M metagenome (GOLD analysis project Ga0182016, IMG submission 120491) | Permafrost microbial communities from Stordalen Mire, Sweden - 712S2M metaG | ecosystem: Environmental > Terrestrial > Soil > Wetlands > Permafrost | place: Sweden: Stordalen | collected...
CCGCACCCTGCTGGTCGCCGGCATGCACTTCCAGGACAACTACAACTATGACATCGAGCGCGTAAAGCGTTGCGTCATTCACTACGCCGCGCCTGACGGAAAGCTCTACCCGTTCTGCACCTACAACTCCGGCCCAACCTATCGCGAGAAGATTGAGAAGCAGTTCTCCATCCCCTTCGAAAAGCAGTTGGAGCGCTTTGAGTTTGTGGAGATCACCAAGTAATCTCCGCTCACGGTCACAAAGAAAGCCCGCCGGAATATGGCGGGCTTTCTAATTGCCGCTTGATTGCCGAACGGCAAACCCTATTTCGCAGGCGTGGCAGGTGCCGGTGCGGCTGCGGGTGCGGGTGCCGGTGCTGCATGAGCTGGAGGCATTCCGTGCGGAGCCTTCATCGATGGCGCAGCGGCGTCAGTCTTCGGCTTGATTGAGAGCAGCTCAATATCGAAGATCAGGGTAGAGTCGGGGCCAATATCAGCTCCTGCGCCGCGCGACCCATAGGCGAGTCCTGCGGGAACGAAGATCCGGTACTTGGAGCCAACCGGCATCAACTGAAGAATCTCGGTCCAACCGGGGATCACCTGCTTCACGCCAAATGTTGCCGGCTTGCCGCCATGTTTTTCGGAGCTGTCGAACTCCTTGCCGTCGATCAGCGTGCCGCGGTAGTTGCATTCCACGCTATCGCTGGCAGTTGGCTTCGGGCCGTCGCCCTGCTTCAGGACTTTGTACTGCAAACCGTCTGGAAGCGTGACAACCCCTTCCTTGGACTTGTTGGCCGCAAGGAACTCTTCGCCGGCCTTCTTGTTTGCTTCGGACATGGCTTTCGCCTTCGCTTCTGACTTCGTCTTTGTGTCCTTCTGAAGCTGCGTCAGAATCGTCTTCATTTCGTCGTCTGTCAGCAATAGCTTCTCTCCCGCCAGAGCCTCTTTGAAGGCACGAAGAACGACGGACGGCTCAACTTCAATATCATTGCGTTTCAGGCTTTGTGACACGTTCTTGCCAATGTCGGCGCCAATGGAGTAGCTGATCTTGTCTTGATCGGTTTTCAGGTCGGAAGCAGCGGAAGTCTGGGCTCCTGCCTGGGATGTGGTCAGCATAATGCCGGCTGCAAGGAGGGTGACTGCTATTGTGAGTGTCATTTTCATACTAAGAATCAGAACACAAACTAGCGAAGACGGCAATCATAAGTCGAGAGCCGCCGTCAGGTCAGTTTGCCTCGCCCGCCATTGTTACAATCAGCTTACTGATGGCGAATACAGCAAAGCCGGAGCCAACCCTCGCACTTCCCCAGCTCCGTGCCGCGTTGCTCACCTGGTATCGGCGGCACAAACGCGACCTGCCCTGGCGGAAGGATCACGACCCCTATCGCGTCTGGGTCTCTGAGATCATGCTCCAGCAGACCCGCGTGGCCGCCGTCCTTGAGCACTATCGCATTTTTCTCGATGCCTTCCCCACCATTACCGCACTCGCCGCCGCTCCTGAAGATCAGGTGCTTTCCCTCTGGAGTGGCCTCGGCTACTACCGCCGGGCGCGAATGTTGCACCGCGCTGCCAGATATGTGGTGAGTGAACTCGGCGGTGCCATTCCGCAGGATGCCGTATCCTTGCGCACTCTTCCCGGAGTAGGACGCTACACCGCTGCGGCAATTGCCAGCATCGCTCACGGCGAACCCGTCTCTGTGGTGGATGGCAACGTGGAGCGCGTGTTGAGCCGCATCGATGGCCAACCGCGCGACAATAGCTCGGCCTGGCCGCGCGCTCAGCAGTTGCTCGACCAGCGCCATCCCGGCGATTGGAACCAGGCCATGATGGAACTTGGCGCCACCGTCTGCACGCCTCTGAACCCCACCTGTCTGCTGTGCCCGGTGCGCGATTGGTGCCGCACCACCGCCCTCCAGATTCCAGCGACGCGCAAGCCCCAGCCTCCACGCAAACGCGTCCGGATGGATCGCGCCCTGATTCTTCATGGCGGGCGTGTGTACCTCGTGCAGCGCCCCCGCGATGCCGCAAAAATGGCGGGCATGTGGGAGCTTCCCGCTGCGGATGGCGCTGCCGCCGATCACCCCACGGCCCCCACCCCGAAACTCGCCGCAGAACTCCGCGTCGTTCGTCACTCCATCACCGATACCGACTACGAAGTCCGCGTGCTGAGCCTGCCCTTGAAGGCCCTCACCGCTGAGAAAAAAAAGGCGGGGCGATGGGTGGAACGCGATGAAATCTGGCAGCTTCCGCTCACCGGGCTCACCCGGAAAATCTTGCGCCTGCAGGGACTGCAGTGAAGACACCGGCCGCTTCCGCCTGCATTTCGGCAGCGTACAATAAAATCTCACGCCAGAGTATTTCGGCAGCTCCGGAGGACGGAAATTTTATGCGTCGATCTTTGATTGCGAGCTTATTGCTTCTTGCGCTAACTGGTGGAGTTGTTCAGTCTTCCGCGAAAAAGCCCGCGGTAAAACACTCCGCCGGTGCAAAACAGCCAGAGGGCATGATGCAGGCGCTGCACAACGTGCAGGCCGAGCGCATCCGGGCTGATGTGAAGTACCTCGCAAGTGACGCCTTGGAAGGACGCGGCACCGGAACCCGCGGCGGAGAGTTGGCCGCCGGGTACATCGCAAAACAGTTCAAAGACGCTGGCGTGGAACCAGCAGGCGATAAAGGAAGCTACTTCCAGAGAGTTCCGATGGTGGGCATCACAACCCTCGCCGGAACCACCGTCTCGATCAAGACACCCAGGCAGACCATGGACCTCAAGATGTTGGATGACTTGGTCGCCTTCAACCTCAATCAGAATGAGATCAGTGACGTGAGCGCTGGCGTGGTCTTTGTCGGCTACGGCATTACCGCCCCTGAGTTTGGCTGGGATGATTATGCGGGCGCGGACGTAAAGGGCAAGGTCCTGCTCATGCTCGTCAATGAGCCACCCTCCGACGATCCCAGTTTCTTTGCCGGAAAGGCGCTCACCTACTACGGGCGTTGGACCTACAAATATGAACAGGCCGCGCGCATGGGCGCCGCCGGCGTGATTCTCGTTCACAAGACGGACATGGCCAGCTACGGTTGGCAAGTGGTGCGCAGTTCGTGGTCGGGCGAGCGCTCCGGCCTTGCCGATGATCGTGACCCCAAGCTCCCGCTCGCTTCATGGATTCAGTTCGACAAAGCGCGCGCCATGCTCGCCGATGCCGGACAGGATCTCGATTCGCTGATCGCCGCTGCGCAGAAAAAAGGATTCCGCGCTCTCCCTTTGCCATTGCAGGTGACCGCCCACGTCGTCTCCAGCATCCGCCACTTCGAATCCAACAATGTGATCGGCAAAGTCACCGGCTCTGATCCTGAACTCAGCAAGCAGGCAGTGATCTTCACCGGACACTACGACCACCTCGGCATCCGCCCTGACCAGCCCGGAGACAACATCTACAACGGCGCGCTCGATAACGCAACCGGAACCGCCATGGTCATTGAGATCGCCCGCGCCATTGCCGCCACTCCCGTCAAAGCCAAGCGCTCCATGTACTTCGCCGCTGTGACCGCGGAAGAGCAGGGATTGTGGGGCTCTGCCTATCTCGCCATGCATCCGCCGGTACCGGCCTCCAGCATCGCCCTCGATCTCAACTATGACGCCATCAAGCCCCTCGGCATCCCCACCCAGGTGGTGGCCGCCGGATATGATCGCACCGACTTCGCCCGCGTCTTTGAAAAGACTGCCGCAGATTTCAAGCTCACCGTGCTTGCGCCCGCTCATCCTGAAAACGGAGGCTACTACCGCTCTGACCATTTCAGCTTCGCCAAGGTAGGCGTGCCGTCATTCTCCATCAGTCCTGGCGAGCACTTCACCGGTCACTCCGCCGAATGGATCAAGACCAACGCTGAGGCCATGGACAAGAGCTACCATCAGCCCTCGGATGAGTACAAGGAAGACTATGACTATCGCACCAATGCCGTGCTGGCGCGCTTCGGAATCGCACTTGCCTTCCGCGCCGCTGACCAGTCCGCACTCGTGCAATGGAAGCCGGGCGACGAGTTCGAGCACGCCCGCAGAGCTTCCGCAAAGTAGCTCATCCTGTACTCCCGTTTCCGTCTGACTGTATGATAAAGTCCCAGAGTCAGCTCACATTTCTTGGAGTGAAGAACCGAGATGTCGCCGTTGCCGTTTTTCGGACGAACAAAGCTTCTTGAGATGGCGAGCCAGTTCACCCTGGCCTCCTATGTACCGGCCCTCACTCTTCAAGGTCTGGTCGCGGGCGTTGACAACATTCACCCTGACGTATTCCTCAGCCGGAAGTTCACCGACTCTGCGCGCAGCCATCTCAAGCATCTGATCGAGCAGCACGGAGAGGTGCAGCAACTCACCCGCGTGCAGGAAGCCGACCCCTTCGGCGGCTCGCCTTATGGTCGCGCCCACATCAAGCATGACGCGCTGCCTGAGATCAACCCAGCTCACTTCAAACAATGCCTCAGCGGACTCCAGCTTGCCTCGCTCCGCCGTGCCCGCGCCGCCGATGACATCCGCCTCGATCTGCTCTGTCGCATCGCTCTCGTCAAGTTCTTGCGCAGCGAACTCGCCCTCCAGTTCACTCTTGTTCTTGAGCTCTGTCGAGAGAACCTGAAGAAGCGCGATGAACGCCACCTTGAACGCCATCAGATGATGGTGCGCGACCGCTTCCTCCGCTTCCAGGTGAACAAGCGCCAGGTGTTGCGCCGCGTGGCTGAAGACATTCTTTCCACCATGGCGGACGTAGAGCGCGAAACTGTCGCAAGCACCCGGTCTTCCTTGTTCGGAGATCGCGAAGCCGCCGGATACGAAGTCCTCGCCAACCGTCTGCTCTTCCCTGATTCCGCGTCCGATCCCTTCCTCCGCGCCGAGCACTACGCTTTGTTTGGAAGTTTTGATCGCGATCCTGACCTCATCGGCCGTGCCGTTGTCATCGCCAGAGCCTTTCTGCGCGATCTCGGCGTCGCAAAAACGGACGCCGAAGCCGAAGCGCTGCTGATCGTTCCCGAAAACGCTAAAATGCTCATGTTCAGCGGCCTCGCCGACGAGTCGCCTCGTGGCAAAGCCCAGCGCGGCATCACCCAGGCTTGGCTTGCGGCTCTCGAAGATGCCGGAATCATGGACTATGTCGTCGCTGCCTATGAAACGGTTCCGATTCTCGGCGAGTACGGCTCCGTGGTATCGCCGCAGCAGCTGAAGTGCGCCCTCATCCTCAAAACCGAAATGAAGCGCGTCGAGGAAATCCTTGAGACCCATGATCGCCGTCCCCTCGATAAGCTGCACGCGGCCGCTCAACGCGTTCGCTCCGCCGGAACTCCTGAGCGAATGCGCTACGCCGCCAAGTACTTCATCGATACCTCTCGCTTCCATCGCGATCTCTGCAAAATGCGCGTGCTTGAAACCGCGCTGGAATCCATCAATCTTCTCAACAACGCGCGTCTTCGCGAGCTCTCTGAAATCAACGGAACCCTCTACGAGTTCCTTCTGCCTGAGGAGGAAAAGCCCGCCGAGCAGCGCGTCGATGATCACGTGGTGCTCAAGGCAGACATTCGCGATTCAACCTTCCTCACTCGCTCCATGCTTGAGCGCGGACTGAATCCCGCCTCGTTCTTCAGCCTGAATTTCTTCGAACCGGTGAACAAGCTCCTCCCCGCCTATGGAGCCGAGAAAGTCTTCATCGAGGGCGACGCCGTCATCCTCACCCTGTTGGAGAACGAAGGCCAGCGCGGCTTTGCCGTCGCCCGCACCTGCGTCATGGCGCGGGAAATGCTCAACATCGTCCGCGCCTATAACGCCACCTCAACCGAGGGCGGATTGCCTCCGCTGGAAATTGGAATCGGTATCGCCTATCAGAGTTCCGCGCCGCTTTACCTCATGGACGGAACCCACCGCATCATGATCAGCGAAGCCCTGAATCTAAGCGACCGCCTCAGCGCGTGCCACAAGCGCGCCCGCCGCCACATCCGCGACAGTAAATCGTTGTTCAACGTCTTTGTCTTTCAGACCGCGGATGAAGACGCCGTCGCTGGTGCGCTCGAAGACTTCCTGCTCAACTACAACGTCGGCGGAATCCACCTGCCGCGCGCCGCTTTTGATAAACTGCGCCATGAGATTTCGCTGGAGGAATTCGAGATCGATCTGCCCATGCCATGGGGAAATGACCGCGTGAAATTTCATCGCGGGCTGGTTCCCGTCAGCGCCGGAGTCTTCCACCCCATCCTCGTCCGCGAAGGCAGGGCTGCCCAGGTCGAAGTGCGTGAATTCCGCTTTGTCCGCTGGGCTGACCACATCTACTACGAAGTCTGCACCAACCCCGAATTGCTCGCCATCGTCGAGAATCAGCGCTCAATCAGCTCTTGATTGCGAGGGATCATAGCTCTTGATTTCGAGGGGTCATTCTGAGCAACGCGAAGAACCCACGTACTGTCGGCATCTCCTGCGCCGCTCCACCCTTTCAACCAGAAATCAAGTCGTCCAGCGGCCCTAGAACGCACCCGCCCTTGCGCGGAATGGAACCGTAATCACCGCTTCCAGATCGATCGCGCGCCCATCCTTCACCGCTGGACGAAACAGCCATCGTTCGAGCGCCTGTACCGCATTCTGGTCGAGCCGCGGATCAAGGCCTTTGACCACGGCAATATCGCTCACGCTGCCATCCGCGCGAATGATCGCCGTAAGAATCACCGAGCCATGCACGCCGTCACGCATCAGGTCTCCCGGATAAGCCGGGTCTGACTTGCTGACCACCTCAGGCGCGGCAATCGGAGACTGTGTCGCACCCGGCGCGCGCTCCGCAAAGTGAATGATCCAGCTCCCCGTGGCTGTGTTCAAATTCGGCATATTCAACGCAAGCGTGTAGGAGCGCCGTCCCCCAAAAATGCGATTCTCCAGCTCCGTGGATGCGGAAGCGCTCTCGTGGACCACAGGCTGGCGAGGCGGAATGGACGGCGGCGGCGGAGTGCGCATCGCCGCCAACAGCTTTCCACGTGCCTCGTCATCCGCTGCCCGCCCCTGCGTGGGCAACGCCATTGCAGACGCTGGAGGCGCAGCCACGCTGATCCCCTCAGGCGCATTCACCGGCCCACTGGAATTCTGTGCGCCACTGCCTGGGCTACCCGTTGAGCTGCCTGTTGAGCTACCCGTTGAGTTCGCCGCCGAGCCTGTGCCGCTGGCATCGGCGTGGCCGCCCGGCGATGCGGCGAACCCTCCACGGCGATTGCCCTCGGGAACCTGAATCGGCGCATGAACTTCCGCCGGATGCAGATTCAGCGCCACAAACTCTCCCGACGCCAGCCCGCCAAACGCGCCGGAGTTTCCCCGGCTCACCGAGCCAACCTCGGGCGCAGGCTGCGCTACATTCGGCTGGAAGGCAGGCACCGTAAGCCGTGGATTGCTCTGCGTAATCTCCGGCACCGGTTCCACCACTTGGGGCACAAACGTCGCCAAACGTGACCGCGAGTGCAGCGAACCAGTCTCAACCGCCGGAGCGATCACCTCGTGTACCATCGCGGGAAGCGCCAGACTTCGCGAACTCGCCTCCAGCGATGGCGATGGAAGCACCGGCTCGTTGGCAACCAGATTCGGCAGTGCAACCTCATGCTGCAACTTGACCTTCGGCGGAGCAACAATCGTCTGCCGCAGATTATCCGGCGCATCCGGAAGCGAACGAATATCCTGATTCGCCAGCACCGGATCCTCTTTGCCCGTGTGCCTGTGCCGCGTCGGCGCGCCGCGCAACTCGGGCAGATATTGGCTGACCTTGTAGCCATTCAGCATTCGGTAGGCACGCGAGTCGTCCAGATGAACCGTGGACTGCGGCCAGATCGAAACCGCGTACAGCAGACCCAGCAGTGCGGCGTGAGCAAGCACCGAATCCGCAACCCCGCGTCGCGGAAATGGCATTTGTAGATCGATGTCGCGCCAGAAGCCGTAGTCTGGCGCCCCTGTAGTTTCAACCACCGGCACAACCTGTCCACGAAGACGGTCGCAAAGATTTTCAGCAAAGACCCTCAGAGGCGCAGGCCACGCCAGCAACAGCCTGAGTTCCTGCGGCTGCCGTGACGCGTCTGTCGCACCTTGCGTCGATCGCTTTCGGGATGTTCGAGTGGCTTTCAAGGTAAAGCGTGGCGCGATTATAGCGCGCCGCGGCAGAGAACAGAGCTGAACACCGCCCAATAACGATGTCGCCGTATTTTCCGACCTGCTAGACTGTGCTCATGCCCCACCTGATTCAGGTCCCAGCCCAAAGGCGTTATATTCCCACGCTTGACGGATGGCGCGCCGTCGCCATCTTCTGGTTCTGTTCTCGCACGATGTTCTGCACAGGTTAGGGCCAATCAGCACTTATTGGCCGCACGCGCACGGGGCTGCGGGCGTTGACGTTTTCTTTGCGATCAGTGGGATTCTGATCTGCACGCTGCTCTTAGGAGAAGAACGGCAGACCGGCACGATCAGCCTGCAGGGCTTCTATATACGCAGAGCGTTTCGCATTTTGCCCGCCCCATTTGTTTACGTCGCGGTCGTCGCAATCCTCAGTGCTCTGCATGTTCTCACCTCGGTCCACAAATCCGAACTAGTAAGTTCGCCGCTCTTCTGCCGCAATATTCAATTCTTGGTTACTCCGGGCTGGTACACGGGGCACTTCTGGTCGCTCTCCAATCAGCTTCTTGGTTTCTCCGACTTTCGGCTAGGAGCATTGTTTATCGCCGCCGGAATGGCTGTGGCACTCCAGCAGGATGAGACTCGCTGCTCCGGCACTTAGAAGAATAGTCGCGCGATGTCAGATGTTCGAAAATCGTTCCGGCGCAGGTTGAGGCAAGCACATGCACACCTTCCAGAAAATTCGCTCTATACTCGATTCAGCATGGTCAAGAACATTTTCGCAATCCTAGCCTTATTTCCCGCCTTGTTGCTCGCCTTTACCTCTGTCGCCATCGCACAATCCCCTGCGAAGTCAGAGCCTGAGATTACCGCCGATATCACCGGCATGTACTCGTTCCTGCATGAGGGCGAGTTCGTCCAGATCGAGGTGAACGGCACAAAGGTCACCGGCCTCGTATCTCACTTCAAGGACGAGGATTCCGACAAAGCTGAGTTCGTTGACCAGTATCTCGAACACGCGACACTCGAGGGCCCAACCCTCAGCTTCCGCACCAAAGTTGCCGATGGACTCTGGTTTGAGTTCTCCGGATCCGTCGAACGCGGCCCGGCAAAGACTCCCAGCGATGAGGGTTACTGGATTGTGCGTGGCACATTGATCGAGCACCACACCGGAACAGACGGCAAGACCACCGAGAAAACCCACAGCTTGAATCTCAATTCATTTCCCCAGGATGCCGAGCAATAGCCACGCGTCTCGACTGGCAGGCGTCAGCGACCGGCAGGGCAAAGAGCCCGTATCCGCCTGCGACCGGCAGGGCCACGCCCGTATCCCGACACTGAAACCACATTGACAAGCCCCCTTACTCGATCCTCCTGCCGCTTCTCTGACTGACCCTCATCCCTTGCTTTCGCCCTGCGCGAAAGCACTGAAAATTGGGCCGTATGTTCCAGTCGCCTTCGCTTCCGAAACTTCACGCTCCATAGGAGAAACCGCCGCCCGGGCCCTCTTGGATTCGAGCGCCGATCTCAAATCCAGCAGTGCCGTCCCCACCGCCTCTTCCATCCTCTGCGCAGTGCAGCCCTGTGAAGCAGATCTATCCAGTCGCCCGCCGAGTCTGATCGCATGATTCATCTCAACGTGAACAAGGGTTCTCTCCGCACCCAGGGCAAAGAAGGTGACCCGTCCGGAGTGCTTCGGCCCGCGGCGTGACTTCCACCCAATCACCTGCTTCGGAATCACCTGCACAATCTCCACGTCAAATGCGATGCGATGTCCCTCAATGTCGGCGATCCACCGCGAAACATCGTCCTGCTGCGTGGCGACGCTCACCACTGAGCGGATCAGTTGCGGCATGTGCTCCAGATGTGCGCACGCCGTAAAGACCTCTTCAGCGGAGCACGCGATCTGTATGCTGCGCTCCGCGCACTGCATTCTTCCGCTGCGGGCGATCACGCCTCCCGCCCAGAATGCGGCAGCGCTGGATGCCGCGCCAATTGCAACTCCGCCCCAAAACAATCCTCGTGACATCTTCAACTCCAGGTGGAGAAAGCAGCCGATCAGAGCGCGCACCTTCTCCGACAGATAGGAGTGCTCGCCGCCGCCCTGAGTTGCCAACCAGCAACCCGTAAGTTGGCAGTGCAACACCCGGAAGGTCAATGCTCTCTAATCCATTTGTCACTCGTCGAAACCAAAGGATTAAAAGGAGAGCGGTAGTATGCGAGCACAGCGAATCATCTTCCACGCCGTAGCAGTCACAACGCTCAGCGCACTTTGTATGGCGCAGGGCAACATGGGACAGTCCGGCATGGGGCAACAGGGCATGGGACAGGGGCAGATGGGACAACCACGGGGAACAGCTCCCTACAACATGCCGCCCAGCATGAGCAATGACAATGCCCTCAAAAGCCCCGACCACGAGTTCATCATGAAAGCCGCCAAGGGAGGCATGGCAGAGGTCAACCTCGGCAATCTAGCCCAGCAGAACGGCGGCAGCGATGCTGTCAAGAAATTCGGAAACAGAATGGTCACCGACCATTCTCAAGCCAACGACCAACTCCGCCAGATTGCCCAGCAGGAGGGAATCACTCTTCCCACCAACGTCGATTCCAAGGACGAGCGTTTGACCAAGATGCTCCAGTCCAAGCAGGGGGCGGATTTCGATAAGGCTTACATCCGTGACATGGTGAAAGATCACGAAGCCGATGTGGCTGAATTCCGCAACGAAGCCGCCAACGGAAAGGATCCGCAAGTGAAGGCCTGGGCACAGAAGACACTGCCTACTCTCGAGCAGCATTTGGAGATGGCGAAGCAGGTCGCCGGTCAGGTCGGCGCGGATAAAAAGCCCGGCGCAATGAGTTCGCAACAGTAAGCGGCGAGTTACACACGATTGGGGAGCAGCACTTCTCCCCAATCCTGCTCTCGCCTAAGCCATGAATATTACTACTCGGTAAACATTCGGCTACCCACCGTATCCGGAAAGGCAATCTTTCCAGGAGTGGCTCAACTGTTAATCAAGTAGCAAACTTTCGATTTCCAACGAGTACTCAGAAGGTTATTCGTTGCCTTTCTGTGAAGGCAGCAGGCCGGCGAGTCTTCGTTCCAGAAACAGCACGTGATCTTCCTCGAATGCGGAAAGTTCTACGTAGAGTGAACGCAGGTCAGGATCGTCGGCAGTCTGCGCCAACTCCGCATAGAAAGCCTGCGCGCGGTATTCCGCATCAAGCGCAATCCTTAGCGCGCGGCGATGCGCGATCACTGCTTCGGCCTCAGGTTCAAAGATTTCAGCATTGTCCAGTTGCGGCAGTTCGATGATCTCCAGGATATCGGTCTCCGTAAGAGCGCACGCTCCCTGGCCATACTTCGCAGTGTAGTGCCGCTGCAACAGCGAACTATGATGACGCTCTTCAATTGCCATGTCCCACAGAACGCCCGCAATCTCAAGCGATGCGCTGTCCTGAAAGGATGCGAACATCTCGGCAAACTGGTGATAGATCTGTGCGTTTCGCTCCTCGATGAAAATTGCTACGTGGAGTGCTTCTTGCGGCGAGAGTGACTGAAAGCTGCGTTTCATAGAATGCCCGGCTCACATGTTTCCGCATGTTGCGGAGAAAAAATGCTGTCATCTTGCTGCGTGAAAATCGCTTTCCCCGCAGCACCGTATGGCCTATGTCTGCACGCCGCGATCGAGAGTCGTCTCCAACCGTTCGATCGTTTCGCGAAGCCAGCTTTCAAGCGCCTTTACCAGGCGGGCTGGATCTTTCTTCTCGATTAACTCCGCAACGGTTTCCCCCGAGTCATTCAGATGAATGTAGTGACAGGGGAACTCCTCGTTCTTCTTGTCATCCGGCACGAACTGATACAGCAGACACTCGCGGCAGGCGTGGGCCTGCAGTGCGTCGCCGAAGTTCACGCAGGCAAAAGTCCCCTGGAAGGGAGATTCTTTTCCGAGCATCGCGCGATCCCACTTGAAACCGCCCTGCTCAAGATGGTTTAGTTCGAAGCGAAGTACCTGCAATACGTCACGCAAATCCTGGGTCATGCGAACCTCCGCTGGTGTCGCCCGATCCCTAATGATTATTCTCTTAAACCCGCTGGCGAGCAACTCACAAGTGGAAATCTCCTTCCGCCGCGAGTCGAAATCGAATCCGCGTCACGAACCGATGTGACTGGCCTCACTGTACAAAGTAGCAGTGCGGACTACGTTGATTGCGACCTTCTGCAAGCGGGTCAGGAGACGAGGAAGTGAACGGCCGCGCCAATACATGCCGGAAGGTAACGGCGGGCGGCGAAATCATGCCGCGAGGGTCCGTGTCCCTGGCTCCGAAAGGAGAACTGATCCATCATGCAACCACTGGCTTCCTACAAACGGGTATCGGCAGTCGCTCTCATTGTTCTGACCACATTGCTTGCACTGAGCGCCCAGACGCCCGCTCCGCCCAAATACGTCAAGAGCAGCGAAGTTAAGGTAAAAGGCGTCGTTGACGAAGTGAAGACCGCCGCGGATGGCGTCGTCCACCTCATGCTCACAACCGATAAAGGCCCATTGGACGTAATGATTGCGCCGGAACAATTTCTAAAAGAAATGGAGATCTCGTTTGCCAAAGGCGACAAAGTTGAAATCCTTGGCTCTCAGGTTCTCGCCGAAGGCGCTCCCTTGCTGTTGGCCCGCGAAGTAACGCGCAATGGCGACATTATGCTGATGCGCGATGACTTTGGAAAGCCCGTGTGGCTGGGCTGGCCGAAATAGACAATACCTGCACGCAAGAGAAGCCGGCTGGATGAGCCGGCTTTTCTTGCGTGCAAATTGCGGCTCCTCACTTCTTCTTAATGGGAGGAATCACGAACGGACGGCGCACCGGCACCAATCCTTCCTTGGGCATGGACTGGCTGGCGCGGGTCATTACTTCGTGCTGCACATACTTAACGAATTCCTGCATCTGAAGTTGCATGTTCTCCATGCGCTCGCGCATGTTGAGAATGATTCCGATGCCCGCAATGTTTACGCCCAAGTCGCGCGCCAGTGAGAGTATAAATTCCAGTCGCTTGAGATCTTCTTCAGTATAGAGACGAGTGTTGCCGTCGCTTCGAGACGGCTTCAGCAAACCCTCGCGCTCATACAGGCGCAAAGTCTGGGGATGGATTTCATACATCTCAGCCACCACCGAAATCATGTACGCGCCTTTGCTTTTACGCTTCGTCATGGTTCCGCCTCAAAGTATTGCGTACGGCTGGCATGGCTACACTTTGCTCCATAGCTCTTTGCGCGGATCTTCCGGATGCAACTTCTCGAGCTTCTGCCAGAGATCCTTGGCTTCTACGTTAGGTATTTCCGGGATGACAATACGAATCTCCACGATCTGGTCGCCGATGACTCCGGGGCGGGTCGCAGAAGGCACTCCCTTCTCTCTCATGCGCAGTTTCTGCCCCGTCTGCGTGCCCGGAGGAATGCGTAGCACGGTGCGTCCATCAATGGTTGGAACCTCAACTTTAGCTCCGAGCGCTGCCTCCCATGGAAGAATCGGAAGGGTCAGTCTGATGTCATCGGCGTCGCGGTGAAAGAGTGGATGGTCAACGATGCGAACGATGATGTAAAGATCGCCGGACGGGCCGCCGCGCGCTCCTGAACTCCCTTTGCCTGCAAGGCGGATGCGCTGGCCGTCGCGCGTTCCCGGCTTGATGCGGAATGAGACTGGCTCTGGCGTCATTTTTCCCATTGCTGAAGGTCGCTGGATATTCAACTTCATTTCGCCGCCGCGGATGGACTCCCAGAAAGGAACCTGCACGGTGTACTCGGCATCGGCGCCAGCGGTGTTGGGCTGCTCCTGTACAGGGCCGCCGCCAAACATGCCTGAGAAAATGTCGCGGAAGCTACCGCCGCGGCCTCCCTGCTGCTGCGCTGCGCCGAAATCAAAATCTTGGAAATCGAAGTCCGCGGGCCGTCCGCCCTGTCCATATCCACCGAAGGGATTGCCGCCCGCGCTTGCGTAGGGATTGCCTCCGGATGCGCCTGCGTTGGCGTAGGCCTCGGCGGTTTTGGGATCGATGTTGTCTGAGTAGAAGCCGAGCTGGTCGTAAATCTTGCGCTTCTTCGGATCGCTGAGAACGTCGTTGGCTTCGGAGAGTTCTTTGAATTTCTCTTCGGACTTCTTGTCGCCCGGATTGACGTCTGGATGATACTTGCGCGCGAGCTTTCGGAAAGCCTTGC
>Ga0182016_10005093_pt1 | contig 14289 bp, 11 predicted proteins | sample 712S2MmetaG_FD_120491 | JGI IMG/M metagenome (GOLD analysis project Ga0182016, IMG submission 120491) | Permafrost microbial communities from Stordalen Mire, Sweden - 712S2M metaG | ecosystem: Environmental > Terrestrial > Soil > Wetlands > Permafrost | place: Sweden: Stordalen | collected...
CGCAATCGCAGTGGAAAGTGAGCCGCCAAATATAGAACTCGATGCGTCTACCGTCCCGTCGATAACTGTTCCATTGCTGATGTTCGTCGCTGCGCCCTGCGTGGTTGTCGCGCCCGTTCCGCCATTCGGCACAGTGATTGGATAGACAACACCATTCGGACTGAAGGTGTAAGGACCGAAGCTTCCGTAAGATACCGTAACCCAGTAATCAAAGGTTGTCACAGGCACCCACGCGCCGATAGTTGCCGCCGCGCCAGTTCCGGCGGTGCAAGTGGTTCCCGGTAACTGCACAAGCTGAGAAGCCGATGGGCAAGGGGTAGTCTCAGTTGAATCTGTGTAGGTTTGTATTAGTGAGGCCTTACACGCGGCAAGCGTCGGGCTTGGGTGCGTACAGAGATAAACTATTGCGTTCGCAGACCAGAGCGCCTGCGGCAGCGCCCCGGAGCTGGTAGGAACATTCGGTCCATACGTCTGGAGTGGAATATCTACGCGGGTTGCCTGCGAAAATGCGGAGGCTGCGGCAAGCATCAAGAGTGTCAACAGGATGATTCGTTTCATTGCTGGTCCTTGTCTTTGTTGCGGAGATAGTTCGCTAGCCCCGCCGCTCTCCCGACAGGTGCGGATGCTGCGGCCGCTGGAGCCATTTTACCTGCCTTATACATCCCACGCCCGACGATTGACTCGGCTGCGGTCATGGGAAGGTCCATCATCTTGCGAAGGCTCATTCCTCCATGCAGAACCCTTCCAAGCGATTCCTCGCCCGATTTAAGGTCTGCATACCGCTGCGTTTCTGGCTTCAATCCCGGCACAGCGTCTTCGAGATTCCCGCGCAAGCCGCCGCGCATATCCCGGCGCACTTCATTAACGCCCTCCACTTCCGGGTCGAGATTAAAGCGCGTGTTCTTGTCCAGATTCTGAATCGTGCGCCAGAGATCAAGAGCCGTTGCGTATGGGTGCGTGAGGTTAGAGAGCGGCGATGGTTGCTCTGATTCAGGGTATTGCGGTGCGCGGCGGAGAACGCCTTGCGGCTGGCCTAGACCGCCGCGCTCACCGGGAATCTCTCCCACAAACTGCCCCGGCCCCATCCCCTCAACTGGCGCATTAGTAGGCTCTTCAAATCTCCGCAGAACACCCTCGGAGACGGGAATCCTGCCGCTCAGTTCGGGATGTTCGCTCCCGCTAAGATAGGCTTCCCGAGTCAGACGCGGCGGGACCGAAGTTGTCGTCTGTCCAAGCTCTCTATAGTTCCTTCCAAGGTTGCCGGCTGTTCTTGAATCTGTACCAAACCCTGAAATGTTTCTTTGCGGCATCCGTTCGGCAGGGAACGCCATGGGAGACATGCTGGGATCAACGCCAGGATGCTCAACTAACGGAATCTCCGCAGAGACATTCCGCGGGGCGGGAAGAGTTAGAGGCATAGGACGCTCGGGCTGATTGAGCGTAATCGGCTTGGACAGTCTGCCCTCCACATCGGGAGAATTCGCCAGCGGAATATCTTCAGATGGAGCAGGAAGAGCAAGCCGTCCTGGGCGTGTGATTGCCGCGTGCGCCTCTGCTGGACTGAACGGAGTTCCGGCGTCAGGGCCGTAGATCGGACGCGAGGCCCCTCGTGCACGCCGCTCCATCGAGCTACGCAACGCTTCGATAGGTTCCACGCTGCGATTGCCGCCACCTGGCCCCTCGATGACGCTCCGAGCCTCATTTACTGGGGTGTTGATCGATCGCGCAATATCAGGCAGCGGAACATTCCCGCCAGCCATCACCTTGTCGGAGATGCGCTGCCCTACGTTGGGGATCGCAGCATCCAGCTTCATCGCTGCGGAATGGCGGCTCAAGGCAGGGAGAATCCCCTCCTCATAAGCTCCCCGCGCCGGGTTAGCACCGTACTTAAACGGCTTCGGGCCTCGTGCTCCGAGAACATTGTTACCAACTTCCAGGCCGCCCCGCCCTATCGCCTTCAGTGCGCTACTTGCTAAAGATGCCGCCGGCTTCATCGCCACGCCACCAAGTTCTCCAGTTGCCCACATTCCGATTCCGGTTCCGGCTCCATGCAGAATGGCTTTCGTTGCGCCGCCGCTCTGGTAGTCATTTACGCCCTGCTCTACCAGCGGCTTAACAGCAAAGTCGGAAAGCGCACCTGTCAAGCTCCCTGGATTGTCTGCAATCGCTTGACCGCCGCGCTGGAGTATCCCGCCGATAGACTTGATCGGATGCGAAATCATAGGCAACACGTTTTCAGCCACGCCGCGGGCAAAGGTATCAGCGCCGTTCCTCGCTGGGCTCTGCCACTCTTCCCGGCGTGGGTCTGGAGTGGTCAGGTTGTCAAGCGTGCGCTGGAAGCTGTTGCGCGTGTCGCCGGTGGCTGGTTCTCCGGTAGGAGTGCGAGTGCCAGGATCGATAGAAGGCGCAGGTGGGGGCTGCGTTGACAGCGGCTTCCCCTCAGCATCGTACTCCACGCCCTGCGGAGTTGGGGGAAGCGGCTTGCCTTGCGCGTCGTACTCTACTGCTTGGGCGGCTGCCATGATCCCTTACCTCCGTTCCCCTGAGGATTAAAGTTGTAACCTTCTGGTACGCTGGCAGGTCGCGCTGGAGATGCGCCACCTCCCTGCGGTTGTGCTCCATGATGCGGTGTGGCCACGTCAATCATCGGCTGCGCCGCTGATTCGGTGATGCCGTCGATTGCAGCCTTGAGTGATTCGCCATTCTTCGGAATACCGCCAATCATATTCTCGAATTCCTGCATAGCCTGATGCGAACGCATCCCATGCAGCGCAGGTTGCAACGCGGCAAAACTAGCTAGTTTCGTCATAGCCTTCGATGCCGCAGCATCGGAAATAGGCGTGTTGTTTGTAAACTGTTTCCAGTAACTTCCCAGGTTGCCGAATACCGCCGGGTTCTTATCGATGAAGCCCTTCAAATCCTGTGCCGACTCAAGAATTGCCTTGCCTTGATAAGCTCTTCCTTGAGCGACCTGTGGGATTGCCGGATTCTCAGATTTATCCTTTGCCTGCTCTTCCCGGAATTCCTCACTTCTTGCCGAGATGCCGAGCCGCCCCATGGCTGTACGGGCATTCTGTTGCGCGGTCTGGATGCGCTGTTGAGCCATTTGGAGTTGGGCAGGGATTCCAGATGTTTGCGCTTTTTTGAAAGCCGTCTGCGCATCGGCTAATTCTTCCTGCGATGCCTTCAAATCATGCACCGCCTGTTGAGGCTCCGACATTTCACCGTATTCAAGAGGAACGACTTTACCCTGATCGTCCATCTTGAAGCCGTGTTCGCGCAATTGCTGATCGTGGAGTTGCTGTGTCTGGTCGAGTTTGGCCTGAGCCATATCCGGCTTTTCCCGCGCTTCCTCCGTCTGCGCCTGCCGCAGCGGAATCTCCGCCTGCGTTGCGCCGGTCTGCGCCTCACGCAGCGGAATTTCCGCCTGCGTCGCGCCGGTCGTGGCCTGCTTCTGCTCGTTGCCGAGATCGGTAGCCGTCTGCTTCGTATTCTGGCCGAGCAGGAAGTTATGGTGCGCGGTCGTGCCGGGAATCTGGGAAGCTGGGCCGGGAAGCAGATTAGACAAAAGATAATCGCCAACCCCCGCCGCCGCTTTGAGTACCGGATGATCCTGAATCTGATGAACTCCGGTGCCCGTATTGAGCAAGCGCGCGCGTTCAGAAATATCGCCCGTGCCGGTGCCGAGTGGCGCTTTCACCTGCGGCTGAGGAGCGCCCATGCCGATGGATGGCACAGTAGATTCCTGCGAGGGCGGCAGCATTCTGTCTGTCGATGGCGCGGGACTTGGCTGCGCAGATTGACGCGCGGCGGCAAAGCCCGGATTGGGCGGAGCAAGAATGGGCATTGGGGCGCGAGAAAAGAGATGCGAAGGGTCAGGCGCAGGGGAAGACAAGTCCTGACGCTGTGCGCCCATAAACTTTGGAGGGTTAGTTTGCGCAGAAATCACATTGGGCATAGTTGCCTGTGTCGTGGCCTGCGAAGTTCCCGCGTTGTGCGCCGATTGCAGCGCAGCCTTGGCACCGGGACTCAGGCCGTTGATTTCATCGAGAAGTGGATTCGTCAAGCCGTCCATTTATCCGCCACCCCCGCCTATCCCCATTGTTGCGCTGTTAATCAATGAGTTTATGCCTTGAGTGGCTAATCCCTGCCCTTCTTTGCGCCAGTAGGATTGAGGGGATGCCTCTTCGAGCTTCAACGCCTCATTGCTCAATCCGAGCGCGTTCTCGCCCTCTCCAAGTTCCGTGCTGTTCAAGCCCTCAAGCCCCTTGATTCCCTGCTGCTGGGTCTGCCGTGCAAGATTGGCGCTATTCGTTTCAGTGCCGACCGCATTCTTTGACAGCCCCGCACCTGCACTGCGCACTGCATTACCGATTGCCGAGCTTCCAGCACCCGCGTTGCGCGTCCGGGCAGCATAGAGGCCACCTTGCCCTACCGCCGCCGCCGTAGAGCCGCCAGCGGATTGCTGCGCCGCCGTGTTCTGCATGGCTTTTTGCGCTGGGGTGAACCCGGCGGGATGCGCGGATTCGGCGGCAAGCGTGGGTTCCAAGCCGCCATAGACGTTCCCCGCATTGGCGGTGAGTTGATTTGAGAGGTTGGAGGCTGTCCCCTCGTTTGCGAATAGGTCTTTTTGTGCGCCGGTACTCACTTTTCGCCTTTCGAGTCCAGGAGCCTGTACGTCGTCCCGAACGACTTCCACCCGAAATGGCGTTGCAGGTGCCGCCCATACGCTGCAAGATGAGGCGCAATGTCGATAATGGCCTCGTGAAACCCCTTCGCCCTAAGTGTATCCCTTAACTTCTCATGGAGCAAAGATAAACCCTTCAATTTCACCAGCGCATGAGTCGAACCGCCCGGAGCGCAGATCAAACCGACCTCTGGAACCATCCTCACTCCTGCCGCCATGAGCGGGAAACCTGCGGCATCCTCCACAACCCAGTAATCGGCCAGATCGTCCGGGAACGCATCGCCATGATTCCCGCGCTCGTGAATCTCCTTGAGCACGGGCCAATCCTCGATCCTGAACGGGCGCACGTTCATGAAGACCTCACCGGCGGCGTATTGCCGCGATAAGGACCGCCAAATCCCGGCGGCTGTCCTGCCCTGGTTGTACCCGCGCCCTGCGATGGCAAAAGCGCCGCTGTGCCACTGCCGCCCGTCACCGTCCTGGGATAGCGTACTGCGGCGGTAGATGCCCCACTCGGGTAAGTGGCCCGCACCTGGTAATCGGCTTTCAGGTTGCCCACCGGCAGAATCCCGTTGCGCGATGCTCCCACATCGTAAGTGTGCGTCACGCCGCCGGCCGTCGCGTCAATGTGGTAGTTGATGCCTTTGTAGAAGTCCGACTTGTGCGTGATTGCGAATTGCACGCCAGCCGGATGAGGGACGATATGAAGCGCGTCCGGCTGCGTTGGCGCGGTTGGCGTACCGGCGGCATCGCTATTGGTCTGTTGCTCGATTGTCGAGACGCTATTCTTGAGATCGGTAACAAGCTCATGCAGCCGCGCCCCGAATTCAGGGTGGCCATCGAGCTTGAGGGAGCGCAGCCAGTCGAGATTGCGAACATTTACCGTCATGCGTTCCTGCCTCCGATCAATAGGCGAGCATTCTTGATGAACGCGGAGAGCCGAGTCAACTTGAAGCCGTTGTCGGTCCCCGTGACCGGCGAACTGGAAATCTGGATAAATATCCTATTCCCAGTTACCCCGCCGCCTCCGAACTCAATATCGAAGTTCGCGCTTCCGCTGCCTGAACGAGTCGTGCTCAGAGGCCACAGGTTTGTGATCTTCTCGGGGAAATAGCTAGCCGTCACCTGCCCGGTATATTGCAGAGCCGCCATCAGGTACGCCAGCGAGATTCTCCCGCCTTTGAGTTGGAGTGCCTGCGCCTTCTCCGGGTCCAGGAACGCATAGGTCGTGTAGTACGGGAAAATCTGACCATAGTCGTCATCGGTCAATTGCGCTGGATTGAGCGTGTAAATGTTCCCAAACCCAGCCGCCGCTCCAAGTGTCTGACCGTTGCCGCCAAAGAATACGTTGCTCAATTGTCCAGCCGAGCGGTACATGCGCGCCGCGCCGTTCATCGGACGCAGCCAGTGCGTCCACTTGCGCGAATTGTCTGTGGCAATCAGTTTTCCCGCAAAGGAAGGATGGAATGGCGGTGAGCTTGCGATAGCCTGCGAGCTTCCCAGGTGCTCGTAATTCAGCGGGTAAATCTGGCTGGGAGCCGTTGCGGAGCCAATGGGAATGCCGAACATCAGCAAGCGCGCCACCGGATCATTTAACGCCCAAACGGTTGTAGCCGCCGCCATATTGATCTGCACGGCAGTATTCGAGCGCGTTGGGTTATTCCAATTCGGCTGGATTTCCTGACTGATCTTTTCAGGCAAGCCGCCGCCGTAGATGATGGCCCCTACGTCGCTAGCCCAGGCCATCCAATCGTCGCCGCCCGCCTCGCTGGAATCGTCCGCTTGCGAAGTGGTCAGGCAGAATGCCGAGAGCGCACCGCAATTGCCCTGTACCGGCTCTACGTCCCATCCTGACGGCTCTGTGACCGAGCTTCCATTGGTGGAGTGCAGCTTGCCTCCTGGTGCCTGCGTGACAACGTGCAGCGTCCCGCGCACGATCCCCATGTCCATGATCTTCGCTGTATCAACCGGCCCCCAGTCGCCCGTGTCGCCGTCCATGCCCTCGGGATTGTTTACGTAGCTGGCAAAAGAGCGGTTATCGAGATATGGCGTCAGGGTGGGAATGATGGAAAGCTCATCGATAACCAGCGCAAAGCTCGGGGATATGGTTTGATTGACTTGCAATATCAAATCTGAAGGAATAGAAACTGGAGTTTTCCCACTGAAATTTGCCTCTACAAATGATCCGTTTACGCTGATAGACCCCGCCGCAACTGTAGCCGAAACAGAGAATGATGTGGAAGCACTTTTAATATACGCTTGAAAAGATGGTCCTATTACGCCTGTCACAATCCACAGGCGAATCTTATAAAGAGTATTAGGCTGAAGGATCGGATTGCCATAGCAATCTAAGTATGCTGATTGAGTCAATGGGCTGGCCACCGTGTTGTCTAATTCATACTGGCCACCTGTTGGACGGGCAGCAAGAGATATGACCACACCGTAAGGCGCGCTCGCCGTCCATCCTTGCGGGATGTTGATTCCCGGCGCATCCGCATCGAACCCCATGTTCAGGAAGTTATCGACCGTGTTCCGCTGTCCAAAAGTCAATAGCCGGCTGAGGTACGTCCTGAATCCAAGCGCCCCTTCAACCACAAACTGCGAGGCGAGATTGTTGCCGGGTATGCTGATTCCAATGGCCGCATACAGCGTATTGTCTGAGAAGTCGAGTAGCGCCGTCGTGGTTGTGTTGTCATTGATCTGCGTAGCTGTCGAGACGACTTGCCCCTCTAGCTGGGCAGGAACTGGGATGTAGTAGAACGGCGGCAATTCTCCCGGTACGTCCGGCTGTGCTCCCGTGAAGGCGAGAATCCTTGCAATCACATTGGCGGACCCGATAGGGATGTTGCTTACGCTTACGTACTGGCCGCCATTCAGAATGACCGTCATGGGCGGGCTCGGTGCGGTGATGGCTCCCTGCCGCGTCAGATAGAGAACCTGGCAAAGATGCAGCCCCGGCGCGGCCTGGCCGAAAGGCGTAACGGTGCCCACAGCCGTCGTGGACCCGTTCGGCCCCGCTTGATAGTAGTAGAAGTGGGTCGGGTCCACCACCTGCGTAACGTAGAAAGTGCCCTCCCACGAAAATCCCACTGTACCGCTTGTCCATGTGCCATCCGCATAAGTCACCGCGATGTAAAAGGTGGTTGCAGTTGGGCAGGAATCGACCTCGAAATAGGTAGGCGTGGGCGTGTTGTCTGGGATCGGCCACGACACGGAGAGCGTTCCAGTGCTGGCCGTGGCATTGATAACGTCGGGATCGGTTGCCGTGATCGGAGCTTGGAAGTAGGAAATCTGATTTGGCGATGGAACCGATTCGACCGTAACACTGTTGCTGTTGAAGCTGAATGAAGTGCTGCCCGTCGCAGTCGTCACCCCGGAAACTTGAAGCACGGCTCCCGGCTGCAAGTTGTGATTGTTCAGCGTGGTGATTGTGGTTTTGCCTGCGGTCCACTGCGCTGCGGAGATGGTAGAAACGGTCGCAGGCTCAACCCCCACAAGGGAAATATCAATGCCTGGAATCAAGCCATGCGGCTGCGTTGTGGTCACTAACGCCAAACCGGGCGCTACTTCATTGGTGATGACGATAGAGGACACAATCGCTACCGTGCGCGAACCGGAGAGCGTGTAGTAAATCTGAATCGTATAGGGACCATTCAGAAAGTCGCGCACCGAATCCGCCGCGATGGAAACGGCAAATCCAAAGGTGGGATCATTGACCACGGTCGGCGTGAGAGACGCGCCCCATGTGTCAGCAGCGCCGCCATAGGAATTCTGGGTAATTGTGGTTGTGATAGCCGTTCCCGGCGTCTTGGCTGTGCCTACCTGCCCAGAACTGTTCCAGAGCGCCACTTGAGCGATCGTGCCCGTAGTGGCAGATTCCGAGTTAATCCCGAAACTCACCGTTACGCCTAAAATGGTGGCAGTCGATGGAAGCGAGAAGCCCGGAATAGGTACTGCGATAAACCCGGAGAGCGGAGACGTTCCCGGATTGAAATTCGATCTCCATTGGCTTCCAACATACGACCATCCACTATAGGCTGTTTGGCCAGACGGGCTGGGAGAATTGATGGCCTGGTTTACCGTAGTCGAATTTGAATCCGGCACGTTGGCAATCTGCGCCTGGTACCCAACCTTCAAGCCGTGAGGTGTCGCCGTCGCCGCTAACACCTGATCGTTGATGCGCGTGAGTGTATTGCCGGATGCAGCCATATTGACCGCTGGAAGGGCTAGGCTGGTCACTACAGGCGGCGTAGCGGGGCCGTTCTGCGTTACCCTGTCCAGATACGTTCCGTCGTACTGGAGCGGCATCTCCTGCCCATGCAGGCCATCCGAGATAGCGATATACTCGCGCCCAAATTTGGTGATGGAGCGGCAGTAACTTCCCGGCGTGGATTGCAGCAACAGCGTCAACGTTCCCGGAGAGACACTCAGATCCTCGACCCACAGCCGCCCAGCGGAATCAAGGTAGAGATTCTTGATGTCCCCGGTGGGGGTAACGAAACTCTTACCGTAAACGCCGGTTGGGATTACGCCCGCAACCGCCGGAAACGTAATCCCCGCAATTTTCTGGAATGCGGGCCGGGAGGCGAAGAAACCGGCCCCATAGATGCCCTCTTGGTTATCTGGCGAAACGTTCTCCGGCAGCGCGTCCGGGGACACGTCCGTAACCCAGCTTCCGAAGACAGCCAGAGGGACGGGCACCGCGCCTGATGGGTTATAACGGCCCACTGGTCAACCCCTAGACAAAGGCCGGGAACCACGCTTCGCCATAAAGCACGACGCCGAGCAACGCGGCGCTGTAGGCCGAACCTTGCGTGTATTCAGCTGCCACGCCGCTCATGATGTTGAGAACCCCATTGGTCTGATTCGTTCCAGGGCAGAATGTCCAGATATAGCCGGTCGTCGCCGTTCCCGCCGGCGGCGCTTCGTAAAGGTCGATGTGGACCGGAACCGATTTGCTCTGAATGCCGTAGACGGTCGAAAGGTTCACGGTATCGCCGTGGGTTGCCGCGCCGCCGTAGTTGCCGGTGAGCACGAACTTGAGGCGGATGATCTGATACTGCTGACTTGCATCGGTTTGCCCAAGAAACGTTTTGACGACTGAAACTGCAATTGCCATGGTGTTCTCCTCAATACTGATTTCCGTACACGCTTCCACGTCCTCGGCCACGCGACGAATAAGCGCCGCGCTGCACCGGAGTTCTCTGCTTCAACTTGACCTCGTTGTTCATCACGAGCTTGGCGTCTTCTTTCGCTTCGGCGACGCATCCAGCCGCGGCGCTTGTTGCCCCGTCCTCATCGCGCCCTATCAGAGCTTCGGCGCACAGAAAGTTGGCCAACGCCGATTGGCAGCGCATGATCGGGACATACATATTGGCCGGAGTTAAGACCGGAAACGCGCTTGGATTACCGAGGATATTGTTCGTGGTGACAAAATCCGCATCATAGGCCGCATACTCCACTTCCAGATCGACCGAGGTTGTGGTTCCAGGCAAATAGATGCCATTGTTCTTCCACTCCCACTGGCGGTTCCATGGATACTTGCGCGTCTCGATCAGCCCGTCGGCCATGTACTTCATGGCAATAAAGCGTGAATTGCTGCCCGTCTGACGCTCGCGCACGTACAGCGGGCAGATCAGGTCGAAGGGCAGCACATTGATTACCGGGCTCGACCAGTAACTCGTGCCATCGAAGTAGGAAGTCCACGTCCAGATATTCGGCTGCGATGGGTCGAAAGTCGCCGTTACCGGCATGGCGGTTGCCCAGAACTTGCGCTTGTAATTCGAGTACCCAAGGTTGGCGAGATACGCCTGCAACTTCCGCCATGCCGAATTGGTCATGGTGCCGGTGAAAGGCTGTGTATCGGTGAGAATGTCGCCACCCAGTGAGGCGATGGCATCATTCAGGCGGGTACGCGCCACATTCAACACGCTCTCCAGCGTATCGAACGGAGCAATAACCGCAGGAGGCGGAATCGGCATGTCGTGACCCCTCCACTCCTACTTCTTTGGTTTATTTAGAGCCTTAGAGCTGATCGCTTTGTGAAAATGCTTCCCAACTGAAGGAGCGTTTTTAAAAGCATCATATTGGGCTAAAGTAAATGGACCAAAAGGGTGCGAACCTCCAGATAAGAAGTGGACTTGGATAGTGCCTGTCGAAGCGTCATAATCCAAGCCTCTTATCGCACTACTTTTCACTATGTCCATCTTATTTAGCACCTTTCACAGGGGCAGCAGCGGCAGCGAGAGACTGACGTTTTGCTTCCAGGGCCAGCCATGCCTCTTCGTTGACGACGCCCTTGCAGTTGTGGCAGATCGGGGCATCGGCTTCGACCGAAGCGCGGCAGGCAGGGCACTTAATGTTGGTGGACGGTTCGCCGCTGGATTGCCACGGCTTGCCGTTCAGATTGAGAACCCGCGCCGCTTTTCCGAATGTCTCGGGATTGAACACGTCGTAGGCCAGCTTGCGATCCCGATCCCACAGCCGGTCCATGTAATCGCACATCTGCTGGCAAGTGGGAAGCAGATTTCGCTTCGCTTCCGCGATCTCCGCCGGCGTGGGAATCTCTCCCTCGGCAATGAAGACGCCGGCATTGCGCCGCGATTGCTTGCGGTCCTGATTGCGGCCTTCGCCAAGGATCTCAATGGCCATCTTACGGCCGTCTTCCTGGAGGCGCTTGTATTCCTTCTTGTCGCGAGAAGGATAAAGCTCCTCTTCGAGCTCGTGCAGCTCGGTCAGCATCTCGACATAGGGCTTGTCTTCGGGACACGCCGGGATGTAGATCGTTCCCACGGAGCCAAGCGGGACAATATGCGCCCACGGGCCGACATTGAAAATGCGGACGCGCATCTTCTTGTACTTCTTATTGATTTCCAACTCGGGAGGCAGGTTCGGGCCGCTGCGCTTCTTGCGCGTGGCGTCGTAATAGCCCTTGGTCTGCACGAATCCCGGCGAGTCGGGAGCGTGGCCGGAAGCGTTCAGAGCGTCCTGGGGCAGCGTTGCCGCCACCTTATCAGCCGTCATTGTCGGATCAAATACCGGCATTGATGTTCACCTTTGGTCCTCTCATTGAAACCACCGAACCCCGGCGCGTGGGCATTCCAAGATCGTTCGCCGCTATTGGTGTCTTCACGGTTTTATGGTTGACCGCCTTCGGAGCCCCAGCAAAGTTTGCTGGGCGCACCCCATAAAGCGGCTCTGTTTCGCGGCATCGTTGAAAGCGCCTATCGGACTCTTCCTTCTCCGCCTTGGCGTCGAGTTCCGCATTCCCCGCCTTGATCTGCGCGGCGGAACGCATTGCGCCCTTGTGAATCAGACCGATAATGTGATCCACGCCTGAAATGTCCTCGATCGCATCGAAGGTCCAGCAGTGCTCGTAAATCCCATCGTGCGGATATGGCCCTTCCAGCAACATGCCGGATTGCGGATCGCGCGGCCCCCAACGCTCGTACTCGGCAGGAGACATTTTGCAGGCTTCCCATCCGCTGATCCACTTTTCCAGAATCCACTTGTTTCCACATGGCCCATGCTTTGCTCGCACATGCGCTCCGGTGACGCCATGCAAATCCATCCCGAAGATGAGCTTCTTGCAGGTCGGCGCAAAAACAATCCGGTAGATTGGATCGCCCTTGAGACGGCCATTCGGAACCACCCCAAACCGGGCCATCGGTGTAGGCCATTGGCTCGGCTTGGGGATTTCCAGCGTGTTGGAGATTGTCAGCGTCATGGTTTAGTGCCCAAACAGGCCGGTCGGTATTGTGATACCGCTGAGGAAAGCTCCCTCCCTTGACTGTACGATAGCCATTTGCCCCTGCCAGATCATATAAAACACCAGACTGGCAGCAATACCACCCGATTGTCCATATAGCGGGAAGAGGGTTTGCCCTGCCACATCGTAGAAGTCCGTGGGGACTGTTTCGATGCGGAACAGGTTCTTTTCCTTGAGGATGTCGAGATAGCCGGGAAGCGCGCGCGGATTGACAAGCAACTCGCGTCCGCCGATGGTTGTCGCGGCCTTGCGCTTGAGCATGTCCTCGCTGGTGTCGCCCTTGGCTGCGTTATAGTCAATGCGCTGCACCAGGAGGGCATTCTGCTCCCATGCGTCGCGCACGTCCACATTGCAGTGGCCGAACATGCCCTCGCCCTCGATCACTTCCTCGCCCTTGGAAAGCTCCACGAGAGAGAAGATGGCGCGTACAACCTGCGGCGTCAGGGCGCCGTTGACCGCCAGAGTGGGCACAAGGTACTTCCCCGCCCATGCGCTGCGCTGGATGCCCAGCCAGTTTCCGGTGTTGGTGCCTACCATGTAGTAGCGAAGACCGAAGACGCCGGTGTTGGCCTGCCCCGGTGAGCCGCTCACAAGCAGCAGATACCCGGCGGTGATGCCCAAGGAGGTCGGAATCGGGTTCGCCAGCCAGATGGTGTTGTTCAGGATGTCGGTGGATTCGATGGTGACGGAGGCAACCGGGGTAGCGGTTCCCAGCGCGCTCCAGATGTCCAAGTCCTGATCGTCGAGGAAGAAGTTGGCATTGTTGACGACAAAGCCGGTGATATTCGAGCCGGTAACCACGGTCGAAACAATGGTGTCGAGAGTGTTCGAGCCGTTGCCCTGAATCACCGTGTCCATGAAGTCCGCGAACGCCTTGGGAGCAATCGAGCGGGTCAGGGTAGCAAAATCCTCAATCGCCTTTTCGTCGGAGTCTGTCGCGTACTCGGCTTCCTTGGTGTAGCTCCACGCCATGATCAGGGTGGTAGTGGTCACCTGCCCTGGGATGGTGGTGGGACCGCTGCCGAGGCCGAGATCGCCGCCGTCAAGGTTGGCGACACGGGGCTTGCCGCCACGGGACGGCATGGTGGGAACGCGGGCCAGACGCCCGGAAACATCCTTCTTTTGGGTGGATTTGAACCGCTTCCAGAGGACGGAAGCACTAAGGGCGAGGTCTTCTACTTCGGGCCTTACCCACTCCTGCTGCAATGCTAGTGATTGATCTACGGACGCGATGCCCATACGATTCTCCTGGTAAGGAAATTCGCTGTAGGTCGCGCCCTTTGCAGCGGGCTGCTGTGTCTTGGCGACTGCCAGTGTGGTGCTGTGCGGTAGTTTCAGGCTCCGTTTAATCGGGCGGTGCCGTTATGCCTGTCGATGCCGGTGAAACTTTGTTACATTACTGCTATTTACGCACTTCTCAGCGCGTAAAGTCAATAAAATCCGTCATGCTGTCTTCGGACGCCACTTGTACAGCCCCTTTTCGCCAACAAGATATGCTTCCTGCCGCGCCAGCATCCCGTTTGTCGTGCGCCGCAGATCTACTTGCTTGCCTAGCGTCTTCGGATGGCCGGAGAGCCATTGAATCAGGTTTCCTGCTCCATCTTTGGTTGGCTGCGCGTTCTGGACCGTCTTCTGGCCGTTCACATTGCCATTCTGAGCCGTCTTCGATGCGCCAGCGGCCTTCTTTGCGTCGATCACGGCTTGCGTATGCCGCTGCGTGATCCCAGCAACGATCTTCTGCTGCTCTGAGGTCGCTCGGTCCACATATGCTTTGCGGTTGCCGTTCAAAAGGTACTGCCGCATGGCCTGCTTGTACTTTTCGTTGACTGAGAGC
>Ga0182016_10005094_pt1 | contig 14286 bp, 13 predicted proteins | sample 712S2MmetaG_FD_120491 | JGI IMG/M metagenome (GOLD analysis project Ga0182016, IMG submission 120491) | Permafrost microbial communities from Stordalen Mire, Sweden - 712S2M metaG | ecosystem: Environmental > Terrestrial > Soil > Wetlands > Permafrost | place: Sweden: Stordalen | collected...
CTTGCGAGGCATTCGGAGTGCAGACCAACGGTATGTGTCCCTCGCGGGCGAGCAAACCCGAAGTCGGGTCCAATCCAATCGACCCAGCTCCGGGCAAAAACGCCTCTCCCCAGGCATGCAAATCCCCGGAGTCCGCTTTGGGCCCTTCGCCCTCGCCTCCCAACGCCCCGTCGTCTGCTGCCAGCTGAATTAGATATCCCGACACAAACCGTGCCGCGATGCCCAGGTTTCGGAGGGCCTGGACGAGGAGCCATGCAGAGTCGCGGCACGACCCGGTGCGCTTCTCAAGGGTCTCCTCGCACGTCTGGACGCCCGGCTCCAGCCTCGTCACATAGCCGATTCCGTCTCGTACCTTTCGGTTCACTTCCAGCAGGAGACTGACCGTTCCGCTCCTCTGGCCCGCAAAACTCTCAAGAAACGATTGCAGTAGCGGCCCGGACGGATCTACCGATCGATAGGGCTCCAAATCCTTGGCCAGCCCCGGCGTGTATGCGAAAGGGAATTCTTCAACTCCCGGTTCCAGGAAAAACTCGAATGGATTGTATGGCGATAACTCTGCGACGAGGTTTACCTCAACCAGCAATTCCTTTGTCTTTTCCAGAAAAAGAAGCCGCGCCAGCCGATTATTGTGGGGGTCCAATTGCCAGTTCAGAATGTGTTCGGAGGGAGTGACGTCAAGGGAGTAGCTGAGGATAGGCGTGCGACAGTGCAGCGCGGGGCGCAACTGGATAACCTGTGGCCCGAGGGATATCGTTTTTTCATATCGGTAACATGTCCGGTGACTCAGCGCAACTTGTATTCCCATCCAACCTCTTGCGGCCCGCACTTGGAATCGGGGGATCGCCATCATTTGGCGCCTCAGCCCGCGGACTCGCCATACTCCTCGTGGAAGCTGAGGTGTAAAGACAAGTTAACACATTGGTTATTGGATAGAAATCGATCCCGCTCAAGCCCATTTCATAAAGATTCCCTCCATCCATAAGCCATTGATTCCAAAAGGACGTGAATCGTACCGCGGCATGAAGGAGGCAAACTCAAGCGAAAAGGCCCCAACCAGAAAGCATCAATTCGGTCGTTAGACTTTCTCTGCTGTCCGCCGAAGTATGGGATGTGAGACAAGACGTCTGTCTTGTCTCACATCCCATACCGTGGCAAGCCGATATGAACTTCTCCGTGGATATCTATCCAGCCTTGTTGAGGCAGTTCAACCGGCGTTTGCGCCAACTCATGCTTTGCGAGGGATTCTTCAAAGTCTTCTCGTGGTACTCTCTCGCTGGAGGGCTGGAGAGCCACAGCCCTCTTCTCCGTCAAGATTGCAGTCATCGTTCTAACGATCCTCCAATCTCTTTCCGAGGCCCAAAGATGGAACACTCACACGCTATCGGGTGTATCCACAATTCGAATGGCGCGCCTTATTCGGTGGAGAGCCCTTACCTCACAGTCTCATATGCTGTACAAAAGCGATTTTCAATCCTATGAATCATTGCTTGGCTCCTGACATGCGAGCAGGAGGAGACGCGGTGGAACGTAATTCCTCACAGCGTGAGCGATTCTGTACAGCACTGCCAAAGCAAGTAAATGAATCTATAGTCCGGCACCAAGGCGTGGGAGTTGCTCGTTCTACCGAACTCGGGCCTAATGCCAATGAAAGGACAAACATGAAAACGACTAAGATTCTGTTCACCGTGCTGGCGCTGCTTGCAATCGGGACCATCGTGGGCTGCTGGGGAGTCTCCACAAAGTCGCCGGATGTTTCGGACAGCATCCGCAAGTCGCTCGATCAAGCAGGCCTCAAGGACGTCAATGTCAGTCAGGATCGCGATAAGGGCATCGTGACCCTCGGCGGACATGTCGCCAATCAGAACGACAAGGTCCAAGCTGAATCCCTGGCAAAGTCCTTTGCCGGCGCACAGGTTGTTGCGGACCAGATCGCCGTGATTCCCGTGGGTCAAGAGAAAGAAACAAGAGCCATGAACTCCGATCTGGACCAGGGCATCGAAAAGAACCTGGACGCTGCGCTGATTCAGAACAAGATGCACGACAGCGTGAATTACCTGGTGAAGAACGGAGTGGTCACGCTGAGTGGAGAAGTGGGCTCGGAAGCCACGCGCACTCTCGCCGAGGCGGTCGCGGCCGGGGTGCCGAACGTACAGCAAGTGGTCAACGACATGCAGGTGACCAAAAACCGGAAAGCCAGTTCATCGCAGTAGGGACTGCGGAGTTGATCGAGGTCTGGAGGACGGAAAGTGGCCGCCACACCCAGGAATACCTGGGAACGAGCAGTTGTGGATCGCCGGAATTGCAATCCGCTTTCCATTCGAGCCGATGACATGCGTGTCTCTTTGGTCTGTTTCCGGGTAAGAATAGTTATGCTCCTCCCGCTGAGACTCCTGGCCAGGTTGATGTCGATCCGCTTGTGTGAACAAGAATGACGAAGGGCGTCCGCCGCGGCTGACGCCCTTCGTCATTCATATCGTCTTCCATGTTTAGTGTGCGGGCTGAGCCTTAGGTGCAGATGCGGCTCCGGCGGTGGTCTCCGGCCTCCGCTTTTGTCAGGGTCTCGGGAGTCGTATATAGCGACTGAATCTGTGTTCGACGCTTGTTCATAGTTGATCTCCAGTCTTTCCAAATTTCAACTTCCAGCTTAGTGAAAAGCCCGACATGCCCGATGAATCTCCAGAACAAGATTCTTCAAGACCGGTATAACTCCATCTGTAAAATGACGAAGTGAGGCATCAGCCCCGCTTCGTCATTTGCCTTGCAGCTTACCGCCAGTGTCCTTCCTGCAACTCCCAGTGGTCTCCCCGATGAACCCACCTGTGCGCAATCCAAACCGCATGTTCATGGGGCGGACGCTCCCAGCGGCCGGGGGTCCAGACGTAGTGGTCGCCTTCATAGCGATGGTATCCGGAGATCCACACGTAGCCCCGCTCCGGAGGCGCACCCCTGTGCTCGTAAACCGGAGCCGGCGGCCCGACGCGAACCACAACCTGCGCGAACGAAGCCGCAGGCAACATTGTGAGAGCGAGCAATAGTGCCAATGCAATCTTCTTCATGGTGAAAAAATCCTCCGAGGGGTTGAGTGTCTACGGAATACTTCATCCATTCCGGCTTGTTGAAGATATCAACGGGTTACGCGGCCAATGGTTGCGCATCCATCTGGAGCCGCACTCACGACAGTTTTACCACCCCTCGTATCCTTGCGGTGTGCCGGATTGCTCTGTGGAGTCCTTTGGCCGGAATCTCCAGCTTCGGCGCCGTCCCCCGATTGAGCGGCTCCTGAGGGGAATTCCAAAGCCAACGCAGCATCTGCGGTGGTCAAACCGGTCGATTCCGTGCCGTTCGGGCTCGCCCGCGCAATTGAGCGCGTTCTAAAACAGGCGCCGCCTCCGGTGCGAGAATGCCCAGATCGCAACCACTGCCAGCAACACGCCGATCAACAACCATGCAAAGTCGCGGCCGCTGAAATCTTGTAAAAAACCGGGATCGCGCCAACGCATCAGTGCCAGCCCATTGTTCATTGCGAATTGCATTTCTTCCCTCCGCACATCGGTTTCATTGCCCGCCTCACACATCTGGACAGTGGTTTCAGGGCCGCCGCCAGTCCCCCGGCAATGGGCCTAACTTGCCGCAAGCTTCTCTATCAGATAACCCCAAGCAGATAGCACACCAGTAGAATCACAAGCACTGTGCCAAGCCCTATGCCTGCTCCCCCGCCGACGCCCCACCGGCCATAGCCGTAGTACCCTCCGCCTCCGGCGAATACGAGCACCAAAAGAACAATGAGTACGATGAGCATCTCAGATCTCCTTCTTTCGGGATTGCAACTCCCGGGTTATGTCACCGATTTGATTGCGCCGCGTTCTTCACCCTTCGTGTTCTTTTACGAGCGTGGGGATTGCCGCAGGCCCTTTGGAAGTCTCAATCACCAGATGCGCAGACTCCTGCACCGAGAGTCTTCCATCTCGAATGCCACGGTCCTGCAGCGGGGGTCTTCCATTTCAGTCACCGCGCTCCTGCGCAGGCTCTTGCAGCGCAGGTCTTCCATCTCAAGCACCACGCCATTGCGCAGGCTCTGGCAGCGCGGGTCTTCCATCTCAATCGCTGCGATCGTGCACCGAGGATCTTCCATCTCAATCACCACCTAATGAAACCAAGCTCGAACTCCCGAACGCTTCTTCGGCAAGCTGAGATCAGGTTGACGCGGTCTGCAAGACCAAGGCTGCTCAATAGTGCACACTTCGCTTTGGCTCTCATACAAACTCGTCCCCTTGGTCTCAGAAAGAGCGCTCCGATTGCTCTGCGAAGCTCGTAGCCACCGGCCAGCCTTTGCCCTTCCAAGCCACCGATAGGGCTTCATTGCTCCCGAACCTGAGCAATGTTGACCAGTCTTCTAACGCCACAAAACTTCAGACTTCATGTCAGTGGCGTGCTGTCCAAGCCATCCCTCTTCCCGTGGCGAAAATCCCATGTACAGGAGAACGCAATGCACTACCACCTGACGAACACACAACTCCTCGTTGGCGGCTTTATCCTCGCACTCTTCCTCCTTTTTGCTCTATCTGCACTCCTTGATCGCTTCAGAAAGAAGCCGGCGCCGTTCAAGAATTATTTCTTCTACGAGTGCGACCACAACCTCCGGCAAAGCCCTTGGTCCGATGACGAAGACGGCACGCCCGATCGTCAATCCCGCTTCACACCTTTCCGTCTCCGCGATTCCAGGGCCAGCGAGTGGAGAACAAAAGTCGGCGGCGCAACCCGATGGGATCACGAATCGGATTGATCCAGGGCCGCTTAGGCCTACAGGGAGGATGGCTTTCAAGCACATCCGTGCGGCGAATCCCTGTCAATCCCGCACTCTGAGCGATTCTGTCGGGCTTTCAAACCCATCGCCCCTCCCCCTCTCGGAGCGAGCAATTCTGGCCAGCTTTCGCGCGTCTTACCGCCCATGATGGATTGCGTAAGACCTCACTCGACCCGGAAACTCCCACCATCAACCCCTGCCGTCGCGGATAGTCCCGCATAGGAGAACGCAATGAATTACCACTTCATGGGTTACTACTTCACCGAAACCCAACTCATCGTTGCCTCGGTTGTACTCGTCGTCCTCGTTCTCATCGCCGTTGGCGTGTTCGTTGAACGCCGCAGAACCCGCACCCTGGCCTTCCGCAATCGATTCGGCTCCGAATACGATCGCGCCGTTCTCACGCACGGCTCCGCGCGCGAGGCCGAGGCAAAACTGGCCGACCGGGAAACCCGTGTGGAAGCTCTGAGAATCCGCGATCTCGGCGTTACCGAGCGGGAGCGCTTCGTCGCCGAGTGGCATACGGTCCAATCCCGCTTCGTCGATCATCCCAAAGCTGCGGTCACGGAAGCCGACGACCTCATCAATGCGCTCCTTGAGGCCCGCGGCTATCCACACGCCACCTTTGAGCAGCGAGCCGCCGATCTCTCCGTCAACTATCCCCGCGTCATGGAGAACTACCGCATCGCGCACGGGATCTCCGTCCGTCTCGGCAGGGTTGAAGCTAGCACCGAAGAGCTCCGCACGGCAATGATCCAATATCGCGCCATCTTCGATGACCTTCTCCAGGCCCAAACACCCAGCGAAAACAGAGCCGCCGCATAACTCGAAGTTCGCGGCGCGAAGGGGTCTGACCAGGCCCTGGAGGATCGCAAAATGGGACTACTTAAGAGTATGATTCGATGTGCCCGCAGATCGGGATTCTCCATCCCGATCCTGGTGGGCACTTTCACTCTGGCATCCACCCTGGGATTCGCCTCCAACGCAAATCACGAGACGATTCAGGCCACTTACGCTCAAGCAGGCGGCACGACCGGCGTAACGCTGATCATTTACAACTACTCCACACCATCGGACCTGCTGGTTCTTTCACAGGCATTCGGCGAGGGCATGGATCGAGGATTGGCCACCGCGCTTTCCAGAACCAAAGCTGTCGGGCAATGCTCGATTGCAGGGGCTCTCAGCTATGACGTCGCCTTCATCCAGATGGTTTTAACGCCAACCGGGCGGAGGATCACCTTTATCGCCAGCCGCCCGCATCTGTTCGATGAAGCAGACCCGCCTGCAACGTTTCAGACCTTCGACCTGGCGGTTGGTCAATTCGACCTCAATGACACCGACCCGGCCAAGAGCACGGGTTTCCTGTATCCGGCAAGCAAGCTCGTCATTGATAAGCAGGGAGAGTTTCACTACGATCTGGCCGGCAGTCCCTGGGCGCTGGTCAACGTTCTCGATTCGCCGGGGATAACGGCGTGAACCGGACGCCGGGACCCCAATGCAATTGGCTCTGTCCACTGAACCGCTCGACACAAAATTACGGTAACTGAGCAAAATTGAACAGTGCGCATGATGTCCTGACCGCACTATTCTTAAAGGTGCCCCACCAAAGCGGCGGCAGCGATGCCGGACGATACGGCTACATCCCCTTGAAGGCAGCACCCCTTCTTCACTGCCGCCGCATGAAAAGTGCCCTTCATGACCCGATTCCGGTTAAGCCTGCTCTCAAAGTGCAAAACGGCACATCCATTCCGATTTGCCTGGAGTAAAGCCTAGCGACGATGAATTCCTTTGCCGGGCGCGGTCAGAAACTCGGTCCGCTTTCGCGGGAGCTATTTGTGTCGCTGCCGGGAGTGCGGCATTGAGGGCCGTTCCATGACGGTCAATAGGGAACAGCCTGGCGCCCCGCGCTCCCAGTACATTCAATATAATTGGAGATTAAAATGACCCTTGTTCCGAGACTTGGATGGCTGCCGCTGTTGGCCATGGCGACAATGTGTTGTATCGTAGGATGCCACGCGAATCAAGACCAGGCAGCGGTCGAGCAGGATCAAGCATCTGACCCGGCGTCGGCTAACATGGCTCCTGTGTCCGCAGACTCAAGTGCTCAGGCTCCAGCGCAATCGAGCGATCGACAGAGCGCCCCGCTTCAAGTGGGTTACAACGCCCAGCAGAGCCAGCCTCAACCCGATTCGGGAAGCAACTACGGCCAGGCATCTGACCAGCCTTCATCGGATTCCGGATACGGAGAACAGCCGGTGTATACCGCCGACCAGCCTCCGCCTCCGCTGCCCGACTACGATCAGCCGCAGGCCCCAGCGACGGCTATCTTTGGACACCGGGCTACTGGGGCTGGGCTCAGGGGGACTATTATTGGGTGCCTGGCGCGTGGGTTCAAGCGCCCTACGAGGGCGCTTTGTGGACACCGGGCTACTGGGGCTATTCGCATAACCACTACCGCTTCTACCGCGGCTATTGGGGCCGGTATGTCGGCTTCTATGGCGGCGTCGACTACGGTTTTGGCTACATCGGCTATGGCTACCAGGGCGGCTACTGGGGCGGCGGCCATTTCAACTACAACCGCTCGGTCAACAATGTGAATATCTCGATTGAGCGCAACGTCTATAGCCGCTCCGTTAGCGGCGGCGGTGGGCGCGCCCGCGTAAGCTTCAACGGCGGATCGAACGGAGTCCAGGTGCAAGCGAGACCCGCGGAAATAGCCGCGTTACGTGCGCCGCATGCCGGCCCCATGACAGCCCAGGTGCAGAATGAGCGCGCCGCAGGCGCCAATCGGGCTCAGTTTGCGAGCGTCAACAAAGGCCGTCCCGCCAGCCTGGCGATCAATCAGCCGCTCGCGGCGGATCACAACGTGAGGGCCCCGGGAGCGCTGCAGGTTCGCAATCAGGTTGCAGCGCAGCAGCAACAGCGTGAAGAAGCGCCGCAACAGCGTGAGACGGTTCAGCAACAGCAGCGGCAGACGCCTCCGCAACCGCTGCAGCATCAGGCGGTTCAGGAACAGCAACATCAGGCGGCTCCGCAACCGCAGCAGGCAGTTCAGCAACAGCAGCGGCAGACGCTTCCGCAACCGCAACGGCATCAGGCGGTTCAGGAACAGCAACATCAGGCGGCTCCGCAACAGCAGCGGCAGGCGCCTCCACAACCGCAGCAGCACCAGGCAGTTCAGCAACAGCAACATCAGGCGGTTCAACAACCGCAGCAGCACCAGCCGGTTCAGCAACAGCAACATCAGGCGCCTCCCCAACCGCAGCAGCGGCAGGCGGCTCCGCAGCAGCAGCGGCAGGCGCCTCCCCAACCGCAGCAACGTCAGGCGGCTGCTCAACCACACCAGGCTGCTCCGCAAAGAGAAGAGGAGAAGAAGAAGTAGCGTAGCTTTGCACTTGCACTCCGGCCGTAGGAGCCGCGACGCATATAGGTGATGCCAGCGGAGGTCCATATCCTCGTTCCGGCGCGGAGCTCGATCGGCTGCACAAAACTCCGCAGAATCGATCTCAACAGCACCGGATCTCTCCAATTTCGATAGCCTCGGATCACTCGAAAACAGCCGGCCGGAAATCGCTCGCAAGCTGTCGGTAAGCGCTGGCTTTTGCGAGTTTTGTTCGGTCAATTGATCGAGCAGAACGACATTAAGCAGCGATTTGAGCACTACATATCCGACTGGCGATCGCCAACGATGTTCACGGTTGTTGCAGTTGCAAATAAGACAAAGATTCTCATTCCCTGTGGGCGCTCAGATTGCTCTCGGCAATGCAAAACGGCGGATATGTTAGGCTCCGCCGCTTCTTGTACCATCCGCCGCCAGATTCAGCAACTATAGGTTACCGGTGTTCGCCGCCACCAGCATGTCCACCGCCGCCGCTGTTATGCGCAGCCGCTGCGTGCGGTGTGCTGGGATGCGAAGCTACCGCGCGAGGCGCTGCCGCATGAGCCGCGCTGGGGCGCGCTCCTCCAGCATTGTTGCCGCCACGACTGGCTACCGTGGCACGAGAACCGCCTGCATTTGCATGGTAGGCGCTGCCGCCGCCGGCGCGAACCGGCGTTCCGCCGCGAGCATAGCTGCTGCGATTGGCCATGGCCCCGCCGCCGCCGCGATAGCTTCCGCCACCGCCGTCACTAAACCGATGGGCGCCCCAGCCGTGGCCATAGCCCCAGCCTGCCCATGGGCCCATGCCGAGGAAGACGCCGCCGTAGAAGTATCCCGGTCCGTAGAAGCCGTAGGGCGCGCAGGCGTAGGGCGCATAGTCGTAATAACCGTACGAACAGGCGGGTTGAATGCCGATGTCAACGACAATTTGTGCGCGAGCCTCTGGCGCAACGGCCAAGCCCGCGAGCAATGCTGTGGTGCCAAGTAAAAGCTTGAGTTTGAGCATATTTGCCCCCTTAAGGCATCTGCTGTTGTATTGCGTGGGATGCTTCATTGCCGTCAAGAACAGCCCGGCAATGGCAGCCACCATAAGGGGTTCAGTGTGTTTATGAATTCCCGTAACTTTGCCGGGGCCGGCATCTAACTACCCTTATGTTCTCGACTCTAGCAGTGTGCATCGTCGGAGTCCGAGCAAAACGACGCACATCGTAACAATGAATCGCCCAATCGTGCCTAATTGTCGATGGCCGGATGAATGGGACAAATTGGCAATGTGGTTAGGTTGAGCTTTCTCAATCTCCAGTTACAACCGAAAGCTTGCGCTTAACAGCTCCAACTGTCGGAATGAGGGCTTCAAGATCTTTGTGACTAATGGGATAAGGGGGTTTCAGAATAGCTTCAGCTATCGGACCGACTGGCTGCAGAATTGTTCGCGATCTCGGGAAGGAGAGGCTTTTCGGCGTTCTGCTCCGGCAACTGGTCGAGGAGGACCACATTGAGCAACGACTTGTTCACCTGAATTCGGCCGTTGTAGTCGATATAGCCCAATGTGCGAAAACGATTCATGAAGAAGCTGACGCGAGACCGCGTAGTGCCGATCATCTCAGCGAGAGTCTCTTGCGAGATTGGCGGAATGAAGGTCTGCCTATCCCCTGGTTTAGAAAACTCGGCCATGAGCAGAAGAATCCGGGCCAAACGCTTTTCGCTGGAGTTAAATAGCTGATCGACAAGATCTGCCTGAGTTCGCATGCTTCGGGCCAGCATGAACTTCAGAAAGAAGTCCGCGAACGAGGGTTCATCATGCATCACTTGGGTCATCTCAACTCTCGTGATTTTGAGCGCCACGCATGTGTTGACAGCAGATGCAGTCGCCAAGCGCAGTCCAGGAATGGACGCCAGCGACTCCTCTCCAACGAAGTCGCCGACGGAGAGAAGCGTGATTGTGGCCTCCTTGCCGTTCTGCGCGACAACAGTGAGTTTGGCGCGTCCCTGCTGGAGATAGAAGACAGTATTAGCCGGGTCTCCCTGGGAGAAAAAGGTATCCTTGGGCTCCAACTGGATGATTCTATGGCCAAGCCCGGCGTTCGCAAGAAAGGCCGCGCAGTCGAATGTACTTTGTGCGACTTTGTTCTTCAAAAGATAGCTCCGTCTTAAACGGTTCGCCCGGTGTGATGGATGAATGCTCAAGGAAAAGCCACTTGGATTTGAAAAAAACCGGTGATTGTGGCGAATCCGTCGAAGATAACTGAGACGAAGATTCAGACAAGAAGACTCGTGGGCAGCACAATCCCTAGCAGCTACAGAAAGAGCCGCCTTTTCATTACGAGAAGACTAACCAGCGTTCGAGGGTGCTTGCACTCAAGCACGCTCCATCATCGCGTTTGGCTCAGGCTCGTGTCTGATCTGTTTTGCTCATGTTGACAACTGGTTGAAGAATCTGGGCAAAAAACAAAATGACAGCCCGAAGACCGGGCACAAAAGGCCATGCATATCCGATAGCTGCCGAGCTGTGCGATTGGAATGCTGGTCAGCGGAAGATGACAAACTGGTTTACAATACGCATGAAATTCACGGGCCGCGTCCGCATGCGACTTCGGATTCAAAGGAACAAATTGAGCAAAACAGACCATACAATCGCCCGGAATTTAGTTCGCCTGAGAAGGGCGTATCGTAATTCTGCGAAGAGCGCATCGTATCCTGTGAAGGACGCATCGTATCCTGTGATAGACGCATCGCCAAATGTCCCTGGGCTCGGAGTTCCCAATGTCTGGATTTGAAGATCAATCGGATGTTTACCACACTGGCCGTGACCATCAGTTGTCTCCGCCGGCCCCCTGGTATCGGAAACCGTGGGCTCTGTGGACGGGTTTGCTTCTTCTGTTGCTTCTTGCCGTGCTGGTCTTCGTAGTCATCAACAAGAACCAAGCTAAGGCAGCGGCCGCCAAAAGCAAGCTGGCTGCCGTGAAGCCATCCGTCACGGCGACCGTAGCAACTGCCAAGAAGGGCAGCATCGGCATCTACCTGGATGCCATCGGGACAGTCACCCCGGTCTATACAGCTTCCATTTTGGCGCAGGCCAGCGGAGTGCTGACCGCTGTGCATTACACCGAGGGGCAGTTCGTTCAGAAGGGAGCGCCGCTGATCGACATCGACCCCCGCCCCTACCAGGCGCAGTTGCTGCAAGCTCAGGGCACGCTGGAGCGCGATACCAATGTTCTGGCGCAAGCGCAGATGGACCTGGACCGCTATCGCACCGCGTGGGCGGGTAACGGTATCCCCAAGCAGCAACTGGACGACCAGGAAAAGATTGTGTTGCAGGATCAGGGCACGGTGAAAAACGATCAAGGCACCGTGAATTACGACCAGGTCCAGCTCAGCTACTGCCACATCACCGCGCCGATCTCCGGTCAAACCGGCCTTCGCCTGGTTGACCCTGGGAACGTGGTGCAGGCAAATGGATCCACCGTTCTGGTGGTCATTACCCAGATGCAGCCGACAACTGTAATCTTCACCATGGCGGAGGACAGCCTGGGGCAGGTGCAGGCGCGGATGCGCAAGATGCACACGCTGCCTGTTGAGGCATGGGATCGCGCCCAGACCGCCAAGATCGCGGTGGGGAAGTTATTTACCATCAACAACCAGATCGATACGACGACCGGAACGGTCAAGTTGCGAGCTATCTTCGATAACAAGAACGGCGCTCTCTTCCCCAACCAGTTTGTGAACACAAGACTGCTGGTCGATACGCTTGATGGGGTCACGCTGGTTCCCACTGCAGCCATTCAGCACAACGGTCAGGTATCGTTCCTCTATGTGGTGGCGAACGGAACGGCGAGCGTGCGCAACGTCAAGACAGGGGCTTCCGACGGCGGGAATACCGCAGTCGAGGGTATCAATCCAGGCGAGGTTGTCGCCACCAGCAGCTTCGATAAATTGCAGGCCGGGAGTAAAGTCGTGGTGTCAAAGCAGGCGGCTCCAGCAAATTCCTCTGAGGGCAATGCTCCGTGAATCCATCCGGGCCTTTCATTCAGCGCCCCGTTGCCACGTCGCTGCTGATGGCGGCAATCCTGTTGGTGGGTATTGTTGCATATACCCAACTGCCGGTTTCTGCTTTGCCCGAGGTCGATTATCCCACCATCCAGGTACTGACTTTTTATCCAGGCGCTAGCCCGGATGTGATGGCCACAACGGTAACGGCTCCCCTTGAACGTCAGTTCGGCCAACTGCAAGGGCTGAGCCAGATGACATCGACCAGTTCCGGCGGATCGTCTGTCATCGTGCTGCAATTCGCTCTCAGCCTCAACATCGATATCGCCGAAGAAGAGGTGCAGTCCTCGATTAACGCCGCGCAGAGCTTTCTGCCGTCTAGCCTTCCCTCACCCCCGGTTTATAGCAAGACCAATCCAGCGGATGCTCCCGTATTGACGCTGGCCATTACCTCCAACTCGTTGCCGCTATCGCAGGTGGAGGACCTTGTGGATACGCGGCTTGCGCCCAAGCTCTCGCAGTTGAGCGGCGTCGGCCTGGTGAGCATCAGCGGAGGCCAAAAGCCGGCCGTGCGCATTCAAGCCAATCCGACTGCGCTCTCGTCGTACGGACTCAACCTCGAAGACCTGCGCACGGCGCTCACGCAGACCAGCGTCAACGCAGGCAAAGGCAACTTCGACGGCCCTCATCAGGACTATCAGATCAACGCCAACGATCAGTTGGTGACCAGCGACGACTATCGTCAGGCGGTGGTCGCCTACCGCAATGGCGCGCCCATCATGCTGCGGGATGTAGCGCAAGTGGTGGACGGCATCGAAAACAATAAGCAGGCCGCGTGGATGAACGAGACGCCGGCGGTCATCCTGAATATTCAAAGGCAGCCTGGCGCCAATACGATTAGCGTGGTCAAGGCCATCAAGGCTATTCTGCCTCAGCTTGAGGTAAACCTGCCGGCCTCGATTCAAGTGACGCCGCTTACCGATCTCACCACAGCCATCAATGCATCGGTGGCCGACGTCGAATTCGAGTTGATGCTGACCATTGCGCTGGTCGTGATGGTGATCTTTCTCTTCCTGCGCAACCTTTACGCAACCATCATCCCCAGCATCGCCGTGCCCGTCTCTCTGGTGGGAACCCTCGGTGTCATGTATGCGCTCGGCTATAGTCTGGACAATCTCTCTCTGATGGCGCTCACCATCTCCACTGGCTTTGTGGTGGACGATGCCATCGTGATGATCGAGAACATTACGCGCTATCTCGAGGCCGGGGACTCGCCCATGCAGGCGGCAATGAAGGGCGCGCAGCAGATCGGGTTCACGATTATTTCGCTAACGGTCTCGCTCATCGCGGTGCTGATTCCCCTGCTCTTCATGGGCGACGTCGTGGGCCGGCTCTTTCGCGAGTTTGCGGTTACCCTGGCGGTCACCATCGTCTTGTCGGCCGTAGTGTCACTCACGCTGACCCCCATGATGTGCGCGCGGGTTTTGCGCCACACTCCCAAGGAACAGCAGGGGCGCTTTTACAAAGCATCCGAGCGCCTCTTCGAAAACATGATCGCGTTTTACGGCCGCACCCTGAAGTTTGTGCTGGGATATCAAACCATCACATTGCTGGTGGCCGCAGTCACGCTGGTGCTGACGATTGTGCTCTACATCGTGATTCCCAAAGGATTCTTTCCCACGCAGGACACAGGGGAAATTCAGGGTATCTCTCAGGCGCCGGCCACGATTTCCCTTGCGGCCATGAAGCAGAAGCAGCAACAACTCGCGCATATCGTCCTGCAAGATCCGGCAGTCGAGAGTTTGTCTTCCTTTATCGGCGCGGATGGGACCAACACCACACTGAACAGTGGACGGATGTCTATCAACCTGAAGCCGATAGGCGAGCGCAAACTCAACGCTTCCGACGTGATTCGCAGACTGCAAACGAGCCTCAAGCAGGTCGAGGGCATCGAGCTCTTCATGGAGCCAGTGCAGGATATTACTGTGGACGACCGCGTCAGTCGAACCCAGTATCAATACACGCTGGAAGACCCCGACGCCAACGAGTTGAACTTGTGGACTGGCCGGCTTGTCGACAAGATGAAGCAATTGCCGCAGCTTGCCGATGTGGCAAC
>Ga0182016_10005095_pt1 | contig 14286 bp, 15 predicted proteins | sample 712S2MmetaG_FD_120491 | JGI IMG/M metagenome (GOLD analysis project Ga0182016, IMG submission 120491) | Permafrost microbial communities from Stordalen Mire, Sweden - 712S2M metaG | ecosystem: Environmental > Terrestrial > Soil > Wetlands > Permafrost | place: Sweden: Stordalen | collected...
CAGAGCTGGGACGCAGTGAGTTCCGCCCCGGCGTTGATCGAATCTCGCGGCACTGGTACGACCTCGATCGGCTCGCATCAGCGACGATCGGCAGTCGGGCGCTGGCGGATCGGGACCTCTTCGCCGACGTTGTCCGAGTCAAGAGCGTCTTCTACCGTGCGAAGCATGCCGACTACGACTTGTGCACCACGGGAGGATTACGACTCGTTCCAGTTGACGAGGTCGCCACTCACTATCTTCACAATGACTACAACGAAATGGTTCGGTCGAGTATGTTCAACGGAACCCCCACTGACTTTGGAGACATCTTGAACCGACTCGATGCCTTGGCGGCACGAATAAACAGCAAGGCCTTTTGAGAGTTTCGTTGCGGCGTAGAACGTGAGCCAACGCGATTCTCAATTGCACTGTTCTCTCACATTTCCCACATTTCATCCCACAGACCATTCCGACACCACCGGACGAATCCAACACCACCGGACAAGTTCTCGTTGATTGACGACTATATGCGTACCTGTATATTCGGTCGAAAAAGTACCTGGGGACGCACACACCGATACTCGAGACGGGGAACGAAGTTAGGGATGTGCCCTGACGATTGCTACTGGGCAGTGTGAGTGCTGCAGACAGTATTGCGCGACCGAGGTTCTAAGAGCTTGAGATGCACGACCTCTTCTCGATGGACCAAGTACCAACAATCTGGCACCTTTGCTGTACCCGACCAATGCCTTCCCCGGCGGTCCGTCGCTCAACTTGACATCAGTGGGAACTCGACGAATATGTGCAACCTTCGATGCCTCGTCAAGAATCGCTTGCTCCATCTCCACGCTATGAAAAATCGGGTGTGGCAATTCGATTTCTATTGCATCTTCGAAGCTGTGAACTATCAGAAGTCGACCGTCCCATTGAATTGTCTCGTCAATGGCCCACTCCAATACTTCAGCATTGGTTGTCGCGCTAACTCCGACAACGATTCTCGGCCCCATACTGCGTCACCGCCTCCTGACGCTGAAGCCTTGAATGGCTCCCAGATTTGAAGTTGCGCTCGAATCGCTCGTCGTGCTTTTCACGAGATGGATCTCATCGATTCTTCGAAGGCTTGCGTGTTGGCAAATGGTCGTTTTCCTGATCGTTCGCTCGCCAAAGATTCCCCAAATAGGCGGCGGTGAAAGGATCCTTCATGTTGCCTTCCGTTCGGTGATATGTGGCGTGACCCCGGATATATCCGGCAATCGGAGGGCGAAGCTGAAGGTCTACGAGTTCCGCAAGCGGGACGAATTGTGGACGCAATGCATTCTCAAGTTGCCGAGGTTCAGCTCTTCCTTCCAGTTCCGTTCCTATAAAAACAATCTCAATGAGGTGGTGAGTGGTGTCTCTACTCGTCGTCTCCAAAACAAATGCTACGCGATCGGTGTGAATTGAGAGTCCCGTCTCCTCAGCGAATTCTCGCTGCGCCGCGGCGGCAGTCCCTTCTCCTATGCGAGGCGTTCCTCCGGGAAGAACCCATCGCCTGTCTCCAACAGTTCTCTGACAGAGAAGGACAGTGTCATCTCGGAACAACAGAGTCGAGCATCGTAAATTGAGAAGGATCTTGTCACCCACGACAGCCTCATTCGTCGCGACGAACGATTTCTTGGATCTCAGACTCTTCATGTCGTCGTCTTCGAAGTCGCGCCTTCGACCGGACGTTGACGCGCTCGCCACCTTCGCATGAATGGAGATCGCCCGCCTCGACCACGTCTCACTATTCCATGATCTTCAAGTCGGTTCAGGACCGTGGGCGCTGCGACACCAGTTACCAGTTCGATGTGAAAACATGACAAACCGCAGTCGATATAGAGAGTCTCGAGAATTTCTTTATTCAACTCAACGGGTTTTGGAAAACGATGCCATATTGGTCCGGGCTCTCGCACCGCCCGAATTCCAAATGCATCAAGGGCACAGCTAACTTGTTCATCATCGTAAAGTGCCTCGATGAGTTGAATGTCGAAATACTCCTGTGGTCGGTGAGAGCCTTCCGCTCGAACAGGCAATCCCGAGGAGTGTGCAGAACGCAAAACCTGATTCCCTGAAACGCCTAGTTCCTCCCCAACGGACGACGCAGCCCATTCTTTGTGCAGATACAAGTCGCGAAGATCCTGGAGCTCAACGTCCACACGGTCAGTGCGATTCCACTTTCCACGGGTTCGTCGCTCGATTCCCCAGAGCTTCATTCGGGACCGCAGAAAACGATCGGAAATCCCGAGAGCCCGCCCGATTTCCACAGAACTCATTTGAAGGTCAACATATAAATATTGCAGCGCGCTTTCGGATATCGGACTCTCAATTCTGAGTGGTCTGTTGCGACCCGCACCTCGTTGAGCAACCTTTATTCCCTGTCGATGCAAAATCTGTTCGACGCGTTGACGGTCGACGTTAAGTTCTTGGGCTATCCGACGGGTTGAGTAGCCGGATTCCAAATATAACTTTGCTACTGCACTGACAATTTTCGAAGATTCAACAGCGCTCATGAGCCCTGCTCCTTAGTCAAACTGAGCAGGAGTCATCAGCCCTAGAGGCGCTTCGACTGACCTCGGGTCAGTCCGGCGGAATCCTTCGCCAGCCAGAGGCTACCTCACATAAGCCTCTGATTTGAGTGTTCCTTTTAGTTTCTTACCACCGAAGCGTGAGCAATTCTCAATCGTTATGCCTGGTTGCAAGTGGTCCGGTGAGGACCTACGTCAAGCTTGAGATTGATGCACGCGAAAGCGCTCTCGGCATTCGGCCAGTTCCTTCAGTGCAACCTCGCGGCCTTCGTAATTGCCCATCTTCACCCATTTGCCTTCGTCCAGATCCTTGTAAACGGAAAAGAAGTGCCGGATCTCGTCGAGCGTTCTCTTCGGAATATCGGTGATGTCATTGGCTTCTTTCCATTGCGGGTCGTACGCCGGCACGGCGATGAGTTTGGCATCATCGCCATGCTCATCAACCATGAAACATGCACCAACAACACGCACCCCAATGACGCATCCAGGGAAGGTCGGAAACTCCGTGAGTACAAGGACATCGAGCGGGTCTCCGTCACCGCCCAGCGTGTCAGGGAAGAAGCCGTATTCGGCGGGATAGCCCATCGAAGACGTGAGGTGGCGGTTTAAGCGAATCACGTGCTGTTCGTGGTCGTACTCATACTTGTTCCGAGTTCCTCTCGGAATCTCAATCGTTACGTCAATCGACCCGCTCATCATTCCTCCGAACAAAAATATTTGCGCATTGACAGAATCGTAAACCTTCACGAGTGAGTTGGTCGGAAAGGAAACTACTGGCGACGCAAATCGACGATCTGGATCGTCGTGGACCATCACTCATGACTGACCTTGTTCGGTGACACCTATAATGGCCATGTCGGATGATGCTCCGGCGGGCGCTAGCCCGAACTGCCTAAAGGCTAATGGCCTCTACGTGAAGTTGAGTACGTGAAGGCGAGGACCATGATTTCAAAGATGCGTGACGCACCCCGGCATCAAACAGTCACGATTGCCAAGGAAACAATTCCCCATTCCCAGCCCCTCGAATCTCGAGTTATGGGATACCCGCTATGACGTTGGAAACTCCGACTCATAGCAACGAAGCTCCCTCCGGATTCGAGAGCATCCTGTACTTACGATCTCGTGAAAAGGCTCCCACGACACCAAAGATGCCCGACTGTTTTCCCGATTTGCTCCTCGATCAAGTCGTGGAGTCCATAACAGCTGGGCGCGAAGAGAGCCAACTCGTTCCACTGTTCTACGATCATCTAGCTGACATTGACGAGATCATATTCAGACACGAGGTGTGGCGCGATCTCGAAAACGCGGAGCTGACGGACACGTTTCGAGCGTTCACTACCAAAATGCGTGACGTCCGACTGCGACTCTCCTCAGCAAAGAAGACGCGCTTCGCTCAGCAGTCACAGGGTTTCCATCTCGACGCCGTTGTCCAATACTGCAAAGACATTGAAGACTTGGTGGTGGCTTTAAGTTCGATCGACCTCAGTTCGCGAGGTCTCAATGATTTCAAAACGTTCATAACGAGTTATGTCGATCAATCAGAATTCAAGAACCTGGCGATCGATTCTCAACGATTGAAGCAGGATCTCTCAGAAATTCGGTACTCCATCAATCTTCGTGGACCACGGATTCGCGTCTTGCGATATGAGGGCGAAGCAGACTACAGCTTGGAGATTGAAGAGGCGTTTGAGCGATTTCAGCAAGGTGCGGTCACTGACTATCGTGTCAAGTACTCGGATTGGCCCGATATGAATCACGTGGAGTCGTCAATTGCCGACCGAGTCGCACTTCTCTTTCCGGAAGAATTCAAGTCTCTGCATGCATTCTGCGAACGAACATCTGGTTTCTTCGATGCAAACGTAAGCAACTTCGAGCGAGAAATTCAGTTCTATCTTGCCTATTTGGACTACATCGCACCAATTCGGTCGCTGGGGCTCACTTTTAGCCTGCCGAGACTTCAAGAATCTTCCAAATCAATCGAGGCCACGGAGACGTTCGACCTGGCTCTGGCCACAAAACTCGCGCGCAGCGGTATCGCGGTCGTCACCAACGATTTCCAACTCCACGGGACTGAGAGAATAATCGTGGTCTCCGGACCGAATCAGGGTGGTAAAACGACATTCGCTCGAACATTCGGTCAGTTGCATTACTTCGCGAATATCGGTTGCCCCGTTCCCGGAAGAGACATCACACTCTTCTTGTTTGATGAACTGTTCACCCACTTCGGTCGGGAAGAAGATCCGACGTATCAAAGTGGGAAGCTCGAAGACGACCTGCTTCGAATGCAGAACGTCCTTGAGAAAGCTACGACACGAAGCGTGATTGTCATGAATGAGATCTTCGCTTCTACGACGACGCAGGACGCTGTCACTCTTGGGACACGAGTCATAGAGAAACTCGTCGAACTTGACGCCCTTTGTGTCATCGTCACGTTCATCGATGAGCTCACACTATTAAGTCCTTCGATCGTCAGCATGACGAGCTCAGTGATACCTGAAAATCCTGTGGAACGGACATTCAAGATTGTTCGTCATCCTGCCGACGGTCTCGCGTTTGCGATGGCAATCGCTGACAAGTACGGACTTACGTATCAGCAACTACGAAGGCGGCTCGCTCGATGAAAGCACACCTCTTGTACCGTGACATGGACTTCTCACTAAAAGAGCCGTTGCCACACAATGCCGAACAGTTAGAGCACGACCTCGATCTCGAGACGCTTTATCTATCCATGGCGGCCGGAGACGGCCGGGTTCACGACGTCTGCAGGGCGGCCCTGATGAATGGTCTCAGTGACTACGAGGCGATCGAGTATCGCCAGCACGTGCTCAGCGACTGTCTTGCGAACCATGACACAATACGAGCAATCTACGCATTGACCGGTGACGCGTTGCAGGAAGAACGAAAGTTCTTCTGGCTGACCACCCGGAATTCTCCTTCCGGAATGATGTCGCAATCTCCGCGAGTGATCGGCATGTACGTTGAGTATTTGAAGCGACTACGCGCGTTGGTTGACGAGCATTCGGGCGAATTCGTCTCCGAGGGATGGTCCACTTTGTTTGCGGTGCTCAAAAGAGACCTGTCAGACGATTATTTCGCCTTAATCGACAAACACTTGAAACTGCTGAAATTCAAGGATGGGACGTTAATCAGTGCTGGCCTCAGCTTTGGCAACTCTGGAACAAATTATGTGCTCCGCGATCCCAGCAACGCCAAGCAGACGATTAGAGAGCTTTTGCACGTTGGCGGGCGCAAGTCCTATTCATTCGAAATCCCGCCTCGCGACGAAGCCGGTGCGAAGGCGCTATCGGATCTCATGGGACGAGGCGTCAATTCAGCCGCAAATTCCCTGACCCAGGCTGCTGATCACCTCGCCAGCTTTTTCGTCATGCTTCGCACAGAACTCGCCTTCTATATCGGCTGCTTGAATCTCAGCGATTCATTGAGCCTGAAAGGTGAGCCCACCTGCGTGCCCGTCGCTCGATCTTGGTCTCCGGCTCGGCTCAGTTTCTCCGGTCTGTATGACGTATGTCTGTCACTCCGGAACACACAGCGCGTGGTGGGCAACGACGTTGTGGCAGACGACAAGACTCTGACAATCATTACGGGCGCCAACTCCGGGGGTAAGTCAACATTCTTGAGGAGTGTCGGAGTCGCGCAACTGATGATGCGAGCAGGCATGTTCGTGGCTGCCCAGTCTCTTGAGGCCAGCACGTGCAATCAGATCTTCACTCACTTTGTCCGAGAAGAAGATTCATCGATGAAGAGCGGCAAGCTCGACGAAGAGCTTTCACGCATGAGCACCATCGCAGATGAGGTCACGCCGGGAAGCATGGTCCTCTTCAATGAATCATTTTCTGCGACGAACGAGCGCGAAGGGTCCGAAATCGCACGACAGGTATTGCAGGCACTTCTTGAATCCGATGTTCGGGTCTTCGTGGTGACGCATCTGTTTGAGTTGGCGCAATACTTCTATCTCCACTCTGAGCCGTCGACGTCATTCCTGCGGGCGGGACGCGAAACGGACTCGGCGCGCACTTACAAATTGCATGAGGGCCCGCCGTTGGCGACGAGCTACGCACTTGATGTTTTCGATCGAATCGGCGGGTGGTAACGAAGAACAATCTCGGGCCGGCGCCTTCGTAAAGAATTGAGAGCAGAGCACTGGGCCGCGGCGGAGGCCTGGCATACAAGTCTCTATTTACGCTTCGGGAACGATGTTCGTGTTCGCGACTCGCCAACCATTTGTTGTTCGTTCGAGGAGGTTGTAGCTTCCTGTGTCCTGCACTAGAGGCTCGCCGTCTAGTTCTGGCGCGAGCCACACTAGGAGCGGTCCAAGGATGGCGTCGTGACTCACGATAAGTCCGCTCTTACCATCGAGACGTTCGAAGACTTCGAGGAGGGCAACGGACGCTCGCTGCAATACGGCACCACGAGGTTCGACACCAGGTGCATTGTCAATCGAACCCCACAACTCTTCGACCTTGGTCAGTGACTGTCCAGCCCAGACACCGTAATCGCGGTCGATGAAGCGAATATCCACCTCGACCGGCACATTTGTCCCAGTCGCCACCGCCTGGGCAGTGTCAAATGCGCGATGCAGTGGACTCGCCACAATTATCTGAAGGTCGCAACCTGCGAGCGCCCTCGCTAACGAGGCGGCTTGGGCACGACCTTTCGACGTCAATGGGGAGTCAAGTCGGCCCCTTAGTAGGCCGGCGGCGTTCAACTTCGATTCACCGTGACGAGCAAGGTAAAGATGGTCGGTCACTATTCTCCCTGCGCGAATCGAAAGTTCATTCTGGATGTCATTTTCACTACAGAACCAATCCAAGTGCAACCCCTGCGGCGGCTCCCGAAAGTCCCACTACAAGGCTCGCCACAGCATTGAGGATCGCTTCAAGGATCTGTCCGACCTCAATCAAGCGCAATGTCTCGAACGAGAATGTCGAGAACGTCGTATATGCACCGCAGAAACCAGTGCCCAGTAGTAGTTTCGCCATCGGCGCCAAATGATTCCCGAGCGATAGTCCAGTCAAGAAGCCGAGCAGGAACGACCCAGAAATGTTGACGAGAAAGGTCCCCCAAGGAAGGTCCGACTCAATACGTCGGTTCACCGCGCGATCCAAGAGGTATCGCGAGGGTGCCCCGACGAAACCTCCCAGTGCCACCATCAGATAGTTTTCAATCACGTTCGTGCCACAATTCCCATGTCGATTCTCAGAGGTCCACAACTTCAACGTCAGATATCGTCATGACTACATTGCGCAGTAGATCAGCCGCGTCATTCAAGAAGATCTCAATGCGCTCTGGCCGATCAATGATGACAATGCTCACGGGTGCGTCGTCGGACAACGAGTGGGTGCGCCGGATTTGACCGGCGGCTCCGTACCCTTCGAACGCTTCGAACGCGGTCGCTCCAGCCAACTTCGCCTTGCGAGCCTTTTGCAAGATATGCACATACAACGAACCGTGGTGGTCATGGTCACGTGCCCGCAGCAAGATGGTCAATCTCTGCTCCCAGTGCGTTGGTAGGTTTTTTGCCTTCTCATCCATCACATTTCTCCTTGCAGCCAATGCTCAGCTCGAATAGTGATTCGCGCCACTACGGTGCCTAACCAGACCGCCGCAAGGCCAGCCACGAGGCTCGCCACGAAGTACGTGCAACCGAGTCCTAGATGATGTGCTCGAAACAGGAGAACAGTATCGACCTCGAACGTCGAAAACGTTGTGTAGGCCCCGATGAGACCCGAACCCAAGAGAGGGCGTGCAAGACGACCTCGCGGAAACTGCTCAATCAACAATATGAGAAGGAAGCCAAGTATTGCGCTTCCAGAAATATTTATGAGAAATGTGCTCCACGGAAAGGAATTGGATGAAATGGGAAGGCCCAGCGATACTGCATATCGAGCGATCGCCCCGACAACGCCGCCGGAACCGAGTGCGAGGATGATCACCGCCTGCGTTCCTCGCTGGCGTCGTCGGCGTTCCAGGTCGCGTCGACGTGCTTCATCCTCGTGTCGACGGTCGCTCGGCACCGTCACATCGCTCTCGCCCGGTTGCTCGATCAATCCGCGTTCCTCAATTCTCTCTCGAACGATTGCACCCTCATGGTGCCACCACGACTCGGCTCGACCGAATCCTGCGCACTAGAGTTAGCACTGTCGGTACCAGCGAAGTGTGTACGACCGCGGGGGTGAGAAATGTCATTTGACGAAGAAGCCGTTCGAATCATGATCTTTCTCAGCGAAGACGATCGGCACCACCACCACGGCCTCCACGAAGTCCTCTTGAAAGAGGCGCTCAACCAAGGCGTCGTCGGAGCTTCGGTATGGCGAGGCATAGAGGGATTCGGTACGTCAGGACGAGTCCGAACCATGAGATTCCCCGACGCGAACACCGGACTTCCCTTGGCCGTCGAGTTCATCGACAACGCCGAGCGAATAGAGGATTTCCTAAGGACGGTCGCAGATCTGGCGCCCGGGTCGCTCGTGACGAAAGAGACGATTCGACTTTCACGATTGGCCCCCAACCCAGGCGTCTAGTGCTCGTCGTTCGCCTGTCATCGCGCCATTCCGTAAGTCAGAACGTGGGCGGTGTCAATCTCTAAAAGCCGGTTGTATTTGGCAGTGCGCTCACCTCGAGCCGGCGCACCACTTTTCAGGTGACCACATCCAGAGCCAACCGAGAGGTCGGCGATGAAGGCATCGCCGGTCTCTCCGGAACGATGGGACACGAACTGGGCCCATCCCGCGTCGCGACACAACTTCATTGCCTCGAGAGTCTCGGTCACGGTGCCAATCTGATTGACCTTGATGAGAGCAGCATTTGCAATGTTTTCTGAGATTGCTTCAGCAATGATTGAAGGATTCGTGCAGAGGATGTCGTCACCCACGAGTTCGATCGTGTCACCAAGTCGACTCTCGAGTACTTTCCATCCCGCCCAGTCTGACTCGGCCAGACCGTCTTCCAGAAGCCACACGGGATAATTAGTTGTCAGTTCCTCGTACCACGTGATCATCTCTGTGCTGGTCAGCGACTCCCCCGCAACGTGGTACCTGCCATCACGATAGAACTCGCTTGCGGCGGGATCCATCGCGATTGCTACACCGCTTCGATCTGCCGTGTAGCCTGCCTCTTCGATCGCATTCACTAGTAGAGCGAGAACTTCTTCCGGTCGGCTGACGTCCGGCGCAAATCCTCCTTCGTCGCCCAAACCCGTCTCGTACCGCTTGGCGCGCAACACTCCTCTCAATTTCATATAGATCTCGGCGCCCGCTCTGACTGCCTCAGCGAGTGATGGAGCTCCGAGAGGAGCAATCATGAACTCCTGAAAGTCCAAAGAGTTCTGCGCGTGCGCTCCGCCATTAATCACGTTGAAATGCGGCACGGGCAGTCTCGCCGTTACGCCATTCGGGCGCAAGTACTCCCAGAGTTCCAAGCCGTCGGACATCGCGCAGGCTCTCGCCGCGGCGATGGAAACTCCCACGATTGCGTTGGCGCCAAGCCGGGACTTGTTCGTGGATCCGTCGAGCTGAATGAGCAATTCGTCGAGTTCACTCAAATGGGCGAACTCTCGCCCGACAAGGGCGTCGGCGATCTCACCATTGACATTCTCGACGGCGTCCAAAACTCCCAAACCTTCGAAGCGCGTGATATCCCCGTCTCGCAGTTCGAAAGCCTCTCGAGTCCCCGTTGAGGCGCCCGACGGCACCGCGGCACTTGTCAGCAATCCGGCGTCGGTCGTCATTGACGTCGCCAAAGTCGGTCTTCCCCGCGAGTCGAGTATTTCGATCGCGGACACCTTTGACACTCTTATTCCCATGGTGCATCTCTCCTTCTCTCGAGTCTTCGACGAAGAACTCTCCGGACCTTCGTAACCTCTTGGAGCAACGCGACATTTGTCACTTCAACTCTTCGCACTATTCGATTGAGTTGAGGTAAACAGCCATGAGGACGCAAAGGAGATCGCCATCCAACACCCGGCGTAAACGAATGCCGCGGTCGGCGACACCGTGGCGTACAAGATACCGGCTGTCACCGTGGAGACAACGTCGCCCACCGCCTGGACGCCCCCGAGTAGACCGAAGCCAGACCCCCGTAATGCGTCGGGCAGCGTTCGTGCAACCAACGCCGATTCGGAAGTCTCGCTCAAGCCAATGGCGCCGCCTGCCAGGACAAAGGCGCACAAGAGGAACGCCCACGAAGTTGAGCCATCCGCGAAACATCCGTACGAGAGGACATAGAGAACCGAGCCAGTTGCGAAGACCATTCTCGGACTCGACCGATCTATCCAATGGCCGCCAAAGAAGGACGTGACGGCCGCCGATGCATTGTGCGCGGCGTAGATGACTACGGCCAGTGACGTCGCTGCTACCAGGGAACGATGGCTCGTATGGAGGAGCTGCACGGCTCGAAGGATCAGCAGCGTCGAGGCCAAATTGCCGAACTCGAAGAAGATGATCGGTGCGAACGGCCGGATCATCCCAGCGTCCCGCAGCGCCGAGACGTCAAATCGTCGGCTCGGCCTCTCATCTTTTGGACTCCGACGAGCTTCGCGAGCGGCAACGATGATCGCGACCGCGGCGAGCATTCCAGGTATGGCTGCGCACCAAATCGCCGGTCGAATTCCAATACGAACGACGAGAAACGCAGCAAGCAAAGGTCCGACCACCGCCCCAAGGTTGTCCCCCGCGCGCTCCACGCCGTAGGCACGACCGAACGCCGCCGGCGGAGCCAGCTGCGCGAGCAGCGCATCTCTGGACGGAGAGCGAACTCCACGCGATATCCACGCGATCGATCTAAGGACGCCCAGTTCCCAGACCCCAGAGGCGAGGCCAATCGCACCGGTCGCAAGTGCAGTTCCCACATATCCACCGACAGCCAATCGTTGACGACGGCTCGTGCTGTTTGCCGGAGGACCGCCCACGAGCTTGGCGACTCCCATGAGCGCGTCGCTCACCCCTTCGACTACGCCGAGACCGGCCGCAGATCCGTGCAAGACCGAGGTAAAAAACGAAGGGAGCAATGACGTCGCCAGTTCGTGACCCGAATCGGAAAAGAAGCTCGCGGCGCCGATACTCCCTATACCGGCGCTGAACCAATGACCTGCTTCATCCCCGTGGGCATGCGACGGGTCCAGGCGATTCGCTTCAGAATCACGATCTTCAGGATTCGGTGTGGGGGGGCTCGATTCGTTCGACATTTCAGTTCTATGTGCCACCAGAAAGGTCGATCGAATGTCGAAGTCCGAAGGTCTGCGATTCACGATTCGAATCGGCGTTGTCAAAAGCTCCCTGTCTACGGCGGTCCATCATCACTCAAACGATCAGAAGTGGACACGGGTGCAGTTTGATAAGAACCTCCAGCGAGCGTCCGAAGCCGCGATGCATTATCTGGTCAGTGCCGTGAGTCCCGATGACCACTAAGTCAAAACCATGTTCGCGCGCGAACTCCGCGATCGCATCGGCCGGTTCGTCATCGTCGACCACGTGGGCCACCGGTGTCTTTTCACGATCGTCCATCACCTCTAGCTCTTCCAAGAATTGCGAGAGTCGAGAAAGCTCCTCCTCGATCGCCTTTTGTCGTTCGTCGGTCGTCTCAGCATGAGCGCGAGGCGTGATGACGGACAGGACGTGCACATCACCGTTCACGTCCGCCGCCAGCGAGCGAGCGATGCGAAGCGCTCGATGAGCTTCACTCGATCCGTCGTATCCCACGAGAATCCGTCGGATGACGCCGCTCTCGATACCTCGACCACGTTCACGTTCTTCCGCCATCACTCTCCTCTCAATGAATCGCCGCTACCGCGGCGAGTACGGCTAGCAGAGCCAACAGCATGTATGCGACGTACGCGTTTAGACGGCCCGACTGCAGTCGCTTCGCGACTCTGGCCACAGTTATGACCGCGTGACGAATGGGGCGGTAGAGATACGTCTCAACCGGTTCAATGACGACCGTTGTGGACTCGATTCGCGCCACGTCGTGCCGTGACTGCGCCTCATCGATGTCGATCGACACCGTTTTCGTAGTGCCAAGCACGTTGGCCAAGACGTGTCGCAAAGGATTCGCAAACCCAAATGCGGTGTAGCTTGTGGCCCCGCGGACACCCGAACTTGCCGATCGCCACGGACTCACGCGTCGAATTCGCAGTAGCCGACCGCGTGACAGCAGCATCGTGACGAGGAACACGGTGACGACCGCAATTGGAAGAATCACCCAGAGCCACGAAGGCGACAGGATCGAGAACCCAGCGAACACCGGCTGCAAGACCCACGGCGACTTCGCGGCACCCATAGTGACGGCTCTTGGCACCAGTGGTGCGAGTCCGCTGGAGATGAATCGAACCTCCAAGGGACTCAGGGCAGCACCGACCGAACACGCAAGAAAGAGGATCGAGAGTCCAAGTTTGTTGAATATTCCTCGCTCGATTCGTCGCTCAGATTTCTTTGTTGACTTACCAAGGAACGTCAATGCAAGCACCCGTAAGAACACGAGTGCGGCCAGACCGGTTGTGAGGGCTACCAGTGCGGCAGAAACCGCGAGTCCCAGCCGCAGCGCCAATCCCATGACGCGAAATTGCTGCATGAGGGCTTCCAAGATGAACCACTCGGAGACGAAGCCAATGGTTGGAGGGAGTCCGGCCAGTGCCATGGCCCCCGCACCAAATGTGGCACCACTCCAGCGCATTCGACGCCCGACACCCCGTAACTCATCCAGATTATCAGTTCCTTCAGCAGCCTCGACATTGGCCAACGACACGAAGAGAGCCGACTTTGCAACCGCGTGCGCACACGTTTGTAGGGTGGCTGCGAGCAATCCGAGTGCGACGAGCGTCGTCGAATGAATCGCGCTACCTGTGAGAGCTAAGCCATACGACGTGACAATGAGGCCTGCGTTTTCGATACTCGAATACGACACGACGCGCGCGAGTCCCGACTGCACGCCCGCGAATGTGATGCCGAGTAATGCGGTCACGCCCCCACAGAGCAGCACGGCGATGACGAGCCAAACGGGTGGGCTCCCCAAAATGCCCAAGAAACGCCAGAGCCCATAGACGCCCACGTTGGCCGCCACGCCCGCCATCGCGGCCCGTGCGGGTCCTGGAGCCGATGGGTAGCCCGGGGGAATCCACACTTGAAATGGCACGACACCTAACTTCGCACCGAAACCAATAACAACCAACACCCATACGACATCAAGCAACGCTCCGTGCCCGACAGCGTGCCAACTCGAGAGTTCCAAACTCCCGGTTCGACCAGCGAGTAGCAAGAAACCTAGGAGCAGAGCCGCTCCACTGAACTTGCCCATCCCGAGGGTCGACCACATAGCGCCCGTCTGTCGGCGTGCGACGCGCGACATCGACGTCAACACGTAGAAAGCGAGTGTTAACGACTCCCACGCGAAGAGAAAGAGGAAGGCGTTGGCTGCGAGCACGATGATGGCGACGGACGACAACAAGAGCAAGTATCCCGCCGCGGACCATCGGTGCGGCATGCGTTGAGACAACTGGACCCATGAGATGTAATTCGCGGAGATGGCAGTTGATAGACCGAAGAGCAACGTCAAGAAGAGACCAGCCAAGGGGTCAACGCGCAACGCGTGATCTCCAGCGCCCGACAGTATCGAGAAGTTGACGAATTCGACTCTGGAAACTGTGGCGTGTATACCGAGGGCGAAGAGACAACCGCTGCCGATCATTCCGAAGAAATACGGCAGCTGACGTCGGATCCGCTTTCGAGTGCCGAACACGCCGTCGATGAGC
>Ga0182016_10005098_pt1 | contig 14280 bp, 11 predicted proteins | sample 712S2MmetaG_FD_120491 | JGI IMG/M metagenome (GOLD analysis project Ga0182016, IMG submission 120491) | Permafrost microbial communities from Stordalen Mire, Sweden - 712S2M metaG | ecosystem: Environmental > Terrestrial > Soil > Wetlands > Permafrost | place: Sweden: Stordalen | collected...
ATCGGCAACCGGCCATGCGTCGAGCCCACTGCCCCGTACCTGTTCGAGCGCGGCTCCGGCGGGCGTGTCGGGCGCTAGAATGATCGGAGCGTCTCGCATGGCATGAGTGACCTGAAATTTTCCGGCTTGCGCTCGAACTTCAGGGGTTGGAAGATGGATGCCGTCCTGATGGGCGAGGGCTTCATAGATCGGCTCCTTCTGGAGTCTGGAGGAGATGAAATAGGCGATCAAGTTCGAAATCATCAGCGGAACGATAATCGTATAGTCGCGCGTGACTTCGAAAATCATGATCACGGAAGTGAGCGGCGTCCGGACGATTCCGGCAAAAGCGGTTCCCATGCCGACCAGAGCGTACGCGCCCGGACCTGCCGTGACGCTAGGGAAGAGGCTATGCGCGACACTGCCCACCGCCGCGCCCATCATGGCGCCGATGAACAAGCTTGGCCCGAAAATTCCTCCGGCGTTGCCGGACGAGTAGCACATCGCCGTGGCGATTATTTTCAGGACCGCCAGTAAGACCACCGTCTTCAGGACGACGTCACCGTTGAGTACTTTTTCTACAAAATTGTAGCCGACGCCCAGAACGTTGGGATTGAAATAGCCTATGAGTCCTACCGCGAGCCCTCCCGCCACCGGCTGGAGCCAAACCGTGTTGCGCGGCAGCCGCGCGAACCATAGGCGCAATTGCAATAGAAGTTTTACGAAGACCGTGGAGCCCAGACCTCCGACCACGCCCAGGAGCGCATAAACGACGAGTTCCCAGGGATTGACCAGGCGATAACCGGCGACATGAAACAACGGATCGTCCCCCAGCACCAAATGCAGAACCATCCACGAAGTCGCTGAGCTGAGAACCGTCGTCCCCAGGACGGTGGCATTCAAATCTCCCATGATTTCTTCCAGGGAGAACAACACGGCGGCGATCGGAGTGTTAAACGCGGCGGCCAAAGCTGCCGAGCAACCCACGGGCACGAGCGCTCTGACCTGCTTCGGACTCAGCCCCGTGTTGCGCGCGATCACCGACGCCAATCCTGCGCCGATCTGGACCGACGGACCTTCGCGTCCCAACGCGATGCCACTGGCTAGTGAAGCGGCGCAACAGAGGAATTTTCCCACGACAGTGCGGAGCGTGATCCGTCCGTCCTGGATGAACAGCGCCGCTTTCGTTTGTGGTATGCCGCTTCCGCGTGCAAATGGGAAAAAGCGCCACAGCAAATATCCGGTGACGAAGGAGCCCACCGTGGGCACCAGAATTCTATGCCAACCCGCTCCCGCGGCGGGGTACATGCGTGCAGCGAGCCGCCCGGTCAGCAAAATGAACGCGACGACGACCAAACCGACCAGTGCGCCGATCAGCAGGCTCAGGACGAGTACGAGATGATTTTCGCTGAACCGGAGCTCATCCAGCCAGCGACGAAGTTTGAGAGTGAAAGGGGACAGAGGATACTTACCTTATCTAATTATGGTCGGCGGTCGGTCGCGAAATCTCGGCGGATTGGGCGAGGCGACGCGCGCCATCATCAGGCGTAATGGCGAGTTGTGCAATCGTCACGGTGTAATCATCCCCTTGCGCACCGCATAGAGCACGATGGCGGCCGTATTGTGCAGCCCCAGTTTCTGCATCAAATTCGTGCGATGCGTCTCCACGGTGTAGGGACTCAGGAAGAGCACGGCCGCAGCTTCCTTATTCGATTTTCCCTCCGCCAGCAGCTGCAGCACTTCGCGCTCGCGCGCGGTCAAAAGATCGAAGGAATCCTGCACGCCTCGCTGACGCATCAACCGGACTTCGTCCTCCGCCAGCGTCTGCGCGATCGAGGGAGAAAAGAACGGTCTTCCCGCAGCCACCGAGCGAATGGCGCGTTCGATGTATTCCACCGCGGTATCTTTCAACAAATAACCGCGAGCGCCTGCATCGAGCGCCCTGACAACGTAACTCACGTCGGCGTGCATGCTCAGGAAGATCACGCCCGTGTCCGAATGGTTGTGGATCACTTGCTCGGCGGCCTGCATGCCGTTGAGCAAAGGCATGCCGATATCCATGACCAGCACCGAAGGGCGAAGTTCGCCCGCCAATCGAACCGCCTCGCGCCCGTCGGAGGCTTCGCCGACCACTTCGATATCGGTCACATGATCAAGCAGAAGTTTCAGCCCCGTGCGGACGATGGCGTGATCGTCGGCGATCAGGATACGTATCATGATTTATCTCCGCGTTTAGCTCCGCGTTTATCTCCAAGTTTATCTCCGCGCTTGTTCCGCCGGCTTCAGCTCCGCTGGCATCTCGATCTGCGCCAAACTCTGTTCTCTCAACATTTCCTTGCCGTGGTTGGGAACCGGCAGACGAAATTCCAGACGCGTGCCGTCGCCCAAAGTGGAAATGACGCGCAGATGTCCGTTGAGTTCGCGCAGCCTTTCCTCCATTCCCATCAGTCCCAGGCCGCCGGGCCGGATCGCATGCGGATCGAATCCGCAACCGTCGTCGGAGATCGTGCCAACCACCCAATCGCCCACGAGCTTCAGTGCGATGTCAACCTTGTGCGCGCCCGCGTGCTTGGATATGTTCGTGATGCCTTCCTGCGCGACCCGGTATAGGCATGTTCGATAAGTTTCGGGCAGCTCATTGAGGGCTGGGTCCACCTTCGCGACGATTTCCATGCCGCTCGAACGCGAGGTCTCCTTCGCCAGCCAGGCGAGCGCCGGCGTCAATCCCAAATCGTCGAGCATCGATGGACGCAGAAGCATCGCGATATTGCGAATGATGCCCAACGTAGCCTCCACAATTCCTTTCGCTCGGTCGACGCGCAAAGCGAGCTCGCTTTCGGGATCGCCGCTCAAACGGCTCATGCCACCCAGCTCCATGCGCAAACCCGTGAGCATCTGTCCGACCTCGTCGTGCAACTCGCGCGAAAGATTCTTGCGTTCCTGCTCCTGCGCAGTGCGGACCTGTCCCGACAAACGCCGCAGTTCCGTTTCGGCCATTTGCGACCGCCTCTCGAGCGCGGTCATGCGCACGAGCGTTACTCCGGCAATCGCCAATCCGAGCAGCAGCGCGACTCCCGTGGTCCACGCGAGCGAAGATCGAAAATCCTGATCCGCCTTGGTGATGTGTTCCCGCTCGGTGGAGAAGTTTTCCGTGACCATCCGCTCCACTTGCGCGGCCAGCGCAACAATTTCTTCGCGGCGGCGCAGCCGTTCTTGCAAAAACGCTCCACGCCGGGCGTTCTTCTCGTTTGGCGCCCAGTCCAAAACAATGCGCGCAGGATCCAGATGGGTATCCACTTCGCGGCGTAATTGTTGCAGTGCGGTCTTCTCCTCGGCATTCTGAGCCGAGCTTTCCAGAGTGCGGAAGCTTTCTTCCGTGCTGCTGCGGATATTCAGGAACTGGTCGGCGTACTGCCGCGCGTGGCTTGGATCGGGATCGAGCAGGTAGTCCCGCGTCAAGATCCCCGTGAGATAAACATTCGCGCGAATCGAGGCCAGTGCGTTTCCGGCTTCCAGGTGAGCGTTGTGCAGCGCGGCAACGCGCGCTTGCGCCGTCGCGGAGTTCCGCCAAACGGCAAACGCGGAACCGCCGATCACGACCAGCAGGGCGGCGAATGCCACGGCGAGAAGAACCGATTTACGGACGGGCATGGATGGCTCCATAATCAGTCTCTCTTGAAATGAGTTGAGGAACCAGCACCGGTTCCGTGAGCTACTTCGCGGCCGACTCGAATGGGGGCGAGAATTCGCTCATTCCGCAGGATCATCCGCACTACTGGCCTTGAGCCGAAAGCTGGACGCGCTTGTACTGGAAGGTTTCTATTTTTCCGTTCAGGACCAGGGGAATGATCTTCATCTGCATGGCGTCACCTTCGGGAAGCATCGAGAAGCTTCGCTCCAGTGTGTCTGGACCGCGGGTTTCGATCTCCATTAAGCTCGAGCCGTCGAACCACAGATATACCATGGTCTTCCTGCCATCGATTTTGACTTCGCAGCCTCCCCTTTGTGTGTCGCAGCTAAAGTCTGCGATCTTCCTTTGCTCGTCGTCCTCTGTAACATGCAGGACGCTCCCCTCCGCGCGAAAGGTCCAGCGCGGCAACCGTGTTTCTCCCTGATTCGCCGGCAATCGCGGCACCCAAGTACCGCTCAGCTTATCCCGGTCGCCGGCAGCTTTCGCACTTAACGCCGAGCCGATCAGGAACCCCAGAACTCCGGCAATCCAGATAACATTCACCGTGAGCTTCCCCATCTCTTTCATGAATGCTCCTTTCGCGGACAATGAGGGAACCTACAAATACCTCTCTCCGAAACCATCCGGGAGCGGATCGCGGTTCGGAGAGAGGTGCCGGGAGGAAACCAGCTACGGGGCTGCGGTTATGTGCGCCCGGCGGTTCTTTTGCCAGCAAGCTTCGCTTTGATCCGTGCAAATCGGGCGTTCCTTGCCGTAACTGATGACCGTCAGCTGCACATTGGGGATGCCCATCGTGGTGAGAAAGTCCTCCGCCGCGCGAGCCCGTTTATCGCCGAGCGCGATATTGTATTCGTCGGAGCCGCGCTCGTCGGCGTGACCTTCGATCACCAGCTTTTGACTGGGATAGTCGCCCAATATGCCCTTCACAACGCTAACGTCGTCCTTAAGAGCCGTAGTGGCGTCGGTTCGGATCGTGGCCTTGTCGTAGTCGAACAAGGCGTCTTCCATATGGGCCAACCGCTCGTTGAGCGTTACGCGCACCTGCGCCGGCATGCCGGTGGACCGGGCGGTTTGCGTCGGCTGGTTCGGCGTGGTGTTCGCCGGGGCTGTCCTGGGCGTGGACCGTGAGGCCGGAGCAGGGGTCGACGCGGCGGCTACGGCCGGACTTGGCGCCGGCGGTTTGGAAGCTACCGGGACGGCCTTATGGCAGGCGGCAATCGATAGAATTCCCGCTAGGCTAACAGCAGTCAGAATCTGTTGTCTGATCATTTTTAGTCTCCTTTTTATCGCGGTAGCCAGCAGCAGCACATACCTCATCCGCGAAGCGCCGCCGGCCCAACCGTTTCTCTATACCTAATGAAACGTCAAATTGTCCTATTGCGACATCCCGTCAAGGCACCAAAATACCGCGGAGGTGGCATCGGAAGCGGCACCCTCGCCAGTCCACCATTCATCGGAGGTGTTAAGATAGCGAGCAGCAAGTCTTGAAAAACAGGCCATGAAAAAGCACCTTCTCACCTTGGCTGCGGCATTCTGTGTTGTCCATTGCCCGTTGCTGGCGCAAAGCGACGCGGCTCAGTCCGGCTCCTGGTCGGGCGTGATCGTCAACGCCGATTGCACGCTTGATGAAGCTTTCGCCGAGGCCGCCAAATGCACCGAAGACCGAGGTCCCGCGTCCAAGCTCGTCTTCTATGACGATACGATCCGCAAGCTTTATGCGCTCGACCCGCAGGACCAGGCGGTTGGTCATTTGGGAGACGGCGTCACGGTGGCAGGAGATCTCCAGGGCAACACCATCAAGGTGTCCTCCTTTAAACTGCTCACGGCAATTGGATTGAACGTCGGCCAGAAAGCTCCGGCGTTTACCGCTCGCGATCAATTTGGCCGGGAGCAAAGCCTCGCGACGGTCAAAGGGCCCAAAGGAACGGTCGTGCTTTTCTTCCGTTCCGCCGATTGGTGACCCTACTGCAAAGGGCAGCTGGTCCAGCTGCAAAACGCAAAAGCTCGATTCGAGAAGCAGGGGCTCAAAGTCGTCGGGATCAGCTACGACAGCGTGGAGATCCTGAAGTATTTTTCGGACCGGCAAAAGATCGATATTCCTCTGCTCGCCGACCCCGGCTCTAAAATCATTCGGGATTATCAGGTGTTGAACACGGAAGCCGTTGGGCAGTTCTTCGGCATGGCGCGTCCCGGATTTTTCTTCATCGACGCGAAGGGGATGATTCGCGAAAAATTCTTCGAGGCGAAATATCGCGACCGTCTTACGGGAAATAATCTCATCGCCAAACTCTTCCCCGAACTTGGCGACGAAGTGAGCGACACGGTCGACGCTCCGCATTTGCAGGTTGCTGTCGAACAATCCGATCGTTCCGGCGTCCCCGGCGGCCGCATTACTCTCACGGCCGAAGTGCGGCTGCCTCCGGGCATCCACGTATATGCGCCCGGGACGAAGGGCTACAAAGTAGTGGACCTCTCGATTGAACCGCAGCCCGGACTGGAACTCACGCCTTCCGTTTATCCCCGGCCGAAGGTTCTCTACATGTCCGCCATCAAGGAACGCGTTCCCGTGTTCGAAGGAACGTTCCACATCCGCCAGGATTTGAAAGTGAGTTCCGCCAACGCGTTCAGCGCTTCCTTGGGAACTACGGGCAAGACGTTCACCATTGCGGGTAAGCTGGCCTATCAGGCTTGCGATAGCAAACAGTGCTTCTTTCCGACGTCAGTGCCGGTGCACTGGCAGGTGCAGATCACGCCGCTCGACCGGCAGCGGGCACCGGATAATATTCAGCATAAATAACACAGCCGCCAGCACAAATAGTACAGCCGCCATGTATGGCGGAAAAGAGTGGGAGTCGAACCCACCAGAGACGTCTAACGCCTCTCACCGGATTTGAAGTCCGGGCGCCCCACCGGGATGCGTTTCTCTCCCCCTTGCGCGCCATTGTACACAACGCATGGCTATTATAGCGGAGGCGTTTTCGCGCCCGGCCTTTCGCCCAGAGCCTCGCGCGCGGATCGCAGCAAGCGGTGCTCGTCGCCGATACGGCGGGTGAACTTGATGCGGTCGAAATACTCCAGCACTTCAATCGCAAGCGCCCTGCCAATCTCTGCGCGATCGCGAAGTTTGGCAGCGGTGATGGCCCCTCCATTGCTGGCGGCAATTTCTTCAGCGAACTTGGCGTGTTGGCGCAGGGCCGCCGGCGAGAAAAAGCGATTGTCCGATACTCGTACCAACAAGCCCAGCTTTGAGACTCGCATCAGAAACGATTCCGTCTTCTTTGCGTCCATGCCCAGAGCGGCGCCGATCTCACTCAATGGTGGTGGGCGCAGAGGATTTTCTTTCATGAGCGGATCGGTCTTCTTCCATAACAGAGTATCCGCGGGGCTGAGCTCGGCGACGTGCGTGCGCAGGCGTACGCCGGCAGGCTCGCGCACGAGTATGTTTTCAGCGACGAGTTCCGCGATCACGGCCGAACGCAATTCCTGCGGCGCGCGGATTCCGGTTTCCAGGAACAAGCGCTCTTCGTTGGGGATCACGTTGGGCGACCGGCGATGCAGCGTCGCCAGCGATTCTGCAACCGCGGTCTTCAATCGTTTCCAATGATCCGGCGAAAACCCGAGCGCGCCCGTCGGCACATCGACCGTCCTCACGGAAGCCGCCGTGAAGAGTTGCGCGGCTTCTTCCGCGGTGAGGTTTCGATTCTGCGCGAAATTGTTCAGATTCAAACCAAGCGGGGCGAAACTCAGAAGCAAAGAGAGTGCCGACCGGGGGTCGTCGTTCTCCATCGCTTTGAGACCCGCCAAACGGTCGGGTTTCGCGCGCCCGCGAACGGGCGGGAAGATATCGATCACGCGTCCGCCGCCGATGGTCCTTTGCGCGGACTGGTCGCGAAGGATCAGCCCGTCGCCAAACAGCGCGCCGATGGGCCGATCGAGCGCAATCTGCACGAGTCCCGAGGCGCCGGGCGCAATCGCGGAGCCTTCGAGAATCGCCACCCGCCCCGTGACATCCGCCGCGCCGAGATGCACGTGCACCGGAGTCCAGTGAGCCAGTGGACGCAGCTCGCTCGGCAGCACGCGGAGCCGCGCATCGAACTTCTGAACAGGCTCGGGGACGTAGCCGGTGACCACCCAATCACCGCGTTCGATCTTTTCCGGTTTTAACTCGGGACCTGCGAGATTGATGGCGCAGCGTTGTCCCACGCACCCCGTCTGCGATGCCGTATTTTGAGCGTGGATCATCCGCGCGCGCAGCTTGAACCCAGCGCCCAACATTCGCACCGCATCGCCAGCGGAGAGAGAACCGGAGACTGCCGTTCCCGTCACAATGGCGCCGGCGCCGGAAATTGTAAAACAGCGGTCGACGGCCAGGCGGAAATTGCCTGCCGGTTTCCTGCGCGGACACGCGCGAGCCTCCGCGATCAGGTGGGCTTTCAGCGTCTCGATGCCCTCGCCCGTCACCGCGCTTACCGGAAAGAGGGGAGCGTTCGCGAGAGTGGTTGGCGCGAACAACTGCGCGATCTCTTCGCGCACCTCACTCCTACGCGTGGCGCTGACGCGATCGATTTTCGTCAGAGCGATGGCGCCCTTGGTGACGCCGAGCAAATCGAGAATCGCCAGATGCTCGCGGGTTTGCGGCATGGGACCGTCATCGGCGGCGATGATGAACAGCACGAAGTCAATGCCCGCGACTCCCGCCAGCATGTTGTGGACGAAGCGTTCATGGCCCGGGACATCAATGAATCCGAGCGTTTCGCTTGTCTCGATCGGCAGGTACGCGAAGCCGAGATCAATCGTCATGCCGCGCTTCTTCTCTTCCGGCAGACGATCGGCGTCCACGCCGGTGAGCGCTTTCACCAGCAAAGTTTTTCCGTGATCGACGTGGCCCGCAGTCGCAATAATCATGTCGCAATAGTCATGTAGCGATGGTCATGCACAAGTAGTCAAAGCATCAGCGCGTGCAGTTGGGCGGCAAACGCGGCTTCGTCCTCCAGGCAGCGGAGATCGAGAATAAACACGCCGTCCTGTATGCGGCCGATCACCGGGATCGGCAATTCGCGGAACGCGCGGCTGATGCGTTCCAGCGATTTGCCGGAGCCGCGTTTTTCAACACGCGGCCGGATCGCGAGACCAGCGCTCGGAATCGTGCGCGTCGGAAGAGCGCCGCTCCCGATTTGACTTTCACACGCGATCGTTTCGACGGTTGCGATTCCGTCCAGGGGAACGGCCAGTAATTCCTGGACGCGGTCCGCTGTAGTGCGAATGATTTCAGCCGGGCGCGTGAGCATCCTCAAAGTCGGCAGCCGTTCCGCCAGACGTTCTGGATGGGAGTAGAGACGCAGCACGGCGGACAGCGCCGCGATGGTCATCTTGTCTACGCGAAGCGCTCTCTTCAGCGGATTCCGCCGGATCGTCTTAATGAGATCCGCGCGTCCCACGATGATTCCCGCCTGCGGGCCGCCCAGCAGCTTATCGCCGCTGAATGTCACCAGATCGGCGTGATTCGCGATGGATTCGGCCGGCGTGGGCTCGTGCGGCAGCCCGAACTTCTCAAGATCGATCAGTGTGCCGCTACCGAGATCGACCACAAATGGGACTCCCTTCTCGCGACACAGTTTCGCGAGATCAGTTTCCGATGCCTGAGCGGCGAAGCCCTCGATGGAGTAGTTGCTCGGATGAACTTTGAGCACGAGTCCGGTTTTAGCCCCGATGGCCTCTGCGTAATCCGCCAAATGAGTTCGATTCGTGGTGCCCACTTCACGCAGACGGCAACCGGAGCGCGCCATGATGTCGGGAATCCGGAATGACCCTCCGATTTCGATCAACTCTCCGCGTGATACCGGGACTTCCTTGCGATTCGCCAGGCTGTTGAGCACCAGCAAAACCGCCGCGGCATTATTGTTGACCACGGTCGCTGCTTCCGCGCCCGTGAGCCGGCACAGCAGCGCTTCCACGTGATCGTCGCGGTCGCCGCGCCGGCCGTCGTCTAAATCGAACTCAAGATTCGTGGACTCGCGCGCCGCCATCGCCACGGCTTCGATCGCTTCTTCGGGCAACGTAGCGCGTCCAAGATTGGTGTGCAGGACCGTCCCCGTGAGATTGAATACACGCCGGAGTGACGGGCGCTGGTCCGCACGAAGCTGGCTTGCGGATAGATCAACCAGAGCTGGATCACTTGGAATCTCCGCCGCTCGCCCGGAGAGGAGCGCGGCCCGCAAGCCTGCGAGCACGGCGCGGATCGCGTCGGTCACCGCGGCCCGGCCAAATTCGATGACGAGAACTGCAGTATCGTCTCGCCGCAGGAGCTTGTCCATCGAAGGAAGGGCCGAAGGAATGGCCGCAGGAATATCGGACAACGAAATGTGGGGTTCGAAGGCCAACGATAAATTCCTTTCGGGACTGGATACAATTCTATCGATATGGCAACCCCTACGATTCGCTTGACCGAGATGGCCCATGGAGGCGGTTGCGGCTGCAAGCTATCGCCCGCCGTTCTTTCGCGGATTCTCTCAAAAATGCCGGTCGCCGCCGGGATCGAGCGCCTATTGGTTGGTACTGAGTCGAACGACGACGCGGCGGTCTATCAAATCAACGAACATCAGGCGATCGTCGCGACCACCGATTTCTTTATGCCTGTGGTCGACGATCCATTCGATTTCGGCCGCATCGCGGCCACGAACGCGCTGTCGGATGTTTACGCAATGGGTGGCACCCCGATCATGGCGCTCGCGGTGGTTGGCATGCCGGTGGATAAGATGCCGGTCGAAGTGGTGCAGGACATCCTTGCCGGAGGAGCGAGCGTGTGCACCGCCGCGGGAATCCCCGTGGCCGGCGGCCATTCGATCGATTCGCCAGAGCCCATCTACGGGCTCGTTGCGATCGGCATTGTCGATCCGTCCCGCATATTGCGCAATAACACCGCGCAAGCCGGCGACGCCGTTATTCTGAGCAAGCCTATCGGCGTCGGCATCTATAGCGCGGCTTTGAAGCGCGGGGAAGTTGATGCGTTGATGTACGAGGAAATGCTCCGCTCCATGACGCAACTCAACGATGCCGGGGCAAAGATGAAGGACATCGCAGGTGTGCATGCTATGACCGACGTTACCGGCTTCGGCATACTCGGGCATTTACTGGAAATGTGCCGTGGCGCAGCGTGTTATGGACAAGCCCTCGGTGCAGAAGTGCGATTCGAAGAATTGCCGTTGCTTTCTCACACGAGCCGTCTGGCGGAGAGCGGAGTCGGTACGGGCGGCGCGAAGCGAAATTGGAATAGCTATGGACATGAAGTGGAAATGCCCGCCGATGCCCCGGGGTGGTGGCGAGGAATTCTTTGCGATCCACAAACCAGCGGAGGTTTATTGATCGCCTGCTCCCAGGACTCCGTTCGGGAAGTCCTCGAGTTACTCCGCAGCCATACCGGCAAATCCGCTCATGTGATCGCCGAATTCTCCGATCGGCGTTCCAACGTCCGCGTCCGCTAACGACCGGCAATCCGCCCGTGATCAGCGGACGAAATCCACGCGTCAGCGTATGAAATCGATATAGCCTTTCCGCGGATCCGCGCTAATCAGTTTCAATTGCAGCTTGTCGCCCACGTCGACGCCTTCGCCCCGCACCAGAATTCCTTCCGCAGGCGGATTCAACACGCGCACGAAAACTCCTTTCGGCGTGACGCCTGTGACCACGGCTGAAAACGTTTCGCCGATCCTCGGCTGCAGCGCTACCGCGGCGATGCGCTTGCCCATGTTGCGCTCCACCTTGCGTGCCGCTTCCTCTTTCAGATTGCAGTTCTGTGCGATCGCGTCGAGTTGCGCATTCGAATACGGCGCAGGTCGCTTCGCCAGCACGGCCTTGATCAGGCGCTGCGTCACGGTATCGGCAAAGCGCCGATTCGGAGCCGTGGAGTGCGTGTAATCGCGAACCGCCAGCGCGAAGTGTCCCTGCTCTGGATCGCCTGGATGCATCACCACGTACTCGCCGGGTCCCATCAGCTTCACGACCGCGAGCGAAACGTCGGCGTAATGCGTCGCGTCCGCGGTCTGCCGGCGCTGCAGGAACGCGTTTAACGCGCCGGAATCCGGAGTCGCCGGCAGTGTTTCTCCATACTTCGCCGCCAGCTCTACAATCCTCGGCCAACGCTCTGGAGTTTTCACGATGCGCCGGATCGAACTCACGCCCGCCTTGCCCAGCGTGCTGGCCATGGCTCCATTGGCGGCCACCATGAAATTTTCGATGAGCTCCGTCGCGCGATTTTCCTCCCGCGTGTTGATCCCCGTCACTTCGCCGTTGACGATCTGCGGATCGGCTTCCACGCGATTCATATTGAGCGCGCCCATCCGATTGCGCTCCGCGCGCAGCAGTTGTGTCGCCTCATCCTGCAATTTCAGTTGCGCCTGCAAGGCGGCCGACGCGGCCACTTTCGGCGGAGGCGCGGCTGTTCCCTCCAACCAGGGCCCAACGCCGTTGTACGTCAACTGCGCCTGATTCCTCACCAGCGCGCGATAGATATCGGAGGACGCGATGGTGCCGTCGGCGGCGACCACAAACTCCACTACGATGGACAGTCTGTCCACGTTCTCGTTCAACGATGTCATATCGGTCGACAAAACTTCCGGCAGCATGGAAAACGTGCGGATGCCCGTATAAACCGTCGTCGTCTGCTGCGACGCGTGGTTGTCGATCGGCGTGCCCATCGCCACGGTCGCGTCCACGTCGGCGATCGCGACCAGCACGCGAATCCCATTGGCAACGCGCTCGGCTACTTCAGCCTGATCCAAATCGCGCGACGAATCATTGTCGATGGAGGACCACAGTAGCGATCGCAAATCGCACACCTGCGCGTCGGCCACCGGTGCAGTTCTAGTCTTGATGGCCGCGAGCTGCTCGTCGGTTCCCGGCGCGAAATCCGGCTGGAACCCTTGGTCAAGCATTTCTTGCCGCGCGGCGGCTGATAAATCGAATCTTGGAGCAGGCATGAATTCGCCAGACTAACACACGCGCCGTTCCTACCGCTGTCGGCTCTGCGTCAGCACAATGGACGTTCCCCACGGGTCCGTCAAATGTGCAACCGGCCAGGGCGTGTCGTGACGCTTCTCCTGCTCCAATGCGGTGCCTTGCGTTTCAAGTTCTCCGCGAAACTTCTCGATATCTGCAATCTCGATGTGGATGCCATCGACAACGCGGCCCTTCGTCGGCGCGGTCGCGGATTCGGACTTCGCGAACAGGAGTTTCATCCCCGGCAGATCGGCAGCGGGCTCAGGACCCCTATTGTCCGCAAGGGCACCGAAAGTTGCCGCATACCACGCTCGCATCCGCTCCGGTTCTTGCGAACGGAAATGGATGTGGTCCCATTGCACCTGGCTGGCTAACGCCGCATCTCCGATCAGTTCGATGTTCAATCCTTCCGGCCCATGGACAAATGCGCGATTCGGATCGGTGTCTTGCACCGCTCGGAATTCTGCCGACTGCACACGCGCGAGCGCCTCCGAAAGATTCTTCACGCGCAATCCGAGATGATCAATGACCGATCCGGCCATCCCGCCCGTTGGTTTTTGGGAGAAGTTGACGACGCCGAAATTCAGATCCTGAAACGTTAAGAACGAGATTTGGCCTGTCATGATGATCCCGGGCGATCCTCCGGTGACCGCTTGCCAAAACTCCAGAAGTGGGCGCTCCAGATGGAACTCAGAACTGACGGAGGCAACTCCGGTCGCGTTTGGAACAGCCGATTGCGCCGATGCGATGCCTACCGCGCAGACGCAAAACGCTACCAAGCGGCGGGTTCGTTTCATTGTTCCACTCATTGAAATATCGCTCCTTCCGCCGATGTTCTCCGTGACGCGCGCAAGTGCGGGGATGGGTACGCGCTACTCTTCGGGACCCGCGCCGTGTTGGCTCACGTTGTCTCCGTCGCCGCGTCGCAAGCCGCTAAAGATAAACGTGGACAAGACTGTCAGACCTCCCAGGCACAGCAGCGCGAGATGGATGCCGTGAACCATTTGCTGCGCGTCTGAATGAAAGCGGTCGGGAATGAAAAGCGCCGTTGCGAGCGATGCCGTCGCCACGCCGAAGCTCATGGACATCTGTTGTATCGTGCTGGCGATGGTGCTGGCGCTGCTGGTATCGTCGCTCGTAATCTCGGAATAGACCAGCGTGTTCATGCTCGTATACTGCAGCGACGTGAAGAATCCGAAGCAGAACGCTTGGATCACGATCAGCCATACCGGCGTGCCCACGCCCACCGTGGCGAACAGAACAATCAGCAATCCCAGGATCACCGTGTTCGAAACCAACACCGCGCGATAGCCGAAACGCGCCAGGATTTTCGGCATCGTCAATTTCAAACTCATCGCCGCCAGAGCCTGCGGCATCAACAGCAACCCCGATTGCACGGGAGTATAACCCAACCCGACTTGATACAGCAGTGGAAACAGAAAAGGAATTCCGCCTACGCCCAGCCGCGTGAAGAAGCTGCCGCTCACGGCCGCACGAAATGTGCGGAAATGAAACAAGCTTAGCCGCAGCAGCGGAAATTTGGTGCGCGTCGCGCGAAAGCCGTAAATCGCCAGCAGGACTGCGGAAAGCGCGAGCATTTCCAGAATTTCGGCCGG
>Ga0182016_10005103_pt1 | contig 14267 bp, 11 predicted proteins | sample 712S2MmetaG_FD_120491 | JGI IMG/M metagenome (GOLD analysis project Ga0182016, IMG submission 120491) | Permafrost microbial communities from Stordalen Mire, Sweden - 712S2M metaG | ecosystem: Environmental > Terrestrial > Soil > Wetlands > Permafrost | place: Sweden: Stordalen | collected...
CTGGCTGACGGTCTGAGCAGCTTTCGAGACGACGTCGGCCTGGGCGGAGGTTTCCTCGGAGTTGGCGGTGATCTGCTGGCTGGTCGCGTTCAGTTCTTCGCTCGCGCTTGCCACCTGCTCAGACGAACTGGCAATCGATTGAATCATGACGTGGAGGTTGTTTTTCATGCGGTTGAGCGCGGCTCCCGCTTGGCCCAGTTCGTCTCGAGAGAAAACCTCCGTATCTTCCACCGTAAGATTGTTGGCGGCAATCTGCTCAATCAGAATCAGCATGCGAGCGATGGTCGAGACAATCGATTGCGCGATCAGAATCGCGACCAGCAGGCCAAGGGTCATTCCTGTAAGCGCGAGCCCGACGATGACGGTCTGTACTCGCGACTCGGACGCAGCCTGCTCTTGCAGGAGCTTGTCCTTCAAACGTTCTTCCAAATCGACCAGTTGGGAGACGGCGGTACGCAAGCCGCTCCGGATTGCGGTGGTATGGCTGTCGAAGGCCAGTTCCTCCGCTTCTTTGGCGTGGCCCCGGCGCTGCAGTTCGATCTCGCGGTCGGCAATCGAGCGATACTCGGCGTAGGAGAGCCGAATCTCGCCATGCAATCGCTTGCCTTCCTCGGTTACGATCGCTTTCCGGAGTTTCTCCATGTTTTCGGCGAATTGCTCCTTCCCCTCCTCATCGTGTTTCAGCAGACCTTCGTCTCCGGCGAGCAGAAAGCCGCGGATGGCGGTGGTCTGCTTTTCGATGGATGCCTCGATCAACGAAGCCATGTCCTTCTTCGCCATCATCTGCACTACGCGGCCCGAGATCTCCCTGAGTTCGCGCACGGATTGGTACGCTACGATTCCCATGCTCAGCAGAATGAGCAAGAGACTCCCAAAGCCGATCCCCAGTTTGATTTTTAAGCTCAAGCGTTTCATGCTCGACTCTCCCATTGTGCGGCTAAGCTCCCGCGCGGGCCGACCGGCTGCGCTCGTTCGCGGATAAGGCGTTCACGGAATGGCCGTTCCCGCCTTCGTGGATCTTGAACTGCTGGACGAGGTGGCGGAGCTGGTTCGAGGTTTCGACAAGCTGTTGCGAAGCCTTTTGCGTGTCGGTGGCGCCGCGGGTTGTTCCTTGAGCCGCTTCCGCCACGCCTGCGATGTTGCTCGTGATCTCGCCGCTGCCTTGGGCCGCTTCGCTCACGTTGCGCGACATCTCGTTGGTGGTCGCATTCTGCTCTTCGACCGCTGTCGCGATCGTGCCGGAAATGTCGTTGATCTGGTTGATCACGCCGGAGATGGACGCAATCGCCTCGACCGCCGCTTTGGTATCCGTCTGAATGGCTTCGATCTTGCGGCTGATATCTTCCGTCGCCTTGGCGGTCTCCTTGGCGAGTTCCTTCACTTCGTTCGCGACAACGGCAAATCCCTTGCCCGCTTCGCCGGCACGGGCTGCTTCGATAGTCGCGTTCAGAGCAAGCAGGTTGGTTTGCTGCGCGATGGAGGTGATGACCTTGATGACTTGTCCAATTTCCGTCGAAGAGTCTCCCAGTTTGGATACGGTCGCGGTGGTGGTTTCCGCCACCCTGACGGCGCCGGTTGCCACTTTCGCAGCTTCGGTGGCGTTCTTGGCAATTTCCTTGATGCTCGCACCCATCTCTTCGGCGCCGGTAGCGACGGTTTGCAGGTTCTGGCTGACGGTCTGAGCAGCTTTCGAGACGACGTCGGCCTGGGCGGAGGTTTCCTCGGAGTTGGCGGTGATCTGCTGGCTGGTCGCGTTCAGTTCTTCGCTCGCGCTTGCCACCTGTACGGCGGAACCGGCAATGGACCGCATCATCGAGTGCAAACTGCTTTTCATTTCGTTCAGCGCCAGGCTGGCTCGTCCGATTGCGTCGGTGGAATCGATCGGCAGGTCTTCGACTGTAAGATTTTTGTGGGCAATTTCTTCGATCATCACCAGCATCCTTGCGATCGCCCGCGTGATGGAACGAGCGGTCACCATTGCCACCGCCAAACCGAGCAATAGTCCGAGGCACATAAAAATAAGGGTCAACGCCTTGGTTCGAGACTCCGACAAATTCTGCTCCGCTTGGGCGCCTTCCTTCACCTTGCTGATCAGTTCAGAAAGCTTCGCGAGGTTGTCCCGTATTTCGCTGCGCTTCGCATTGCACTCTGAGGAAAAGATCAGGTCCACCGCCGCCTTGGTTTCACCGGCGCGGCGCAACTGGATGGCACGATCGAGGAGGGGGCGATATTCGTGATAGCCTCGCTGGATATCTGCCAAAGCTGCCAGACCTTGCGGAGTGTTGAGGAGCTTTCCCAGTTCCTTGGTATCGTTGTCGAAACTGTCCCGGGCAATTTCGCCGGACTTTAAGTGTTCTTCGCTGCCCGTTAGCAGGAACGCGCGCGCCGCTGCGACCTGCTTCTCCGTTGCTGTTTCCAGACGGCCAGCCAATTCACTCTTGCGAACTTGCGCCTCCGCCTGTTCCGAGCCGTCCGCTGCGGTCACAGCCGATTCATAACCCGTCACGCCCAAGATCGTAATGATCAGCAACAGCGAACCAAAACCCAGGCCCAATTTCATCTTTAAAGTCAGATTCTTCATGGCTTGTCCTCTAAAACGGAAAATTCGAAGTTGGTTTCTCTCCTTACAATTTGTTGCTGCCAGCCTAACCGTAGGCGAAATTCCCGCCTGGGCTATCGGCCGATCGCCGTTTCCGCTCCGTCCGTCATCTGGCAAGCTTTTTCGATATCCAGCACATGCAACAGACGGTCCTTCAGTTTGTGGACGCCGAGGATCATGCTGCGTACCGATCCACGCAGGGTTTCAGGAGGCGCCTCGAAGGAGTCGCCTTCTACCTCCACAACGTCGCCAATCTCGTCGACCAGCAGACTCACCGCGCCATCCTCGGAGCGCACCACTACATTCATGGCCAGAGTCCCCTGTGCCCTCGGATCGAGATCCAGACGCCGACGCAGGTCGACGGCTGTGACGATCTGCCCGCGCAGGTTAATCAGTCCGCTAACCACGGATGGGGCCAGCGGAACCTTCGTCATCTCGAGCGAGCGGATGACCTCCTGGACGCCTTTCAGTTCCACTCCGAAGAGCAGTTTGTCCAGATAGAACGTGCAAAACTGGGAAGTGTGGGCCATGGTCTAGTTCGCAACCTCCGCCGAACGTGTCGCCAGAGTGGATTCGGTCGTGTTCCGGTCGGCGTTCCTCAGAATCGCGGGGATATCGAGTAACTCAGTGACCCGCTCCCCGATGACGGCGGAATAGAGAACATTGGCCCGCGTTGCGGCCGACCTTACATCTGCTCGATCATCGATAATGTCCAGAATCCGATCGACAACGAGGCCAAATGACCGCCCGTCGTGATTCAGGACGAGCACTTGGATCGGGCCGCTATCTGCCGCAGGAGGGGCCTGCAGCGCGCGCAAACGGTTGCGCCGTTCTTCGAGCGCAACCGTCAGCCGGATGAGTGGCAAGATCTGTCCCCGGTACTGGGTCACCCACTGGCTGCCTGACATCTCCACATGGGATACCGGAAATTCCTCGAGACGCGCCAGCGTGCCCAGTGGGATCGCCATTCGCGAATCTCCGGGGCCGGCAAAGAGCAGGAAGGTCTGCTTGCCTTCTTCCGTCCCTGCCGCCTCCGAAGTCTTTTCGGTTAGGGAGCGGTCGCGCGTTTCTGTTACCACGCTGGCCCGTTGGGCCAGACCAAGTACGTCGAGAATCAACGCGACCCGCCCGTCACCCATGATGCTCGATCCGGCAAAGGTCTTGACCGTCTTAAGCTGTTTGCGCAGCGGTTTCACCACGATTTCCTCTGTATCGTTAATCTGGTCGACCACCAGCCCGAATTGACGCTCGTCGGCCTGCAGCACCACAATGTTGACCGCTCCATCGCCCGTTGCCGCCTGCCGCGAGTCGCTTTCCAGCTTCAGTTCCTGATTGAGGTAAACCAAAGGCAGCAGCCGTCCCCGCAGTCGATAGACCGGCGCTCCGTGCACCAGTTCGATCCCCTTGGTCACTTCGTCCGCTTCCAGTCGCACCAGTTCGAGCAAGCTCACCTGCGGAATGGCATACCGCTCGCCCGCGCAGGTGACGACCAACGCCGGGATGATGGCCAGCGTCAGAGGAATTTTCACCCGCACTGTCGTGCCCCGTCCGGGTGTGGATTGCAGGTCCACGTTCCCGCCGATTCTTTCGACATTCGTCTTCACCACATCCATCCCAACTCCCCGTCCGGAGACGTTCGTGACCTTTTCCGCCGTCGAGAATCCGGGAAGGAAAATCAGATTAAAAATCTCTCGCTCCGTCATCCGGGCCACCTGATCGGCTGTAACCACCCCCCGTTCGACCGCTTTTTTGCGGATCTGCTCCTCCTTCAGTCCCGCGCCATCGTCGCTGATCTCGATAATGACCTGCCCGCCTTCATGAAAGGCTCGGAGAATCAGGCGACCCGTACGGTCTTTGCCCGCCTTCACGCGCTCTTCCGGTACTTCGATCCCGTGATCAACGGAGTTCCGCACGAGATGCGTCAGCGGATCCTTGATCGCCTCGATGATGGTCTTGTCGAGTTCTGTCTCCTTTCCCTCCATCTCAATGCCCACTTCTTTTCCACAGCCGAGTGCTACATCGCGCACCGTCCGCGGAAACTGGTTCCAGATATTTCCGATCGGTTGCATGCGGGTCTTCATCACTTCTTCTTGTAACTCACTGGCGATCAGGTTCATCCGCTGCGAAACTGCCTGCAGGCCGGCATCTTCCACCGTGTTCGAGATCTGCAGAAGCTGATTCCGCGCCAGCACCAGCTCACCGACCAGCGTCATCATCTTGTCCAACACATTCACACCGACACGGATTGTCTCCGCGACGGTTTCCCGCGGCCGCAATTCGGACTCCTTCGCCGGGCCCTTGTTCGTGCCCGTTGCTGCAACTGCGGGAGCGGGTCCAATTTCGTCGGGCTGGATTGCAGACGCCCGGTCCGCGCCAGCGGCGTCTTCACCCGGACTGAACCCCTCGGCCTGTGCCGCTTTGGCAGCGCCAGAGGCCGTGTCATTCGCCGCTCGTGTCGGTGCCAGAGCGGCGCCTTGTAACCGCGTCAATGTTTCCCGAAGTTCCGGATAATCCACTTCGCCGTCCTGACCCGTCTCGGCAATCTCTTTCAGCATCTGGCGCACGGCATCTACCATACCGAGCAGCGCCGTCGTAATTTCCGGATTCAGCGCTAGCTGTCCGTCGCGCAGCCGGGTCAGCAGGTTTTCTCCGACATGCGCGACTTTTTCCAGCTTGTTAAACCCCAGGAACCCGCAGGTGCCTTTAATCGTATGAATCGTACGGAACACTCCCGCTAAACAGTCCTTATCGCGGGGATTTTTCTCCAGTCCGACCAGGTCCCGGTCCAACCGATCCAGGTTTTCGTAACTCTCCACCAGAAAATCTTTGACGATGTCGGTTTCGTTCATCACAGCTTTCCTTTCCCAAGGGGAGTCATTTTTGGCTGCCCAGGATCAATCGTCATTGCCTCTCTTATGGAATTTCATGCTATCGAGCAAAGAGAAGTTTTTCGCTCACTGGCGGAAGTTCGCAACGCCTCCCACTCCACTGTTCATCGTCCGTTACCCGCCATGTCATTAGCGCCATAGAATTGAACGCGAAGCTCACGCCGAGCTTGAAGCAAACCATTGGCCACGATTGATTAGAAATTCAAAAGGTGGACGCTCTGCGCACTCTCGATGTTGGCTTGGATCAATCAGGCTCGCCTTTGCCCTCAGTGACTTGCAGATCGGCAGCAGTCGGTCTCCGACAACCTCGGAATCGCGAGTACGTCTTTGCGAGTGGATACCGTCGGGAGATGTCCCTCCCGCTCGTTGCAGCGACGGCGAAACAACTCCACTCGCAAGATGCTGTGGTTAGGAGCGGTTACCCGCATGTACCTTAATGGAGACAGTCCCAACACGGCATTCGGTAAGATGGAACTCAGCTCTCACAGCCTATGCTGAGCATGAATACCCAAACGCGATCCCTCGCTTTCATCGGCTTTTTTGCGGCGTCGATTATGCTTTGGTGGCGTCCTCTCGTAGAAACGTCGAAGCTCGCTTTGTCGAATGATGCCTACACACACATGTTTCTAATTCTTCCGGGCAGTGCCGCGCTTGTCTATCTCAATTGGAAAAACACCCGTCCTTACAACCTCGAAAGCGGTCGTCCATTCGTTTCTACTGCAGCCGTACTACTCTTCGTCGTCGCAATTATCATCGGCGGTTACGCCAGGTGGGGAATGGCTATGTCGTTTGACGATCCGCCAAACAATTTTCGTTTGTCGTTCTCCATGTTTGCCCTCGTGATCTGGTGGGTCTCCAGCATTATTTTCTGTTTCGGCATAACAACATTTCGTTCGCTTCTGTTTCCAATTTGTTTCCTTTTCCTGATTGTTCCGCTGCCTCAATTTGTTTTGGACTCCATTGTCGAACTCCTGCAGTACCAGTCCGCATTTGCGTCGCGCATTCTATTTCGCGCGATGGGCGTTCCCGTGACCCAAGACGGGGTCATGGTCTTTATCCCAGGACTAAACATCGAAGTCGCCCGCGAGTGCAGCAGTATTCGGTCTAGCCTCATCCTCATTGTCATCACTCTCATCCTGGCGCAACTGTTCCTTAGGTCGTTGTGGCGTAAGGCCCTCCTCGTTGCTGCCGCCATCCCACTTTCGGTCGCAAAAAATGGATTGCGCATCTTCACCATTGGAGAACTTGGAACACGCGTTGACCCCGCATTTCTGAACGGCAAGCTTCATCACAATGGAGGAATTGTTTTTTTTGGCATCGCGGTTGTTTGCATGCTGCTGCTGCTCTGGATTCTGCAGCGCAGCGAGTCGCGATTCCCAGAAACGGAGAAGCTTTGAACATCTTTCACATCGTCGGAGCGCGACCCAACTTCATGAAGGTTGCTCCGGTTCTCAGCGCGTTGCGAAGACGGCCGAATGTTGCACAAACGCTCATTCACACGGGGCAGCACTATGACGTCAACATGTCCGATGTGTTTTTCCAGCAACTCGGCATTCCAGTTCCTGATTGGAATCTCGCTGTTGGTTCCGGCTCCCATGCCCAGCAAACAGCGGAAATCATGGTCCGTTTGGAGCCCATCGTCGCTAAACGACGTCCCGACATCGTTCTCGTTTACGGAGACGTCAACTCCACCCTCGCCACGGTGTTGGTTTGCGCAAAACTTGGAGTTCGCGCCGCACATATCGAAGCCGGCTTGCGTTCCTTTGATCGCTCCATGCCGGAAGAGATCAATCGCCTGGTCACCGATCAACTTGCCGACCTGCTCTTTACGCCCTCCCGCGACGGCAACGAAAATCTAGGTCGCGAAGGGATCCCCCCTGAAAAAGTTTTCCTCGTTGGGAATGTAATGATCGATTCTCTGGTGCGACTGCTTCCCGCCGCGCGAAAGACCCGAGCAGGCGACCTGACGGATCGCTATGCTCTCGTCACCCTGCATCGCCCAGCGAACGTCGACGACAATTCAAAGTTGAAGGGAATTTTGGAATCGCTGCTCGAAGTGAGCAAGGATTTGGCAGTCATTTTTCCTGCGCACCCGCGAACCCGGAAGCGTATCGACGATTTCGGATTGAACGCCGGTAAACTTCGCCTTCTCAACCCGTGTCCCTATGTTGAATTCCTGGGACTGCAAAGCCGCGCCACCGTCGTGATCACTGATTCAGGGGGTATTCAGGAGGAGACGACGTATCTTGGCGTACCTTGTCTCACGATTCGCGAAAATACCGAGCGGCCAGTCACGGTGACCTTGGGAACGAATGTTCTCGTTGGCCGTGATCCAGAGAAACTGCGCGTCGAACTCGCTAAAATCCTTTCTGGCCAAGCGAAAAAGGGCACAATTCCGCCGCTTTGGGATGGAAACGCCGGCGACAGGATCGCCGATATCCTGACTTAGAGACTAATCGGGCTGCATTCCAGTTCATCCACCACGAACTGATATAGTGAACTAACAGACATCTGTTCGTTGCAATCAGCCAGGATTCAGGGTCTGGCTCATGCACGCGGGTGAAGTAGGCGATGGGCCCGACCAGGGTCACAGCGGCGGTGCCGACTCCGTCCCACCCGCTCCAGATTTAACCTATTCTCCTACTCAGGTCCGGAAGCCCGCAGAAAAACTAAAAGGCCCAACCACGCGCCGTAAGCGTGAAGTGGGCCCACTTTTTTGTCAATCGGGTCCCAGGCTAGGATTGCGTCTGTTTTGCCCTCCGCGATTTCAGGAGCATCGCCCCAACACATGTAACTCCGGCGGCAAGAAGATACATCGTTGCGGAACCACCCTCCGGTGTCTGCTGCTGATGACAGCCCTTCTCACGAGGGTCGCATCCGTGACCGCCGCGTCCTTGGTCGGCCAGCGCCGCTGGCGCTAAACAACATACCAAGAGCGCCGCCATCCACCATTTCCCTTTACTATTGTTCATTTTCTACTCCCTTGGGATAAGAATTTACGAAGCCACCTGGAACGGGGAGTAACGGGGGATGAAAGACTACCAGGGGACTCTTTTAAGCTTGGATCCATTAAATGGTTTCGGGAAGTAGTATGTCAAGATGATTGATTTTGCGACAGTTGCATGAAAATGCAACCTTGACCGGGCACCCCCGAACGAGGCATAAAGCTCATCGGGATCCTATGAGCTACGATCTATCCGTCTTCCGCACACTGCGCCTTACGACCTTCTCTTCCTCTTTACTGCTTTGTTCAGCTTTAGCGGGATGCCACAGAGCTCACAGCGTGACCCTGAACTGGCGCACCCCCACGAGCGATAGTGTGGTCGCTTACAACATTTACAGACGCCCGGATTACAGCAGTGCCTTCGTGAAAATTGCCTCCAGAGTTCCTGCACCGCCCTATGAAGATCGCCTGGTGATGAACGGTCGTACCTACATCTACGCCGTGACTGCCGTCGATCAGTCGGGATACGAGAGTTCGTTCTCGGCCGAGGTGCGAGCCACCATACCCTGAGCACCCCAACCCCTGTGACTCGAACGCGGCGTAGGCGGTTGAAATCAGAACGAAGCTTACACCTGATTGTCCTAGAGCCGATACTATGCGCGATTACGGGTTGGGCACTACGGCTTGTGCCTGGTTCGAATATCCGCTCTCAGCCTGATCGCTATCCACGCTCGTCACCACGTAGTAGTACGTGGTCCCCGAGACAACCGTGCTGTCGGTGTACGACGTTGTTCCATCCAGCGAACTGTTGATCATAGTATAGGGACCACCCGACACCGTCCCGCGATAGACGTTGTATCCGGCCACGCCGCTGACCGCGTTCCAGTTCAGATCCACGGTGTGCTGCGTGGGCGTCGTACCGGTTCCCGTTATCGTCTGCGTGGTCGGAGAATTGGAAGCGTTGCTCGCGAAGGACAAAGACGCCGAAGTCGCTCCTGTCGCTTGCGGCGTGAAGGTGACGGTAAAACCGATGGACTGGCCCGCGTTCAACGTCACAGGCAGCGAAATTCCCGAGAGCACAAACTCGCCGTTACTCAGGCTCGCCGAATTAATCGTCACGGACGCCCCGCTCGCGGTGAGGCTGCCATTCAGGGATGAACTCGATCCCACCGTCACGTTGCCGAAGCTCAGGCTGGTCGGCGCTACGGCCAGTTGGCCGGCCGCAGTTCCCGTTCCCGAAAGAGCGATTGTCAGCGTCGAGTTCGACGCGTTCGACACGATCGCGAGACTTCCGCTTATCATTCCCCCACTCGAGGGTGTGAAGGTGGCCGTAAACGTAACACTCTGGTTCGCCGCTAGACTCAGAGGCAGCGACAACCCGCTAATAGAGAAGGTTGCTCCCGACACGTTGGCCTGCGAAATTGTGACGCTCGATCCGCCCGTGTTCGTCACGGTCTCCGAAAGATTTGCGCTACTGCCCACCTGTACGCTTCCGAAGCCGAGTGAGGAGGGATTCGCCGATAACGTTCCTTGTGTGGCGCCTGTACCCGATAGAGGAATGTTTAAACTCGGATTCGAGCCGTCGGAGGTGATCGTGATGCTACCACTAGAACTTCCGCTTGCAGTCGGTGAGAACACCACGCTGAACGAAGTGCTCTGCCCGGCGCTCAAGGTCAAAGGCAAGCTCAATCCGCTCACACTGTAGCCGCTACCACTCGCTGCGGCCGCGGAAATCGTAAGACTTGTTCCACCACTGTTCGTCAGTGTCTCGGACAAGCTCGAACTCTTTCCCACCTGCACCGTGCCGAACGCCAAACTCGTGGGATTCGCGGACAAAGTACCTTGCGAGACTCCGGTCCCAGAAAGCGGAATGCTGAGAGTCGAGTCTGATCCGTTGGAAGTGATGGTCACGCTGCCGCTAGCCGCGCCAATGGCCGTCGGCGAGAACAACAATGTGAAAGAGGTGCTTTGGCCCGCACCCAACGTTAAGGGCAGACTCAAACCACTCACGCTGAACCCACTGCCGCTTGCGCTCGCGGCAGAAATCGTCAAGCTCGTGCCGCCGGAGTTGGTCAGCGTATCAGTCAGTGACTTCGAGGTGCCGTCCTGAACATTGCCAAACGCCAGGCTGGCCGGATTCGCCACCAAGTCTCCTTGCGCTGCGCCTGTACCCGACAAAGGAATGCTTAAGCTCGAATTCGAGCCGTTCGATGTGATCGTGACAGTGCCGCTAGCAGATCCACTTGTACTCGGCGCAAAAACCACCGTGAACGAGGTGCTTTGTCCGGCGGTCAAGTTCAAAGGCAAGCTCAGGCCGCTCAAACTGAAGCCACTACCGCTCGCCATCGCCGCAGAGATCGTAAGACTTGATCCACCACTGTTGGTCAGTGTTTCAGACAAGCTCGAACTCTTGCCGACCTGCACCGTGCCAAACGCCAGACTGGTCGGATTCGCCGCCAGCGTCCCGGGCACCACGCCTGTTCCAGAAAGCGGGATGCTCAGCGTCGAATTGGACGCGTCTGAGACGATGCTCAGCGATCCACTCGCCGAACCCGCGCTGCCCGGAGCAAAAATCGCAGTGAAGCTGACACTCTGACTGACCGCGAGAGTAACGGGAAGGGAAAGTCCGCTAATCGAAAATCCAGCTCCACTCGGCGTTGCCTGCGTGATTGTCACCGCGCTTCCGCCCGTGTTCGTTAAAGTCTCGGATAGGTGGTTGCTGCTGCCGACATCAACAGCACCGAAGCTCAAAGTTGAGGGATTGGGAGAGAGCGTGCCCGCCAGGACGCCCGCGCCCGACAGGTTCAGGACAACATTGCTGTTGGACTGATTGGTAGTGATCGCGAACGTGACGCTACCCGTGAAATTTCCACTTCCTGTCGGCGCGAATGTAACCGTCGCTGTGGTCGAAGTGCCCGCGCTCACTGTAATCGGCAACGCAAGGTTTCCCAGGGAAAATCCAGCCCCGCTGAGCGTCGCCTGATTGATGGTTAGGTCCATTCCTCCGGTATTCGCCAGGATGACTGTGGTCGCCTGGTGAGATCCCACCTGAATTGTTCCGAACGAGACCGGAGACGGAGTTGGTGTTAACTGCCCCGGGCTTCCTCCCTGTCCCTGTGTGACACCATTGCCCGACGCGGTCAGCGAGACAATCAATTGCTGGTTCGGATCGTTTAACGAGATCGTAGTAGAAACGTTGCCCGCAGCCGCAGGCTGAAACACAACATTGAAGGAAACGTTTTGGCCGGGAGCGATAACGAGCGGCAGAGTGATGCCCGTGACCTGAAATGCGGGAGTCAGACCCTGAATCGATCCGACGGTAACCGAGGAGCTCGTATTGTTCGTGATGGTGTCCGACAGCGACGAAGAAGTCCCGATCACCACCGACCCAAACAGCAACCCGTTGCTCGCCAGTTGCACCGAACCCGAGCCTGCCTTCGACCCGCCCAGCGCCTGGCATCCCGTCAGAATGAGCAGGGACGCTGCAAGCATGAGACCGGTGACGACAGCCAAAAAGGATGAGCCCTTTGTTGGTTCTTTCCGGGAACTCTGAACCGAACCGTTTGCCGAACTACCCGTCGAACTGGGGGCCGAACTGCGCTGCAGCCGATAAGCGTTCAAAGCGACCTCTGAGTGTCGTCTCCGCAAACCACAGCGGGGGGATTTTTCTAACACCGGCAGCTCAAAATTCCCGCTCCGGCAGAATCAGTTTCGCTCTTTCGGGCGATGCGCCATAGATCGCGAAAGTCCAGCTGGATGCGGCATCCGGCCAAGAATCCCACGGCCGAATCTCCTTCGCGGGGTTGACCTCTGGTGTAAAGGAAAAAATTACAAAGTCGCTTATAAGCTATTGCTAATACGAGGGCAATTCCTTTTGCCGCAGAACGAAAGTAGTTAGTACATGTCAGAATGGCGAAGGAGAACATGGGGCAAGTTGCCGGGAATTTGGGGCTCGCTCCGGGGAAGCGATGTGCAAACTGTTGCGCATAGATCGTACCGTCTTCAACCCTCCTTGGGGCTGGTCTCTGCCCCCGAAACGCCTATCTCGTTGCACCTCTTTCTGTTCTAGCGAGTGCTTTCCCGAATCGCCGGGTTTAGAATGAGTGGATAGAGTGATTCGGTGGCAGGTGGCGTGCATCTAACATTGAGTACCTCGTAATCAGAAGTTATGATCCCCGTACTTCGGGTCCCCATGAATCGGAGTTCTTAAAGATGAGATTTTCGTTGGCGGTGGCGGTCGCGGTGGTGGGAATTTCCATGAGTGGGTTGGCGCAGCAGAACAACAACCAGTTCAGAGTGAAGCATGTGCCTGCTGAGAAAGGCATCCAGAAGAGCACAATGCCAGCAGTGAAGACTACCGGCTCGTCGTCTAACGCCAACTCCAAAGATCTGCAAACCCTCGAACATCAGACCGCCAAGGGAGCAGGGTCTCACACGCAGGGTGCTCGCAAAGCCCCGCCGTTGAAACCGGTCAAGGAAAAGGCAAACCCGCCCATGAATTTTAACGGCGGGTCCGGCGGAAAAGGCACCAGCATCGCTCGCCAGAGTGCGAATCCCTACAAAGGGCGGCTGAAGCAGAAGCATTCGCGGTAGGCATTCTCGCCAGACATCATCGTCACGAGTTCTTGCTGGAGTTCTTGCTGGACAAGAGTGGCGAATTCCGAGAACGCCTTAACGTTTTCGATTGGCAGCCGCCGATTGAGCTGCAGTTGCGGGCTGCGTCTGCTTCTTGATCTTTGGCTCTTTCAGCGAATACTTCAGCAGGCAATAGAAGGCGCGCATGCCGTCTTTCCATCCGATTTTCTTACCCTCTTCGTAGGTTCGTCCCCAATAACTGATTCCGACTTCGTAAATGCGCAAGCGGCGACGCGCTACTTTGACGGTAATTTCCGGTTCGAATCCGAAGCGGTTTTCTTCGATCGGAATCGACTGAATGACCTCACGCCGAAAGACCTTGTAGCAAGCTTCCATGTCGGAAAGATTGATGTTGGTGAGGCAGTTGGAAAGTAGGGTCAGCGCGCGGTTGCCCACCGAATGCCAGAAATATAGCACGCGATGCGGAGCTCCGCCGAGAAACCGGGAGCCGTAAACAACGTCTGCTTTGTCCTGCACGAGCGGCGCAATCATCAAAGGATATTCGGCAGGATCATATTCCAGATCGGCGTCCTGGATAATGACGTAGTCTCCTGTTGCCTCCTGAATTCCTCGGCGCAGGGCTGCTCCCTTCCCCATGTTTTGCGGCTGGAACAGGGTTCGAACTTGCGGATACTCGGCTTGCAACATCTCCAGAATTTCGCGCGAGCCATCGCGGGATCCGTCGTCAACACAGATCAGTTCGATTTCGAGTGGCACTGCGAGAACTTTCGCCACCACTTCGCGAAGTGTGGCGCGTTCGTTATACACGGGCATGACGACGGAAAGCTTCATCTTTTGACTATTCGTGTTTTGCTTATTCGTCCCTGTGCACGGTCGAGGGCGAGAAGGCGGGTAGGCAGAGGGCGATGTACTCCGCTCCGTGGGGGAATGGAGTGGAGTAACGAACCCACTCTCCGCGATGGGCGAGGACGGCTTGCCCGGCGGCGACGTCGATTTGGCCGGAGCTGTGCTGGACTCGCAGCGTGCCGCGCAACACGACGGTGTACTCGTCGAAATCGGGCGTCTGTCCGGGCTCTTCCCATCCTGCTGGACTGCGCATGTGGGCGAGGCTCAGTGCGTCGTTTTTGGTGTTGATGAGGCCGACAAATTCTTCAATGATCTTCGGTTTGCTGCCGGCAGATTCGATCCGCGCAGGAGCTGCGATGAGGGTTGGCATAGGGTGAGAGGATCCTAGCAACGC
>Ga0182016_10005105_pt1 | contig 14264 bp, 10 predicted proteins | sample 712S2MmetaG_FD_120491 | JGI IMG/M metagenome (GOLD analysis project Ga0182016, IMG submission 120491) | Permafrost microbial communities from Stordalen Mire, Sweden - 712S2M metaG | ecosystem: Environmental > Terrestrial > Soil > Wetlands > Permafrost | place: Sweden: Stordalen | collected...
CTCCGTCACCAGGTCGCGCGTGGTGCCGGGTGTGGCCGTAACAATCGCGCGATCGCGCTCCACCAGCCGGTTGAACAGCGAGCTCTTGCCGGCGTTCGGCCGCCCCACAATGGCCAGCGTCAGCCCGTAATGCACCAGCCGTCCGCGCGCAAACGATGCTTCAAGCGCCACCAGCGGCGGCTCAAGCTCCCCAATGCGCCGCGCGATCTCACTCGCCGGCGTCACGTCTACATCGTCCTCGGCAAAATCAATGCCGGCCTCCAACTGCGCAATCAGCTCAACCAGCCGCTGTTTCAGCGGCACAACGCGCCGGCTCAGCGCGCCGCCCATCTGGCTGGCAGCCTGGCGAGCCTGCGTCAACGTCTGCGCCTCAATCAGGTCGCGGACCGCCTCAGCCTGCGTCAAATCTAGCCGCCCGCTCAAAAATGCGCGATGGGTAAACTCGCCCGGCTCGGCCAGCCGCGCGCCCAGTGCCAAAGCTCGCCGCAGCAAATAGTCGAGAATCACCGGCGACCCATGCGCCGCAATCTCCACCACATCCTCAGCGGTGTAAGAGTGCGGCGCCTTGAAGTACGTCACTAGGGCTTCGTCAATCACCTCCGGCCCCGCGCCGTGATTGGACTCGCCAGCGCCAGAATCATCAACCACATCGGCCAGCCGCGCATGCGCCGGCTCCAGCGGGTGCCGCAGCCTCACCAGCCCGGCCGCAATCGAGACCGAATCCGGCCCGCTGAGCCGCACAATTCCAATGCCGCCGCGCCCAGGAGGCGTGGAGATGGCCGCGATGGTGTCAGTTGGACCCGTATGTTCTGTCATCGACCGATATCAGTGTAGAGCCGCGGCCTCACGCCACCTTGTCAGGGCCCATCTTCTCAAGATCCAATTTCTCCAGCCGGCCAACCTCGCGCAGGCAAAAGAGAAGCGGAATTGCCCCAAACAGTCCGAACGAACAATCGATGGCCCGCCAGTAGAGCGGAATTCCGCGTATCGCGCCCGCGACGAGCGCCAGCGGAAATACTCCCAGGCACGCAATTACGCCGAACACCAGCACCCACTTGTTGCGCACCGGGTCGCGCAGCGGGCCAATAAAGGCAATGGCGATGACCAAGTGCGCAAAGCCAAGCCAATCGGTTCCGTAGGCGAGGAATGGGTATTCGCGGCCAGTTGTTTCGAGCGCCTCATGCACGCGGCGAAGCCAGGCTTCGAGTGGAGCCTCGCCACCGGCCGGTGCAACCGGAGCCACGTGAAATGCCCGGTCGAGCCAGGCCGTCTCGCGCACCAGCGGGAACGCAGTCAGGCCGCTCAGCACCAGTCCCGCAATAAACAGGACCAGCCAGATGCGGATTCGCAACAGCAGCGCTGATTTGATGTCGCGTTTCATCTTCAGCAGCCCATACCGTCTCGCGTTCAGAGAGTATACAAAGCCGCAATCTTACCTCACTCATGCGGCGGTCTACTGAGCGCTCGTCGATCCAGCGAATTAGATTCGCAGTCGCGCTCGCCTGCATGAAGCGAAGAAAAGTCAACGGCGAGCCGTGCCTGCTTGTCGGGACATTTCTCCCCTCGTTGCGTGCCTTGGACCACCTTCACCGCCGACCGCTGGCCCGCTTTGAGGCAATTCGTGGACTGTCCGAACCTTTGGGTTTCTCGGAATCACGTTTCGACATTTGATCGAGCAGGACCGCATTCAATAGCGACTTATGAACTTTGATGCGTCCGTTGTAATCGATAAACCCGAGCTCACGAAATCGATTCATGAAGAAGCTCACGCGGGAGCGCGTGGCGCCGATCATCTCTGCCAGGGTCTCCTGCGAGATTTTGGGGATGTATTGTTCCGGTTCGCCAGGCCTGCCAAATTCCGCCATTAACAGCAGTATCCGCGCCAGGCGCTTCTCACTGGAGTTGAAAAGCTGATCGACCAGATCGGCCTGAATGCGTATGCTTCGTTCCAGGATTACTTTCAAAAAGAGGTCTGAGAAGTCATGCTCCACATGAGTCACACGGATCATCTCTTCCCGGCTGATTCTGAGAGCGGTGCAGGCGGTAACGGCAGTAGCCGTGGACAAACGCAGTCCCGGCACGGCCGCGAGCGCCTCTTCTCCCACAAAGTCGTCAGTGGAGAGAAGCGTGATGGTGGCTTCCTTCCCGGCTGGGGAAACCACCGTGACCTTTGCGCGGCCCTTCTGAAGATAAAAAACCGAGTCCGCTGAATCTCCCTGCGAAAAGAATGCCTGCTTCGGCGCTAACTGGACGATTCTTCGCCCCACGCCGGCGCTTGCCAGGAATGCAGCTACATCGAATCCGTGCTTTTCAAGTTCAACCATTGAAGGGCTCCCTGCGGCTGCGGCTTCTTGCGGGCATCGCGGGATAATACCGCGGCCGCATAGCCATTAGCCTAATCCTGCAGGTGAGCGAAGTGTAAATAAATTTCTATCAGCCAGGGCCCCGGAATTCCGGATATTCTCCTTGCGACCAGGCGTCTGTTGTAGCCTGCGCAATTCCACATTTTGATCAAGCCTCACCATTCTATTCCTGCTGCGAAGTGATAACCTGTTCCAGTTTGCTCACCTTTCCGGAGATGTTTGAAGTACCTTTGGATGGCGTGACGCCAGATTAAAGCAGATGAATCGCGTCTGGACTGTCGTCATAGAGGCAATCGCCCTAATACTGCCGTAGCGATAAATGCTGCGCGCTCAGCGCGAAGGCGTAGAGTGCAAGGAAAGAACGAAACCGATGCTTCCTTCAGATAAGACGCGTGAATTGGCCCGCAGCCTGGTCGCTTCAGAAGCCGATGCGCCTACCACCTCCCTTCATACCGAACCCGCAACTGTTCGCGTGTACGAGAAGCTGCGCCGGCAACTTGCTGCGCCTGTTGGAGTTGACGGTTTTCAGGTGCTCGCTTCCCGCGCTTTGGCTATAGCCAAGTCTGAATCACCCCGGCTCAGTGCGGTGCAGATCACCGCGAATGGGGTGCTGCGCGGTCTTGGCGAAGTCGAATCTCAGACGGACGAGGACGGCGAGGTCGGAGTCACTCTGATTGCGCAACTCCTGGGGCTGTTTCTTACCTTTCTTGGCGAGGCAACAACGCTCCGATTGATTGAAGATTTACGCCTTCAGACTGATGTCGGGAAAGAGTCGACAATAGCCCCAGCGGACACGTTCTACTCGGCCGCCGATGGGCCGGAAATGGCCGCGGCGTTTGAGGATCTTCTGCTCGAAATTGACCGGCTGCGGAAAGTGAGCGATCGTATTGAATTCCTGGTGGACAAACATCCCAACATGGAAGAGGGACTCTTGAGTGCCGTGGGAAACATTCGCAGTATTGCCACGGTTTTAGACATCTTCACACTCATCCGGAGCAAGGCTGGCGGTTCGCAAGAAGACGAACCTGACCCGGAAACGAATCGCTACATGAATTGAGTTCCGTTAACGCTCCATCCAGAGAGGGTGTGTTGCAGCCCCGAATGGAGAACATCCAAATCGCGGGTGCGATTCGGTAAAAAAGCAATTGCTGCACCGTTGCTCTTAAGAACGAGGTAATCGGAATTGAAATCCATGATGCAGGGTTAATCATGACGGCTGCCCCAGGAATGCGAGATTTGGCCCATCGTCTTCTTACCTATGAAGCCGGTTTGGGCAAGACCTCCGTGCCAACGGAGTCGCCGGCAACGCGCGTCTATGAGAAGCTCCGCCAGAGCCTTGGCGAATTTGTTGGGGCTGCCGGCTTTCAGTCACTCGCCTCTCGGGCATTGACGCTGGCCAGAACCGGAACTCCCAGCCTTGACGCGGTGACGATTACCGAGGATGGATCTTTGCAGGGCCTGGGCGAGATTGAGAATCAGCTCGAGACTGAAAAGGATCAGGCAGGCGAAGCAGGGATCATTCTCATCGCACGCCTACTGGGACTGCTTCGTATCTTCCTTGGCGAAGCTCTAACGTTAAGCCTGCTGCGCAATGCCTGGCCAGGTGAAGCACTTGACGATCGCAATTCCGAGAACGGGAGAGCAGCATGAACACTGAAGACAAAGTGAAAATAAACAAGCTACCCACCGGAGTTCCGGGCCTCGACGAAATTGTCGGCGGCGGCCTTCCCGAGTTCTCGTTCAATATCATTGCGGGCGCCCCCGGAAGCGGCAAGACGACGCTGGCTCACCAGTTCGTGTTTGCCAATGCGAGCCCGGAGCGGCCTGCTCTCTACTTCACTGTTCTCGGCGAATCCGCCATCAAAATGTTGCGCTACCAGCAACAGTACACATTCTTCGATCCGGCCAAGCTGCCAGGCTCCATTCGCTTTATCAACCTGAGCCAGGTTGTTCTGGAGAAGGACCTGGGCGCGGTCCTGGCGGAGATCACCAGAGAAGTCGAAAAGTCTAACCCCGCCGTCGTCGTTGTCGACTCATTTCGCACCATGGTGCGGAAGCAGGAAAGTGACATGGACCTGCAATCGTTCATTCAACGATTGGCGTTGTTTCTCGCCAGTTGGCAGGCCACAACTTTCCTGATCGGCGAGTATGCAGAGGACGAGTTACGCGACAATCCCATCTTTACCGTCGCCGACGGCCTGCTTTGGCTGCGCCAAACGGCGGAGCGAAATTCAATTGTCCGCAAGCTGCAAGTCATTAAACTGCGCGGACAGGATTCCGTGCCCGGGTTGCACACATTCCGCATCACCGATGCCGGAGTCCAGGCCTTCTCGCGCACCTTTGGGCTCACCGCACGCAAGCGAAATCCGCCCAGCAATCGGCGCCTTTGCTTCGGTATTCCGGAGTTGGACAAGATGCTGGATGGGGGCGTGCGCGAAGGCGATAGCGTACTCATCGCAGGGTCTTCGGGAACTGGGAAATCTGTTTTGGCAACCCAATTCATTGCGGAAGGCATAAGCCATGGGGAACCGGGAATCGTGGCGGTCTTTGAAGAACGCCCGGAGGCGTACGCGGAGCGGGCTACAAGTCTGGGCCTGGATCTGGAAACGCCGCAGAAAGACGGGAAACTCACAATCCTCTATCTCCGTCCTCTCGACCTCTCGGTAGATGAAACCATGCAGTCGATTCTCGACGCTGTGCAGAAGATCGGCGCCAAGCGCCTGGTGATCGACTCCCTCGCAGGCTTTGAAATGGCCCTGTCACCCGGCTTCCGCGCCGACTTTCGTGAATCCCTCTACCGCATGATCTTCGCCTTGACTGGAATTGGCGTGACGATCCTAAGCACGGTTGAAGTAGATGAGTCGTTCACTGAATTCCCGTTCAGTACTTACTCAATTTCTTTTCTCACCGATGACATCATCCGGTTGCGCTATGTATCCATCGATGGCCAGCTTCGCAAGATTATGGTGGTCATCAAGATGCGCGGCGGAAATCATGCCAAGGATATTCGCGAATATGAGATCACGTCCAAGGGCGTGGTGATTCTGGGCAAACGCCTTGCAAACTATCAGGGCCTTATCAGCGGAATTCCCGTTCACACGGACCGGCCCAACCTGACCGACGAGCCCTCGCAGGATACGGGAATCGAGGATAAAACCTAACGGAGCATCTGCGAACTCGAAGCCATGAACAGTTACCTCTTCGATTCCGATCGGGCCTGTAAAACGCCGTTATCGCCGCTCTCCCATCCGAACTTATTTCAACTCCACTTGCGTAGAATTTTGCACGTTTGCGCTACCGTGAGTTCAGCACTCACTCCAGGCTCCCTCGCCCCTCAAGGCCTCGCGGAGCCTCGATCGCACGAACGAGCTGTCAACATGCCCGCAATCTGCCGCATTTGATTTCAATCGTTTAGCCAGGTGCCCCCGGTCTCGCTTCTGAGACCGGGGATAGCACGAACCCTAACCAACCCATCTCAACCCAGCACAAGATTGGAGACCGGGGAGAATCCGGACGGCAAAGCTGCCTCAAGATTGATCTGTTTTCCGGTGATGGGGTGGCGGAATTTCAGAAATTGGGCGTGCAGCAAATATCCTCCATCACCGGGGAGGCCGGGGAGATTCTCAAGAGGCTGACCGCCCAAGCCATACAGAGGATCGCCCACCAGGGGATGCCCAATGGATGACAGATGGATTCTGATTTGATGAGGGCGGCCCGAATGCAGGCTTACCTCAAATGTGGTTGTGCCTGCGTTTGTTGTGTTGCTCGCGCTGCGTGAGATCACCTTTGCCAACGACTTTGACGGTTTGCCACTTGGGCTGGCGGCCCACACCTGACCGATGAGCGGGTGCGGTACCAGGCCGATTGGTGTGACGATTTCGTAGGCGTCCTGCTGAGCAACGTTTTGAGCCAGCGCCAGGTAGATTTTTTGAATTTTGGGTGTATTCCAGTTTGCGGATAGATTAGACGCCGCTTGCGGTGTTTTGGCGAAGAGGACGATGCCGGTGGTGGCTCGGCCCAACCGGTGGACAGGGTTCGCGTTGGGGCTTTGCCTTTGCACCAGGCGCAGGAGCGTGTTTTCCATGAAGCCGCCGCCGGGCAAGGTGGGCAGCCCGCTGGGTTTGTTAACGGCCAACAGGTGGGGGTCATCAAACAGGATTTCGAAGTGCTGAGGGGCGTCTGGTTCGACCCAGGGCGGACGGCTCCAGACAAGTGTCTGTCCTGAAATCACCGATTCGCTTCCGGTTGCGGTGACGCCGTCGAGCGTGACTTCTTTGTTGTTCAGTTTTTCATGCCAGGCTTGTGCGGTCGAGTGGGGATAAAGGCTTGCCAGGTGCGAGAGCACGGTTTGTCCGTGGCATTTGCTGCTGATGATTGTGGCGTAAGCATAGCCCCGGTTGAGCATGTTGTTTGAGTGTAAGCTATGGCCGGGTGTTGCGCTGGTGCCATGGAGCTGAGAGCTCAAACCTGGCTCTGGTAATCCACTTAATTCCTGCACCGTTCTAATCCGGCCGACGTTGTATTCCGATAGGGAACGGACTCTCTCCCTCTTCCAATATCCATTCGTAATTCTGAGTCACCCCGGAGGAGCGCCAGGATGCGGGGGTACGGGTATTTGTCCAGTCCAGCGGTTCGCTGCCCGCTTGCTTCACGCAGCGCTCGAATGCATCTCGAAACGCTTCTTTCTGTTCCTGGCCGACGGCTTTTGAATCAGCTGAAACCAGAAGGACGGTTCCGCTGTCTGCCACCACTTGCAACCACTGACGGCTCATGTCCCAGGGCACTTGCTTAGTGACCGGGATACAATCCGCGTCAAGCGAGAAGAAGGTCTTGTGCTGCGGCGCGCGAAAAGCGAGTGTATTTACGCCTAGCCGACGTGTTTTTTCCCATGCTTTTCCGCTTACGTCGTTGCCGGTACGAGACGCATCAAACAGGCCGACCGAAAGATGACCTATCGTGTTGCACCCCAGTATCACGCGATCTTCCCCGCACGCTGTGCGGAGTTGCCGATAAAGCGCAGTCACGATTTCAGCATTCGTTAGCATGCGATTATTGAAATGCCAATTGCCCTGCACCGGAGAAGCGCCCATTTCACTTCCCCATTGCCCGAACAACTCCCAGGTGGTGAAGTCATGCTTGATCAATTCAAATCCCCACTCGCATGCCTCGGCGGCAACGGATGCCACAGCATGAAGTGCCTCCGGAATGGTCGGATCGTAGGCCAGCGGCGCCTGTGCGTTTCGAGATGCGGCCCAGCGAGAGTCCGGCAGCAGCAGATTCGCCGGGGTCGTAGGCGCCGCACGCAAAGGCCGAATCCATAAACCAGGAATCACATTGCGATCGCGGATTGCCGATGCGAGCCCGGGAAGACTTGGAAAGCGTGACCGGTCTTGATAGCCATCATCAATCACCGTGAACGGCCTGGTGCCTCCGGCAGGCGCAACGGAAGCCACAAGATCGGCGTCGCGCAGAATACCCTCATGCGTATTCCGCCCGTAGGCGTAGTACCAATCGTTGCTTCCATAAATGACGTCGATTTGTTTGGCTCCTCGTCTGCTGGGCACCCTTGTGCCCTCAGCCATTAAACGGCACAGGCGCAGTGTCACGGCAAAGGCGCTTTCTTCCATACCACCCTTGCACTGAACTATGGTTGCCGCTTCCAGCTTGCGGATCCCGAGCGATACGCCGTTCCCCCCGTTGCGCACGTCAAGCCACAGTGAAATGCCGCGGGTATCCACCTGCCAGAAGGCAAATGACGCGGCTCCCGTCTTGACGCCCATCCCGGAGGTCCGCCCCTGTGAGTGCAGCAGAGCGTACCAGGGCAACACACGTTCCGCTTGCAGGGGCCTCCATTCCAAGTCACCATAGCTACGCTCCCATGCGTCGCCAAGCGCGAGAACATCCTCTGCCAGGCGGCGATTCCAGCGAAGATGTACGCGTTGGACAGGAACCGCAGGTGCGTCAATAAAGACGACCGCCTCCTGTGCTCCTGCGGCGAAATCCACCCTCACACCTGCGGCCGGAACTCCTCCAGTCCAGGTGCTTCCCGATCTCGAGAGCACGCGGCGCTCTGCATCTGACTCGCCGGTGAATGCAAACATCAAATCAGGCTGCGCGAGCACTGGCAGTTCGAGATCATCGTGCGCTGCGCCGGACACGATATTCTCTGACTGCTGCGTCGAAGAGACGGTTGGCATCAGCAATGCCGCAACCGAAGGCACACTTTGCAAGAGGCTTCTGCGCGTAACTGATTTCAGCATTCTTGAAATCTCACCTTCGGGTGGTCCGTCCTGCGATGTGAAATTCCGGTCCTGCCCGACTGGTAATCCTCACGCGAGATGGCCACAAACTTGACATGCCATCATAGCCGGGTGGCCCCGGTCTCGCATCTGAGACCGGGGAAAGCACGAATCCCAATCAACCACTCTCAACCCAGCACAAGATTGGGTGCCCCACCCTCGCGACGTCTTTGTTTTTGTCGCCAGGGTGGGAGACCTCGAATCCCAACCAGCCACTCTCAATCAGCCAACAATCGAGGGTGCCCCGGTCTCGCAACTGAGACCGGGTAAGCACGAACCCCAACGCCAGGTTTTCCATCAAGGACACGTCTTCAAAACCCGTCCAGAGCGAAGTCGAAGGATGTCGAAGCCGCGCAAAAAATGAACACCATCTTCCATCAAACCGCGATCTGTCAATTTACGAACAGTCTCACGAAGGGGGTGCACCCCAATAGAAGTCAAGAGGGCCGCAATCCACGCCATTTGATTTCAATCGTTTAGCACCGATCAACGTTGCAGGCAATTACCGGCCTCCGGCGCACAATACTAAATAGGAAAGGACCGGCCCGTGAACATGAAGAGATCCAACCTCTCAGTAATCCGCATCGCCCGCCGCATGGGACAATCCCTCGCCGCCGCCTGCATCATCTTCCGACTTCTTCAAAAAGCACGCAGAAACGGTGCAGCCGCGAGCCCCTCCCAAAAGAATCAATAGCATGGCGCCAATCGCTCCACAGTTTTCCATACAGAAAGTGCGCAGATCCTACGCAGAAACTGCACAGATTTACACAGAAACCGTGCTTCCGCGCTACTTCAGCACCCCCAGCGCAATCGCAGTCATCGCCGTCACACCAGTTGGGATGGCCGGCTGATAGTCGGGCGCAAACAGCGGCGAGTGCAAACTGGGCAGCGGAACTCCCGTCTTGATGCTCTCAGCCAGCTTTGCCGGGTCGGCCGCGCCCAGCCAGTAAAAAACGAATGGAATTTGATTATTCAGCGACAACAGGCCCGCGTCTTCGCTGCCCATCACCGGCTTCTCATCAAGCACGCGATCTTTGCCCAACGCGTCGACTGCAAATCCGCGCAGCCGCCCGGCCAGCGCGGGATCGCTATACGTAACCGGCGTGCTTTCCGTGATGGTCACAGTAGGCATGCGGTCGGCGGGCATGCCATATGCCTCGGCAAGTCCGTTCGCAGTGCGGCGAACGTCGGTAATAATCTGGTCGCGCTCATCCATCGAATATGTGCGCAGTGTGAGGCCCATATCGACCTCGTCAGGAATGATGTTGTTTTTCGTCCCGCCATGAATGGTGCCCACTGAAAGCACCGCCGGCTGCTGCGGGTCGATCTGCCGGCTCACGATCGATTGCGAAACCAGCACAAACTCCGCGGCCAGCAGAATGGGATCTTTGCCCGACTGCGGCTGCGAACCGTGGCTGCCAATGCCGCGAATAACCACGTTGAGGCCGGTGGCGCTGGCCAGCACTGGCCCACCCCCGATGGCGACGGTCCCCGCGGGCACCGCCGGCGAATCGTGCTCGGCAACAATGTAATCGGGTTTGCCAAAGCGCTCGTAAAGATTGTCGGCCAGCATCGCCGCCGCGCCCTGGATCACCTCTTCAGCAGGCTGGCCGATCAGCATCAGCGTGCCGTGCCACTCGCTCTTGCGCTCGGCCATTTCTTTGGCCACGCCAATCAGCACCGTCATGTGCAGATCGTGGCCGCAGGCGTGCATTACCGGGACGGGCTGTCCATTCGGCCCCAGCTCCGTCACGTGGCTCGCAAAATCCAGGCCGGTTTTCTCCGACACCGGCAACGCGTCCATATCGGTGCGGATCATCAGCCGAGGGCCGGCGCCGTTTTCGAGGATCGCAACAACGCCGTACGCCTGCGCGCCGTCGGCATATTTGCCCACATGCTCGGTCACGGTGTAACCCAGCTTGCGCAGCGCGCCGGCCAGGAACGCCGAAGTCTGCTCCTCATGCCGCGGGAGCTCTGGATTCGCATGCAAATGCTTGTAAATCTCAGTCAGCGCCGGCAGTTGTTTCTCGGCCGATGATTGCAGATCGCCAGGCGCCTGCGCGGCAATGGGCAAACAGGCGGCGAGACTGCCGGCGATAAAAACGACAAATCGGGGTGTCATCAGGTTGTGCTCCGGGGACAGGGATTCATCAACTCGGCCAGCGTAGCACACCGCTCCCCGCGGCTCGTTCGCCCAACCCGGGCTGCGGTCCCGAAGATTCCTATTGCCTTCCCATAGGAGGCGATGTATGCTTCCCTATGGGTAGACCATAGGAGAACGGCGATGAGCGGAAAAAGCGAAGTCTGGCAGGGCACGCTGGCGCTGATGGTGCTCAAAACTTTGCAGACCATGGGCCCGCAGCACGGCTATGGGCTGGCCCGCCGCATTGAGCAAACCAGCGGCGGCCTTCTTGAGTTGAACTACGGCACGCTTTATCCCGCGCTGCTCAGGCTTGAGCAGGAGGGCACCATCCGCTCCGAATGGGGAACGTCAGAAAACAACCGGCGTGCCAAGTTCTATCAACTCACCAAGGCCGGGCAGCGCGAACTAAGCAAGGCTGCGGCTGAGTGGGAGCAGACCACCGAAATTCTGGCGCGATTTCTTGCGCCGGTTGAGGAAGCGCGATGACAAATCCGACCGGTAAAATTCGCGCCCTCTGGCTTCGTCTTCGCGGAATGGTTGACGGCGAGCCTGCCAACGACGATTTTGCCGCCGAGCTTGAATCGCACCTGACCATGCATATTGAAGAAGGTACGCGCGCGGGCCTGAGCCACGAAGAAGCGCGCCGCCAGGCGCTGTTGAAGCTGGGCGGAGCCGAGCAGACCCGCCAGGCCTACCGCGAGCGCGTGACACTGCCGCGGCTTGAAAACATTCTGCGCGACGTCAGCTTTGCGCTGCGCCAGATACGCCGCAAGCCCGGATTCACCATTACCGCAGTGCTCACCCTCGCGCTCGGCATCGGCGCAAATGCCATCATCTATACGCTGGTCGATTCCATTTTGCTGCGGCCGCTGCCTTTTCCGCATCAGGACCGGCTGGTGCGCATTCCATACGACCAGCACGGCGACAACGGCGGAGTCTTTCCCAGGGGCTGGATCCGCGCGCTCGCCGATCACTCCAGCACCCTTGCTTCCATCAGCGGATTCGGCCCGGATGTTGAATCGAACATCGCCGAGGGCGACACGCCTGAGCGCGTCTCTGGCGCCCGCGTGATGACGAATGCCATGGACACGCTTGGCCTGCATCCCGCGGCGGGGCGCTTCTTCACGGCAGACGATGCAATCGCAGGCCACACGCAAGTCGCAGTCATCAGCTACGGATTCTGGCGGCAGCGCTTCGGCCTCAGTCCCCAGGCCGTGGGGCAAAGCATCCGCGTCGATGGCGTATGGCGCCGGATTATCGGGGTGATGCCGCCCGCAGTTCATTTTCCTTACGACGACACCGAGTTCGTTGTACCGGTCACGTTCAATACCAGCAATCCATTCGATTCGTGGAGCCCGTTCGACCTGTATGCCTTCGGCGCGCTCAAGAGTGGCGCAACGCCGGCACAAGCGCAGGCTGAGATTCGCCGCCTGCACAACGTGCTGCTGCCGGTCTTTCCGTGGCGGATGCCCGATACCTGGGCGGCCAACATTTCGGTGGTTCCGTTGCTCGAGTTTGAGACCGGCGCAATGCGGCCGCGGCTGCTTCTGCTTTTCGGTGCGGTCGGACTGATCCTCCTCATTGCATGTGCCAACGTTGCCAACCTCATGCTGGCCCGGGCCACGGCGCGCGAGCGCGAAATTGCCATTCGCGGAGCGCTTGGCGCATCGGGTAGCAGGCTTATCCAGCAGATCCTGGTTGAGAGCGTGGTGCTGGGCGTAACTTCAGGCGTGGTGGGCCTTGCAGCGGCCATCGCCAGCCTGCGCATTTTTGCCGGATTGTTGCCCGCCGACACTCCACGTATCGAAAACATCTCGTTGCACCCCAGCGATATCCTCTTCACGCTGGGCGCTTCGATTGTTGCGGGCCTGTTGTTCGGGCTTATTCCAGCCATCAAAATGGCGTCGTTCAACCTGCTCACCACTCTGCGCATGGGCAGCCGCACTCTAAGCGCCGCCGGTGCGCGCTTCGGCTTGTCGATGGTGCTGGTGGTGGCGCAGATCGGCCTCTCAGTGGTTGTAATCACATCAGCGGGATTGATTCTGCATAGCCTGTACCGGCTCTCGCGCGTTGATCCGGGCTTTCGGACTGACCATACCGTTACGGCCGAACTGGCGCTTGACGGGCAGGCGTGCACCAGCCCGGGGCGCTGCCAGGGATTCTTTGACGCGCTGCTCGACCGGGCGCGGGCAATCCCCGGCGTGGAGGCCGCGGCGCTTACCAGTTCTCTGCCGCTGAGCGGGCTCAGCAACAACTACGTGTTCGACGCGCAGGATCACAGGCGCGATCCGCGCCAGGGTGCGCTGCTGGCCACCGGGCGCACCATCTCGCCAGGATACTTTAACGTGCTGGGCCTGCAACTGCTGCAAGGGCGCTTGCTCAGCCGGCAGGACGAGTCGGACGACAGCCGTGCCGCAGTCATCAATGAGCAAATGGCGGCGCACCTGTGGCCCAATCAAAACCCGATCGGCAAAAAGCTGATTGACGTTGTTGATGAGTCAATACCCGCAGTGTGGGATATGACGAAGGCCGTGACTGTAGTGGGCGTGGTGCGCAATGCACACGAAGGCGGTTTGGCCGGCAATGCCGGCGACGAGGTGTTTTTGCCCATGACGTCGACGCGGCAGCAGCCCGTGATGTATGCGCTGCTGCACACTCACACCACCACGGCCGAAACTGTCGAAGGACTGCGCGGCGCGGTGGCCCAGATTAATTCGCTTACCCCGGTAACGCGGGTGCGCACCATGAATGAAGTAGTAGCAAGATCGGTCGCGGCTCCGCGCGCGCTGGCCGTGCTGCTGGTCGGTTTTGGAGCGCTCGCCGTCATCATCGGCGCGGTTGGTGTCTACAGCCTCATCGCCTATATCGTCAGCTGGCGAACGCGCGAGATCGGCCTGCGCCTGGCGCTGGGCGCGCAGCGTTGGCAAATTGTTTGGGCCGTAGTGCGGCAGAGCCTTTACCTCGCCGGCGCGGGATGCGCTGCCGGCCTGCTGGGCGCAGCAGTGCTCGGCCCCGTGATGCGCGGATTCCTCTTTGAAGTAACCGCGATCGACCCCATCACCTACTGCGCTGTTCCGCTCGTCATGCTGCTGGTCGCGCTGATAGCCGCATGGGTTCCTGCGCGGCGGGCTGCTTCGGTCGATCCCATGGAAGCCCTGCGCGCAGACTAGGAGGCGCAATGCAAAAACTGAGAGCGTTATGGATGCGGCTTGGCGGGCTAATGTCCGGCCGGACCAACGCGGGACGGGCAGAGCAGGATTTTGCCGCCGAGTTGGAAAGCCACATTGACCTGCACACTGAAGACGGCATCCGCGCAGGCCTCACGCCCGACGAGGCGCGCCGGCGTGCGCTCATCAAACTAGTACTACTGTGTTATAACCGTCTGACGCCGCAGAACGGGCATTGGCAGAGCTGGCGGAGTAGGGAGCGGGCCAGGATGATGCGTAAGGTGGCGATGGA
>Ga0182016_10005106_pt1 | contig 14263 bp, 23 predicted proteins | sample 712S2MmetaG_FD_120491 | JGI IMG/M metagenome (GOLD analysis project Ga0182016, IMG submission 120491) | Permafrost microbial communities from Stordalen Mire, Sweden - 712S2M metaG | ecosystem: Environmental > Terrestrial > Soil > Wetlands > Permafrost | place: Sweden: Stordalen | collected...
CCGGATGAAACCTAGCAGGGGCTCCCGGATAAAATCTTCTGGACTCCCCCGGATGAAACCTTGCACCCACGCCCTGATAAAAACTTCTACCCTTTTACAGAGCGCGGCCGCCGGCGCGATCGCGCCTGGCGCGAGGGGGAATTGCGAGTGAAGGGGAGGGGACCGAACGTTTCCGGGTGATCGTTTACGGCCGTTGCCGGCGAGCTGGACCGGCTCCGGGCACTCTACCCCATTCTTGACAGCTAAAGCGTTGCGGGGGAATTAAATGGCGAACCGACCGAAAAACTTTTCTTCTACCCCATTCTTGACAGGGTTTAAGGACCTAAAAAGGCCAAAAAAAAATCAACGCTTGCGCTTGTCGTTGGTCCGCTTCCACGAATCCCAAGTGTATTGGAACAAGCCCCAAACGTTTTTGATTGGGCCAATTGATTCGGCGGACCGTCTCGGATCCCGCTCCCGTTCCACGCGCTCTTTCACGTCCGCCAGGACAGACTCAAACAGCGTCGGATCCTCTTTGTAGAGCTTCTCGTAGCGCGATTTGGGCGCGTCCGGGCAGATCGTCCAAAGGGTTTCCCACATTATGCGCTTGGCTGACTCGTCGCGGGTTTCCTCATAGCGGACGTGGACCTTGTCCGCGTCGCCGTGCGGGTGCGCTGCCATCCATTGGATCTTGTCCACCAGGCGCAGCTCGTTGGTGCGGCCGGGACGCTCGGTTTTAATGACCAGGCCTCGGTGTTCCAGGTGACGGATAACGTGGCGGACATAGACCGGGTGCGTTTTGGTGTCATAGGCGATCTTGGCGACATTGGCAAAACAGACGTAGCGGGGAGGGCCGGCCCGATAACCGATATACCCCATGATGCGATATTCGGCCTTGGTCAAACGCAACTTTTCGACCTCGTCAGACGAGTAAATCCAGTAGGGCAAAATGCCCTGTTCCTTAGCTGTTGGCGCTAGCGGTTCTGGCATTTATCGGGGGGGGGGTGATACGAAACGAGTCGAAAGAGTAGGGCGATTCTGGCCCGGTATTTTCCGCGCGGGGCCTGGCGCGATTGCTCCCATTTAGCCAGGGTGCGTTTTGGCACACCCAATTGCGCGGCCGCTCGCGATTGCGACAGCTCCAGCGCCAAGCGCCAAACTTTAATCAGCCGCGAAAATTTATCCGCCGGCAACGGTTCGTCATCCGTCAAGTAGAGTTTTCTCATGCGGGGAAATGGTCGGGCGGTTGGTCCATTAGCGCTTCCGCTTTGGCCGTCAATACCGTGGCGTGTTTTTGCAGGATGCGCTCTATTCCCGTCGCCAGAGCGAGTATCAGCGCCGCGTTGTCAAAATCCGGGAATTGGCCCAATTGCCGCATCATCCGCAAATAGTCGCCGACCAGCGCGGCTTTGTCCTCGTCGAGTATGATGGTGATCGTGCTCATGGACGATCCCCCGGATAAAAGGCCCAATAATCGATGTAAAACTTTTCGGCCGGGCCCGCCACAATCAGCTCCGTGTCACCGATCATCCAGAGCCCGTCTTTGAAATAAACAGCCCCGCAATGCGGCCGTTGCTCGCCGCCGCCGTCGTCGCTCCGGACAATGCGGCCGACAGCCACGATTAAACGGCCGTCAGTTGGAGGCTGTTGAACTATCCAGGTCTTGCCCAGCTCCTTTTCGAGCTTGTCAAGAATGGCCCGGCGTGTTTGGGCGTCGGCGCTCATTTGGGCCTCCCGGAAAAGAGTTTCTTTTCAGAGCGGGCCTGGCCGAAATTTTTCATGCGGCCTCCAATTGTTTAGGGGCCTTGGGGTAGTTGCACAGGGGCGGAAGGTTGACCCTGTCGGCCATGCCTAGGTCTCGAGCAAGAAAATCTGCGTATTGCTCTAGCCTTTCGTTCCTCCGTCCATAGAGCTGACTTTCAAAGCACTCCTGCTGCATCATGGCAAGGGTTATGAGCGCACTCATGAGAACATCCTTTTTTTTCTTGGAGACGGCGGAGTGGGGAACGTATTCCTGAAAATCAATCGCGTTCATGCGGCCTCCAATTCTTTGCGGGTGAACAGAGCCAATTGAGCCCCGGACGGCTCAACAGCAGGCCCGCGAAACTGCACCGGAATCAGCTTGGGGGCCTCAGCCGGCGCGTGTTTCTCCAGGAACTCCAGCGTGGGCATGACGACCCAGCCCGGCACCAGCCGGTGATGGACCACGAACCACTGCGTGATTCGCGGCCTGGAAACCCCTAAAAACTCAGCCAAACGGGACGCATGGCCCCGATTTGAATAGAGGTAAAGGGAGATGTTGCAGCGCCAGTCAAAAAAAGCTTTCTGGCGACGATCGGCAAGAAAAGGGTCATTCTGACCCCCAACGGCAACAAACCGGGACCCCTTTAGCCCCCCGTGAATATTCGCACAATGTTTGGTACTTGCCCTGTTAACATTGAAGTCGTGGCTCCCTGATTTACCCCCGAGGATTTGAAGAATTTTGTTCATAATAGCAACTCCTGGTGACAGCGAAACGGCCTCCTGGGGAGCTACCCCAAGAGGGAAGGGGATTAATCCTTCAATCGCTATCACTTTGGCATATAGCTTCATATTGGTTCTGGTGTCAATAAGCTTTTTTGGGGCCTACCAGTGCCGGAAACGGGGCCAGTGACCAAACCAGACGCCCCTGGCAAAAAAAATGTGGCCGTGGATTGAGCCCCCGCCAAACACGAGCAGGGCCACGACCGCTAGCAGACAGATGATGATAGCAGTCTTCATAGGTGGAAAAAAACCAGGGAGCGCCGTGTGTATGTCTGGCGGCGTGTGATGCAAGCAGCCTGGACCGGCACCCCCTGGTGAAGTTGTTTCATTTTTAGACATACACAAAGGCCAATACGGGACGCCAGGCCCGATCTTGCACAGCTCCGGGCCTCACTAAAAGGGGTAGGTAGTCAGCCGTCAATAAAAATGCCATTGTCGGCGACGCTATGGATTTAACAGCGCCGGCTCAGGCCCCAATACCAGACCCCAAGGAAGACGATCAGGGCCTGTTAGGACAGAGCGAGGCCTCCCCCGATCATGAACAGCCTGGAGAAAATCAGCCTGAGGGCCAAGGTACTCGTTTTGAAAAAATCAGGTCCGCTGGCAGCCGCTTATTTGAGAGGTTCGGGCTCAGGCGCGGGCCAGGCAGGCCCCCAAACTGCACCCGGTGCGGGCTGGCTCCGGACGATTGCCAGTGTGATCCAAACTCGCTTAATCCGGCCAATTTTCAGACGGGCCCTGGGCCTGGTCCTTCCCCGGCTGCTGTCGATCGGGACCCCACTGTTATTAGGCGCTCTATGTCGGCGATTGGAAAGAGTGTCCGCAAATTCTTCGACAAGATGGTTTACCGCAAAGCGCTTGAGGCCACGGGCGGGGACAAGACCTTCGCGGCCCAGCTCCGGGACGACACCAGCGCCACCGAGGATGAATGCGAGGCCCTCGGTGAAGTGACTGACATTATTTTGAAAGAGCTGGGCCTGGAGACAAAGTATCTGCCCCTCATGGCCGGCGTTGTGATGGTGGTGACGGCGGGCGGGCGCTATGTGATTTGCATCAAGGACCTGAATCGCCAGATCCGGATCAAACAAGCCAAGGAGGCTCCGCTAAAATGACAACCTACGTCGCCACATTTTGCCGCGCGGATGGGATTGCCCTGGAGGTGAAGGAAAAATCCTACGAGGTTCAGAGCTTCGAGCAGGCCTCGGCGGCGGCCGTGGTGGATTTGCGGCCGGGCTGGGCCCTGACGAAAATCAAACCCAAGCTGGAAATCGCCAGGGAGCCCATTTTCAACTGCACCCTGACCTTCCCGGACCAGTCGGCCCAACCGATCATTTACCGGGATGTTCGGCTTATCGAAGCGCAGCGCCTTGTGGGTTGCGCGTTTGAGCAGCGCGGCGCGATGGCTTTCCTGGTCAAAAAGCAATGAGCCAGTGCTTCAACCATCCCAGCTACAAGGTCCTCATCACCGGCGCGAGCGGGTCCGGGAAGACGACGCTTTTTGAGCGCCTGGTGCGGAAGGAAAAGGCGCAATGGAAGTTCATTTACGATCACCAGGGCGAGTTTGAACAGCGGTTCAAGATCAAAGCGGTCCGGAGCGCCGGCGAGCTCGAGCAAAAGGTGATTAAAAAAGGCTGGGTGGTTTACGATCCTTTGCCGGAATTCCCCGGCCGGGCTCCGGAAGGGTTTGAATTCTTCTGCCAGTATGTTTTTGACACCATGCAGCACGTCGGCGGCCGCAAGCTCTTTTGTTGCGATGAAATCCAAAATCTTACTGACAACCGCAACCCGCCTGTGCCATTCTTGACCATCTGTGAGACTGGCCGACGCCATCAAATCGACGTGTTTATCATCAGCCAGGCTCCCAATCGCATCCACAACAGCGTCAGAAACCAGCTTACCGACGTTTATACCTTCCGGCAGTCCGACGAGGCTGCGGTAAAGTATCTTGTTGACAACGGCTTTGACGGGGACGCCGTGCGCACTTTGGCTGAGTATGAGTATCTGCACCGAAATTTGCGCACCGGCGAAATTAAAAAAGGCCGCGAAACGCTTTAGGCTCACGCCGCGAGAGCTGCAATGCCTTGTGCTCATGTGCCAGGGCCTGACGCTCAAGGCCACGGCCGGCCGGCTGGCCATTTCCCTGGAAACGGTCAAGACCCATGTCGCCAATACCCGCAAAAAACTCGGCTGCCACAGCACAACCCACAGCCTGGCAGTTATGCTTCTATGGAAATGAGCGGGCAGCCTGTTTTTCACCCTTACGTCGGTCCCTATCGCATCGGCGACGTGATTGCCTCTGGAGTTTTCGAGGATCTTGTCCTGGTGGAGTTCGCCGCGATCGACGGCCGGGAAGTCCCGGTGCTTGACTGGGTTCCCATCATTCTTCGTTCCCCGGAGAACTAGCGAAAAAGGGTTAACCCTTTGTAGTTAACCCTATTTAGCTAACTAAAAGAGGCAGCTTACCGGAAATCCGCAACGATGCGAAGCTCTGCAAGTTATGGATAACACTTTAAAAATCGTCGGAGTCCTCCTCATTGGCTCGCTTCTGGGCGTCCTGATTGGCGGCCTTTACGACTCAAATCAAACACCCAGCGCATGAAACATCACCTAATCATTTGGGGCCTCGTTGCCGTCGCTGTCGGGTTTTTCCTACGCAGCACGCTCGGCCAGTGGCCAGGCTACTCCAGCGCTTACGCGCTGGGAAACCCGTCCTCCTAGCTTTAACCAGCTCACCAACCCGTCAACAATCAAAATCCTCTCTCTATGAAGTTCCAATTAATAGTTACGGTCCTCGCGGTCCTCGCCATTTTTGCCTCAGCCGGCCTTACCAATTTGGGGCGCTCGGTCAACGTCCTCAGCGGCTTCCAAGGCGTCACGCCTGGGGGCACCGCGTCGATCAACCTGCCAGTCAACCAACGGTATTTCCGCAACGTCCTTCAATGTTACGGCATTTACTATTCGGCCCCGACCCTGACTTTGACCGGCGCGGGCTCTGTCAATGCCACGTTCACATTCACGATCGGCGCGGCCGGCAGTGCCACGCCTGGCTCGATCACGGCCATCGCATATGGCGGCACGAACTCCGGCATGACCAACGGGACCTACACGTCTACTTTGACCGGCGGCAAGCAGGCGGTCATTTCCGATATCACCGGGTTTGGCGCAACCTGCACCGTCACAATCGCGGGCGGCTCCGTCACCGGCATCGTGGTTAACAACGGCGGCACGCAGTGCCCAATCGACCCGCGCATTTTGCTCACGAGCTGCAAACAGATCGTCAATGGCCAGGTTGTGCGGGACGCTTCGCCAACGTCAGTCATCGGCGCGATCAACCACAGCGGTTATGTCCCGCAATACGGCTCTTTCCCGCTGCTTTACGCGGACCCGCAACGCAATTGGTTGCGCGACGCGGAAATGAACTCCTGGGACATGAACGGGCAAGGCTCGTTCCAACTCCAGTTTGGAATCAGCGCGGCCGTGGGTTCGCCGGCATTGGGCGGTGTGATGGAATTCGACCCGAGACAGAACACGCGCACGATCAATGCCAACAATCAAAAATATATCTTGCAGGCCAACGGCCAGACTTACCCTATCGGGACCAAGGTGCCCTACCTTTCGCCGATCGCCCAGCACCAAACGACGGTGACCATCACGTCCGGAAGGTTCGATATCACGACGATCATTCCGACTTATCCGATCTCGCGGATCTATCTCGCCGGCGCGACGCCTGGCAACATTTACGGCCTCGACATTGTGGCGGACGGCGCGATCCGCCTCCAGACCACGCTCAAGGACCTGGCAGAGCTGAATAGCGAATACGGCTTTGAGACAAGCAGCCCAGTTTACGCGCCGAACAGCAACGGCAACGGCTTTGGTGGACTGACAAACCCGACCGGCACACCGATCCCGACGTGGGCCTTGGTCGGAACACCGGCCACGATCCCGAACGGCGTCCTGGGGGCCAATAGCGGCACAGCAACGCAGCCTTATGCGTGGGATGCGGTTTACATCGCGGACATGAACGGCCGGCCCTGGAACGCGCTCCGTTGCGCGAACCTGATTATCCGGACCTACGCCAATGCCGGCGAGAACGTCACCGTAATGGTGGAGTCACTGCCGGGCGCATATCGAGGTTAGACAATTTCCTCCAGGCCGTAGCATCACGCCGGCCTGGGACGGGTGATGCCCCGTTGGTGGTGCACCGGGCCAGGACGAACCGGCGCAATAAATTGGGCCGGCTGTCAGATTCGATGGCGGGAAAGGTTCTGAAGGAGGGGTAACCTGAAGTAAGAACCGGACACGCAGCAGGCTGACAGCCGGCCCGACCATAAAAAATGGCCAGCGAAGACATACCGGTTTCAATTGCGGTCAGCAGCCCGATCCAAACGGATCCTTTCGAGAACGCTGACACGCAATTTATTTTCGGAAACGAAGACAATCCTTCCCAGTCCGGAACGAACGCTCCGGACGAATCCAGCACGGCCACGGCCGCAACGGCTCAGGGAGGGACCGCATCGAGCGGGAGCGGGGCGCAGGCGCTTGGCGCGCCGTCCACGTCGTCATCGAGCGGCCTGAGCATTTGGATCATTTTGGCGCTCGCCGGCGGGGCGATTTTTCTCATTCACAAATTTGTCAAACATTAATTTATGGCACTGAAATCTCCAGGATACGTCAAGGTGCAGGGCAGGGGACCAGTTTACACCCAGCGGGGAAAAGGCCTCAATGCCTATCAGCAACCCGTCTCCCCGGTCAAGCCGGCCCAGCCCGTCACCGTCAAGAAACGTTAGCCCGTGAAATTATTGACAGAAGATGAAATGGTTGAACTCATCGATGCGACGGAAGAAGACCGTCAGTTGCTCGCCGATCGGATGTTTGAGGTTCGCCACGGACAGCCAGCGCCGTGGGTCCTCGAGGCTGAAAGCGCCGGCGCCTGCAACGTCAATACGATTTTACTCGACGGCAAAAAAGTCGGCGTCTTTTGGTGGTGGTATTCACCGATATCCCAAACCCTCGTCCTCAACGCCGGCGCGTCCGTTGAAACGGCGCAGCGCGACACCTATCCCTATTTTATGGCTGCCTGGCGCAAGCTGGCAGCCGAACTTGGGGCAACGCATCTTAGCATTCAAACCCGCCGTGCCGGCGTCATCAAACGTTGGCGCGAAGGCGGCTGGAGGGTTGAGGGCGTCATGTTGAGAAAATCGCTCCAGACAAACGAGGACGCGGGCAAAGCGGATCACGGCAAGTTTTGAAATGAGCCACACTCACCATATTTTCGGTTGCGCCGGCTGCCACGTCTTGCGCGATGGCAAAGACCAGTCCGACGCCACGCAGACAACGGAGAACCAGCAAGTCGGCGGTCAAACCGGCGCAGATACCGGGACCGCAATAATTGCGGGCGCAGGCGCAAGTCCCAAAACATCGTCCGGAGGGTCCACCACGATCGGCGGCGCGATCCAGGGCAAGAACACGATCAATATCACCAGCTCCGACCCGGACGTAACCGAAGCCGCACTGGCGGCCGGCGTCAGTGATAGCCAGGCGGCATCGGCCGACACGGCCACAGTGGCACAGACGGCGCTCGATGACAGCAGCCTGGAGGCAATCGCACTTAGCCAGGGCGCGGACACCGTGGCGGCCGGCGCGATCGGCTCCGGTGAATCCGACGTGGCCAATAGCGAGAGTTTTGCGGACGATGCTCTCCAGGCGGCCGCGAACGAGAACGCCGACAACACAACAGAGACAGAAGCCCTGGCCGCCGAATACGCCACAGGCCTGAGCCAGTCGGCCGCAAACGCCCAGATCCTGGCCAACGACGCATACACCGGCCAAGGCCAGGCATTGAACAGCGGGAACCTGCCCACACTCGCGGCCGAAGCCGGCACCACTTCCTGGCAAACCCTGGCGACGTGGGTGGCCATAATCAGCGGGATCATCGCGATCTACTATTACTTCAAAAAGGGGAAGGTGTGATGACTCTGAGCGCCAAAGAAAAATCGACACTTATCATCGTCGCCGGCGTGGTGCTGGTGTTGTGCTACTTCATCAGTAGCCAGGGCGAAAACATTACCACGGGTTTAACCAACGTGTTCAAGAACGCCACGGATGACTTTTTCGAGATCGCCTTGATCGCGGCCGTGGTCCTAGCGCTGGTCCTGTTATGAGCCTGAACCAATGGCACATCATTTATTTGGGCGTCTTCGCCGTGGGAATCTATCTGATTTACACGGTTGTTAAGCCAGTGGCCAGCGGGGCGTCGAACCTAATCAGCCAGGCGAACCAGGCCGTGCAGACAATGGAAAATGCGGCCAGCAGCGCGGCCGCTTATGGCGACGATTTTTGGGACAGTATGGACCAAGTAGGGATGGACTGACTATGAGCGCGAAGCTAATCAGCCGGAACATCGACGCCATATTTCAGGGCGATCTTTTGGCATTCAAAAAGCGCGTCAGTTGTGGCGGATCCGTCGCGTTTTCTCTGCGCGGAGTCTTTGGCCATGCCATCAGCTCCGTGCGCAGCCATGAGCAAATTACCGTGCGCAGCGCCGGCGATGACTTCGACGGCCGGCAGAAGGCCCGATGGATCATTTGCGACTTTGTGCCAGGCCTCAAGGTAATCGATCCAGGCGACACGGAAACTTCTTGGGCAACCGCGAGCATCGATCGTGGCAATCAGCCTGGCGTATTTTTTAGTCAGCCAGGGCTTGCGGGTGAAACACATTTTCCGGGCCTCATGCCTCTCGATAAAAACGCGCACGATGTTAGTGCGCCATTCCCGCAATTGCTCCGGGGACGGTCGTGCCGGCGCGGCGTTGGTTTGAGCGGATCCCGTCAGTGCAATGCACAGAAAGGCCAGTGTAGCGATAGCGATTTTCATGCTGTCAATTACAGCCAAACTCTATGAAAACTTCAACACTTTTAATTTTGGCCGTTCTTGGAATCGGTGGCTTCTACCTTTACAAGCAGGCCGCGTCATCGAGCACAAGTTCAGCCAATAGCAACCCGCTCGGCAGCTTGGGCAATCTCCTGGACAATTACGAGGGCGACCTGTCGAACGCGCTCGACGGCGGGAGCGGATCCAATGGCCAGGGATTAAGCAACCCGACTGGCGCGGCCAGTGACGGCGACGGCGCAACCACAGACAGCGGGGGCGAGGACACTTCTTCTTTAGGAGATGATTTGACCGATGGTTAAAAACCGCACAGTAACTCCCAAGCAGACCGTTACGGTCGTTGGCAACAAAGCCCTGGCTTCCGTGCCTGGCACGACGATCATTCCGCCGTATAATGGGGCGGCAGCGCCGGCATCGGCTGCACCGGCGGTCGCGGCCCAACCGGCCGCGGTCGTGGCGGCGCGGCCGTCACCGAAGATTTTACGGCCGTCAGGCTTTTCAACGGTTGTAATTCCCGCGTCGCCGAATGCGAATTTCCTCACGACCAGCATCGTGCAGATGGCCGGCAACCGCTTCACCATCCTGCAAAGCAATTTGCCGGTGAAGATCCAGCCTTTGCCCGGCGGGCGCAATGAGACGTATTACCAGGGCATGGGCAATCAGTTCCAGGAACCATTTAACGGGCTGATTGTCACCAACCCCAGCCTGACGAGTCAGCTCGTCATGCGGATCTACGTTGGGTTTGACGATATTTTCAATTACACCGCGCCATTGCTGCCGGCAGCTCCCTTTGACAATTTCACCGCGATCGCGGTCACAAATACGCCCCAGCCTTTGAGCGCAACTGACCAGTGGTTTCGCAAAGGGATCGTCTTTGGCTACAGCGCGGCCCCGAACGGCGCAGCGCCGTCGAACAACAACAACCTGGCTTACATCGGCAAGACGGCCGCAAACCAACCGGAGCAGCTCGCGCAAGGACTTTACCTGCCTTATGAAGCGCCGGCCGGCGAGATGTTCAACCTGGCCAACATCTACGTTTTGGGCACAGCCGGCGACGGCGTTTTCTTCCAGGGGAGCTTATGAAATTGAGACAATATCTCGCGCTTTTGATAGTATTGACTTTGGCTGCCGCGGCGCGGGCGGACGTGACGGGAATTTTGCAGCTCACGAGCACAAATCACAGCGTCACCTTTGCCCCGGCCAACGGCGGCGGCGCGCGCGTAGACCTGCACGTCAACGCCACGTCGACCAATTACGTTATTTACACAAACCCCAGCGTCGCGCCGTTTGTCGTCTATACGAATTTCGTGTCCGGAACGATCTATTCCAACGGCACCGGCTACCCGGAGCTTGTCAAATGTGACGGCGGCTGGACCCTCGCCGGCGGTTCGGGCAGCGGAACCGTCACGATGCTGGTATCAAACGCCGGGTGGCCAGCTTACTCCAATGTCAGCCAGCTTTTGGGCAACATCGTCCTGCCCGCCAGCAGCAACTCTGTCGAATCGTTCTCGCCGGTCATCGGCGTCGTTTCCAACGGCGGGACCTGGCAATACCAGCTTGGTGGTCCCAGTTTCGAATACATCGGCACCAACTGGGGTTTTATCTACGGGTTCAACACGGTAAACGCGCCGACGAATCAGTTTGTAATCAACAATAGCCAGGCAGGGTTTACCCTCGTGACCAACGGGGAAAGTTTCTCGAATATCAGCAATGCCATTTACAGCGGGGGACACATCCTCTTTCAGCCGGGAGATTACTACAACCTATCAAATTTCGTTTTGACAAGCAACGCGTCGTTGGAGGGATATGGCGGCGTAACGCTTCATTTTTCGACAAATTGCACCGGCTGGCTTTTTGACGAGTCAACCAACGTCCAACATTTCGACATCAAAGGAATTCGCCTTACAGGGGACGCATTTCCGGCCAACGGCTATGCAAGTTCCACCTTCATCCAGCCGTATTCGGCAGGCGACCCTTTCAATTTTATTCCTTGGTATATCGGACAAAAAGCAAACACCTATACAAACCGAAACGGCTTAAGGATGAATTTTTCGGGCAACAATTGGACCCGAGATTGCAAGTTCGACGGCTTTGGAGGCTTCGGCGTGATGGGAGTCGGCACCAATGACTTGACTCAAGCGGGAGGCAATGCAGCGGGAGCATTCCAGGGCAACACCGTTTGCAGCAACTGGTTTGGTATGGCCATGATTTCATTTAATTACGATTACGTAGTTCCGGGGGCGTCTCCAGGGGCAGGAATCGGCAATAATTTGGAGGCTGAGTATTCAATTGTCACGGGCAATCATTTCGACGTGAACGGGGTTGGCTATTACAATAGTTGCGGAAACGTGACAACGACCGGCAATGAGTTCACTGGAAATTATATTGACATGTATGGTTGGGGAAACCAAAACCCCGGCCATGGAACGACGGTAGGGAACACTTTCAACCACTCGACTTATAACGTCATAATCCACCAGACCCAGTTCGAGATCAACGCAAACCAGTTCCTGGCTGGATTAGTGGGCGCGAACTACATCGTTTTTGACGGTCCAACCTCGGCATCATTTGTCAATAATCACATTGGAGGGGGCACCTTAAATATCATTGTGACCAATTCCAACGGCCAGGCCATGGGTCCGGTATCCATCGTAGGCAACCGTTACGATGGTGCGTGGAGCGCCATCACCATCCAGACCAATCTCGGCCCGACGCCAAACGGGGGAACGGTCCTCGTTGCCGGAAACTATTCTTACAGCGTGGCAGGGGATACGGACGGCGGGGCGTCTAGCCTTTTGCTCGCAAACAATGGTGGCGCGATCACGAACCTTAACGGCAACGCGGCATTCTACGCTTCCAACAGCCTGACGCCGTCGATCATCACCAATTCGATAACCAACGATGGCTGTTGGATTGGCCGGATGTCGAACCAGCTCATGGAAGTCAGCATGAGCAACAACGTTGTGACGTTCACAAAGCTAGGGCCATGACCACGATCACCAACGGAGCCACCAGTTACAGCGCCGGCATCATCGGCTCAAAGAAGCCTGGCCTGGTGCAGTTGCAAGGAACTTTCTTTTACTTGACGGTGGCGAGCGGTCCGCTTTTCGTCAAACCAAACGGCGGGAACTGGACGCTTTATTATTCCGGCATGGGGACCAACGTCGCCGGCGGGTTTAGCGGGATCCAACTGTATAACCCGACTTCCAACCCGGTGACGTATCAAATGGTCAGCGGCGAGAGCGAGTTTATTGACAAGCGCCAAATCCTCAATACGCAGACTCCCAGTGTCATTAACATTCCCGGTTGGACCAGAAACGGGACCACGGCCGCTTGCTCGGTGCCGGACCTGAGCGGTTTGACTTTTGCGGACCAGTTTGGCGTGTCGTGGCTCGCGATCCAGCGCTTGAGCTTGAATATCCAGACGCTCACCCCTGGGGATCTCTGCACTCTACAGCAAAACGGGAACAACGTGCTGACCGTCGAGTCCTTTGTCCTGGGCGCGACGGCCGGAGGAATTGTTTTCGATCAAGTTAGCCCGCCGCAGGTATTGCAGGTGTCTGGCGCGTTCACTGCCAGTATCACGTTTGCCAATACTTTTGGACTGAGTCCGACGCCGACGACGTTGCCGGCACTTTTTGAAATTTATGCGGCCGTTGCGCCAAACAGCACGGCCTATCAACCCCCAAACTGAAAGGTCCCATGCTCAATCAACTCACATCGATCGTTAAAAAGTATTTCATCATGCCGGCGTGCGCGTGCTCGCTCGCGGCCGCGTGCGCGTCATCGAGCGCCCCGCCGTTGCTCGCGCCGGTCACAAGCCAGGTGCAACAGATGCAGACAAACACCGTCACTCAGACCAATGTGGTTTTTCTCACGAATACCGTGGTGGTGACAAACATCCAGGGCCAGACGGTGACAAACCAGGTCACGAACGAGTACGACATCACGAACCAGGTCGAGCAAGTGGTAACGAACACGGTTACGGTTACAAACGGCTACCAGGTTGCGTCCGCGATCCAGAACGTTCTGAGCGGAGCGCAGACCGTCAACAGTCTTTCAGCGCCCGTCAATCCTTACTCGACCCCCATTGCCGGCGTTTTGGGCCTCCTGAGCGCCGGGCTGGCCTACTACGCGTCGGTTATGACCAAAAAGGCCCAGACGCACCTGAGCACGGCCCAAACCGTCATAACCGCGGTGGAGGGCCTCGCGCCGGCCGCGGCCGCGGCGGCTAAGGCAGCCGTTCAAGCACAGGCCCTGAAGATGGGGACAACCGCAGCAGTCGATGCCACGGTGCAGGCCGTCACGGCCAACTTGCCCACTACGGCGGCATCCTCAACATGATCGCGCCCGAGGTCGAGCTGGGGAGCATAGGCGGGTTGTTCCTGGCGATGGCAGCACTCTGGGCTCGGATGGAACACCGTTTTACGAAACTGGAGACGAGGCTCGACTACACTGAGCGGGATCTTACGGCGGTGCGTAGCGGGAGCGCAGCACCAGCCGGGCGAAGCGTTGGGCCATTGAACGCCGCTTGATGCCCTGGCATGACGTCCGACACCTCATCCTGGAGCTTCACCTTAAAAGCATCTCCACAAAATGCTTTTTCTGTCGAGCGAAGCGAGCTGAACACTTCCTTGCCGGCTTGCCGGCGTGTTGCCTGGCAGCGCGCCAGCGCCGCACAGGCCTCGATAACTCCGGGACCCGTTATGGGGAATGCTTTCAGGTTGTCTCGTTAAGGTACCGCGTTTAGCCGGATGAAACCTAGCAGGGGCTCCCGGATAAAATCTTCTGGACTCCCCCGGATGAAACCTTGCACCCACGCCCTGATAAAAACTTCTACCCTTTTACAGAGCGCGGCCGCCGGCGCGATCGC
>Ga0182016_10005108_pt1 | contig 14262 bp, 4 predicted proteins | sample 712S2MmetaG_FD_120491 | JGI IMG/M metagenome (GOLD analysis project Ga0182016, IMG submission 120491) | Permafrost microbial communities from Stordalen Mire, Sweden - 712S2M metaG | ecosystem: Environmental > Terrestrial > Soil > Wetlands > Permafrost | place: Sweden: Stordalen | collected...
ACCCATGGTGATATTGCCGCTGCCACCCATGGTGATGGTGCCGCTGCCGCCCATGGTGATGGTGCCACTTCCGCCGAACGTGATGGTGCCGCTACCGCCCATGGTAATGTTGCCGCTACTGCTGTTTACCTGGACTGAGCCGCCGCTGGCAAGGGTGACGGAGCCTCCGGCGGGCAGGCTGACATTGCCGCCAGCGCCGACCGACACATCGCTAGCGCCGCCCAAAGAGACGATGCCGCTGCCGCCCATGGTGATGTTTCCACTGCCACCCATGGTGATGGTGCCGCCACTGGCCAGCAATACACTGCCGCTGCCACCCATGGTGATGTTGCCGCCGCTGTTCATGGTGAAGTTGCCGCTGCCGCCCATGGTGATGGTGCCGCTACCACCCATAGTGATATTGCCGCTGCCGCCCATGGTGATAGTGCCGCTGCCGCCCATCGTAATGGTGCCGCTGCCACCCATGGTGATGGTGCCGCTGCCGCCCATGGTGATGGTGCCGCCGGAAGCGGGTGCAATGATTCCGCCTGCCGGAACCGTGTATGTGCCACCCGTCGATGGAACCGTCACAGTGCCGCCGCCGTTGGGGAGAGTAATGGCGCCGCTACCTCCCATGGTGATGGTGCCGCTGCCGCCCATAGTGATGGTGCCGCTGCCGCCAAAAGTGATGGTGCCGGCGGCGTTGAGAGTAACCGTGCCCCCGTTCGGCAACGTCACCTTACCGGTGCTTCCCGGCGCGATGATGTTGTTGGTTGCGTTGGCGCTGAACGTTACGTTGCCTCCGTTGACGAGGGTGATGGTGCCGCCGTTCCCGATAACGGCGCCGCTGGGAACCGTTACGTTTCCACCGTTGTTGAGGGTCACGGAGCCATTTGTGCCTACGGTTGCGGTGCCGCCCGCTCCCACAGCCACACTTCCGCCCGAGGCAACTTTTAGCGGAGTTGACGAGGAGCCGAAATTCAATACGGTCGCCAGGGACGCGTACTCGCCACCGGTAGCGCCCACTTGACGCAGGTCGATGTTGGAGAAGTCGTTGTATCCAGCAAGGGTCGTGTAGGGCACGCCATCGAAGGCGATGTTCGGTTCAGCCGTTGCCGACCACAAAGGGGTGGATGGTGGTGGTGCGATGGACCCTACCACCCGAAATCCTGTATCTCCGTTGAGCGGAGTGCCGTCACAATGCGACGTGGCGCGGCTGGCCATCGAACTAGGCGCTAGATCGGTGTACCACGCCGAGGATGAGAACGTGGCAGGATTGTTGTTGATATCCAGAAGGCTCGTCACCTGCCCTAATGTAGCTTCGGAGAGGGTTTCAAGCGTCTGGTTGGAGTATGCAACGGCTCCACTGGAGCCGATGCCATCGAGTTGGAAGAGGTAGTTCATCGAGCTCTGATAATTCGGCTTGCAATTGACGTCGAAGGTCGGGACGTAACTGCCGGCCTGGCCGCTATAGTAAAGGCCGCCGTGGGTGAGGCCGAGCGTGTGACCGATCTCGTGGAACAGCGTACCGGCGACTACCTGGGCGCGCGTGCTCATATCCTGGTGGGGCTGCGTTTCCCAAAGGGCCAGGGTAATGGCTGAATCGGCGCCGCCCAGATCGGAATAACCGGAGATGCTTGTCACGGTGCCGGAAGTAAGACCAATGTCGGGCTCGGCCGGAGTGCCATTCAGATAGCTCCAGTTGGAGACGCCGGGGGTTGCCAGAATAATGGTCTGCGAATCGGGGCAGGACACGGTGTTGTACACGCCATTGAGAGCTGGATTACTGAGCACGCCGGAGATCGTGAAACGGCTTGGGCATTGGTTAATTCCTGTGCCTCGGTTGCTGGTGGTGATGGTGGTTTGGCCGGTGCTGTTGTTTGCAGCGATCGCGGTCAACGTCCCGAAGCGCGTGTTCCACGCCGGTATCGCCAGCGAGTGTCCGAAGAGGACGTAGTGGTAGCTGTCCTTCTGCCCGTATGGGAATCGGGCTGTGCAATCGCCGCCCGATGCGCAGGAAGAGAAATTGCGGGGCCATAGCTTGGAGAATTCGAGGCTGTTCTTCCAGCCGATCACTCCTTGTTCGTTGGGGAACTGGCAGAGCTGCCCGCCGTTGTCCTGGCAGGTGCTTTCGGGCACAGCGTTGCCAACTTCGAGATGGAGCGTAATTCCAGCGGAAGCGAATGCCTGTTGGACCATGGCCAGAGGATCGTTGCCGGCGGCGTCAGGCGCGGGGAACAGATTCTCCTGGCTTGGATCGCATGCTCCGTTTGAGAATACGTTGCCGCACATCCAATCGAGTTGAACGAACAGATCCTTCTGGCCGTGTTTAGCGCCCGGCAACGGCACCCAGGATTGCGTTTTCACATCGTAATAACCGGGTTGCCCGGCAAAGAAATCCGGCGTCCGCGGGCCGCTTTTCCAGGCGTTCAAAATGCCGTCGTTATCGCTATTTGCCACGGGCGTCGAGAGAATTACCGCTGCGTATGCGTTGCCGGAGTTCAGGGTCACGGTGTACTGGCTGGCGTCTGCCGGGAGCGTGATGGAGCTGGGGCTAGTGTTCCAGTTGCCGCCGGCGGAGTAGAGCGTGGCAACCTCGGCTGGAGTTGTTCCGCCAACCGCGTCATAGAAACCCTGGACGTTCTGAGTCGTAGATATGGTTGGTGTCGCCGAACCATCGTAAATGACGACCGATTTGAGGGGAAGAGAGTTGGCTGTACCAGGCGCCGCAAGGGCGCGATAAATGACGACGAGGCTGGCACCTTCGTTGAGCGGGAGCTGGCCGGTTTTGCCGCTATCCGGCAGGGTGATTGTGAACGAGCCCGAGGCTAGGCGCGCCCCGTTCCAACTTGCCGGCGACTGGAAATAGGCGTTGACGTCGGAGCGATATGTACGCAGCGTCCCGCTCAAACCTGTGTCCAGGTCCGTATAGGGCAGGTCGGTTCCAATTTGCTGCCCGCTGATCGAATAACCAAGGAATGTTCCGGTGTAGCCGGATGGCGTGGCTGTGTTTTCGAGGGTCTGCCAGTAGAGAAAACCATCCACGATGTCAGCTCCATCGGGAACACCCTGGATACCGCCGGTAGTACTGTCGGGGATGTTGATGGTACCGGTGGCTACGCCTCCTGAGCCGGTCCCGCGCAGGTTGACGCCGGCGGTGGAAAAATCGCCGGTGACGAAGTAGTTATTCTCGAAGGTGAGCGGGTTCGGCTCCGGCGGTGGCGCCTGGCCGGTGGAAATGAGCAGCGCAATCGGCGAGCCGAGATTGATGGGCGAACCGGCGGCGGGGCTCTCGCCGATCACGCTTCCCGCAGGCTCGCTGCTGCTGTACCCACTGGTGACGGCTCCCAGGGCCAAGCCGGCTTGGGTGAGAGTGGTTGCAGCCGTCGCTTCCGGCATTCCAACCACGTTGGGGACGACGGTGCCGGTTTGGCCATTTTCACTGCCGACGCCACTGAGACCGATGGTCTGAAGAACAACAAGAGGGGAAAGGTTCAACGTGTTGTCGCTGAAGGACGCAGTTGCGGTGAGAAATCCAGTGGTCTGGGGCGTGAAGCTGAAGCTATCGGTGCAGGTAGCCCCCGGCGCCAATGGGAATTGAGTGGAGCAATCGGGAGTTGAGTTCTGCGTGAAATTCGAGCCCAGAGTCGACAGGGTGAGCGAGCCTGTCAGCGGCTTGTTGCCGACGTTTTGAATGGTGACGAACTGGGGGCTGTCGATGCTGGTGCTGCCCACATTTGTTAGGGCAAAGTTGAACGATTGCGGCTGCGTCCGATTGACTTCCAATACCCTGCGATTGTTCAGGTCATCGACGACCAAGTCACCCGATGCATCTACCGCGACGGCGACGGTATTGATTCCGCTGACGACTACGACCTGGCATGCGGGGGTGGTGCAGCCGGCCGGAACCTCGAGAATCTCCTGGAGCCCCTGATCCGCGACGAAGACATCGCCCGCGGCATCCACAGCAATGTCGTCCGGTTGACTCCAACCGCCGCCAATCGCGATCTGGCAACCGCTGTTAGCGCAGCCGGCAGGAATCTCGATAACACTCTTGAGTCCGAAGTCGGGAATGAAAAGATCGCCGGCGGCATCCGCCGTCAAATCGACCGGATCCGAGCCTTCTCCGGGGTTATAGACAATTTGCTGGCAGGCCGTGGTGGTGCAGCCGGCGGGAATCTCCACGACCTCGCCATCGAGGAAGTCAGTGAAGAAGACGTCGCCGGCACCGTCGGCCGCCACCCCAAGCTGACTCCGGAAGTTGCTACCGAGATATACCTGGCAATTGATGCTTGCGCAGCCGGCGGGAATCTCCACGATTTCATTCAGATTGTTATCGGCAACGAAGAGATCGCCCGCACCGTCCTCCGCCAATCCTTGGGGGAACTGGAAGCCGGAACCGACGGTGGTCACGACGCCGTTTGGGGCGATTTTGAGCACCTGCAGGTTCGCGACGTCGGAGATAAATAGATTGCCGGCCGCATCGAAGAGCATTCCCCTCGGATTGCTGAGCGGGAAAGCGCCGGTGTTGACTGTGGCCTGCGCACCGGGGCCGAAGGCGATCGCCGGTCCCTGGCCGTTGCCGTAGACAGGCGCGGTCGCCAACAAGTTGGCGCTGTTGTCGAACAGCTCAACCGCACCTAAGCGCCATCCGGGCGCGAGTGGAGCGAATTTGACGTTCACGGTGCAGGAATTCCCGGCGGAGATTGTACCGGTGCATGTGCCGCCGGCAAGCGAGAAATCGAGCCCCGTTGCGCCTTGGGTGACTACCTGGATCGCGCCAATCGTAGTGGTTGTTGTGAGGTTGAAAGTGACCCCGAGAGTACTGCTGCAGGGCGCCGGAGTGTTTTCTCCTGAAGGGCAGACGTTGACGCTGCCGAAATTCCCTTGAACAAAATTCGCGGTGGCGTTGGCTGCCGAGTTCATGACGACGTTGCAGGTCGCGCTGGTTCCCGCGCTGGCGCATGCGCCGCCCCAGCCCACGAATGTCGAGGACCCGGTCGCGTTCGCCGTCAGTGTCACCTGGGTTCCGGTCGGGTAACTGCCGGCACAGGTCCCGGTTGTTGCTTGGTTGGCTCGGCTGCAGCTAATCTGCGACTGATTGTCGGACACGGACCCCGTACCGTTGCCCGCTTCCGTCAGGGTGAGCGTGTAAGTGGAGACGGCCGGGGCAAAGCCGGCGATGACATTGGTTGCCGAGCCCACGTTCGTGTAGATGTTGCAGAACTGGCTTGTTCCTGAACTCGCACAGGCGCCTCCCCAGCCGGTAAACACATAGCCGGAAGAAGGAATCTCCTCCAGCGACACACCGGTCCCGCCGGGGTAGCCCGCCGAGCAAGCCCCGGACGCAACACCGGCGAGAACGCTGCAGTTGATCCCTGTCGGACTAGAGGAGACCGAGCCATTGCCGGTGCCGGAGCCCGCGAGATTCAGCGTTTCTACGGTATTAAAAGCCCCGCCACTGAGCGAAACAGATTGCGTAGCGGGGTTGGCATTCAAAGCGTTGTCTGTAAAGGAGGCCGTGCCGGTGAGATTGCCCTCCACCTGCGGCATAAAGCTGATGCTTACGTTGCAGTCAGCTCCCGGCGCAAGCGAAAAGTTGTACAAACAATCGACCGGAGTGCCCGTTCCGCTAACCTGGTAGAAGTTGGGACCCGTGGCGGCGAACCCGGGAAGGATGGCGCTCAATGTCTGATTGCCTACATTCAGCGCCGTGAACGATTGCGGGCTGTCGGTGCTTGTGAAGCCTACATACGTTGTTTGAAAGCTCAACGCGGGCGGTTGCGAGCGGTTTACCTCGATCACCTGGCCGTGGAAGGTGTCCGCGATGAAGAGATCGCCCGCTCCATCTGTTACGACACCTTCGGGGTAACCCCCGGTATCGCTGTAGACGGTGACCTGAGGCCCCCCACCGGCGGGAACCTCCACTACGCGGCTGTTTGGAATGGAATCCGCAACGAAGACATTCCCAGCGGCATCCACCCACACACCTTCCGGGGCTTGCACCCCGACGGTCGGCACAGTAGTTTGAACACCACTGGCCGTGACCTCCACAATCTGGTTGCCATAGGTATCCGCGATGAAAACATCGCCCGCTCCATCCACCGTCAATCCGAACGGTCCGGCGAGGCCGCTGCCCACGGTGGTCTGAAAGCCACTCGGCGTATATTTCACCACGGAGGCGATTCCGGAATCCGCGATGAAGAGGTCGCCCGCCCCATCGACGGCCACGCCGTACGGAGAACTGAGTCCGGAAACGGGCAACGTGACCTGGCAAGCGGAAGTGGCACAGCCGGCTGGAATCTCCACCACCCGGTGGTTTCCGTTGTCCGCGATGAATAGATCGCCCGCACCGTCCACTGCCAGACCGCGGGGATAGTTGAGCCCGCTGGTTGGCACCGTAGTCTCAACACCACCGGGCGTCACCTTATACACCTGGTTGTTTGTGTAATCCGAAATAAAGATATCGCCCGCGCCGTCCAGAGCCACTGCGGTCGGGCTCGCTAGTCCGGTGGTGGGCACTGTGGTCTGGGTGCCGGGCGCAAAGGCAATCGCCGGTCCCTGACCATAGCCGTAGATCGCGGCGGTCGACAGCAAGTTGGAGCCACTGTCGAAGAGCTGCACCGCGCCCGCGCGCAATCCTGGTGCGAGCGGAGCGAACGTAACGTTCACGGCGCAGGAACTGCCCGCAGAGATGGTACTGGTGCAGGTGTTGAAGCTGCCGGGCGTGAAGTCCAGGCCGGTTGTGCCCTGCGTGAGCACCTTGGTCGCGCCAAAGGTCGTCTGCGCCGCGGCGGAGTAGCTCATCGTGACCGTGGTGTTGCAGGGCGCGGGTGTGTTCTGGCCCGCCGGGCAAACGTTGACGTTGCCGAAGGTTCCATATTTCAGGACCCGGTTGTTACCGAGGTCGGCCGTGTAGAGATTGCCGCTGCTGTCCAAGGCGATGGCCCACGGGCCATTCAGGCTATTGGCGCTGACCCCGCCGTCGTTCGCGGTCTCGGTTGTGAAGCTGTTTAACTGGCCGTAGACCCGCGTGGCGGTGGTGCTGGCGGAGGGATAGAACAGCACACGGCTGCCATAGTAGTCGGATATGTAGAGATCGCCGCTGCTGTCCACTGCAACACCGGTGGGCTGGTTGAGGCTTTCGGCGGTGAACCCGCCGTTGTTCCCGGTGTTGGTGGTGAAGCTGCCCAACTGCCCGTAGACCCGCGTGGCGGTGGTGCTGCCGGAGGGATAGAACAGCACACGAGCGTTGAACGAGTCGGCCACGTAGAGATTGCCGTTGCTGTCGAGTGCGACTGCGGTTGGATAACTCAGGCTGTTGGCGCTGACTCCGCCATTGTTGGGAGTGTTGGTGGTGAAGCTGCCGCCCTGCCCGTAGACCCGCGTGGCGGTGGTGCTGCCGGCGGGATAGAACAGCACACGGCTGTTATAGTAGTCGGCCACGTAGAGATTGCCACTGCTGTCCGCGGCGACCCCAGCCGGGAGTTTCAAGCTGTTGGCGCTGATGCCGCCGTTGTTTTCGGTGCCGGTGGTGAAGCTGCCGCCCTGCCCGTAGACCCGCGTGGCGGTGGTGCTGCCGGAGGGGTAGAAGAGCACCCGACTATTGCCGTAGTCTGCGACGTAGAGATTGTCGCTGCTGTCGAGGCCGAGACCGTACGGTCCATTCAAGCTGTTGGCGCTGAGGCCGCCATTGTTCGTACCCCCGCAGCAGTAGGTGCCCAACTGCCCGTAAACCCTGGTTGGGGTGGTGGCGCCGGAGGGGTAGTACAGCACCCGCGAGTTTTGCTGGTCGGAGACATAGAGGCCGCCGCTGCTATCCACGGCGAGTCCATCCGGATCAAATAGACTGTTGGCACTGAGCCCGCCGTTGTTCCCGGTACTGGAGGTGAAGCTGCCGCCCTGCCCGTAGACGACGCCCGCAGTAATGGGCATCAGGGTGCCTTGGGCATGCGCAGGAATGCAACAAGCGCCCAACAGCGCGACCGCCGCTGCGAACCCCGGGACAGCCGCTGCCCGCGCAAGTACCAGCCGCCAAGCGCGGAGTCGCGATCTCAAGTTCCAGCCACCAGCATTCTTCGAAGAAACGGGCTGGCCTGCGAAAAACGCTCTGACACCTGAGACAGCGCACGGGTCGGTCATCTTTGGAATCTCCTGAAAACCTGAATCAGTGGTGAACGAACACAAGATGGGCTCTCGATGCGGAAAGTCATCGTTCCGCGTTTGGGTCAAGATCCAAAAGCTGCTGAACGAAGATCCCAGGGTAATTGAGGGCACAGAACTTTGTTGGCAACGGGCAGTTGCCCGTGCTCTCGGCACACTGCTGCGTGTAGCCAAGTTAAACTCTCAAATTGCCATTGGGGGAAGAATGGCAGTGTCTTCAGGGCGATTCTTGTCGCAGAGGAAACCCAAGATCGCTGGTGAGAAGAAGTCCGTTATACGTGTTATTGCCATTTAGAATTGGCGGCAGGATGGATTGTCAAGAAGATTTTCCGAAGTCAACCCTAATTTAACAATTGATTGCGCTTGTTTTTCCAGGCTTCCAATGTTTGGAAGCCTGGTCGGCGCTGCAACCGGTCAACTGCTAGAATTCAATCACCTAAAGTCTATGCCCGAAGCGACTGCTACCGTAAACGCGTATCTTGAAGTCGTGTTTTCCAACCGTCCCAGGCAGGTGGTTTCGGTCAACGAACTTCCTTTCTTCATCGGACGGGGCCAGGAAAACGGAAACCACCTATCGCTCGACGACATGCGCATTTCGCGCAAATGCGTGGTCATTTCCGCGAGCGCAACCGGGTTTTTCATTGAAGATCGCGGCCAGCGTGACGGTGTATTCGTCAATGGCGAATCGATCAGCACTCGATCGCTCGCCGATGGCGACGTGATCCGCCTGGGCACCGACGACGGATGCCAACTTGTCTTCCGTCTTCCATCGGATGGAATCGCGCAGGAAGAAGCCGAGACGAAACTGCGAAGCATTCTTGGCTCGCTGGGAAATGACTCGGCCGATGAACTGAACGGGCTGAGGCTGCTGCTCGAGGCGACGTCGCTGATGCATTCCCAGCTTCCGCTGGAGTCGGTGCTTGCGGCAATGATCGATCATGCCATTGTCATTACGCACGCTGACCGCGGAATGCTTCTGGAGGCGGACGGGGCCGGTGTTCTGCAGGTCAAGATAGCGCGGGGGCGGGACGGTGAGAGTCTTTCGCCGGAAGCGATGAATCCGAGCCGTTCGGTGCTTGGCCGCGCCATTGAACGGGAAGCGGCGGTGGTGACTGAGGATCTGAACCTGGCGGATTTAAACCTGCAGGTAGCGAAGAGTGTTGTTCTGCAGTTGCTGCGTTCGTCGGTCGTGATTCCGTTGTACGGTACGTCGCGCGGGCAGGCAGCTATTTCGACAGAAGGCGCGCGGCGGCAATTGCTGGGCGCGGTGTATCTAGATTCGAAGCGAACCGCGACTTTTTCCACGCTGGACCGGCAGATCCTGGACGCCCTGGGCGCACAGGCGGGAAGCATTCTTGAAAACGCCCGGTTGATCGAGCACGAACGGGAACGCCAGCGTCTGGAGCACGAACTGAGCATCGCCCGCGAGATTCAGCAGGCCCTGGTTCCGCAAGGGCTGCATGACTATCCACATTTCTCCATCACGGGAATTTACCAGCCATGCGAGGAGGTTGGTGGCGATTACTTTGATGTCTTTCCGATGCCGGACGGCCGCATTGCGCTCTTGATTGCCGATGTGGCCGGGAAGGGCCTGGGCGCAGCTCTGCTGACAACCATGCTGCGGGGCGCGCTTTCAGGAATGACCCTGGGGGTGGACCCGGTGAAGGTGTTCAATCACCTGAACCAGTTTCTCTGCGATCGCGCCGCGGTGGGGCGCTGCGCAACTATGTTGTTTGGGCTGCTGGATCGCGACGGCGCTTTCGAGTTCATTCGTGCCGGCCATCCTTCTCCACTTTTGCTGCGGCAAGGAGAAGTGAGCGATCTATACTCTACCGGGTCGCTTCCGATTGGCCTGTTCGGGGAGGAGACTTACACGTCTTCGCGCATCCAACTAGAAGCAGGAGACACGCTGTTGCTTTATACAGACGGGGTGACTGAGGCTGAGGATAGAGACAGGAACCTGTTTCAAGAAGAACGGCTCAAGGAAGCCTTCGGTAAAAACGAGAATTCGTCCTTAGAGATTCTGAAGGATGGGATTTTGAGCGCTATTGAGGCTTTTACCGTTGCTGCAAGCCAGTCAGACGATGTCACGATTCTGCTGGTGCGCTACCACGGTTCTGCATAGGGCGACGGCACGCTCGGGAACTTGTCTATTCCTGAGAAATCGGAATTGAGATATTGCACCGACAATTGGAGGATCTAGCAATGCCTGACCACGGTATCTATAAGCTACTGGAAGATTACCTGGATAAACCGACCGACACGCCAGTACCGGCTGAGCTGACCTCTCAAGGCATCGACCTCTTGCCGGCGATTGGCGATTACCTCCGTGCGGATTCAAAGATAGACAAAACCGAAGCTGTGGAACGGGTACTGAAGTCGATTCTGAAGGTCTTGTTTGAACGTCCGCTGCCGGGATCCATGTGCAGGCAGATTGCACTCTTTCAAAACTCGTATCGGTTCGCATATAAGTACAAGTCCTATGCGGTGAAGGCGGCTACGCCGTTGGGTTACTCCATTTTTTTGCAGGAGGCGGCGCAGGGTTTCAGCTTTCAGCGGCACATCACACATAAGACCGAGGTGTTTCATATTCTGGCCACAAGGCCTGGCGCCCTAGTGTTTCTTTGTGAATACGAAGATTGGCAGCAGCATTACGAACCAGAGGGGTTTCAGAAGTGGATTTCCGGGGCAAAGGACGACTTCTACGATCGGCACACCTTCCGACCTAATTCCGGCGATGTGTTCATCATCTCGGAGCTTGGCGTCGTCCACACGGTGATGGGCTGTATTCTCGAAGAATTTGCGACGGTTTCAACCGATATGGTGATGCGTCTGCACGACCAGAATATAGGTTGCCCGATTCCGGCTCATTTCACACGCCAGAATGCTGAGCGCGAGATGCTCGGATTGACACTTCCGGCGGAAAGCAGGCTTGTCGATCGTCATACGTGGAAGTCAGAGCCAATTGCCAGGATTCGCTGCGAAGGGGGCTTCGAGACGGTTTTAACGGACTCGTTTGTGAGGGCATCGCATCGGGAAGTCGAGGCTGGGGCGCGGACTGAACTGAGGCAGTGTCGCGGGGTTGCGGCGGTCATAAGGGTGTTTTCCGGAAGTGGGACGCTGTGGGTTCTGGATGACTCTGAATTGTCGGACCGGGAGCAGGGTGCAATTCCGGCCGCTTCGGGCGATGTCTTCCTGCTTGCGCCGGGGGCTTGGTTTGGCTTCAAGAACGAGGCTCGGGAAACATTGCGATATTCGGAGCAGCAAATCCCGCCGGAAGTTGCATTTGTTTAGAATTTGTATTTTCTTCAGCGCATTTCGCAGGAAAACGAAATTTGATGATTTTCGTTTTCTTTTGTGTCTCCACTACAGCTAAGATGGCAGCGGTGCCGTTGGAGAACCGCATCTGATCCGAGGGAGGACAGGTCCACATTGAAGCGCAGAGACTTCTTGAAAAGCAGCATCGCTGTGTCCGGCGCTTTGAGGATGGGCGGTGGCTCTGCGCACGCGGCGGTGCGCGCGCATAACTGGGGGAACTACGATTTTGGTTCCGGGCCTGCAGTTAGCGACCGCCTCAACCAGGGCCCCTTTCCGCAATATGCGCCTGACGCGGCCATCCCCGGCGACGATGTGGTGATGACTACGACACCTTCAGAGGAAGCGGTCTCGAATTACGGAAGAGGCCTGGTTACCTATATCACGGCCGACATGGGGACAGAGGAAATCAAGTCGGACAATGTTTTCAAGGCCATTGAAGATCTGGTCAAGTTTCCTTTGGGTCAGCAGCTTTATGTTCGACCTACATGGCGAGAGGTTCAGCCACGGCCCGGCCGTCTGGAGCTTCCCGATTATTTGAAACTTGTTCTGGACCTGGCCAGGAGAAACAACAAGAGAGTCGGCTTGCGTATTCAGATGAGTGCACCGGACTACTGGCACTCCCCTGCCCTGCCTGACTTCGTTCTTGACCGGGTGCCGAAGGTGGATCTGCTTCTCACCAACCAGCAAGATAAAGCAGCGGCGCAGCGCTTTCAGGATAATCCGCATTCACGCTATCAGCCTCGCTTTGACCATCCGTTTTTTCAGCAGGCCTTCCGTGAACTCGTCGGTCTGCTGGCGGCGGAGTTTAACGGAAATCCCCTCATCGAGTTCATCGATACGTTCATGTACGGGTTTTGGGGGGAAGGTCATACGTGGCCATTCAGCAACAGTCCGTTCCCCGACTATCAGACGGCGGAACGCACCTGGATCGACATGCTCCAGGTGCAGTTGGAGGGCTTCACCAAGACGCCATTGCTCACCAATACGCAGCCGGATTTCAGCCGCGTCGGCAATTCCGAGTTGCTGGACCGCTCAGTACGCAGCAATAACTGGATTCGCAGCGACACCATCTTCATCGAGAACGAGCAGATTGAAGCTCTCAGCAATCGGCCGCCTTGGATTGCGGCGCTGCTCGAGCAGGGGCTGCCGGGCAAAGCTCCCGACCCGCGCGCCAGCGTAGAAGGAATCTCGCCGGCGGAGAATATGATCGCGCACGTGATGGATATCGGCGCGAATTACTGGTCGCTGTGGAACTTCCATCAGATCAGCGCACAGAATCTCGAACGCTCCTACCAGGCTTCTCCGACTTGGTTCGACCGGATCAATCGTCGCATCGGCTATCAAGTGAGGCCGTCCTTCCTGTGGAGTTATGAGGACGACGGTTCTTCCGGTCTGATAGTGGGCTTCGCCAATGACGGCATTGCCGGTGTTCCAGGCGTGTTGCGGGTAACGGTGGAGAGCGAGGATGGGAAGAGCCTTTGCAGTGGCTGCCTGGATGCAGGTTATCCGCTGCCCGGCAAGATCCGCCAGGCTCAGCTTGTATTGCCCAGGCAAACAAAATGGCAGGGACTGAAGCTCAAGGCAGAAATCGAAGTGAAAGGCATGCGTTATCCGATGCGATGGGCATGTCATCAGAAACTCAACGAGGATGGAACCCTTACTCTGCGCTCCAACCTCCATCAAGAGATTTGATCGCGGTGGACATAGACGCGGGCAGCAGAGCTTTCAGATTGGCCCATTGTTCTTGTTTCATGATTCTACTTTTCTTTCTTATTCTTTCACCTTGAGCATTAGACTGGTTCTTGCAGGGAGAACGAGGTTGAGAATGGCGAAGGGCAGCTCGATATTGGATCCGGCCGCAGAAACAATCCGCGACGAGCCGGCGGTGGAAACGGCTGGTGCGGAGTCGCCGATGGACGGAATGATGGCCGAGGAAAGGCGGACACAGATTCTGCAGATTGTACGAAGCGCAGGGCGAGTGAAAGTCAACCAGCTAACCAAGCGATTCAAGACCTCGGCGGTCACAATCCGCAACGATCTGAATGAACTGCATCAGCGGGGATTGGTGCTGCGCTCCCATGGCGGGGCGGTGCTCCCGGATAAGATTCTTCGTGAATCGCCAGTAGTAGAGCGTCTCAAGGCGTACTCCGACGAGAAGCGGCGCATTGGCGCCATGGCAGTTTCTCTGATCCACGATGGCGAAACGATCATCCTGGATTCGGGTACCACCACGCTGGAAATCGCCCGGCAGATGAAGAAGATGCAGGGACTCCAGGTCATTACGAACGGAGTGAACATCGCAGCCGAACTGCTGGATGCGCGCGATATACAGGTATTCATTGTCGGGGGCACGGTGCGTGGGGAATCCGCGTCAATCAGCGGACGCTTCACCGAAGAAATGTTCGATCAGTTCTCCGCAGACAAGTTATTTCTGAGCGGCGCTGGATGCGATCTGGATTTTGGGGTGAGCGGCGCGAATCTGGAAGAGACGATGGTAAACAGGGCAATGCTTCGGATTTCGCGCGAAATCATCCTGGTAGCCGACTCCAGCAAATTCTCCAAACGCAGTATGACACGCATTGCGCCATTTGCGGAGATCGACACCGTCATCAGCGACACCGGACTCGACGAAGAGATTCAGGCAAAACTGCGGGCTGTAGGCTGCAATTTGATTCTGGTCTAGTGTACTGAGTCATTAATTCGCTAAACTAATTCCGACAAGGGGCGTCTAACATGACAGGAGCGAGTCATGGGACGAGGACGCCGATTGCCGCAGTTGGAACTGAGCGGGGAGCAGCGCAT
>Ga0182016_10005115_pt1 | contig 14240 bp, 12 predicted proteins | sample 712S2MmetaG_FD_120491 | JGI IMG/M metagenome (GOLD analysis project Ga0182016, IMG submission 120491) | Permafrost microbial communities from Stordalen Mire, Sweden - 712S2M metaG | ecosystem: Environmental > Terrestrial > Soil > Wetlands > Permafrost | place: Sweden: Stordalen | collected...
GCCGGGATGTTCGAACACGATGTCGATGTCGCGCTTGCCGGTGATATCCCAGATCGCCTTGCCGAAGCGGCGCGCTTCTTTGACCCAGGCGTCGTATTCGGGCGTGCCGACCTTGGGCATCTGGCCCCAGCACTTGAACTCACTGCGGTTGATGACGCCCTTGGCGCCGAGATTGAAGACGTATTCGGATTTCGACTGATCCGACACGATGCCGATGGCATTGGCGCCGGACGCGGCGACGAGCTGCACGCCGAACACGCCGAGACCGCCCGAGGCGCCCCACACAAGCACGTTGTCGCCGGGCTTGAGAATATGCGGCGCATGGCCGAACAACATGCGATAGGCGGTCGCCAGCGTAAGCGTGTAGCAGGCGGATTCTTCCCAGCTGAGATGCGGCGGCTTCACCATGAGCTGGCGCGACTGCACGCGGCAGAATTGCGCGAAGGAGCCGTCCGGAGTTTCATAGCCCCAGATGCGCTGCGACGGCGACAACAGCGGGTCGCCGCCGTTACATTCCTCGTCGTCGCCGTCGTCCTGATTGCAGTGGACGATAACTTCGTCACCAACCTTCCAGCGATGTACTTTCGAGCCGACCGCCCAGACGATGCCGGACGCATCGGAACCGGCGATGTGAAACGGGTGCTTGTGGCCATCGAACGGCGAAACCGGAATGCCGAGACCGGCCCAGACGCCGTTGTAATTGACTCCGCCGGCCATGACATAGACCAACACCTCGTCCTCGGCGATCGGCCAGGTCGGCACCACTTCGCACTCCATCGCCGTCAAGGGCGGCCCGTGACGTTCCTTGCGGATCGCCCAGGCATACATCTTCGCCGGCACGTGGCCGAGCGGCGGGATCTCGCGCATTTCGTAGAGATCCTTGAGCGGTGCAGCGGACGGTTTCTTTTGCGCGATGGCCATGGCGGGGGCTCCAGGCTGCTCCGATACGCGCGACCGCGGATCGTGAGCCTGACGATAGTCTGCCGCACCTATTGTTGCAGCGCAATAATTAGTTGAAGCGGCGCTGTTGCGAGCGGCGCTCTGCTGACGCACGGATTACGCCCGCGTTCACGTAAGGGTTCCTTTAAGCACAGGCGGTTAGCTTCGCCGCAATTACAGGCGAGGCTCGACCGCCGATGGCCCTTTACGAGATGACACCTGGGCGCGGCGCCAGTGCCAAGCTAGCCCGGCCGCTCGAGCTCGTCTGCGTTGCGCTCGTCCTCGCCCACGCGGTCTATCTCGCGACCTGCTATATCGAAGGCATCTGGGTGACGGCGCCGGACGGCGGCGGGGTGCCGTCGGACTTCGTCAATGTTTGGGCGGCCGGCCGGCTGGCGCTCACTGGGCACGCCGCGGCGGCCTATGACTGGCCGACCCACAAGCTCATCGAAGAAACCGCCGTCGGTCGTCCGTTCGACGGCTATTTTGTCTGGCCCTACCCGCCGACATTCTTGTTTGTCGCCACAGCACTCTCGCTGTTGCCTTACGCTACCGCTTATATCGCCTGGGTGTTCGGCACCTTTGTGGGGTATCTGATCACGATCCGCGTCATCGTCGGCGAGCGCACGGGCTATCTGCTTGCGGCGGCGTTTCCCGCCGTGCTGTCCAACTTTATCGTCGGCCAGAACGGCTTTCTCACCGCGGGGTTGGTCGGCGGCACGCTGGTGCTGTTGGAGCACCAGCCGATAGGCGCCGGCCTGCTACTCGGCCTGCTGACATTCAAACCTCACCTCGGCTTGCTGTTTCCAGTCGCGCTCGCGGCAAGCGGCCGCTGGCGCGCATTCGGCGCCGCAGCAGTCGTCGCTACGCTGATGGCGGTTGCGGCGTGGCTCAGTTTCGGCGGTGTGAGCTGGCAGGCCTTTTTCGCGGGGCTCGGCCACTCATCGCAGGCCTTTCTCGCCAACGACTTGGCGGACTGGAGCAAATTCCAGACTGCATTTGGCCTCACGCGTACGCTCGGCGGTAGCGAAGCGCTGGCCTGGAGCGTGCAAATCGCGATGGCGCTCACCGCCGCGACCGCGATCGCAGCGCTATGGCGCAGCCACACGGCTTACGAAATCAAGGCCGCTGCGCTCGGCGTCGCAGCGATGCTGGCGACTCCTTATCTCTACATTTACGACCTGGTGATCCTGGCGGTGCCGCTGGCTTTTCTATTCCGGCTGGGCCGAGCGCGCGGATTTTTGCCGTACGAAGCGACGGGCATTGGCACAGCCTGTCTTCTCATCCTGATCTTCCCGTTCGTGAAGGCGCCGGTGGGCTTTGTCGCTGTTGTCGTCGTCGCCGCATTGATCGCGCGTCGCGCGCTCCTACCACAAGCAGTCAGGACATGAGTGCGCACGACATTATAGGCGATGCGCAGATGCGGACTTTGCCGCGGCGGCAAGCCGCGCGCCTCGTCGTCCTGATCGGTCTCATTTTGGCGCTCGGCTATCTGACCGCGCTCGGCGGAGCTTATCTCAACGGCAATTTTTTAGCCGACGGGCAAGGCCGGCCAATCGCCAACGACTTCGTCGATGTCGTCGCCGCAGGCCGGCTCGTGCTCGACGGCAATGCCGCCTCCGCCTACGACTGGCCGCTGCACAAACAGGCGGAAATCCGTGCCCTCGGCCATGACTTCGAGAATTATTATGGCTGGCACTATCCGCCCACCTTCCTCTTTGTCGCCGCGGCGCTGGCGACGTTGCCCTATTTCGCGGCGGCCATCGTTTGGCTCGCGGCGACGTTTGCCGCCTATGCCGCTGCGATCGGCGGCATCATTGGTGGCGTTGTCGGCCGGCGCGGCGCTCTGTTAGTTGCGCTCGGCTTTCCCGCCGCGCTGTGGAACGTCACCGCCGGCCAAAACGGCTTCCTGACCGCGGCGCTGATCGGCGGCACGCTGGGGCTCCTGGAGCGGCGGCCGGCGCTGGCCGGCATTTGTCTTGGGCTTTTGACCTACAAACCGCAATTCGGTTTGCTGTTTCCCCTTGTGCTCATCGCGGACCGGCGCTGGCTGACGATCGCGGTGGCGGCCGCAGTCGCAAGCGCGCTTGCCGGACTGTCGTGGCTCGCCTTCGGTGGCGCCAGCTGGGCGGCCTTCGTGCATTGGATGCCGATCACGAGCCGGGTCGTGCTCGGCGAGGGCGGCGCCGACTGGAGCCGGCTGCAAAGCCTGTTCGGCCTGGTACGTGCGCATGGCGGCAGCGAGCCACTCGCCTGGACCGTGCAGACGACCGCAAGCCTCGCCACAGCCATCGGCGTCACCTGGCTGTGGCGCCGCCGCCCGCCGTTCGAACTGAAGGCCGCGGCGCTCGCCGCCGGCACGCTGGTCGTTACACCTTATGTCTATATGTACGATCTCGTCGTGCTGGCCGTGGCGGTGGCCTATCTCCTTCGCTTCGCACTCGAACGCGGCTTTGTCGCGAGCGAAGTCGCGGGCCTCGGTGCCGCCTTCATGCTTATTTTGATCTACCCCTATGTCGAGACGCAGGTCGGCCTTGCCGCGGTGCTGATCGTCCTCGTCCTGGTCGTCCAGCGCGTGCTCCTCGAGATGAGGGCGGATCGGCGCTTCAATGTTGCATTGCAATAACTTCCGCGTCACACTGGGCTCGCCGGAATCCGGGGAAGACCGATGGGCGACCAGCCGCGCCGCGATAAGGCATTTCGCGACAAGCCTTGGATATTCCGCACCTATGCCGGCCATTCGACCGCCAAAGCGTCGAACGAGCTTTATCGCAAGAATCTGAGCAAGGGGCAGACCGGGCTTTCGGTGGCCTTCGATCTGCCGACTCAGACCGGCTACGACAGCGATCATCCGCTAGCTAAGGGTGAGGTCGGCAAGGTCGGCGTGCCGATCTCGCATATTGGCGACATGCGCATGTTGTTCGAGGCCATCCCGCTCGACGCGATGAACACCTCGATGACGATCAATGCCACCGCCGCGTGGCTGCTCGCGCTCTACATTGCGGTTGCCGACGAGCAGGATGTGCCACGCGAAAAGCTGCAGGGCACGACCCAAAACGACATCATCAAGGAATATCTCTCTCGGGGCACTTACGTGTTCCCGCCGGCGCCGTCGATGCGGCTGATCAAGGACACCATCCTGTTCACCACCCGCGAAATGCCGAAATGGAATCCGATGAACGTCTGCTCCTACCATCTGCAGGAGGCGGGCGCGACGCCGGAGCAAGAACTCGCTTTCGCTTTGGCGACCGCTGTGGCCGTGCTCGACATGGTGAAGGCGGCCGGCGGCGTCAACGACTTCGGCGAGGTAGTCGGACGCATATCGTTCTTCGTCAACGCCTCGACGCGTTTTATCGCCGAAATGTGCAAGATGCGCGCCTTCGGCGAATTGTGGGACAAGATCACGAGTGAGCGCTACGGCGTGACCGACGCCAAGCAGCGGCGATTCCGCTATGGCGTGCAGGTCAACTCGCTCGGCCTCACCGAGCAGCAGCCGGAAAATAACGTCTATCGCATTCTGCTTTCGACGCTGGCGGTGACGCTGTCGAAAAAGGCGCGCGCGCGCGCCGTGCAACTGCCGGCCTGGAACGAGGCACTCGGGCTGCCGCGGTCGTGGGACCAGCAATGGTCGATCCGCATGCAGCAGATTTTGGCTTACGAGACCGACTTGCTTGACTACGGCGATATTTTTGAAGGCTCGACGGTGATTGCGGAAAAGGTCGCCGAGCTCAAGCGCGGCGCGCTCGACGAGCTCGATCACATCGAACGGCTGGGTGGCGCGATCGCCACGGTCGAGATGGGCTACATGAAAGGCCAACTGGTCGAGAGCAACACCCGGCGGCTCGAGGCGATCGAGAACAACGAACAGGCTGTCATCGGCGTCAATCGTTTCGTCGAAACCGAACCATCCCCGCTGACCACAGGCGAAGATACGATCATGACCGTTCCGCCCGAGGTTGAAGCCGGGCAGATCGCGCGGTTGAACGCCTGGCGGGCGGCGCGCGACGAAAAGGCGGTCGAGGCGGCGCTCCGGGACCTGGGGGCGGCTGCGCGCGATGGCAGCAACATCATGCCGCCGTCGATTGCCTGCGCCAAAGCCGGCGTCACCACCGGCGAATGGGGTTTTGCGCTGCGTGGGGCGTTCGGCGAATATCGCGCGCCGACCGGCGTCGGCCGCGCCGCGCGCAATGACACGACAGGCCTCGACGACATTCGCGCCGAGGTCGATCGGGTTTCGCGCAAGCTGGGGCGGCGCATGAAGTTCCTCGTCGGCAAGCCCGGTCTCGACGGCCACTCCAACGGCGCCGAGCAGATCGCGGTACGCGCGCGCGATGCCGGCATGGACGTCGTCTACGAAGGCATTCGCCTCACGCCGGAAGCGATTGTCGAGGCCGCGGCCACCGGCCGCGTGCATGTCGTCGGCCTCTCGATCCTGTCCGGTTCGCACCTGCCGCTGGTGCGCGACGTGGTGGCGCGCATGAAGGCGGCGGGTCTCAACGTGCCGGTCGTGGTCGGCGGCATCATCCCGCCGGAAGACGAAAGCGCGCTCAAGAAGGACGGCGTCACGGCGGTCTATACGCCGAAGGATTTCGAGCTGAACCGCATCATGAGCGATCTGGTGCGGATCGTAGAGAATTCGGCGCAAGAATAGCAGCCTTCATTCCGGATCGCCGCGAAGCCGCAAGTCTGGAATAGCGTCCGCGGCACCACGCGCGCCGACGCGCGAATTTCACGATATTTTCACCGGCTAATAGTGACACATTAATTCAAATCTAACCTGATTTTTTAAGTCAGTAGAAGCACCCAGTCAGCTAAAGCGAATGCCTGAACATCAAGAATGGTCAGAAACTACATTGTGGAGACTTTTCAAATGAAAGCACTTGTAATGCGTTTCTTGAGGAACGACTCGGGCGCGACGGCCATCGAGTACGGACTTATTGCGGCCGGCATTTCGGTCGCGATCATCGCGGTCGTGCAGGGCCTCGGCAGCAAGCTCAATACAACCTTCTCGTCCGTTTCGAGCGCGTTGTAAATCGTACGACTTCTTACTCAGACTGGCTGTCTGGAGAAAAAGCGAGACTCTGGGATCAAACCCGGAGACTCGTTTTTTTGAATCTGACGGCGGACAGCTGTCTGCCGTCGCGCGCGTTTCAGTAGATGTGCGGAAGCAAGCGGGCCGTGTGCGTCATATAGTTCCGATACTCCGGAAACGCACCCGACAAAACTATCTCTTCGCTGGACATTCGCATAACCTGGCAGGCGCACTGGACGGCGAAAATCATCACCGCCCATGGCGACATGAATTGCAGGGTCAGGCCAACGAGCGCGAGCGCTTCGCCAAGATAGATTGGATGGCGGATGAGCTTGTAGGGTCCGCCCGTCACCAGCCGCCGCGCTTCCGGCAGCATGCTGATGGAGCGGCCGAGGTTGAGCGCGCTGTACAGCGCGAACACGGTGCCGGCGAGGATCAAGAGCGTGGCCGTCAGCGAAAGCGGCACTGAAAGCTTGGCCGGCTGCAATAATACCATTCCGACGCTGAGGTAGGTTCCAGCGATTGCCGCGATGCGCGGCACAAGGCCGGCCGTCCTGGCACGCGGCGTATGGCGTAACGCCAACAGAACGATGATAACGGTGATAAAAATCAGCGAGGCGATTTTCGCCGCGATGCTGGAGATGGCCACTACGTCGGCGGTGGCCCAATTCGTATCCATGATCTGCCGCGCCATCTCGGGAAAGCGCGCGGCGAAGCAGATGCCGTACCACACGATGAGCGGAGCCGCTGTGAGCTGGTCGTAAATCTCAGACTCCCGCAGCGCCTTGAGACGGGCGGTCAAGGCTAGTCCTCGGATTTTGCGTCTGGCGGCGTCAACCATGGGCGTGCTCTTGCAAAAAACTTCAGCCGGGGCGCCCGATGCGCACCCGCTGTTGCCTTAGACCGCCGAAGTAAACAAAGCACTTATGGGAACGCAAAAAGTTCGCACGAAGACACCATTGACGGCAATTCTCGGTGAATCGGCCAGATCCTCATGCGAGACCCTTCGGGATAATAAATCAAGCAGGCACCACAGCCGCGATCGCTTCGCTCAGCGTCGACGGGCTCACCGGCTTGCGCAGATAGAAATTCATGCCAGCGGCCCGCGCAGCCACTTCGTCGCCGGCTTCACTGCGGCCGGTGAGACCGATGACCGGCGTGCCGCCTACGGCGCCGGCTAGCGCCCGGACGCGCCGCGTCGTTTCAAAGCCGTCGATGTCGGGCAGCGTGATGTCCATCAGTACGACATCGTAGCCACGCAGCACCGCGGCGACAGCCTCCTCGCCGGTGCCGACGAAGTCGGCGTGGTGGCCCAGCTCGGTGAGGATGGCATTGAGGATGACACGGCCGTAGGGATTATCCTCAGCGCAGAGGATTTTGAGCGCGCGCGCCGGCACGACGTTCCATTGCGCCTGTAGGGTCTCGGCTTGATCGCCGCGCGCGATCGGCAACATCGCCGTAAAGCAAAAATTCGAGCCGCGACCGGGCTTGCTGGTGACGGTCAGATTGCCGCCCATCAGCTTGGCCAGAACTTTGACGACGGCGAGCCCGAGGCCGCTGCCGCCGTAGCGGCGCGCGATCTCGGCGTTGGCCTGCGCGAACGGACGGAACAAACGCTTGATCTCGTCCGGCTTGAGCCCGATGCCGCTGTCGGTGACGATGAAGGAAAGCTTCACGCGTCTGCGCGCTGCGCGGCCGACGCGCGCTTCAAGGCGAATTGCGCCGGCTGCCGTAAACTTCACGGCGTTGTCGATGAGGTTTTCCAGCGCGGCCCTCAGCCGTACCGGATCGCCCAACAAAAATTCCGGAAGACCAGCACCGACCATGACTTCGGCGTGGAGCCCCTTGGTTTCCGCACGTGCCGCAAGCGTCTCCGCGAGCGCGTCGATGAGACGCCGCGGCCTAAAGGCCTCCTGCTGCAAAGTAAGCGAGCCTGACTCGGCCTTGGCGGCATCGATCACGAGCGTCGTCAGCGCGGCAAGATGTTCGGCGCCGGTCTTGATGCCTGACGCCCAGCGCCGTTCGCGTTCGCCGAGATTGGAGCTCGCCAGCAATTCGCCGAGCGCCAGAATCCCGGTCAGCGCGGTGCGGATGTCATGGGCGAAAACGGCCAGCGCCGTTTCGTCGGCGCGTAAATCTTTGGCGGGCGTTGCTTTCGCGCGCGCCGCCGGCCGATGGCGACGCGCGCGGTGTCGCGCCGGCTTGGCGGCGGTCTTTGGTTTGGTCCTCGCTCGCGCCATGAATGGTACCATGGCGCTCCGCGGCGCCACGCCCAGCATGACACCTCAGCGGCCGGAACAAAACAAGCGCGGGCGCTGCCTTAAACACCCAAATATTGATGGTCCAGAGCTTCTGCGGCCAATCCTTCAGCGCCCGTATCTTTAGCGCCCAAGCCCGATCAGGCGACGGATATCGCGTCCGCTTGCGCCGCCGGCGCGCAATTCGCGCAAGCCCGTCGCCTGTGTCGATTTCGACAATTTTTGACCGTCGGCATCGAGAATAAGCTTGTGATGATGGTAGACAGGCTCCGGCAGGCCGAGCAACGTCTGCAAAAGCCGGTGGATGCTGGTCGACCAGAACAGATCCTGGCCGCGCACGACATCGGTGACGCCTTGCAAGGCGTCGTCGAGGACGGCCGACAGGTGATAGCTGGTCGGCGATTCTTTGCGCGCCAGCACGACGTCGCCCCACATTTGCGGCGCGGCGGTGACGCGACCGGTCTGCCCGCGCGGCCCGGCCCCGGTCTCGGTCCAGGTGAGGATGCCGGCGCGGGCCACCGCTCGATCCATCGCCAGCCGTAGCGCGAACGGCTCGCCCGAGGCGCAGCGGCGCTCGCGTTCGGCGGCGGAGAGCTTGCGGGCCCGGCCCGGATAGATCGGCACCCCATCCGGATCGCGCGGCCAGCCGCCCTGCCGGTCGCGCTCGGCAACCAGCGCGCTTAACTCGCTGCGGCTCTCGAAACTCGGATAAAGCAGCCCCTGCGCGTCCAATTCGACGATGGCCGAGGCGTAATCGGCAAAATGCTCGCTCTGCCGGCGCACCGGTTGCTGCCAGGCAATGCCGAGGAAGCCGAGATCGTCGTAGATCGCCGCCTCGTATTCCGGACGGCAACGCGTGGCATCGATATCCTCGATCCGCAACAACAGCCGTCCGCCAAACTCCCGCGCCATGTCGTGATTGAGCAATGCGGAATAGGCATGGCCCAGATGCAGATAGCCGTTCGGACTCGGTGCGAAACGCAAGATGCGGCTGTACATCGGCGGTACGCTTCTCGACACTCAACGGCTGACCGAAGCTGCACTCTAACATGCTAACGCACATCCGCACGGATACCGATCTCGACACGGCGCTTGCGGCGCTAGGCGCTGCCGATCCGCGCTTTAATGCGCTCATCGCCGTGGCCGGGCGGCCGCCGTTGCGGCGGCGGCCCGACGGCTTTGCCGGGCTCGCTGCGACCGTGGTGTCGCAGCAGCTCTCGACCGCAAGCGCCGGCGCAATCTGGGCGCGGCTCGCCGCGGCCTTCGACCCCTTCGAGCCCAAGGCCATCATGACGGCGCGGGCGGAGCGGTTGGCGCGGCTCGGCCTGTCGTCGCCAAAAATCCGCGCGTTGAAGAAAATCGCCCGCGCTGTCGCCGACGGCAAGCTTGCGCTGGCAACGCTCGCCGATATCGCCGCCGAGGATGCGCATGCGGCGCTGACCGCGGTCCACGGCATCGGCCCATGGACCGCCGATATTTATCTGTTGTCCTGCCTCGGCCATGCCGATGCGTGGCCGGCCGGCGATCTCGCTTTGCAAGAGGCCGCGCGGCTTGCGTTCGGTCTGCCCGCGCGGCCGACCGCGAAGGAAATGCTGCCGCTCGCCGAGCCGTGGCGGCCCTTGCGTGCCGTCGCGGCGCGCGTGTTGTGGACTTACTATCGCTCGGTTAAAGGGCGTGACGGCGCGCCGGTCGTGCAAAAGATCCCCGTCCTGCGAAAGATCCCCGCCCAAAAGATGCCTGCAAGAAAACGAGGTAAAAATGGCCGCTGAACTCGATGGACCGCGGCTTGCGCCGCGCTCAGGCACAGCCCAACAGCTGGTGGTGTTCCTGCACGGCTATGGCGCCGACGGCAACGACCTGATCGATATCGGCCGCGCCTGGCAGCAGTATTTGCCGCAAGCGGCATTCGTGTCACCGCATGCGCCGGAGCCGTGCGGCCAGGCGCCGGTCGGACGGCAATGGTTTCCACTCACTTTCCGCGATCCCGACGAACGCTGGATCGGGGTCACCAAAGCCGCTCCGCTGCTGGAGCGCTTTCTCGCCGCCGAGCTCGAGCGTCAGAGGCTGCCGCCCGCGGCACTGGCATTGGTCGGCTTCAGTCAGGGCACCATGATGGCGCTGCATGTGGGCCTACGCCGTGCCGTTTCGCCGGCCGCCATCGTCGGCTATTCCGGCCTTTTGGTAATGCCGCCTGACGGCAACCTCGAAACGCTTGCCACCGAAATCAAGTCGCGGCCGCCGGTACTGCTCGTTCACGGCGATCGCGACGATCTGATTCCGCCGCAGGCCTTGTTCCAGGCGACGCAGGGACTTGCCGCGCTCGGCGTCGCGGTGGAATGGCATTTGTCGGCCGGTATCGGCCACGGCATCGACGCTGAGGGATTGCGCCACGGCGGCGAATTCCTGGCCCGGCGGTTCGGCCTAAATCGTTGATAGAACAAGACGATTTAACCTTCCCTCGCCATACCCGGTAACCATTTCCTAGCGAATTGATCCTAAAAGCGGAGGGCTGGAGCACCGCGCCATGTTCACCGCCTGTCTGCAAAAGCTTGTCCGCGCCGCTCGGTTGGCGCCAATGCGGGCGCAGATCCGCCGTTTCCGATCGAATAACCGCGGCAATGTGGCCGTCATCTCCGCTCTGGCATGCCTGCCGATGATCGCCGCTGTCGGTTGCGTCATCGATTATTCGAACGCGTCGATGATCAAGACCAAGCTGCAGGCGGGCGCCGACGCGGCGAGCCTCGCAACGGTTTCCTTTAACTCGCCGGTCGTTACCACCGCCAAGAACATGACGGGCAGCGGAACCGTATCGGGCGGCTCAACTTACGGAACCAGTTTTTTCACGGCAAATTTGCCGTCGGCCTATTCGAGTGTGACGCCAACGGTTACCGTTACAAAGACCGGACAGACGGTCACTGCAACGGTCGCCTTTTCGACCCAAGTTCCCACATACTTCTTGGGAGTCATCGGCCACCAAAACATCACGATATCGGGCACGTCCACGTCGAGCTACACGATGCCCACTTACATCAATTTTTACCTGATGATCGACGTCTCGGGGTCCATGAGTTTCCCGTCGACGGCCGCCGAGCAGCAAAGATTGATGGCCGTCAATCCGGACAATCTGGAAGGGTCGAATGGCTATCCCAACGGCTGCCAGTTCGCTTGTCATTTCACCTCGCAGGGAGCTTGCTCGCAGTCCGGAAATCCAGGGCAAGGACCGATCCCCGCTGTGGGTACCTCGCACAATCCCGGCACGAACCCCAGTCCGGGTGGGTATTGTCAAGGATTTATCATTTCACGCTTGGGGACCACGCCGGTGTCGTTTCCTAGCGGCGAGACCAATTCAACGGGCGTGTCGTCCTACGGACCGGGCGGCAACTACGTCAATTGGAACAACACGCAGGTTACGTCTTGTCCGACCGCCGGAACGACTTCTTGCATCCAATTGCGCGCCGACGCCGTCGGCTATGCCGTGAACCAGTTGCTGACGACGGCAGCCACCACGGAGAGCACTGACGGGGTGAGCAATCAATTCCGCGTAGGGCTGTATCCGTTTATCCAATATCTCGACACTTCCGATTTTCCTTTGACCACCAGCATCTCGTCGGGCAGCACGATCTACACCGCGGCTACGAATCTCGCTAACCTGTTGGACACCGGCCAAAATGCAACTCTGGGATCGGGCGGGACGCATTTCGAGAACGCCCTTACCAGCATGAACTCGCTCATTACGTCGGTCGGAACCGGGGGGAGTTCATCCAATGCGTTGCCCTATGTATTTATTATCACCGACGGCTCTCAGGATTACCAGACTCAATCGGGTGGAAATTGGGGCTCGCAGAACTGGACGAGCAATTCGACCGTTCCGTATCAAAATTCCTCAACGGGCATCCAGCCAAACACCGTGTCTTCCACCGACAATTGCGCGACGCTGAAAAACCGCGGCATAACCATCGCAGTTCTCTACATTCCTTATGAAGCCATCGTGAATCCAAATGCGAACTTTGCCGACAACGAAGACGGCTATGCCAACACAAACGTCCAGAACAACACCTACTCCACCAATCTTAAGAGTTGCGCTTCGACTAACTTCTTCTATACCGCAAGCACGCCGACCGACATTCAGAACGCACTGCTTGAAATGTTCGAGCAGGCCGTGAGCACGGCCCACGTCTCACAATAGCGTCTTCTCGCGGGGGCGTGTCGAAAGCTCTGATCGGGCCGCGTTTAAAACTCGTGGCGGAGCGTTACGCTGCTCATCTGTGGTGCGCCCGTCGAGCGCTTTGCGCGGCCGTATTTGCTTTCTCCGAGGAACTGGGAGAAGGGGTGGGCCCGCGTTAGCGTGGTCAAACTGGCGCGGGACACAGCGCAGGCGTCACGCGCGACATGGAGCGCTTTCGCGACATGGACCGCTTTCGCGACATGGACCGCTTTTGATAGCTAATTCATGAAGCTGCCGCCGCCTGAGCCGCGCTCCGGAAGATACGGCCGAGCTATTCCTTTGGCCGCCCTTCGAACGCCGGTCGCGGCGAAGCGCCTACGGGCACGTGGTGCCGGTAACGGGGACGTACGGTATGCATTTGCTGCTGCGCGGAGCCACGTAAAGGCTATCCGAAAGCACGATGTTACCCTTGGTAAAATAACCGAACATCGGCGTGAACGTGTAGCTCACTTGGGCGAGGATCAGGTAACATGGATACGTACCGCACGTGTTGGTCGATGAAGCAATGGCCGACGGAAGGGTCACCGCAGACGTGAGAGCCGTGCCATTGAGCGTGGCGCTCCAGTCGATCGTGGCCGTAGTCTTGCCACCGGCACTTATCGCCACTTGCGAAATGACGACGACAACGGGCGAACTCGCATACGGCGCGAGCACCGCGGAGGTCGCGCCTGTTATGGCCGTCATGTCGGCAGATTGGATTGGCTGGGCTGTCGAATATTGATTGGTGATGGCAGCCAGATCGAAGGTCGCCGCCCGTACTTTCATGTAGATCGCGATCGCCCTGCCGCCGTCGAACGTGCCGAGAAACAAGACCATCAGAATCGGCATGATCATGGCGAATTCGATCGCCGCCACTCCGCGGGTCGATGCGGCAAAACGACGATAGAGACGCCTTGCTTTACGCGTCATCAATAGGGCTCGATCCGAAATGCAGTGACGCCCATCATTTCCGTCGTGCCATTGCCAAGGTTGGAAAGCACGTAGCCAAACGGACCGCCGATAATCGGCCATTGATAGATCAGCTGCACGACCATGACGTCGCCGGGGCTGCCCGGACTATACGTAAAGGTGTTGGTGACTTGGCCTTGGGCGTTATAGGTCAAGGTCGGCGCGGCCGTGGTGGCGGCGCTATACGACGAATAGTTCTGCACGTTGATCATCAGATTGCTGCAGGTGAAGAGCGCCTGCACCAATGGGCAGACGTCGTTGCTGGCGAATTGCGTCTGGGTCGTACCGGCATTCTGAGCTTGCCCGGTCATGATCAGGCGACCGGCCGACACCGCCGCGGTTTGCAGGGTCTGCTGCGCAAACAAAAATAGCGTGACTTCGAACACGGCCATCAGGCTCGCCAGGAAGGCCGGCGCGATCAGGGCAAATTCGACAGCCGTCGCGCCACGCTGCGCGGCGCGGAAGCGCGCAATGTCTTTCACGCGACGGCGGATAAATTTCGGCAGATGTCCAAACATTCCGAGCATGTCCCGTTTGATGGCTGACCCACTCGTGTGCGGCCGGAGCCGCACCATCTGCTGATAGGCGAAAGCCCTTGATTATTCGTTGCGGGAAAAGAATAAACCGGGCCCGATCGGGGCGGACAAATTGGTCCTCGCTGCGGGCCTGCATTCTCCGCAAGCCATTGTATCTATTAACGATTTACTAGCCAATTCAGGCTAAAAGCACAGCGCTGGAGCACTGCGCTATGTTCGCGGCCGTCGTCGAAAAGCTGGTCCTGGACTTGCGGCAGTTGCGGTGTTGCGAAAAGCTTGCCCGCTGCGACAGCGGCGCGACC